>Ga0210377_10002005_pt1 | contig 18112 bp, 11 predicted proteins | sample PLM4_65_b1redo_FD_155480 | JGI IMG/M metagenome (GOLD analysis project Ga0210377, IMG submission 155480) | Groundwater sediment microbial communities from an aquifer in East River, Colorado, USA - PLM4_65_b1 redo | ecosystem: Environmental > Terrestrial > Soil > Riparian zone | place: USA: East...
TTTATGGAACACGAACCAGCTTAATCGGTCGGAGGGCTGGAGGTTTCCCCATGGCGTTCCCTGCCTCCAGGTGAAATCCTGTCCACGATACGCGGAGGGGAGTCCGAGATCGTCCATGAGCGGGGTAATCACGAGCGGAGCCGCAACGAGCGGATCAAGGGTTGAAACGACTTCCACGCCGTGGTTGCGCAGGAGCCATTCGAGGGCGGGGGAATTAACTCCCACCACAGTGACGGGTTGTGACCCTTTGTCGCCGATGCTGAATTCAGAAATGTCTTCCACGCTGGCGAGAAGCAGGTCTGTTTGCAGAGGCTTGGGGTCGGGGTTCCATAATTCGACTCCATCCGGGGTGCGGAGTCCGCTGGCGCCCCAGGCTGAGCCGAGGCTGTAGATGACGAGGAAGATCGTGAACGACCAGATGCTGCCCAGCCAGGCTGTACGGGTGGACCAGCCAAGCGCCACCAGCAGGATACAGGCAATGACAATGGCAAGCGAGCCGAAGAGCACAACAAAGCGCGGGTTTTCCACTATGCCGAGCAGGGGGACCGTGGCGGGAACCTGACCGTAAGGGTTAAGCGCGATGTTCGAAACGTTGAACCAGATGTAGGTCAGCAGGATCGTGATGGCGATGACGACCACACCGACCTCCACGCGTTCCTCCTCATACAGTTCGGAGGCATCCGAGAGTTCCAGCGCGCCCAGCATCAGCAGGGGGATGATCGCCCAGGTCAGTTGCGCGGGCTGGCGATAGAAGATGGCGAGCAGTAGTGCAACACCCAGCCATAAACTGAACTGGGTAACGTTTTTGTTTTTGGCGCCGATGCCGCGAATGATGGCGAATGCCGCCAGGAAGATACCGAGCGGTTCGTATACGAGGAAGGTGACCAGCATGCGCAATGGGGTTACCAGCGAAGCGGAAGTCCAGCCGGTGATGTAGGCGGGCAGGGATGCGAGCCATGCGCTGAGTCCGTTGGGTGCAGCGAGGAAGAGTGTGCCGCCAAGGAGTATGGTCGCGGCAAATGCAATGAGAGCCGGGCGAACTTCGATGGCAGGAGCCTCCATGGGTTCGGGTTCTGTATCTGTTTCGCTCTCTTCCTCTTCGTCTGAAATCGGATCAGTCTTTGCAGATGTCATTCCGCGGAGGAAGAGCCAGGTGAGTCCCAACGTCAGTAAACCGGACCAGACCGAAGGTCCAGAGAGAAGCGCCAGCCCGGCGAAAATCCCGAGGGGGATCGCGCGGCGGTTCATCCACATCCCAATGGCAAAGAGGGTGAACGTCACCGCGAGCATCGTGCCGCCGGCTTGGCGCGAGATCGCGACCAGTCCCGGGTCGAAGGCGAAGAGGAACGCCGCGATCAGGGCAGTGCGCGGTTTGAGTTGTTCGCGCAGGAACCAGGGGGCAAAGACGATCGCGCTGCCCACCAGTGCGGGGAGGAAGCGTGCCATGAAGTTCGTGGCTTCGATAATGGCAAAGAATAGACTCGTAAAGAGGATGTAGCCGGGTTGTGGTCCGAGCAGGGTCGCCTTGCCCTGTGCGATATGAAATGCCTGCAGTGCAAGCGTGGCTTCCGAGTCGGTCAACGGGGATGCGCCGAGTTGGATCAGGCGAAGACCGAGCGCAATGAGGAATGCCAGCCCGTACAGCCAGCCTTCGGTTTTAAATCGGGGAGAATTCATGGGGTTATTTTACCTGTGTTTGGTTTGTTTCTATTTATATATAACGAGAGTCGACCCGTGAACCTTCACGAGGGTGTTTTACGGAGTCCAAAGTCTCCAGACTTTGGACTGACCCGCAAAACCAACGTCTGGAGACGTTGGAGTCCACAGGCCCTTACGGCACTTCGTAAATGGTGATGGAACCCTGTTGATAGATGGGTTTCAGGAAATTGTTGAACTTCTCTTCGTTCACACGATAGGTATTGCGTTCGAGATTGCCCACCACAATATAACGGATGTTGTAGCGATCGATGATAGCTTGTGTGGTGACCCAATCAGGGGTTGAGTATAGCTCGGCAATATCATCTTTGCGCGAGCCCTGTAATGCACCATCGCGCCATTGCCCTTCGTGACCGGGCCAGCCCAGCACCGTGGGCATGCCGGTAAAGGTCGAGATGCGCGCGTATTCGGTGTATTGTCCGCCGACTGCCTCTGCCACCACGCCCGGTTCAAGGTTCTGCAGGAATTGAAAGGCTTGATGATCATCGGGCATGCTGTTGGCGAGATACGCCGCACCGTCCAGTGTGCGTTGTTCGGGATTGTTCGCCTTGAAATTTTCCGTTTTGTTTGGCAGGGCAAATACAGGGTATGCCAGCCCGGCTCCGATCACAACGATCATGAGAACCGTGTAAAACCCGAATGCCGTTCGCCGCAACTTTGAGAACATCACCGCCACGCCAAATGCCGCGGCCAGCGACAACAACTCCCATGCCTGATAATAGAATTTGAAGACGGTGTTGATGCGGTATCCGAAGTTGTCGCGCAGGTAGAAGAATTCCGGTCCGAGGATGAGGAGGGTCCCGATGGCGATCAATAATAAAACAAAGGAGGAAGGATGATGGGTGAAGGATGAATGGTCCGTGTCATCGGTTTCCTTCTGGCGCTTCGAAAACAGGAACGATAAGGTCGGGATGAAGATCGCAAGCAACGTCAGTAACCCGCCGATGTATTTCAACCTGCGCGCCATGCTGTCTGCAATGAACGTGCCTGTATCGCGGCCCTGTGATTCCAGGATCGGGCGGATCAGGTCCGGTTTGATTGCCAATGCCAGGAGCCCAACTGCGAACATGGCAACCAGCAAAACCAACACCAAGCCGAGCCCCGTCAACATCCCCGCGCGCCAATTCGCTGGAACCCTGTTCGCCCAAAGATAGATCAAATATGCAAAGAGCGGGATGAACAGCGTCCCCCACATCACCCACAACTGCGCGCCGCGCGTCGCGAACATGAAGTTCGGGATAATCCCTCCCGCCTGTGAATCAAAGCTGACAAAGAAGGGGAGATACAGGACGTACGCGGCGATCACCACCGGGATGCCAAACAACAGGATGTCTTCGAGTCTTTCCCAGCCCCAGCCTGATTCTTGCACCCGGAGCAGCGCGTAGCTGAAAACGATCAACGCCGCGCCCGCGAGGATGTCCCACGTGTTGAGGAAAGCCAGTCCGCCGAGAAGCAGCGCGCTGACGAAGAATCCCTCCCAGCTGATCCGCAACTCGCCGAAGAACAGATTGATCCGGCCGCGCCATCCGCCGAGGAAGATGTTCATGGCGACCGCGATCGCCAGCAACATGAACGGCATCGCCAGCACATGCGGATGCAGGTCGCCCAGAACGTATGAGAACGCGGGAAACTCGCTGATGACATCTCCTGTCCAGTTATTCTGCAGGTCATAATCCATGACCACGCGAGAAGCGCGCCACCACCAGAAGAATTCCTTCGGCGCCCATGTGAACGGTTGGACCGGTGCGGTGCGTAGATCAATAATATCCAGCCACTTCCAAAACCCAGACGTGGCAGCACCCTCTGCATTGAATCGCCAGAAGAGTCCCGCGTGGTGCAGGGAGTGGAGGAAGCCTTCAAGATTGGAGACAATAAGCAGGAAGAGAGGACCGAATAATGGACTTAGAACTGACGGTTTATGATCTTCGGCTTTCGGTTCATGATGAACAAGCAGGTTATATACGATGCCATATGCGCCGACTGCGCTGAGGGCAAAGATCAACGAAAGCATCAAGTTGTGCGCGATGCTGGCAGGTGTGGACGTGAACTTTGCCAGCATGGCGGTCATCACGTAGCCAAAGTAATAATAAGAGATGGCATAGCCCGAAAGCCACGGGTCATGCGGAGGAAAGGTCGGCGAGTGCAGGACCGCATTGATGAAAGCCACTTCCATCCATTTTTCGCCGCCAGCCACAAAAGTTTCCGGGTTGTTGGCGCGGATAAATGCCATCAGGGCGAAGGCGATGATGAACAGGACCTCGGTGGTAATGATGAGACGGCGATTTACGCCCAACCAATTTACAATTTCCCATTGACGATTTACGATTATCCAAACACTCAATCCGCCCAGGATGATCAATCCCAATAACAAGCCGCCGATGTCGTTCTGGGCGAGTCCCAGTGTTGCGAACAACCAAAAGACAAATCCCCAGACGAGCAGACCGAAGGCGCGCGCCAGTGTATAGCCGCGGTCAGCCAGCGCGGGGAAGAGACGATATGCCAGCGGGAAGGTGATCCAGCCAAGGAGGGTGATGAGGATGTACCAGGAGAGGAATGAGAGCATTTGATTTACGATTTTGATTTCAGATTTACTATTTCGCGCTCCCAAAAAACATCGGGACTATGTGAGCGGAGAGTCGAATGCCTTTTGAGACTCGCAGACGAAGTGCGATTTGCGGTTACTGACTGGATGGAAGAATAAAAGTTCCATCAGGTTTTGATTCAAGATCGACCACTCTGAAGACGGCATTCAGATTGATGGGACCGTAGATATGCGGGAATCGGTCATCGATGGAAACGCCCGGGGGTGGTGCCCCGCCTGATGGCGGTTCCCATTTCAAGTCCGCGGAAAGAAGCGTGGGCTCGATTTCCAGCAGGATGAGTCCGCTTTGTCCCTTGTAGAAATTATTCGCGACCGGCAGGACCTGTGCAAGCGTCGAGCAATGAACGAATCCTTCGGTCGTCAAACTGTCGGCGCGATACTCGCCTTTTGTCTGTGCTTCCTCCCATGCCTTGCGGGAGGTAATGTGGAAGATCATGGAAGAACCTCGTAGATGACTGTCTCGCCATCGTGAAAGACGGAGCGCCAGTAGGTGCCGTCATATTGCTCGAACTTGGCGAGACCTTCGGGTGTGTAGGCTGACCATTCGAGTTGACCGACAATAATATAACGCACATCGTATGTTTTCAGGAACGTGCGCGTGAATTCAATATCCACTGCATTATAGAAATTTCCAACGGCATCGACTCGTTCCTGCACCTGTGGGGATGTGTACACGCGTTGCTGACGCTGATGCCAGTTCCAGCCGACCACGCTGGGCAGGCCTGTGTAGATGGTGAAGCGTGTGCACCACTTGTACTCGACGCAGTTCGCTTCCACGATCACCGGCGAGCCTTGAATATTATCCTGTGCCCAGCGGATGGCGCGGTAATCTGCGCTGAGGGTCAGCCGTTGGGCGTTGTAATCGTATTGGGCGTATTTCATGTAGGTCATCGCGTCGAGCGTACGCGGGGCTTCGACGATCCAGCGGTCACGCATCTTGCCGGAGGTGCCGCTCACTGTGAAGAGCAATCCGCCGGAGATCAACAGGACCATGGCAATCTGCCAGAAGACGCGCCAACCTGGGAGCCATTTGAAGAAGGCAGGCAATGTCCATGCCAGTGCCGCGGCACTGCTGGTCGCCAGCAGGAACCACGCCTGCAGATAGAACTTGAAGATGGTATTCTGCCGTCCGATGTCGCCGCGCACGACCACCACTTCCACGACGATCGTGATGAGCAGGGCAGTGCCGACCAGGAACAACACGAAGCGTTTCATATCGGGCATGTCCGGGCGCAGCAATAACACGCCCGCCCACGCCGCGATGGGCAACGCAATCCAGCCCACACTGATCTCGCCGGAACCGCGTATATGGTATTGCAACAGGAGCAGGGCAATGGCGAAAGTGACAAGCGCACCTTCGATCAGCCATGCATATGGTTTTAACTTGCTCAACGCAGACAAGGGAGTCACAGCCATCCACTCGCGGGTTTCCCATGCCATCCACGCGACGATGATGAACAGGAATATTGCCCACTGCGTGAAATAGGAACCGATGGGTGTGAACGGTCCCTTCCATGGGTCGAGCGCGCTGTATGCCTGGCTGTACCATGCGCGATACGGCTCGTACATGAAGAAGGAAAGTATTGTCAGCGCGGCAATTGCTCCAGCGACGAGCGCGATCCTTTTCACGTTGGATGACAGGTCCACATATCGCCAGATGGCGTATCCCACCGCGGCGAGACCGATTGGCAGGAACGTGTACATATCGGACAGGTTGGTGGGATAGAGCGCGCCGATGATAAGACCGCCGATCACGAATCCGGACGCAGCCGATAATGGATTCCGCCATTTGGCGCGTCCTGCCACGACAGCCAGGGCCCAGCTCAATGCCAGTAACATGATGGGCATGGCGATCATATGCGCGTGCAGATCGCTGTAGAGGAACGTGAACAACGGGAACTCGGTGATCTCGTTGCCACCCGTGTTGGGGACGACGCGGCTGGGGAGCCAGTACCAATCTCCGTTCGAGACGACAAACGGAGCACCTTTGAAGAGTGCCTTCAAGCCCTCGGTCGCCCACGTCAGTCGTTGACTTAAAGTGGAGTCCCAGGCGAATACGGCTCCCGCGCCCATCTGTTGTAATTTGTTGTAGACCAGTTGGATCGTGCCGAGATTGCCGATGATGAGCGTAAGGAAGGATGCCGCAAAACCGCTTACCAATGGCGAAAGATGAAGGATGAAGCCTTCATCGGTTTCATCTTTTGCAAGTAAATTCCAGCCAATGGAGAAGGCATTAACAGCGACGATGGCGAACAGGGTGGGGAGAAGGAAGTTGTACGCGATGGACGGAACGATGCCCAACAGTTTGACCGGGGTGCCGACCAGCACGAATCCATAATAGTAGTAATTGATGTGTCCACCCGCAAACCAGGGATCATACGGCGGGAAGGATGTGCTCTTGAGCACTGCGTTGAAGTAGGAAAAATCCATCGGGCGTTCGCCGCCGAAATTGGGGTGCCAGAGATCGGGGTTGGCGATACGGATGATCAGGTCGATCAGGAAGAAGACCAGGAAGATGCACTCGATCAACAGGAAGTACTTGCGTTTGTTCTTCCACTCTTCGCGCAGTTCATCACGTTGATAGATGGCGAGTGAAATTCCGGCAAGGACGATCAGCGCCAGGGCAATGGCGATCGTCGTGCGCGTGTACGGGATACCCGCCGAGCCAGCCATCCACGGGAGGTAGCCGAGGAGCAATAATCCCAGTGCGCGGCCGAGGGGATAACCCTTATCCGCCAGCCCGGGCAACGCCAGTCGTATGATCGGATAAACAGCCAACCCAAGCAGGAAGATGAAGACATACCAGATGACCAATCCCAGCCAGGGATAACGGTTCTGGAGCCAGTCGTAATCGAACAGTTCCGACCATGTCCCGCCGGCGCGTTGACTGGCGAGTCGGTCCGCGGGCAGCATCAAATTGGAATAACCGTCGAATTGACGCGGCGTAAGCCTGACCATCTTCGTCAGGTCCACGGTGCTGAGGGTGGCAAGTACTTTTTCGTAACTATAGTCCGCATTCTTTTTGAAGACCAGCACCTTCGGATGATCATAGAAGGTGAATGCCTCCTCCGCCGCCTGGTCGTTGATCACAACATTGCCCAACGTGGGATATGACTCAAAGACCGCCACGAGATCGAATCCCAGCCTGCCTTTGTAATCCCCCGGTTCCGCGGTTCGATAACACTCGATGATGTTTTGTGCGGGCGGGCATCCGATCAACTCGCGGTAGTACAACGTCATGAGCGGATAACGCTCGGGCACGCGCGTAATCTGCGCATATTGATGGTTGGTGGGGATCAGGATGTAATCGGTCCGGTTGAGGATGTCGATGAAGCGGGCGAGTTTTTCGGCGTTATCGTCCCAATATACCTCGAGGTTCAGGTCGCCGCGATAGATGCCGCCGAACGGGTCATAAATACCAACGCGCAGAGGCAGGGTGTAATCGAAACTGGTCTCGTTGGCGAGGTTTGCGCCGGTAATGGTCAATACGCCGGAATCCACCTCAAGGCGCAGGAAGAATTGTGCTCCGCGCGTGACGGGGACCGGTTTATCGAAAACGAATTGATAGGTGTTGCCCCGCGGATCGTTCCTTGTCGAGAAATCTGCTGTGATGGAGGCGCGGGCAAGAGCCGTTTCGGTTGTGGGATTCGGCTGATCGGACAGGAGCAGGCTGACGGTCGAAGAGGAAGCGAGATCGTTCGCCGCGTGTTGCAGTGTGATGCTGGTGAGAGTCCCCTCCTGTTGCGGGATGAAGGAAGTGTCGTAGGGCTGTCCTGCCTGAATAAATCCACCGGTCGGGAAGGGCATGGGCTGGTTGTATGTCTGCCCATTGCCGGTGGTAATCTGAAGGTTGAGCGGACCGGGAACGTTTTGAAAAATCCAGGTTGAAGCTGCGACACGCGATTCGTCACGGACATAAATGCTGTGAAATGCAAATGCCCAGGCTGTGGTCAATACGACGACAACGATGCCAGCCAGATGGATCGAATATTTTAAGAGACGTGAATTGGAAGCGCGCGCGGCTTCGAACACGACCCATGCCGCCATCATCGCCAGCAGAGGATAGATGGGCAGCTGGTAACGCATGGTCGGGTTGAATTGAAGCGACTGCCAGATGAAATATGCAGCGGTCCAGCCCCACAGGAGGGCATGACGCCACTCGCCTTTGAGGATGCGCCAGCCCATGTAGAGGAAACCGATCCACGCAAGGATGCCAAGCGGCAGACCGAGTCCCCATTGGGTCAGGTTCTCGAAGGAATATAAATGCGTGCGCCGCACCCATTGCAGGTTCCATGGCATGTCTGCTTCGCCAGTTGCCTGCGCGCGCTGTTGTTTGACATCTGCCACCCAACGCGGATCGGGTTTCAATCCGTCGAAGGCATACGGCTGGAAAATGCGGAAGGTAATGATAGCAGTGAGCCCACCTGCAAGAAGGCAGGCAACGACAAGCGTCCAGTAGTCAGAACTGTTTGAACTTGATATCGCCCCTTCGGTATCTTTGCGATTGATAAAGTATCTCAGAATGAAGGCACCGGGCAACAAGAGCGCCAACGGGTAAATATTGAGTTTAGATGCCAGCGACATGCCATAAGCCACACCGAAGCCAATGCTGAGCAGGAAAAGTGGCTCACGAAGAATTCTTTTTAGTGCGTCTACTATTTGTCTTTCATTTTTTGAATGCTCATCTGCTTCCTGGTCTTCCACTTCTGCGATGGGCATCTCATCCATAGGCGCTTTTTCCTTCACCTTTTGGTCAACGATCATCACAGCGAAATATATCGCCAGAAATGCGAACGGGTTGACAAACAGATCGGTTGTAAAAAAGTGCGATTGCTGGATCTGCATCACCGCCAGCGAGGATAACAACGAAGCGAGAAGTCCGGCGCGCTGACCATACAGGCGCGAAACGATCAAGTACAGGATGAAAATGGTGAGCAGGTCAGCCGCGGCGGATGCCTGGCGTCCGAATATTCTCAGATCAGAAACGTGTGCCGCCTCCGCTGCAACGCGTATGGCGACCATGGGCAGATCACCATACACGAAGGAACCATATCCAAGGTTGTAAGGGTTGAGGGTGGAGGTCCTGCTGTTGAAGTAATCCCCGATGCTAAGCCAGTGTTTTTGTTCCTCGGGGCAGGCGTCCACAGGAATAGTTGCATCGGTGCATTTATGTGCACGCATGCTGTGAAGCACACCACTGAATGTATTTTCATCAGGGTGCTGACCAGCACCTTCTCCCCAGTCAATGCCGGTGAGACGCAAATAACCCGCCATCAAAAGTACAAGCAGGAAGAGAATATCGTAGAGCCAGGAATGTTTTTCGCGATTCATAAATGTAGACCTGACAGGTTTTCAAAATGCATTGAAAGGCAACCCTTTCCATAGTGAGAAGGATTTGACCCTGAAGGTTTCGCAGGAAACCTGTCAGGTCTTTTAGTTGGCAGGAACAAAATAGATCCAGAAATCGTGCCCGGTCACATCTGAACTGTGCAGACGCAGTTGTCCATCCGGGTAAATCTCTTGCAGGACGTCCAGGGTTTCGCTATCGTTCCCGCCCGGGTCGTTGACGTTTGCCTTCACCATGAACAACTTCGGACCGCTTACGTTCAGGGTATCCGGTATTTTGTCGCGCCACACCGCCATATCCCGGTTGGGGATGCCCGCCCATACCGCGGGCAGGCGCGTATCCACCCAGTACGGGAACGGCACGATCCACACGTTGTCCGCGCTTTGCGGGCCGTAGGTCTGCTCGAACTCCTTGATCACCGCGCCCATCTCGGATGTATTCCAGGATGCCTGTTTGAACATCCGATAATACTGATTGAAGACCAGGTCGTAATTTTGCGAGGCGGAGGAATACAGCAGGATGCCCGTCACAACCCAGATGAGGACGCTCCGCATCCTTCCACGCCCGAAGCTGGTGAGGAGACCATCGAGCGCCAGCGCCCCGATAATGAATGCCGGGATGTACGCGCCGCCAGCGCGGTTCAACGCCGGATTCTCACCCGGGAACGCGATCGAAAGCGAGGACGGAAGTTGCAGTAACGGGATGGACACCAGCAGGAACAGGTCCAGCCAGTGGCGGGTGCGGATGTAACGAACCAGAAGGAGAATGACGCCGATCACGAACAATGCCGCGGAGACCACATCCAAGGCGGGGCGGTGAGGGAGCGAGTGGACCCAGATCTCGCCGTCATCGAAGTTGAACATCTTGATGGCTTTCCAGACATTCGAGGCGAAGATGTTCAAGACCGGTTCTGTGATCGGGGTCTCCGTACTGCTCAAGCGCGAGAGGGCGCGGAAACCAAACGATTCAGGGTTGTCAACCCAGTAACGCATGAGAGGCAGGAACACGAACAGGGCGACCAGCCCCATCATGACCAGCCACAATGGCAACTCCCGGCGCGCACCCTTCGATTGTGAATGGAGCCAGTAGAGCACGAACGCGGCGATGACCACGAACGGCACGATCCGCATGGGACTGTAGCCGTGCAAGCCGAGTCCGAGAAAGAGGCCCGAGAGCAGGAAATCGTTCCGGTTACGCGTCCGCAAGCCCCGGATGAGGAAGAAGAGCGTTGGCGCGGCGAAGAGGGGATAGAGCGGAAAGCGTAGTCCAACACGGCTGATGATGTTGGGCCAGTAACCGATCCCCGCCAGGATGAACGCGAAGAATCCCACGCGCTTCCCGCCGATCTCTTTTCCGAGCAAATAGATGAAAGGCAGGGTTAAAAATCCAAGAATGGCAGTGCCAAGTTTGAGGCTCAGATATGAGAGCCCCGTGCCAAAGACGTTCGCAACGAGCAGTGTCCAATACATCTGAATGGCTTCGCGCCCGGTGTTGCGCGTGAAGAAGATGTGGGTCTGTCCCTGCGAGACATCATAGACATCGAGGATCTTTTCGGCATGATCGCTGAACGGTTCAGGCGGGATGGCGGTCGTTTGATAAAAACGGAAGAAGAACACCAGCAAGGTCGCGGCGATGAGAAGGATTGTCCAATGCGAAACGTTGATGGTCCACGGGTCGCGTTTGAAGAACGAGCCGATGCGTTTGAGTACGGTCCAGATGCTCCAATCCTTTAGCCAGAGAGCCAAAACGAAAAAAACAATTGCAAAGTACCAGACCGTTACATTGGTCCCAGTGAATAGATTGTCGTCAAAAATGGAGAATGCCCAGATGGCAAGCAGAATGCTGATGAGGAGCACAAGCCAGCGATATGTGAGCGGGTCGGTGCGTTCGGATGTTTCGGCAGGAGGCGCGAGATTCCATTCCTTGATGTAGACCGCCCAGCCCAACAGCGCGAACGCGCCGATGTAGAAACCATATCCAAGCGGCGCGTTGGTAATGGATGAATCGAATAACTTCTGTCCGATCAGTGCAAGCAACAGTGCGATAAGCGACCGCCAGGGAAAGGCTGTAGTTGGTTGTTCAACGACAACTTCCGGCTTTTCTTCTTCGACAAAAGTTGGAAGCTGGATCTTTTCGGCTTTGCCGAATCGAAACAGCGACTTGACGTAGTCAAGTACGCTGGGTTCCTCTGGTGGATTGGTCTGCTGTAAATCGTCGCTCATGCTCTCTCTCAACTGCTCACTGTTTCTGTGCAATCACCATGATGCTTTCGCCCCAGCGATACGGAAGGAAGACAAATCCCGTGATCGCCTGGAGTCCGCCCAGCGAGCCGAAGAATAATTTTTGGAGTTGTTTGGGAATAACGGGGATGTAGGGTACATCCCAGAAGCCGTCTGCAAAAGAACGCCTGATCTTGAAGCCCGCGTTTTTAATGAAGGAGAACCATTCGGCAGGTGTTTTCAGGGAAATGTGAGTCGGGTCCTGGTAGCCGATCCATTTATCGCCCTTCCACGGCTTGAGCAGGGAATCGAGGTTCGGTGTGGCAAGGATGAGAATGCCGCCTTTTTCGGTCACACGTCCGATCTCGTCGATCGCTTTTTGCGGGTCGGGCAAATGCTCGACGATATGCTTGATGATGACCACGTTGAACGCTCCATCCTTATATGGAAGTTCCTGCGCGCTGGCGGTCTCTAAACTGGTCCTGTTCACAATGGCTTTGGATTGCTTTACCGCCCAATGGTTCAAGTCCATGCCGTAGGTTTCAAAGGTGTCTTCGAGATTTCCCACGAGATGACCCATGCCGGAACCAACTTCCAGCAGGCGTGCACCTTTTTTCCCATAACGGCGCGCCAGCATGGCGTTGAATCGGTTCGACCACCAATACATGCTGTATTTGGCGAAGGTGATATTGGCGTAGGTGTGCGTGGAGAAATATTTTTCGTCGAAGGGCATAATAAATCGTAGTAACGACTTAAGTCGTTACTACCTTTTTTGTGCGATATAAAAAGTAAATGTCCCGTTTTCGATGGCTTCCGGCGAGGCGTATTTGCTTACATATTTTTTCGTCAACCACAGGTTCCAATTCGTGCGGGAAATGATCCATTTTCCGGTGAGAACGCGTGCAAAAACCGATGGGATGCCGAAATAGTGTCCCCATTCTAACACGCGCATCGAGACGGGCGAAAAGTAATGCCACCAATGTACCAGCTTGAAACCAGCCTTCTCCAGCCGTCCCTTCCACACATCCGGCTCGTCTGCGTGATGGACGCGCGAGATCTTGCGGAACCAGTTCTCATATGGTTTGCCCAGCACGCGCGAGATGGATAGCTCTGAAAAATATCTCGTGTTCGGCACGCAGAAATAGAACGGCGCGTCCTTCTTCAGCACGCGCGCGGTCTCAGCCAGTACCGCGTCGATGTGTGGAATATGCTCCAGCACCGAGTTGCTGAATCCGCTGGCGAAATAGTCCGAGGGGAAAGGCGATTTCGCGCCATCGGATTCCACCAAAGATTTATACGCGCCGAATTTCTTCGCCTCGTGGATCGGTCCGTGCCAGGGGTCGAGTCCCACGTCAATTTTCTGGTCAAAGGTCAATGAAGCGAAATGACCGTCACCGCAACCCACATCATAGACAGGCGCGGGCATCGGCAGGTCCTGATAATACGAACTCTCCACCGCGCGCAGAAACGCACGGAAATAGGGCAGGTCACGCAGTTGTAGAAAGAGGAAATCTTTTTTCAAACTTTATTCTCGACAGCAGGTTTGATAATCCAATAAGCGAGAGGGCCGATCACTGGAACAATACAAATGATGAGTGCCCATATCGCCAAGGGCGTTCCAGTTAACCTCTTCCTTGCAAGGTCAATCAATGAAATGACTGGTAATCCAATCGTCAAGCCCACAATCAAGAACTGAATGAGCAATAGCCCGCCATTGATTCCAAGTGCTTCCATTTTATCTTCCTTTCTTCATCAGCCGCTCAAACAACTTTTCATATTCCGCCGCAATGGAGTCAGGATCGTAGGATTTCTTGATGGATGTGACATCCGCGCGATATTTCTGCGGTTCATTCAGGACGCCGAGGATTGCCTCCGCTAAATCGGCGGAGTCTCCGATCCTGGCGATTCGTCCCGCGCCATGCATGGTGACAGGCTGTCTCACCCCCGGCAACGCGGACGGGACACAAGGCACACCATTCATCATCGCTTCGATCTGAACGAGCCCGAAGGCTTCGGTCGAATTCAGGGATGGGACAGTTAACACATCCAGGTTGGGATAAAGCGCGGAGAGTTGGACCGGGTCGAGATTGCCGAGGAATGTCCAGTGCCCTGAAACTTCGTACTCGCGGATCTGCGGAGCCAAACGGTCAAAGTATGCCTGCTCGCCCATCACATTTTGATGCTGTCCGGCATATAAAACCTGCGCCTTTGGATATTTTTTCAAGATCGCAGGTAACGCACCGAGGAGAATCTCCACTCCTTTTTCAGAAGCAAAGCGCGTGACCATGCCAATGACAGGACGCCGCTCCCTGACATGATGTTCCTCAGCGAACGCCTGGACCGCGCCGGGGAGTGGATCCGGCATTTCAACCGGAGGCAGGATCGGGGTTAGTTTTGAGGCGTAGCGCGAGAGGTACGGAGAGTTATCCGCGTAGTCCTGTGTGTAGGTCACAATGTGATTCGCAAGCATCCCCGCCATGTTGTTCTGAAAATCCACCACGGTGTTGACGACGCGGTTGAAGAGTCCGGGCGGGAGTTGGATGTCACAGTGATAGGTGAGCACGGTCGGCTTGCCGAAGAGGCGACCGCGCAGGGCAACGCCGGGCGCGTCGAACTGTGGCAGGTGTAATTGAACGATATCATGCTGGGCAACGAGTTTTGTCGCGACCCATCCGAAAGTGGGCGCGATCACCCCCTTGCTGATGCGCGCCGCCACCGGAACGCGAATGACGCGAACGCCATTGATGGTCTCTTCATTTTTGAGCGATGGGTCATATTGCGTGGTCATCACGGTCACTTGATGTCCACGTTTGGCGAATGCCTGTGCGAGACGCTCGGCATAAATGGTAAGGCCCGATGTGTGCGGGCGATAATATGTGAGGACAGTGAGAATTTTCATAAAGCGGAAAGATTATACCCTCACGGGCACTATGTAACCCAGAGGTTTAATTGGAAATTAAATCAGGTCTGTTGCAAAAGTATTTCTTTGCCATGGATTTACAAGGATTCTCACTGATTTTGAGAAAAATCTTGAAATTAGCGGCAGAATAAGCGCAAGACAATCTCAACCCACGACTTATACAAGAGTTCATTGATACAATCGGGATACCGAGGTTATCCATAATGAACAAACAACAATTGGTCAATTGGGTGGTGGTCACACTGCGCGAATCGGCATGGGCACCGTTGAGTGTGGTCGCCGTCTATTTGGTTGGACTCATATTTCATCTTTACGACTTGTTTCCCCCGCTGGATGTTCCCACTCATTTTATGGGCGGTGTGGCGATCACTTATTTCTACCGGTCTGCGATCAGAAACTCCCAAAGTTTCGCGGGGGATGTGCCGCTTGCGGTGCAGATCCTGCTTGCCTTCACCTGCACAGGGACGACCACGGTCCTTTGGGAGTTCTATGAGAATATTGTTGATTATTTTCTTGGCACCCACATGGTGCTGGGGTTGACCGATACCTTGAAGGATATGTTCCTGGGTCTGTCCGGCGCGTTGATCTTATCTCTGCTGTATCGCCGCCGCTAGGATTTTCGATAGGGTTCATCCACTTCCTTCAGTTTTGTTTTCAGTTCGTTGAGCAGTTCGGCGGTGGTCTCTCTCTTGACCATCGCCAGGTCAGTCATTTCTTCGGGGTCGGACTTGATATCGTAGAGCTTGACCAGTCCATCGCCCGGCGTTTGGGGATACCCAAAATAATAATGAAGTTTGAAATCATCCCGGACCATGGCAATGGTTGCAATGGTGAACGGGTTGTATTGTCCGTTTTTCGTTGCCCGTAATGCATATACATTCCGGTCGGGCATTTCTTTGGTGGGGGCGAAGGGAGGCAGGGTGACTCCTTCAGTCCAATCCGGAGCCTGTTCCCCGGTCACATGTGCGAGCGTAGGGAGAACGTCAACCGCACTGGTGTGGTCGTAAATATCCATGCCTTCAGTCCGTCCCGGTTCGAAGATCATCAAAGGCACGCGCAAGAGAGGCTGGTACAACACATCCGTACTGTGACCGTTGATGCCGCGTTCGAACATTTCGCCGTGATCGGACGTCAACACCAGCCAGGTGTTCTCGAGCAAACCGGATCGTTCCAGCGTGTTGTATAGTTTTCCAAATTCATCGTCGCAATACAGGACGAATTCATCATATAGTTTTCGTTTGAAGGGCAGGTTCGCGCGTTCGTTCTCGGCAAAGATATCCCTTGGTTTTTCAATGGGTATATAACTGTCGCTGTTAAATACATTGTAGAATTCGCTTGAAGTCCGGTACGGGTAATGCGGCGGCAGGAAGTGGAAGTATCCGGCAAATGGCTGGGGAATGGATTTCAGCCTGCTAGTGATGTAATCGCGCGCCTGTTCCAGTGTGAAACCGATGTCAATTCCCGATGTGGGAAGTCCGCGCGGGAACAACGGTTCCAGATTCTTGATCTTTCTTTCCTGCAGGTCTTCGATCAAATGAGAAAGGAACAGGGAATAGGCATGGCCCTCCTCCCTGACCTTCATGTTCCGCACCCAGCTTACCGCGGCGATATCATCGTCATTTTTGAAAAACTCCGTAATGAAAGTATCGTAGGAATCCACGAGGAGATCTTCACGTGGGATCAGTTCGTCGATGTGTCCGCTGAATTGTTTCAGCAGGGTATTTGCCCATGAGTTGTGGCTATAGGCGATGCTGTAGTGGTTTTGGAATGCGGTGAAAAAATTGCGGGTTTCGAAAGGTTTGGACACACGCCCGTTTAACTGGAATGCACGATGCGTCCATGGCAGGACACCTGTCAACAGGGAGGCTGTGCCGGGAGAAGTGAAATTGCCTCCCGCAAAGTGGTTGTGATATCGGACCGCCCGCTGTGCCAGACGGTTGATCGTGGGAGTCGTGTCACGGGGATATCCATACAGGGAAACGTTGTAGGCAGACCACGCATCGAAGACAATGACGAGCACATTCTTTGGCTGTCCCGGTTGGGATGTGTTGTCAAATGTTCTCAACAAGCGCGGTGCCGCCACCCCCAGCGGAAACAGACTCGCCAGTTTCAGGAAATCACGACGATTCAATCGACTCTTCATCTCTCACCGTTCAGGAAATATTCCGGATCAAAACAATGACCAGACCGATCGCATCCAGGAATAGATAAAGAATGCTAAGCAGGGACAGCCGGTCCATGATATCAAGCAGGGATGGAAGCGCCTTCTTCGACCTCATAAAGATAAAGACCGGCAGGGCGACGGTTGGGACAACGACCGCAAGGCTGATGAGATATGTCACTAGCAGGGGGCGCCCGGTGTTGGCGATGAATTGCATCATGGGGAGGGGCGGCCAGATATTCCAGAGATACAGCAGTTGACTGATCATGCCCCAGATCGTGGCGATGAAGAACAGAAGTGCCATGAAAGCGATACGCCGGTTCACCTCCCAGTGTTTGGGGGTGAAGAGTCCCAGCAGGGTAAAGACACAAAAGATCGCAAGGCACTCAAGAAAGGCATACACCATGGCATACGAGGCGTTGCCGATGGCATCCCACAGGTTTGTGCGGGAAATGAGCCAGGACATATCCCGGAAGGCAAAGATCAGGGTCCATAGGTGCTGCGGAAAGACACACGTCAGGAACAGGGACCACAGTCCCTGCCTGGTGTATCGGCTGGTTATCGAATTGATCATGTTTTTCAAGATATAGCCTCTATGCCTCATCTCCTCACTGGTTTGAATGTATACACATCGTATTCCAAATGAGCGATTTATAGATAAGGTTCATCCACCTGTTTCAGTTTTGTTTTCAGTTCGTTGAGCAGTTCGGCGGTGGTCTCTCTCTTGAACATCGCCAGATCGGTCATTTCTTCTGGGTCGGACTTGATATCGTAGAGCTTGACAAGTCCATCGCCCGGCGTTTGGGGATACCCAAAATAATAATGAAGTTTGAAGTCACCCCTGACCATCACAGTGGACGCAATGGTAAAGGGGTTGTATTTTCCGTTTTTCGTTGCCCGCAATGCATATACATTCCGGTCAGGCATTTCTTTGGCGGGAGCGAAGGGAGGCAGGATAACGCCTTCGGTCCAATCCGGAGCCTGTTCCCGGGTGACATGTATGAGCGTAGGGAGAACGTCGATCGCGCTGGTGTGGTCATAAATATCCATGCCTTCTGTTCGTCCCGGTTCGAAGATCATCAGGGGCACGCGCACGACTGGCTGGTACAGCACATCTGAAGTATGACCGTCGATGCCGCGTTCGAAC
>Ga0210377_10002006_pt1 | contig 18109 bp, 22 predicted proteins | sample PLM4_65_b1redo_FD_155480 | JGI IMG/M metagenome (GOLD analysis project Ga0210377, IMG submission 155480) | Groundwater sediment microbial communities from an aquifer in East River, Colorado, USA - PLM4_65_b1 redo | ecosystem: Environmental > Terrestrial > Soil > Riparian zone | place: USA: East...
AAGCCGCGCAGGAGAATCTTGTGCTGACGCTCGCGGTGGAACTCAAAGAGAGCGGCGTGACAGCGAACATCATCCAGGTCCTCGCCATTGATGTGGAAAACAAAGGGACGGGTACCACGCCTGATGTGATCGTCGCCGCAATGCAGTATCTTTTCTCCGACCAGGCAGGGAAGGTCAACGGCGCGCGAATACCGCTCTACTAAAGAATGAAGGCGGAGGGATGAAGGATGAAATTTCATAAGTCATCCTTCATCCTTCATAATTCATCCTTTGTTTTGTGGTACATTCGCTGGCAATATGCCGATCTTTGCCATTCTTCTTCTACTCGCCTCCGCCTCCCTGCACGCCATCTGGAATCTCCTCCTCAAACAATCACAGGAAAAATATATCGCCATGGGCTGGCAGGTGCTCATCAGTGGGGTGTTTGCAGGCATCATCCTGGTCTTTATAGGTCTGCCGCCGCGCTCCATGTGGCTGTTCGCCCTCATCAGCATGTTCCTCGAAGCGGTCTACTTCATCCTGCTCTCGAATGCCTACAGCGACCACGACTTTTCATTGGTCTATCCGATCGCACGCGGAACCGCGCCTGCCCTGCTCATGATCTGGTCCGTGTTATTCCTGCATGAGAAGCTCACGTTCTGGGGCATCATCGGTATTTGTCTGGTCGTTTGTGGAATGATCATTATCGGTGCGACCAGCCTGCTCCAGAATCGCGGGAGCAAATTCCACTTCAAAGGGATCGCCACCGCGTTATCGGTCGCCTTGATCATTTCCCTCTACACCTTGATCGACGGCACCGCCGTCAAGAACGGCCCTGCCCTGCCCTATGCACTGACCATGTTCATGTTCGTCCCCGTGCTGACCACAACCTATAACGTCCGCCGCTTTGGGTGGAAGCACTTCCTCTCCGCATGGAATGGACCGCGTATCCCATTGATCGCAGCGGCTGTCCTGGGAGTATTCGCCTATCTGTTTGCGCTTTTTGCCTATTCGTTTGCCCCGCTTAGTTATTCCGGCGCGATCCGTGAGGTCAGTGTGGTCATTGGCTCGTTCCTGGGCTGGTGGTTCCTGAAGGAACAGATGGGCGGTGTACGTGTATTAGGGGCAAGCGTTATCTTCGCAGGGATTCTGACCATCGCGATCTTCGGATAAATATATGACTGAGCAAATCTTCCCCGAACCGACTGTCGGCGTTTTCATTTTCAATCCAGCCGGTGAACTGCTCCTCTTGAAAAGTCACAAATGGCCCGGCAAATACGTTGTCCCCGGCGGGCACGTGGAATTGGGAGAGCGCATCGAAGAGGCGGCGGTCCGCGAGGCGAAGGAGGAAACAGGTCTGGATGTTTACGATCTTGAGTTCGTTAACTTCCAACAATTCATCTACGACCCAACATTTTGGAAGCCCAGGCATTTTATTTTCTTCGATTACGCCTGCAAAACGGATTCGACCGGTGTGCAGTTAAACGATGAAGCCGAGGAGCATCTCTGGGTCCGGTTGGAGGCGGCTGTGCATCTTCCATTGGATGTTTATACGCGCACATCCATCGAAATACTGATGGAGACGCCTGGGCATAAAAACGGTTAAAATCGAGACAACTCAACTTGATCTGCGTGGGAGGATATGTCGTGGAAACACAACCAACAACGGAACAGAAAAAAGGCTTTCTTCAAAACGACCGTCTGGTCGTGTGCAGTATGCTGACAATTTATGGTCTTTGCATTCTGGGAGCGATCGCTGCCGTATTTTGGGGATTGAATCGCAGAAACCAGACAATATCCACGAGCACCACCGCGACAGCAGTTGCCATTTCCACTCAGGAGGCACAGGCTTTTGCAACAGCAGTCGTCGATTTAACACAGCAGGCTCAATATGAGCTGATCGATCGTTTCGACTCGAACGAAAATCAGTGGAATATCGGCCAATGGTCAGGTCTTGAGTGGGAAGGCTCACAGGAAATCACATCCGGGATTTTGCTCTGGGACATCGATCATGTGTACCAATATTATGATTTTGCGACGGTTGCGATGGAAATTGTTCCGGTCAACGACTTCGTTAAGAACTACGATACATATGTGGATACAAAAGTATCTATTGTGCCATCCGGCACCGTCTGCAGTGGTCTTATGTTCAGGAAGTCACCCCTCGGCTGGGAAACCGGCGGATATTCGTTTATGCTCTGCAATGCCGGCAATCTAAGTATTCATTATCACAATGTCAAGGACGGCTGGCAAGAGATCAATTCACAATACCATCCAGCTGTTCGCCCTGGTGACTGGAATCGTCTTGAAATCAGAGTACGTGATTCTCATTTCGTTTTCCTAATAAACAATCAAACCGTTTATGAAATGGATGATGATCGCCAGCCTGTCGGGGGCGTTGAATTAATGGCTATAGTGGAAGAGAATGGGGCGCAAATCCTGTTTGACAACTTCGGCTATCAAAGTCGCTAGAATAGACTGACGATCCACACGATCAGCGGAGCGATCGCCAGACCCGGCAACATATTCCCCACGCGGATCTTCTTGATCTCAAGCAGACTACTGATCGCCAGCCCTGTCAAAATCACGCCACCTGTTGCGGTCAATTCGTTCATCATGGGTGCAGTTACGATTGCATTCAACTGCGCCGCAAATAAACTGATCCCGCCTTGAAAAACGAAAATTACGAGCGTGGAGAACATCACACCGACTCCCAGTGTGGACGCAAATGCCAGCGCCGCGAATCCATCCAGTACCGATTTGACAGCCAGCAAATTGTAATCACCGGTGAGCCCGTCCTGAATCGAACCAAGGATCGTCATCGGCCCCACGCAGAACAAAAGGGATGCTGTTAAAAATCCACGCACGAATTTGTTCGAACCGTCGTCGCCTTCTTTCGAAAACCGTTGTTCCAGAATTTTCCCCAGGTTGTGCAAACCGTCTTCGATCCTCATCCATTCGCCGAGCAGGGTGCCGATCAACAACGCGCCCAGCACGATCAACGGATTCTCCGTCTTGAAGAACATCTGCACTCCCATCGCGGCCGTGAAGAGTCCCATCCCCGCGATGACCGTCGCCTTTAATTTATCCGGGATGCGCGAACCGAAGATCAAACCAACGATCCCGCCAATGATGACTGTTGCAATATTGAGAAGTGTACCTGTCATAAAATCCTGATTTAAACGGAGTGCAACGTCTCCTGACGTTGCACTCCAAAGTCTGAGACTTTGGAGTCCGTCGCCTATGGTTTTGCCAGCGATGTCTCATGCCCCGCGGCTTTGTTTTCCAACAATTCCAGCACAAAACATAACGACGATAAGCGGTTCAAATACCGTTGCAGGTCGGGGTTGATCACTTCCTGTTCATCGAACAACTCCACCACGCGCCGTTCCGCGCGGCGGATGATCGCCCGCGCCAATGAAAGGGCCGCGCCTGCAAGTGAGTCGCCAGGGAGAATAAATTCCTTCGGCATCTCCACCACCGCGCTCAAGGCGTCGGTCTGCTCTTCGAGCCAGATCACGCGCGCCGCGTCGATAAAGCGGAATCGCGCCGCGTTTTCGGGAGTCGCCGCCACCTCCGCCATCAACTTGTACAGGTCGCGTTGTGCTTCGAGCAGGATGGGTCCCGAGCGGGTGTCCAGACATTGGGCACGCGCCAACCCCAGGGCAGCGGATGATTCGTCCAAGGTCCCCACCGCTTCGATACGCGCATGGTATTTCGCCACGCGTCCCTCACCCAGCAGATTGGTCGTACCGTCGTCGCCTTTGGATGTATAAAAAGTCATTTGGGCATTATAACGCTTATAGCATGCCCGACTGGGTATAATCGGGCAAATATGTTGACACAATATCACATCGAGATCCTGCTCTGTTCCCTTGGCGAATGTTTCAGTCCGCGCGCCATGTCTGCCATCATGTACGCGAACATCCATCAGGACCGCCTCGCCGGACAGTTCGGGCACGATGAATTCCACTTCGACAATAACGCCTTCGACAAATCCTATGCATATATGGAAGAGCAGCGCGCTCTGACAATTTCCTCTTTGCACAAGAAGGATGCACTGTCTGCCTGGTCTGCCTTTGGAAGAATGCTCCACACCGCGCAGGATTTCTACGCCCATTCGAACTACGTCACCCTGTGGCTTTCTCATTTTGACGGGCAAACGCATCCCGCACCGCCGGAAATTGACCCCGTTGACCCAGGCCTGCTCCACAGCCCGGACCTGCGCTCGGGCAAGGTGTATTATCCGTTCGAGTTGTTGTATTTCGTCCGATCGCTCAGGCGTTATGTATTGCCGTTCATCCCGCGCGATTCACACGCCTGGATGAATCTCGACTCACCCGAACAGGGATTCAAATTCGACTACGCCATGCAAGCCGCCATGAAAAAATCGCGCATCGAATTTGATAAAACAGTTTCCAGTCTTTCGCAAGAGTCGGTAAAATTGTTTACAGGGTAGGGGCGAGTGATCTCGCCCCGATCAAGGGCAGGGAGACCCTGCCCCTACAAAATACATGCCAAAACGTAAATTCTCGGAAAACACCGCCACCACCTCCTTTGGGTCGCCGGGGCGCGAGGGACATGATTCCTCGTCGTTCTATGGAACGCGTCTCTACGCGGACCAGCCTCCGGCTGAGTCAGAGGCGTATGCCGAGAATCCGATCGAGACTCTGGATGTCATTTACAATCATTCTTCCGAGGAGATGAAGGAACTGCCGGACAATTCCGTGCATCTCATGGTCACATCGCCTCCGTATAACGTGGGCAAGGAATACGACAAGGACCTGACGCTCGAAGAATATCTGGAATTCCTGAACCGCGTGTGGAAGGAAACGTATCGCGTGCTGGTGCCCGGCGGACGTGCCTGTGTCAACGTGGCAAACCTCGGACGCAAACCCTACATCCCGTTGAATGGATTGATCGCCAAGGAACTGATCGATCTCGGTTTTCTGATGCGCGGCGAGATCATCTGGGATAAAGCCGCCAGCGCCAGCACATCCACGGCATGGGGGTCATGGCAATCGGCGTCGAACCCGACCCTGCGCGACACACATGAATATATTCTCGTATTTTCCAAAGGGACGTTCAAACGTGAAAAGATCGAGGGGCGTGAAAGCACGATCTCAAAAGAGGAGTTCCTTGAGTTCACAAAATCGGTCTGGGCCTTTGCATCGGAATCCGCAAAGAAAGTTGGACACCCCGCGCCGTTCCCGGTGGAATTGCCATATCGTTTGATCCAGCTTTATACGTATTCGAACGAAGTGGTGCTCGACCCGTTCATGGGGAGCGGACAGACGGCGCTTGCCGCGTTGAAGACAGGTCGCCGTTATGTGGGGTTTGAATTGAACGAGGAATACCTGCGACTGGCAAAAAGCCGGATCGGACAGGCGGGGAGTCCGGGTTCATGATGGTTTTCACATGCATCATATTTGTATTCGTCAAAATCTTGGGACACAGATTTCGCGCATATCACGGATCACTTCCGTAGTTTTACGGATTTTTTCCGTCGATTCCGCGTGGTCCGTGTCCATTTATAAGGAATCCACATGATCGCATCCTCACAACTTTATTTTTTCATGGGAGCGGCACTGGCTTTGCTCTTGATCCCCGGTCCCGCAGTGTTGTACATCACGGCACGTAGCGCGTCGCAGGGACGGATGGCGGGCATTGTCTCGGTGCTTGCGATCGAGACCGCGAACTTCCTGCAGGCGGTCGCCGCGGCGCTGGGACTCTCTGCCATCCTGTTATCGTCTGCACTGGCGTTCGATGTGGTGAAATATCTAGGCGCGGCATATCTGATCTATATCGGCATCCGCAAGTTGATGACGAAGGATGATGGAACAGGGAACGAAGAAGTGAAACGCGAAAGACTGTCACGCATCTACTGGCAGGGATTCTTTGTCAACATCCTCAACCCGAAGACCGCGCTATTCTTCTTCGCCTTCCTGCCTCAGTTCGTTGACCCTGCAAAAGGAAATGTCACCGGGCAGACGTTGTTGCTCGGTTGTATCTTCGTCGGCATGGCGATCATCACGGATAGTTTGTACGCACTGGCCGCCAGTTCCCTGGCGGAGAAGCTGGCAGGGAATAAGAAATTCCAAAAGAGACAGCGCGTTTTCGCAGGGCTGGTATATATTGGTTTGGGGATCACGACCGCGCTGGCAGGGACGAAGAAGTAAGGTTATATTTTATTTAATGGCAGGAGGAAACCATGTCTGACCCTTCAAAACAAGCAACTCGTGTCGCAATCATCACGGCTGTCATTGGTGGCATTTGTACCATCATGGCTGCGATTATTGGCTTGAGCGCTCCTGTGGTTGAGAGATTGATGAATGCACAGCCTGCCGCCCAGTCTCCTTTTGGGCAATCAACCAGCGCTCCGGCAACGGTCTCCATCGTGATCACAGCCACCGCAAACAACCTTGAAGCGGAACGGGCAAGCATTATGCTTGCCATAAACCTGTTGGGCACTATTGAATCACAGGCGTTATATGACCTGGACCCGGCTCCTTTGAGCACAGTCTTCAGTGGTGAGGCGCTCAAGATAGAAACCACTACAATAGAAAATCTCAAAAAGAACAACCTGTATCAGATTTCCGTGCGGTCCGATATCCGATTTGAAGAGATCAATGTATCTCCTGATGGTATCCATGCAGATGCCCGTGTTATCCCGACCTGGGAATCGAAAGTATATTCATCCGCCACGAAGCAATGCCTCGGGTATTTGCCTGCTGCTGAAGTGCCACAAACACTGTACCTCGAAAAAACATCCGCCGGCTGGATCATTTATGCCATAGCATTTGACGATCCGCAGGGTCCACCCTGGGAAGCCTGTCCATAATAATAATTACGCGCTCGCTGGTTCACTCTCATACGCTTAAAAATGAGCAGTCATTCCAAAAAGGTCACGACCGCGCTGGCGGGGACGAAGAAATAGATGCTGGCCGTATTTTGCAGAAAATTCAGGGGGTGTAGATCATGAAACAAACTGCTATACTATTTTTGATGATTTTCTTTCCTGATCAGTTGTGTTTGTTAAATTAATCGTGAAAGGGAGATCAGAAATGAAAAACAAAAATCAGATTTTTTTATTGTGGGCTTCAGCGGGGATCCTGGTCATCTCATGTAGTTTGTTGCAGGTGGCAGGTGAAGCATCAGCCATTCCAGAAGCGATTTGTCCAACCACATTGGTGGATGCCATGGAACCAGGCGCTTTTACATCAGCATCGGTCCAGGTCATCACAAAAATCGACTCGTCAATACGCTGGGAGCCAGATCAAAAAGGGAACGATTCGCAAAGTTATCTGCAATTAAGCCCAAACGGACGGCATGTGGTCTATGCGGCTCAAGATGGGGATAAAAAATTCATGATTTATGATGGCGCTGAAGGCAAGAAATATGATTATGTTTTCCCTCCAACTTTTAGTCCGGATGGGCAACGGATGGTATATCCCGCCAGATCTGGCGATGAATACTTTATGGTTATGGATGGAATGGAAGAAAAAGGGTACGACGATCTCCGTAAACCTGTTTTCAGCCCGGACGGCAAGGTATTCGCTTATGGGGCAAAAATAGGGAATGAATGGATGATCGTTGTAGATGGTGTCGAGGGAATAAAGTACGAGGATGTTGGCGATCCAGTCTTTAGCCCGGATGGCAAACAATTGGCATATAGTGTTGACATCGATGGAAAGCAGGCGGTTATTGTCAATGGCAAGGAATTGAGGAAGTTTGATTTTATTGGAAACGATTCCATTTTCTTCAGTCCAAATAGTAAGAGGCTGGTCTATATCGCACAGGAAAACAATCAACAGTTTATTGTTCTGGATGATGAACGTGGAAATGTATATGCTGGTTTTCAATTTTTGGTCTTCAGCCCTGACAGCAGCAGATTTGCCTATCGTGCACAGCGTGGAAATAAACAACTCGCAGTAATTGATGGCAAAGAGGAACCAGAATACGATAAAGTCCAATTTCTTTGTTTTAGTCCGGATAGTAAGCGAGTGACATATGTGGCGGAGGAAGATGGCAGGCAATTCGTCGTCGTTGACGGCGTAAAAGAGCCTGAATATTATGGAATTAGCGCAGGCACCCCTATCTTTAGTCCCGATAGTACACGGATGGCGTATATTGCCCTAACAGATGGTAGTCAGGGTTTTGTAGTTGTAGATGGCATTCCTGGGAAGACCTATGATGGTTTTCAATACCTGGTTTTTAGCCCGGACAGTAATCGACTGGCATACCGGGCACAAGTAGGCTCCAAACAAATTGTGGTGGATAATGAACAGGAAGGAAAACAATATGATGAGATTGGGTGGATCACATTTAGCCCAGATAGCAAGCATTTGGCTTATAACGCAAATATGAATGGAAAAGAGTATCTAATCCTGGATGGCGAGGAGCATGAGTCTTACGATTTTATTATTTCTAAGGTTTTCTTTGACCAGGGCAATTTAATTCACTTTCTCGCTGTGAATCGACTCTCCCCACAAGTGGATGAAATTATGCTGGTTGTTAAAAAAATCGAGCAATAAGCCGATATTAGGTTTGCATTTGCAAGGATTTTCTTTACATCATCCATCTCTAGTATAATCTCCTCCATGAACATCAAAACCCAACTGAACGATTCCATGAAAGACGCCATGAAGAGTGGAGATGAGGTCCGCAAGCGGACGGTGCGCATGGCGCTCGCCGCGGTCAAGCAGGTGGAAGTGGATAAGCGCGTCGAACTCGACGATCTGGCAATCACGAACCTCATCCAAAAGGAGGTCAAGAACCGCCGTGAAGCACTGGAGGAGGCAAAGAAAGCCAACCGCCCCGACCTGATCGAAGCCAACGAAGCCGAGATCAAGGTGCTCGAGGCGTTCCTGCCCAAAGCCATGCCTGCTGAGGAACTGCGTGCCCTCGTCCAGGCTGCCATCACCGAAACCAGCGCGGCGGGTCCCGGTGACATGGGCAGGGTGATGAAGGTCGTCATGGCGAAGGTTGCCGGACGCGCGCCGAACGACGCGGTCAGCGCGACTGTGCGGGAACTGCTTCAACCGAAGTAATTTCATGTTTAAGAACCAATCTGCCACAGAGACTCGATCCCCTTCCGGGATGATAAGACACGGAGATTCTTTTAATGGTTATCTCTGCGACACCGTGTCTCCGTGGCTAATTCTTTCGGACTAATATGGGGATCGTTTCTGCGCGACACCGACCCACACCTGCGCCCATCCGCACGCTTCAGATCATCCTGCTTGTTCTCGTAAGCATCATTTCCTATGGGGCTTTGGTCCTGCCGTTCCTGTTGAACCCGGCAGTGCTCTCCTTGCAAGCGGGAGAGGTCTCTTCAGGCGATTATCAGGCTCCGTACGATCTGGAATACGACAGCACCGTGCGGACAAAGGAGGCGCAAAAAGCGGCGGCGGACGCGGTGCCTCCGGTCTACGCCTCTCCCGACCCGTCCATTGCCCGCCGTCAAATCGAGCGGTTGCGCAACTCCCTGCAATACATCACCCTCATCCGCAACGACGAAAACTCCACACCCGAACAAAAGGCATCCGACCTCGCCGCGTTGAATGACGTGACGCTCAAGCCCGGGACCATCGAAAAGATCATCTCATTGACCCCTGCGCGCTGGGATATTGTTCAGCAGGAATCGCTGAGTGTGCTGGAACAGGTCATGCGGAGGACGATCCGCGATCAGGATATTGAAAGCGCCCGGCGCGCGGTCCCGTCCCTGGTGAGTCTCTCCCTGAACGAGGAACATGCCGCGCTGGTCGCGGAACTGGTGACGGCGTACGTCTCACCCAACAGCGTGTACAGCGACGAATTAACGAAAGCCGCCCAACGGTCTGCGCGCGAGGCGGTGCAGGCTGTCACTGAGGAATACAAGGCGGGTGAGATCATCGTCCTGCGCGGGCAAATCCTGACCGAGGCGCAGATCGAAGCCTTGCAAAAATTCGACTTGATCGAGGAAGCCGATCCCTGGCAGGATTATGCCGGTGCAGGCGCGCTGGTAGTCATGATAAGCGCCTATGTCGTTCTCTATTTTTCACGGCGGCGGATGCAATTCCTGCTCGAAGCGCGCAGTCTTGTTGTGATCGCCCTGATCTTTATTATTTTTATCGTCGGCGCGCGTTTCGCCATTCCGAACCGGACCGTTGTGCCGTACGCCTTTCCACTCGCCGCAGTGGGATTGTTGATCGCCACACTCTTCGGCGTGGAAGCGGGCATCGTGTTCTCGTTCGCCATCTCCATGCTTGTGCCGTATGCCATGCCGAACGCGCTCGACCTTATGCCTTATTTCCTTGTATCATCGCTGACCGGCGTGCTGGTGCTTGGTACCGCGCGCCGCGTGTGGACGTTCTTCCGGGCGGGGATGGGGATCACCGGCGCGGGCATCGCCATGCTGATCGCGTTCCGCCTGCCCTTTACACAGACCGATGGAGTTGCACTGCTTCAACTCGCGGGCGCGGCGATCTTCAGCGGGCTGGCATCCTCGAGCATTGCATTGCTCCTGCAGTATTTCCTTGCGCAAAGTTTGGGACTCACGACCGCATTGCAACTCATCGAGATCTCACGTCCTGATTTCCCGTTATTGCAATTCTTCCTTCGCAACGCACCGGGGACCTACCAGCATAGTTTACAGGTGGCGAACCTCGCCGAGCAAGCCGCCGAGTTGATCGGTGCAGACGCATTGCTCACGCGCGTGGGTGCACTATTCCATGACGTGGGCAAATCGCTGAACCCGATGTTCTTCATCGAGAACCAGCCGCAGGGGAACATGAACACGCACGAAGACATCGATCCGGTTGATTCAGCCGCCGCCATCATCGCACATGTACCCGATGGGGTGGCGCTGGCGCGCAAACACAGACTACCGCGCCGCATCGATGATTTCATCCTTGAACATCATGGCACGATGATCACGCGCTATCAATATAACCAGGCGCTCGAGATCTCGAACAGCGACCCGACCAAAGTGGATATTGAAAAATTCCGTTACCCGGGTCCGCGCCCGCGCTCGCGCGAGACTGCCCTGCTCATGCTGGCAGATGGCTCCGAAGCGCGCGCCCGCGCCGAACGTCCGCAGACCGAGGAGGCGCTTCGCAAGATCGTGCTCTCCACCATTGAGAGCGCCCAGAAACAGGGTCAACTCGACAACACGCAACTGACCCTGCGCGACCTCAGCATCATCACGGAATCATTCGTCACTATTTTGCGCGGCACCCATCACCCGCGCATCGCCTATCCAAAGGACCAATCGGCGACGGAAAATATCACGACCACGCCAAATAAAAAATGATCAACATCGAATCTGATCACGATTTTCCCGCCTCCCTGTTCGAACGCGCGGTGCAGGCGGCGTTGAAACATCAAAAGGAACCTTTGGATGTGGACCTGTCGATTGTGCTGGCGGATGACGCGCGATTGCACGAATTGAACCGGGACTATCTGGGAGTCGACGCGCCAACGGATGTGCTCTCCTTCCCCGCCTCTGAAACGGACCCGGAAACGGGCGCGCGTTATATCGGCGATATCATCATCTCGGTGCCGTACGCCGCCAAAGGCGCGACGAAAGCCGGTCACCCGTTGGAATCGGAGTTGCAACTTCTGGTGGTGCATGGCGTGTTACATTTACTGGGACACGACCACGCCGGGCCAAAAGAGAAAGCCCGCATGTGGAAGGCACAGGCAAAGATCCTGGAATCGCTTGGGCTTGGAAGTATTCAAATCCGTGAAGAATGATACAGGTGACAGTCACTTCGGAAGTGACTGTCACCTTATGAAAAAATAATGACCATCAAAGAATTCTTTGCATCCCGCATCGCCGCGTTTGGACATGCGTTTCGCGGCTGGAGTTATGTGCTCAAGACCCAGCATAACGCATGGATCCACTCAACGGTCGCATTTGTTGTCATCGTGTTGGGTCTATGGCTGGGACTCCCGCCGCGTGATTGGGCTGTGATCGTACTGGCGATCGCGATGGTATTCACGGCTGAGTTCATCAACACCTCCATCGAAGCGGTTGTGGACCTGGCAAGCCCGGTGCATCATCCGCTGGCGAAGGTGGGAAAAGATGTGGGCGCAGGCGCGGTCTTGATCTCTGCGCTCGCTGCGATCTTGATCGGTTTGTTGATCCTGGGACCGCCCTTGTGGTTGAAACTTTCTCAACTGTTCACTGGCAACTGATTAATGCTCACTAGAGATTAGAGAATTAGAGATTGGAGATCCTATGGCTTTATCGTTTTCATTCGGCACGGTGGGTTCACCGATCGGCACGCCCAAGAAACCGGGCGGATCGGTCGGCGCGATCGAGTTCAGCAAGTCGATCAACTTGACGGCGTTCGAGCTGGGTTGGGTGCAATCCGTGCGCGTTTCGGAGGAAACCTGCGCGGCCATCAAGCAAACAGGCAGGGAACAGGGCGTGGCTTTGAGTGTCCATGCGTCATACTTTTTCAATCTGAACGCGACCGACGAAGAATGGACCAAATCCCGTAAACGACTCATGGACGCGGCGCATTATGGCAATCTCGCGGGCGCGACGGAGATTATCTTTCATCCGGGTTCCTATTTTGGTAATCCGCCCGCCGAGGTGTTGAAGGTTGCCATCCCGCGCTTGAAGGGTTGCGCAGATGAATTGCGCAAGGCGAAGAACCCGGTCAACCTGCGACCGGAGACGATGGGCAAATCCGCGATGCTGGGCTCGCTGGAGGATACGCTGGCGATGAGCAAAGCCATCAAGAACGTGCAGCCCTGTCTCGATTTCGCGCACCTGCACGCGCGTCCCGGCGATGGGACGATGAACTCGGTCAAGGAGTGGACTCAGATCCTCGAAGCGTATCAAGCCGCGTTGGGGAAAGAGGCGTTGAAGACTCTCCACATCCATCTTTCGGGCATCGAGTACGGTCCCAAAGGCGAGAAGAACCATCTGGCGTTGGGAGAGTCCGATCTGAAGATCAATTTCCTGTTCCAGGTATTGACGGATTTCGGGTGCGGCGGGCGCATCCTGTGCGAAAGCCCGATCATGGAAGAGGACGCGTTGAATATGAAAAAGGCGTGGATGAAGGTGAGCGGCGAGAAGGAATAAATATTTGATAAAAATAGCGTGCAGATCAACATCTGCACGCTATTTTTTAATTTGCTTTTGTTTATTTTGCCAGTTTGCCTTTTCCGCCAGACATGACCAGCAACCCGATCCCCACGATTGCCATGACAATGGCGGCAATCGGTGTGGCATCACCAAACAACCTCATGAGCCTGAACTCCAAACTGAAGAACGGAAGGATAAACGAACCAACACCTAGTATCAAGAGAAGCCAGCCTGCGTTTTTCATTTCTTTCACTTCCTCCTTTTCAAAACAGTGATGTGCCAGCAATCAGGATAACTTGATTGCCAGTGTTTCCACTTTATCAGTGCGGAGCGGGAATTACGATTACAAAAACAGTTTAATTATCCCTTGAAGAAACGCGCCACTTGCTGGATCGCTCCCATAAGGCAACCCGGCGACTCTGGGTCAGGGACTGGCTCAGGAGTCGGCTCAGGCTCGGGCTCCGGTGTCGGTTCAGGTCCCGGCTCGACCGAAAGCGGCTCGAAAAGTTTTCGGTCCTTGTTGGAGTTAGAACCTTCCAGTTGTGGTGATTGGGGATAATCGTCCGATGGCAACAACGCGCGCAAGCCTGCAAAAAACTCACGGTAGGTTGCATCAGGATTTTGCTTGATAACTTGAATTGCCAGCGCGGTCATGGCGCCGTTGGGGCGTCCATCGAATTCGGCATCGTAGGAGTATTCGCTGTCACTGCACCCGGAGAGAAGGATCTCGGGCATGTCTGCTTCGGGAAGCAGGAACGATCTGCGGGCAGTTCTCCCAGCGGTCGAAACGGTTGGAGGAATAAAACGCGGGATAGCCTTTTCACCCGCCAGTCTCGTGACCGAGCCAGAGAAACAACTATCACTGATGATGACCAACGTGGCTTGCGGATGGATGGACTGCAGAATGGTGCGCAGTTCATCGTCAATCACGTTGCCGTCATACAGGCAGATGGCTTCGTCGTAGCGGTCGGCTTCGTCGCTACTTCTATCTGTGACCTGCGTGCCATGACCCGAATACGTGAAGACAGCGATGTCTCCGGCGTTCGTCGAGTTCACCAATCCCTGCAACGCGGCTTTGACATTTGCCTTGGTGGCTTGCGAATCAAGCATCATGCTGACCGTAAAGCCGCGTCCCTGCAACAAAGCGGACCAGTCCTTCGCGTCGTTGACACAACCTTTCAGGTCGTTGAAGATACCGGGGTAGTTATTGATTCCAACACAGACAGCCTTTTTCACATCAGCCTCCTGTATTTCTCTTTCAGATTTACTTTATGTGGGAACGATATTTTATTATCACACAAATGAGCATGAAGTGCATACAGACTTCGGGAGTGGTTATAGATCATCCACGGGTGTTGTTGAGTCACGCCAGTTGAGTTCGCTGTCGAGCATGAACTGTGTGGGCCAGCCAAAGTCGCCTTCGATCCACGGCTGGAAGGATTTGACTTTTTCGTAGAGGGCTTCGATATTTTCAGCGACTGAATTCTCATTCAACGTGTGGATGCTCTCCAGCAAGTCCGCTGGTTTGTCCGTTGCCTGATCCAAAACTTTCAGGAACCATTTGTGATACGGATACAGCAACTCGTTATGGGCAAGGATGAGTCGTCCGCTGAACAAAACGAACTTGCTGACTGATGTTCCAAGCAGATAGCGGTTATTCAAGCGCAGGGCTTCGCCGCAGTACCAGTGCCAGGCTTCAAATTGGGCATAGAAGCGTTTGATGCGTTCGGCTTTCCCCGCCTGCGGATATTGAGCGGCTTTGTGGACATCTTCGGCGAAACCCTCCATTTTGCTAAAGAGAACCTGACTGCCCGCAAAGGCGAAGCGCGCCGGTTCACTGCCTCTTTCGCCAACCTGTCGCACAAAACTCCGCGAGGAATATTTCCCATCCACGTAGCCACCCGGGTAAGAAGTCAGTTCCATGTTGAAGAAATGAATTTGGTTATTTTCGAATCGCCTTTTGTAGTCTTCATCAGAAACGAGGATCATAATGTCGATGTCGGAAGTCTCAGTTTCAAATCCGTGTGCGATGGAGCCGCCAAGGAGCAGGGCGAGCACTTCCGGGTCGCGTTGAAAGTATTCTGTGACGTTCTGGATGGATTGGGTGTGATGAGGGTGCATGGTTATTATCTTTATTCTTTTGTGACCGCGGTCAGATTCATCGTGAGCAGGACTCCGGGTTTGGGAAGTTCATTCACGCCGATGACCGTTCTCGCGGGACGATGATCGCCCATCTTTTCGATATAGGCTTGATTCATTTCTTCGAAATCGCTCATGTTCTTGAGAAAGATATTGATGTGGACAACGTGATCCAAGTCTGAATGCACCGACTCAAGCATCACCTTGAACGAATCAAGGATCTGTCTCGTCTGCGAGGCGACATCGCTTCCGGCAAGCTGACCCGTGGCAGGATTCACTCCCGCCGTGCCGCCGATGGTTATGAAAGAACCGACTTTCGCTATATGACTGTACGGACCAATTGGTTTTGGGGTGTTGGGTGGTGTGGATGTTTCAACAAGAAGGGACATACTTTCTCCTTTTGCGCGTTTGAGTATAGCACCCGCGTCAATTTCCCACTATATTTGATAAAACTATGCTTTCGTCAAGGAATCCTTCACAGCATTCACAAAACGCTCCACACCTTCCGGGACAAGATTGAATGAAAGGATTGGTTCGATCAATTCAACCTCCATCACGGACAGGACACCGTCCACGCGGACAAGGTCAAGCCGCGCATACAAAAGATCGAATGGAAGTGCAGCTAATATCGCTTCAGCCTGTCGCAGATCAGGCGGCTGCGGTTCAACGATCTCGACCGTCCCGCCATAGATTCCCTGTACACGATAATCGTTCGGAGCGGGTTTCTTGAGCAGTACATGACTGAGTTTTCGGTTGAAGAAAATGAACGACCATTCGCCTTCTGTTCTCACAGATTCAATGAATGGTTGAATCAAGTAGTCCTGTTCAGGCTTGCGGTCTTTGAGGTTTTGCAGTGTGCTGTTAATTTCAACGGAAGCCACCTTGTAGGAATTGGCGCCTCCCCCACCGAGTGTCGGTTTCAGGATCGCGGTGTTCCATTTCTTTGCAATGAACATTTCTTGTAAAGCGATCGGGGTGCTATTCGAAGTCAAATAGGTCGGGACGATCGGTGCACCGGCTCTCTCCAGGTCGAACAAATAATTCTTATCGATATTCCAACGGACCGCGTTTAATGGATTGAAAAGCCTGCATGAGGAGGCTTCGATCTGCGAGAGCACATCCAGAAATCGCGGCGCTTCATCGATGTAATCCCACGTGCTGCGGATGAGCGCAATATCGAATTCATTCCAGTCAATGTTCGATTCATTCCAGACAACGGATACGGCTTCAAATCCATGTACATTGAAACCTTCGAGCACCAGATGGTCTTCCGCCAGCAACTCATCCGTGTTCGGGATATCCCAAGTCACGAAACTCGGTAATTTATTCCAGCGTAAAACTGCGATACGTTTCATCATCATCTACCTATAAAGGTTACAATAAAGGTTGGCAAATCGACCAACAGATGGTTAAAAATTTAAATCATTAAAGCATTCGTATTACACCATCTTGTGACATTACTTGCGATTAGGGGACCAATGTCTGCCAATCTCTCGTTCCTGCCACGTCGGCAATTTCCGTCCATCGTAAACACGCGAAAGATCATTTCCACAAATCGATGTATAGGCACGGTCTTGAAAATCAGTGTATATAGCACCCAGCCCGGCATCATTGGTATGAGCCAGCCATGTCAACACAAATTCACTTCCCTTCGCAATTGGAGGTACACGAACAGGACTATGCCACTCACCAGCAATTCGCTTTTGGGCAATAATAATATTCATCGCTGGACCATTTCCGATGTTTTGTAATGTCCACCCCTTTTCTTTACTGTATACAAACACCAAAACAGGCTTGACTCCGGTTATGGCTGTCCTGCGATTGTTCCAAAATGATATTGAAAGGGAAATAACCGAAACCAAAAATGCTCCAAACGGTAACAAGTCTTTTAGATTCATGATTACCTCTTTGCATATCTTTGAGTATGGCACTACATCTTTCATCTACTGCGCCGTATTACCTCCATCCACCAACAACAAATGACCCGTCACGAACGATGAATCATTCGAAGCCAGGAACAACACCGCCCTGGCGATCTCTTCGGGTTTACCGAAGCGTCCCATCGGGATGTAGGCGCTCGACTCTTTGATCGCTTCCTCCAAACTGACCGGGTCGGAATATTCGAAGTAGCCGCGCTCCAGCCAGCGGTCCACGAACGTGTCACCGGGGCAGACAGCATTCACGCGGATATTCTCACGCGCATGATCAAGCGCCATGGCCTTCGTCATCAATCCCACCGCGCCCTTGCTCATCACATACGGGAAGGCATTCTTCCCCGCCACCACCGACCAATCCGAGCCGTTGTTGACGATCACGCCTCCGCCCTGCGACCGCATCACGGGTATCACCAGTTTGCACATGCGCCACACCGCCGTGATGTTGATCGAGATCGTATCATTCCACACCTCATCAGACGTGGTCTCCGCCGTCCCTTTCATCACGATGCCCGCGTTGTTGAACAGGATGTCCACGCGACTGAATTCGGACAGGGTCCGCTCGACGACGCGGGAACAATCACCAGCTTGGGAATGATCCGCCTGGACAAAGACGCATCTTCCGCCTTTTTGCCTGATCTCGTCTTCCACGCGTTGACCTAATTCCACGCGGCGTCCCGTAATGACCACATCCGCGTCTTCTTCTGCAAAGAGTAGTGCTGTCGCCTTTCCGATCCCCGATGTCGCGCCTGTGACAATAGCCACCTTGCCAGATAATTTTCCGCTCATGATGTCTCCTTGAAAAAAGAAAAACCTCCGAGTTCTTGAAGAACTCGGAGGTTTATTGTAGCAGGTTATGCAAACTGTTCCAAATTGACCGCTACCAGCGGGAAAGCTTCATCCACAAATTTTTCGAGTACAGGGCGTTTTTTCAGATGGCTGTAGTGGGAGGCCAGCCCGTAGATCGCCCATGTGG
>Ga0210377_10002007_pt1 | contig 18103 bp, 17 predicted proteins | sample PLM4_65_b1redo_FD_155480 | JGI IMG/M metagenome (GOLD analysis project Ga0210377, IMG submission 155480) | Groundwater sediment microbial communities from an aquifer in East River, Colorado, USA - PLM4_65_b1 redo | ecosystem: Environmental > Terrestrial > Soil > Riparian zone | place: USA: East...
GAGGGGGCAAACGCCCCACCACGCCCGGCGCGGACAAGATCCTGGAAGAGCAGGGCGTGTTCGTCATCCCCGACATCCTGGCCAACGCCGGCGGGGTGACGGTCAGTTACTTCGAGTGGGTCCAGGACCGGGCGGGCTACTTCTGGGACGAGGCGACCGTGGTGGATCGGCTGCACGGCGTGCTGCAGCGCTCGTTCCACGACGTGCTCTCGGTGGCGCGGCGGCACCAGGTGAACATGCGCACCGCGGCCTACATGCTGTCGGTGGAGCGCGTGGCCGCCGTGCACCGGCTGCGCGGCATGTATGCCTGATGATCGTCCGCGTGGTGGCGGTGGGCCGGGTGCGCGACGCGGGCCTCAAGAGCGCCTGTGAGGACTACCTGCGCCGGGCCGGTCGCACCCTGCGCCTCGAGGTCCGGGAGGTGGCGGAGGCCGGCCGGCGGGCCGCGCGCCCGGACGACGCCCGGCGGCTGGAAGCCGAGCGCCTGGTCGCCGCCGCGCCGGCCGGCGCGCGGCTCGTCACGCTGACCCGGGCGGGACGCCCGGTCTCGAGCGGGGAGCTCGCGGCCCTGGTCGGCCGCTGGCGCGAGGAGGCGAGGGACGTGGCCCTGCTGCTGGGGGGCGCGTTCGGGCTGGACCCGGCGCTGCTCGAGCGGGCCGACCTGCGGCTCAGCCTGTCGGCGCTCACGCTGCCCCACGAGCTGGCCCGCCTGGTGCTGGTGGAGCAGCTCTACCGCGCCGTGACCATCCTCCGGGGCGAACCGTACCACAAGGGTGCGACGCCGTGACCGAGTGGTTCGAGCAGTGGTTCGGCGAGGAGTACCTGCGCCTCTATCCGCACCGGGACGACGCGGACGCGGAGGCGGCCGTGGCCCTCATCGAGCAGGTGCTGCCGCTGGCGGGACGCCGGGTGCTGGACCTGGCGTGCGGCCCCGGACGACACGCCGCCCAGCTGGTGCGCCGCGGGGCCCACGTCACCGGATTCGATCTGTCCTTCCCGTTGCTGGCGCGCGCCCGGCGCCGGATCGGGCCCGCCGTGCCGCTGGTCCGGGGCGACATGCGGCACCTCCCCTTCGCGCCCGGGAGCTTCGATCTGATCGTCAACCTGTTCACCAGCTTCGGCTACTTCGCCGATGACGCGCTGCACGCCGCCGTGCTGCGCGACGTCGTCCGGCTCCTCCGGCCCGGCGGCCACTTCGTGCTCGACTACTTCAACGCCGACGCGGTGCGGGCCGCGCTGGTACCCCGCGAGGACAAGCGGACCGGCAGCGGGCAGCACGTCGTGATCGAGCGGCAGGTGACGCCCGACGAGCGCTTCGTGCTGAAGGAAATGCATCTGGTCCACGACGGCCGGAGCTTCGTCGAGCGGGTCCGCCTGTTCGCGCCAGCCGAGCTGGAGCAGCTCCTCACCGGCGCGGGCCTCCGGGTGGAGCACCGCTTTGGCGCCTACGACGGGCGCCCCATGGGCGGCGACACGCCCCGCGTCATCCTGGTCGGCGCCCGCTCGTGACGCTCGAGTTCCGGCCCACCCCGCTCGACCCGGCCGCGCTGCTGCCCCGCACGGCTCGTGCGGCGCCGGCCCTCCCGCCCGCGCTTCGCGCGGCGTGCCTGGCCCGGGACGACGCGCAGGCCGGGCTGGACCGGCTGTTCGCGGCCGGCGGCCTGTGCGTGACCACGGGACAGCAGCCCGGCCTCTTCACCGGCCCGCTCTACACGCTCTACAAGGCGCTCTCCGCCGCGGCGCTCGCCCGCCGGCTGGAGACGGCGCTGGACCGCCCGGTCACCCCGGTCTTCTGGGTGGCGGGTGAAGATCATGACTTCGCCGAAGCCGGCCACTGCCATCTGCTCACCCTGGCCAACGAGGTGCGCCGCCTGGAACTGCCGCCGCGCCCGGCCGACGCCCCGCTCACACCGCTGTACCGCGAGCCTCTGGGCGAGGCGGTGGCGCCGCTCCTGGCCGCGGTGCGGAACGAGACCAACCCCACCGAGTTCCGCGACGCGGTGCTGGCCTGGCTCGAGGGGCACTACCGGCCCGAGGCCAGTCACGCGGAGGCCTTCGCGGGCGCGCTGGCCGAGCTGCTGGGACGATTCGGCGTGGTGGTGCTCCAGCCCACCCACCCGGCGGTGAAGGCGGCCATGGCGCCCCTGCTCCTGCGGGCGCTGGAGCAGGCCGCCGAGCTGGAGGCGGCGCTGGCGGCGGACGCCGACCGCCTCCGGGCCGCCGGGCGCCCCGTGCCGGTCACCGTGGGAGACGGCGCCACGCTGGTGATGCTCGAAGGGCCTTCGGGGCGCGATCGGCTGGTGCGCGACGGCGGCGCGTTCCAGGCCCGGCGCTCGGGCGCGCGGCTCGGCCTGGCGGACCTGCGCGCCGTCCTCGAGGCCGAGCCCGAGCGGCTCTCGCCCAACGTGCTCCTGCGGCCGGTGGTGGAGGCCGCGCTGCTGCCCACGCTGGCCTACGTCGCCGGTCCGGGCGAGCTGGCCTACCAACCCCAGAGCGCGCCGCTCTACCCGCGGCTGGGCATCACGCCGCAACCGTTCGTGCCCCGCTGGTCCGGCATGGTGATCGAGGCGCGGATCGTGAAGGTGCCGGAGAAGTTCGGCCTCGCCCCGGACGACCTGGCGCTGCCGGAGGGCCAGCTGGAACAGCGCCTAGTGCGGGGCGACATGCCCCGGGAGGCGCAGGCCGCGCTCGAGGCCCTGCGCCAGGCGTTGCCGCGGGAGTACGACGCGCTGCGCGACGCCGCGGCCCGGGTGGATCCCACGCTCCGGAAGCCGGTCGAGTCGGCCCGGCACGCGGCCGAGGCTTCGCTCCGGGACATCGAGAAGCGGATCGTGTCACACCTCAAGCAGCAGAACGACATTCTCGTGCAGCAGGTCGCCAAGGCCCGGAACAACCTGTTTCCGCTAGGCAAACCCCAGGAGCGCGTGCTCACGCCGGCGCCGTACCTGGTGCGCTACGGCCCGGCGTTCCTCGACCAGGCCTACGCCGCGGTCACGCGCTGGGCGGCCGCTCTTGAACCCGCCCCCGGCGGGACCTAGAATCCGGTATGCTCTGGGCGATTGGGTTCCTCATTCTCGCCGTGTTCCTGGCCATCCCGATCCTCGCCATCGTGTTGGACTCGCCCCTGGTGCACCGCCTGGTGGAGTCGCGGCGGGCCGGGACGCTGGACCCGGGCGAGGTCGCGGAGCTCAAGCGACGGCTCGCCGCGCTCGAGGACGAGATGGACGACCTGGGCGAGGCCGTGCGCGGACTCAAGGACGAGAACCAGTTCCTGCAGCGCCTGCTCGAGAGCGTGGAGGAGCGATCGAAGCTTCCCCCGGCCCCCTGACGCGCCCCCGGTCGGCGGCCCGGCTCACGGGGAACGTCGCGGCCGGTATCCTGCTCTCGCGCGTCTTCGGCTTCGTTCGCGAAGGCGTCTTCGCGCACTACTTCGGGAACAGCGCCATCGCCGACGCCTGGCGGGCCGCGTTCCGCATCCCCAACGCCCTCAGGAACCTCCTGGGCGAGGGCACCCTCTCGGCCTCGTTCATTCCGGTCTACGCCGGCCGGCTCGCCCGCGGCGATGCCGAGGGCGCCCGTCAGGTCGCCGGCGTGGTCGTGTCCCTCCTGGTGGTGGTGACGGCCGGCGCCGCCATCCTGGGCATCGCGCTCGCGCCCGTCATCACGACCGTGGTGGCGCCCGGCTTCGACCCGGAGACCCGGGCCCTGACCGCGCGCATGGTTCGGATCCTGTTTCCGACCGTGGGTGTCACGATCGTCGCGGCCTGGTGCCTGGGCATCCTCAACGCGCACCGGCGCTTTTTCCTCTCGTACGCCACGCCCGCGGTGTGGAACATCGTGCAGATCACGACGCTGCTGGCGCTGGGGGGGCTGCTGGTCGGCGCGGACCTGGCGATCGCGCTGGCCGTGGCGGCGCTCCTCGGCAGCGTGCTCGAGCTGGTGCTCCGGTTACCCGCCACCCTGCGCCTGGCGGGCCGCGTCCGGTGGAGCCTGGCCCTGAACACGCCCGGCGTGGGCACCGTGGTCCGGGCCTGGGGCCCGGTGGTGGTGGGCGCGGGCGTGGTGCAGGTCTCGAGCATCATCGACACCCAACTCGCGTCGCTCCTCGGCGCGGGCGCGGTCGCGACGCTGGGATACGCCCAGCTGCTCCAGCTGCTGCCTATCGCGCTCTTCGGCGTGAGCGTGGCCGCGGTGGCCCTGCCCGAGCTGAGTCGCGACGCGGCCGCCGCGGACCCCGCGGCCCTCCGCCGCCGCCTGGTGGACGGTGCCCGCCGCATCCTGTTCTTCGTGGTACCCTCGGCCTTCGCGTTCGCGGCCCTGGGCTCGCCCATCATCGGGACGCTGTTCCAGCGCGGCCAGTTCGGCGCGGCCGACACCGACGTCGTGGCGTCGGTGCTCGCCGCCTACGCCATCGGCCTGCCCGCCCAGGGCTCGATCCGGTTGTTCGCCTCCGCGTTCTACGCGCTCGGCAACACCCGGACCCCGGTCAAGATCGCGGCGCTCGCGGTGGCGGTGTCGGCGGGGACCGGGGCGGCGCTCATGCAGGTGCTGGGGCCCGCCGGCATCGCGCTGGGCGCGGCCCTCGGCGCCTACCTGAACGTCGGGCTGCTCGTCACGAGGCTGGAGCGGCACCTCGGGCCGGTCATTACCCGGGACGACCGGCCCGGGCTGGTCGCGGTGCTGGTGGGCTCCACGCTGGGCGCGGCCGCGGGCCTCGGGGCCGCCGGTGCCCTCGGCTCGGCGCCGGTGGCGCTCCGCTGCGGGGCGGGGCTCCTGGCGTTCGGGTTAGCTTACGGAGCGGCCACCGCGGGCCTGGGGCATCCGGAAGCCCGCCGCTTGCTCGGCGCCCTCCGGCGCCGGACGGCCGCCACCGACGTATGACCCAGACTCTCCCCGCGGAATTGCTCCGCAAGATCGACGCGCTCCCCGACGGCCCGGGCGTGTACCTGTGGAAGGATCGCGACGGCACGATCCTCTACGTCGGGAAGGCCAAGCGCCTGCGCCAGCGGGTACGGAGCTACCTGGCCCCCGACCTGCCCGACGGTCCCAAGCACCGGCTGCTCCGCCGGTTGATGGCCGACGTCGAGACCATCGTGGTGCCGTCTGAGTCGCAGGCTTTACTCCTCGAGAACAACCTCATCAAGGAGCACGCCCCCCGGCTCAACATCCGGCTCCGGGACGACAAGAGCTATCCGTCTATCGCGGTGACGCTGGGCGAGCCGTTCCCCCGCGTGCTGGTGGTGCGGCGGATCCAGATCCCCGGGGCGCGGTACTTCGGGCCCTACACCGACGTAAGCACGCTCCGGCGCACGCTCCGGATCATCCGCCGGATCTTTACCGTGCGCTCGTGTCACTACGCGCTCCCGGACGAGGCGCCGGACCGTCCCTGCCTGGACTACCACATCCGGCGGTGCCTCGCCCCCTGCGTGGGCTACCAGGCCCGGGCCGAATACCGGGCGATGATCGACGACGTGGTGGCGTTCCTCGAGGGGCGCACCGTCGAGGTGCGGCAGCGCCTCCGGGTCCGGATGGACGACGCCGCCGCGGCGCTCGACTACGAGCGCGCGGCCGAACTGCGGAACGCGCTCCGCTGGCTCGAGCAGCTGGAGCAGCCGCCCGCGGTGGAGCGCGTGGGCGGCGGCGACGCCGACGCCATCGGATACGCGCGCGACGGCGACGACGCCGCGCTCACTGTCCTGCGGGTGCGGGACGGCCGGGTCGTGGCCCACGACTCCCGCTTTCTCCATAACCTGGCCCAGGAAGCCGACGACGCCGCGCTCAGCGCCTACCTGGTCCAGTACTACCGGCTGCAGGAAGCCCGCGCGCGCCGGGTGGCGCTCCCGTTTCCGCCGGCCGATTTCCCGGAGCTCGAAGAGCTGTTCGACGGCGTCGAGTGGCTCACGCCGCAGCGGGGCGCGCACCGCCGGCTGGTGGACCTGGCCGACCAGAACGCCCGCCATGCGCTGGAGAGCTTCCGTATCGAGGCACTGGAAACCGACGAGCGCGCCAGCGACCCGGTGTATGCCCTCGGCCGGGATCTCGGGCTCACCCAGGTCCCCCGCGCCATCACGTGCGTGGACATCTCGACCAGCCAGGGCCGGGATACGGTCGGGAGCCTGGTGTGGTTCGAGGCGGGACGGCCGAAGAAGAGCGAGTATAGAAAGTTCAAGATTCGAGGGACCGAAACGGGCGGGGCAAACGGGGCAGGGGGCGGGGCGGATCAGCGGCAACAGGACGACTATGCCGCCATCCACGAAGTGGTGACCCGGTACGTGCGCCGCCGGATCGAAGAGGAGAAACCGTTGCCAGACCTCATGCTGATCGACGGAGGCAAGGGGCAGCTCGCGGCCGCCGGGGCGGCGCTGGCCGCCCTCGAGGTGGCCGGGGTGCAGCTCGCCAGCCTGGCCAAGCGGGAAGAGGAAGTGTACCTGCCGGATCGCGGCGATCCGCTCCGGCTCCCACGCCGCAGTCCCGCGCTCCGGCTGCTCCAGCGACTGCGCGACGAGGCCCACCGGTTTGCCGTGACGTTCAACCGGGGCCGGCGGCACGCGCGCACCGTCACGTCCGAGCTGCTCACGGTCCCGGGGGTCGGGCCGGCCCGGCGGCGGGCGTTGCTCGAACGCTTCGGCAGCCTGGCCGGCGTGCGGCTGGCGAGCGTGGAAGAGGTGGCCACCGTGCCCGGGTTCTCGACCCGGCTCGCCGAACGCGTCCTTCACCATCTGCGCCCATGACCTTCGACTGGCGACTCACCTGCTCCGGCTGTGACGCCGAGAGCCCGGCGGACGGCCTGCCGACCGTCTGCGACCGCTGTGGAGCCCCGTGGCTGGTCCGCTACGCCCGGCGCCCGGAGCCGGCGCTCCGCGCGGCACTGGCGGCACGGCCCGCGACGATGTGGCGATACCGAGAGTGGCTTCCAGTGTTGCCCGGCGAGGAGCCGGTGACGCTCGGCGAAGGGATGACGCCGCTGGTGCGCCTGCGGAGCCTGGAGCGCGCCCTGGGCCTGGCCGAGGTCTGGATCAAGGACGAATCTCAGAACCCCACGGGGTCGTTCAAGGCCCGGGGCATGGCCGCCGCGGTCACCCGCGCGGTGGCGGCCGGCGCCCGGCGCTTCACCACGCCCACTGCGGGGAACGCCGGCGTGGCGCTCGCCGCCTACGGGGCGCGGGCCGGGGCGGCGGTGCGGGTCTACGCGCCTCGCACGACCCCGCCGCGCCTGCTGGAGCAGGTGGGCGTCCACGGGGCCGAGCTCCAGGTCCAGGACGGCCATATCGGCGACTGTGGCCGCGCCTCGCGAGCCTGGGCGGCCGAAACCGGGGCATTCGACGTCTCCACGTTGCGCGAGCCCTACCGGATCGAGGGAAAGAAGACCCTGGGACTCGAGATTGCCGAGCAGATGGGATGGGCGTTGCCGGACGTCATCCTCTATCCCACGGGCGGCGGCACCGGCCTCATCGGCATGTGGAAGGCGTTTGACGAGCTCCGGCGGGCGGGCTGGGTGGCGGAGACCGCGCGGCCTCGACTGGTGAGCGTCCAGGCCACGGGGTGCGCGCCGGTGGTGCGGGCCGTCGAGGCGGCCGCGACGACCACGGAGCCGTGGGCCGACCCCGTCACCGCCGCCAGCGGATTGCGGGTACCGGCCCCGCTGGGTGGGGCGCTGATGCTCCGCGCCCTGCGGGAGACCGGCGGGACCGCGGTGGCCGTGTCCGACGACGCGCTGCTGGAAGCGGCCGGGCGGGTGGCGGCGGGGGAGGGATTGGACATGGGCCCGGAGGGCGGCGCCGCCATCGCGGCCCTCGAAGCCCTGAGCCGGACGGGGGCGATCGGCGCTCGCTCTCGAGTGGTCGTGTTCAACACCGGGGCCGGGTGGCTTTACCGATCGTAGCTGATGATATTTCCATATTGAGCCAGGACATGCGCATCGCCATCCTCGACCCGGCCGCCGGCATCAGCGGGGACATGCTGCTCGGCGCCCTGATTGACGCCGGGGCGCCGCCCGACTGGCTGGAGGGGCTTCCCGCCCGGCTCGGTATCCCGCAGGTGAGCGTTCGCATTGGCGGGGTTCAGCGGGCCGGCCTCAGGGCCACGCAGGTAGACGTGCAGGTTCCCGAGCCGGACCCGCAGCACGCAGCGCACGGGCACGGGCGGCGCATCGGCGAGCTGCAGGACCTGGTCCGCCGAGCGCCGTTGTCGGATCAGGTGCGCGAGCGCGCGGTGCGCGCGTTCCAACTCATGGGCGAGGCCGAAGCGCGGGTGCACGGGACCACGGTCGAGCGGGTCCACCTGCACGAGGTCGGCGCGCTCGACGCGGTGGTGGACCTCGTCGGCGGCGTGGAGGGGTTCGAGCAACTGGGCGTGGACGCCGTGTATCACCGGCCCGTCGCCGTGGGGCAGGGCTGGGTGCACGCCGCCCACGGCGGGCTGCCGGTGCCGGCGCCGGCCACCGCGCTGCTGCTCGAAGGACAGGAAATCGCCGCCGCCGGTCCGGTCGAGGGTGAGGCCACGACGCCCACCGGCGCGGTGCTGCTCCGCGTGTTGTCGGAGGGGGCCCCGCCGGCGCGCTGGCGGTTGCTGAGCTCGGGATGGGGCGCCGGCCAGCGGAACCCGGCCGGGTATCCCAACGCCCTGCGGCTGATGCTCGCGACGGTGGCGCGGGAAGCCGGCGCGGTCGAGGTCGTCACCACGGATCTCGACGACCTGAGCCCCGAGTACGTGGAGCCGTTCCGGGCCGCGGTGTTCGCCGCCGGCGCGGTGGACTGCGTGACCTGGCCGCTCCACGGGAAGAAGGGACGGGGCGGTGTGCGGGTCGAGGCGGTCGTCCCGGCGGAGCAGGTGGAGCACGTGATCGACGCGATGTTTCGGCACAGTACCACCGCGGGTGTGCGGCGGGTCGCGATGACCCGACATACGCTGCCCCGGCGGGAGCTGGCCCTGGAGCTAAACGGTGCCGGCCGGGTACGGGTCAAAGTGTGGGATGCGCCCGGCGGGGCCCGTTGGAAGGCGGAGTTCGACGATGTCGCGGCGGCCGCGGAACGGCTCGGGCGTCCCGCATGGGAAGTGGCCCGGGAAGTCGAGCGGCGCGCCGCCATCGAGCTCGCGCGGCACGAACGTCCCAACCAGCCCAACCAGGAGCGAACATGAAGCCGTGGATGATCGGGGTTGCCGTGGCCGCCGCCGTGTGCGCGGCGCCGCGCCCCGTGTCGGCGCAGGCGCGGGGATGGGCCCCGCCGGACTGCGCGCTCGCAACCGGCCATTACCTCATCAACAGCGCGGTCCTTTACCTCAAGAACGCGGCCCTCACGCGGTTTCAGGACCAGCGGGAACGCGACCTGCGCGACGCGCGACGGGTGTTGCTTCAAGCGGCCCAGCAAGGCCAGGGTGACAACCCCGCGGTCTGGTATTTCCTGGGCCGGTACTATGTCGAGGTCAACGACATGGCCGGCATGGACAGCGCGCTGGACCGCGCGGCCGCGGCCGCCCCGCAGTGCGCCGCAGATATCCGCGGCCATCGCCGCCGGATCTGGGTGCCCATCCTGAACGGCGCCGTCGATCGCATCCGGGCGGGCGATCAGGAAGCCGCCAAAACCGAGCTGCGGCGGGCCATCTCGGTGTTCGACGGAGAGCCACAGGCGTTCTACTACCTGGCCCAGATCTTCGCCCAGCAGCAGCAGACCGACAGCGCCATCGTGTACTTCCGGCGCGCCATCGCGGTGGCCCAGGACAGCGCCAACCGCAGTAACGAGCAGGCCCAGCAGCTGCTGCGCGACGGGATCTTCAACGTCGCCAGCACGTTCCACATGCGGAAGCAGTTCGACTCCGCGGCCGCCTGGTACCGGCGCTTCCGGGAGCTGCGGCCGGATGACGCACAGGCCATGACCCGGCTGGCGGACGCGCTCGACCAGGGCGGCCATCCCGACGAGGCGTTGGCCCTGTACGACTCGGTGCTGGCGCGGGCGGACTCCATGCCCACCCTGGACCTGTTCCAAGCCGGCGTGGCGATGTTCGAGGCCAAGCGGTTCGACGCCGCCGCGCAAGCCTTCGAGGCCGGCCTCCAGCGGAATCCGTACTATCGCGACGCGCTGTTCAACCTGGCGAATACCTACCTGTCGATGGCCAACCAGGCTGACTCGGCGAAGGGGCCGGACGTGGCGCGCCGCAAGAAGGAGCTGGGCGAAAAGATGGTGCCCGTCGTCAACCGCCTCGTGGGAGTGGATCCCATGAACGAGCGGTCCCACACCATGAAGGCGGCAGCGTTCCAGCTCCTGGGGCTCCAGGACTCCACCCTCGCCGTGCTCGAAGGGCGTCAGGCCATGCCGTTCGACCTCACGGTCAGCGCCTTCGCGCCCTCGGGCAGCGGCTACGACGTCAAGGGCATCATCACCAATCGCCAGGATTCCACGGCCACCACGCCGCCCATCGTCTTCGAGTTTCTCAACGAGGCCGGCGAGGTGGTACAAGCCATTACCGTGGACCCGATGACGATCGAAGGGGCGAGCGTCGCGCCCCTGGCGATGGCGCCGGTCGGGGAAGGCATCGTATCGTGGCGGTACCGGCCGGAATCGTGAGCCGGTTTGCTTGACAATCGGGGCGGAGCGCCGTCATACTCCGCCCCATCCGCGGGCGTAATTCAGTTGGTAGAATGCCAGCTTCCCAAGCTGGACGTCGCCGGTTCGAGTCCGGTCGCCCGCTCTGGTTGCTCGCGCCCCGGGGCGCGGCACCCCCTTCCAGTCCTTGGCCCCCCGTCGGCCCAGCGTTAGCTTTCCCACGGCCGCCGCGGCGGCCGTTTTCGTCTCTGCCCGCAACGGCATTCATGGTTCGCGTCCGGTCCGTCGCTCCGCACAGCCTCGCCGCCGAGCTCGCAATCCAGCCCGGGACCGAGCTCCTGGCCATCAACGGCCGGGCGCTCGAGGACTTCCTCGACTGGGAATTCCTGTCGGCCGACGAGACGTTTCTGCTCCGCGCCCGCACGCCGGCGGGGGAGGACGTCGAGTTCGACATCGAGCGCCCGGACGGCCTGCCGATGGGCGTGGAGCTCGAGCCGCCCCGGATCCGCCGCTGCGCCAACCGCTGCGACTTCTGCTTCGTGGATGGGCTGCCCGAGGGCCTCCGGGAGAACCTCTACATCCGGGACGACGACTACCGGCTCTCGTTTCGCTACGGCAACTTCGCCACGCTCACCAACCTGAAGCCCCGGGACGTGGCGCGGATCCTGGAATACCGGCTGTCCCCGCTATACGTGTCGGTCCACGCCACGGATCCGGTCATCCGGCGCCGGTACCTCCGCAATCCGCGGGCGCCGGACGTGATCCCGCAGCTCCGGCACTTCGCCGCGGGCGGGATCCGGTTCCACACTCAGATCGTGCTCCAGCCCGGAATCAACGACGGTCCGGTCCTGGTCCGGAGTCTCGAGGACCTGTACGGGCTGGACGAGTCCGTGCTCTCGGTCTCGGTGGTGCCGGTGGGGCTCACCCGCTTCAGCAAGCACGCCTTGGTGCGGGAACCTACGCGCGACGAGTGCCGCGCGGCCATCGCGCTGCTCCATCGGTTCGCCGAGCGCGCCCTCGCCGAGCGCGGCCACCGCTGGGTGCACGGGGCGGACGAGCTCTATCTCGTGGCCGAGACCGAGCTGCCGCCCGCGGAATGGTACGGCGACTTCGAGCAGGTGGAGAACGGGGTCGGCAGCATCCGCTACCTGCAGGGCCGCCTCGAGTCATATGCCCGCCGCTGGCCCGATCTCACCGGCCAACGCGTCGCGGTGGTCACCGGCACCGCCATGAGCCGGCTGATGCCCCAGGTGACCGATGACCTGGCCCGGCGCACCGGCGCGCGCTTCGAGGTGATCGGCCTCGAGAACACGCTGTTCGGCCCGTCGGTCACCACGGCCGGCCTGCTGCCCGGGGCGGCGTTCCAGCGCGCACTGGCCGAGCGCCCCGACCTGGACCTCGCCCTGCTGCCGGCCGAAGCCCTGAACGACGACCACGTGTTCCTGGACGACCTGCCGGCCGAGGCCCTCGCGCGGGCCGTGCCGTACCCCATCCACTTTTCGTACGACTTCGGCGACGCGCTGGCGGAGCCGGTCCGGGCGTGAGACGCGGCACCATCGCCATCGTCGGCCGGCCCAACGTCGGCAAGTCCACCCTGTTCAACCGGATCGTCGGGGGCAAACGGGCGATCGTGCATGGTCGCCCGGGGGTCACGCGCGACCGCAACTTCGCGCGCGCGGCGTGGGCGGGGCGGGAATTCTGGCTGGTGGATACCGGGGGGTGGGCCGCGGGAGACGAAGGCCCGCTGGCCGAGGCCATCCGCCGCCAGGTCACGCTGGCGATCGAGTCGGCCGACGTCATCATCTTCCTGGTGGACGCCCGGACCGGCGTCCATCCGGCCGACTTCGAGGTCGCCGCGTTGCTCCGCCCCTTGAGCGCTCGGGTGCTGGTGGCCGCCAACAAGGTGGACGAACCCACCACCGATCGGCTCTCGCACCTGGAGTTCCACGAGCTGGGGTTAGGCGAGCCCGCGCCGGTCTCGGCCGGAACGGGGAAGGGGACCGGCGACCTCCTCGACCGGGCCGTGGCGCTCCTCCCGCCAACCGACACCGAGGCGGCCGATGCCGATGCCATCGCCGTGGCGGTGGTGGGGCGGCCCAACGTGGGCAAGTCCAGCGTCATGAACCGGCTCCTGGGCGAGGAGCGCAGCGTGGTCGGGCCGGAGGCCGGCACCACGCGAGACGCGGTGGACTCCCCCTTGCGGTATCATGGTATGACGCTCAACTTCATTGACACTGCGGGGTTACGAAAGCGGTCGAAAGTAATAGATGAGGTCGAGTTCTACTCGACCCTCCGCACCGAGAAGGCGGTCGAGCGGGCCGATGTCTGCGTCCTGGTGGTGGATGCCGCCGACGGCGTGCACCTGCAGGACATCCGGGTCGCGTCCGAGGCGTGGGACCGGGGAACGGGGCTCATCGTGGCCGTGAACAAGTGGGACCTAGTGGACGAGAAAGACCCGAACACGGCGGAGCGCGGACGGGCCGTCGTGGCGGAGCGGGTCCCCTTTCTGGGGGCGGTCCCGTTCGTGTACGTCTCGGCGCTCACCGGCCAGCGGGTCCGCAAGATCCTCGACCTGATCGTCGAGGTGGCAACCGACCGCACCCGCCGGATCCCGACCGCCGAAGTGAACCGCGTGCTCGAGGGCCTGCGGCAGCGCCTCCAGCCCCCGCAGCGGGGCGGCCACGACGTGAAGGTCCTGTACGGCTCGCAGATCGGGACGGCTCCGCCCACGTTCGCCCTGGTCTGCAATCACCCCGACGCCATCCCGGAAGCCTACCAGCGGTTCCTGCTCAACGGATTCCGCGAAGCCTGGGGATTCAGCGGCGTGCCCATCCGGCTCAAGCTTCGCCGGAAGCGGGGCCGGCAGTGAGCCTGGCACTTGGCCTGCTGGCGGCGTACCTGATCGGGGCCGTTCCCACCAGCTGGATCGCGGCGCGTCTGGGTGCCGGGATCGACCTGAGACAACACGGCAGCCGGAATCTCGGCGCCACCAATCTCTATCGCGTGCTCGGCTGGCGGTACGCCATTCCGGTCGGGCTGTTCGACATCGCCAAGGGGTCGGTGCCGGTGCTGGTGCTGCCGCCGCTGGTGCATCCGGCGCCCGCGTCCTGGGTCCCGCTCACGATCGGCGCGGCGGCCATTCTCGGTCACGTGTTTTCCGTGTTCGTCCGGTTCCGGGGAGGGAAGGGGGTCGCGACCGCGGCGGGCGTGGTCCTGGCGCTCGCGCCCATCCCGCTACTGGTGAGCGCGGCCGTGTGGGTGGCGGTCCTCAAGGCGTGGGGGTTCGTGTCGCTCGCGTCCATGACCGCGGCGGTCACGTTCCCGCTGGCCGTGTGGATCATCGGCGCCGGCAACCGCTACGTCCTGCCGATGGGCGCGGCCATCGCCGCGTTCATTCTGTTCACCCATCGGGCCAACCTCCGCCGCCTCCGGGCCGGCACCGAAAACCGTTTCGGGCCCAGGGCGCGGGGGGCGGCGTGAAGGTCGGCGTCGTGGGCGCCGGCAGCTGGGGGACCACCCTGGCCGACCTCCTCGCCCGGAACGGGCACGCGGTGCGGCTCTGGGCCCGCGAGCCTGAGGTGGTGAGCTCCATCAACGCCCGGCGGGAAAACGAGCTGTTCCTGCCCGGCGCGGCGCTCGCCGCCGGCCTCGAGGCCCGCCCGACCATCGCGGAGATCGTGAAAGACGCCGACCTCATCGTCTCCGCCCTGCCATCCCACGCCGTGCGGGAGTTGGCAGCCGAGATCGCGGCCGGCCTCGGCTCGCGGCGCACCCCGGTCGTGTCGGTGTCCAAGGGACTCGAGCCGCACACCCATCACCTGCTGAGCGACGTGCTGGAGGGCGCGCTGCCCGGCTGCCCCGTGGTGGCGCTCTCCGGTCCCACGTTCGCGCAAGAGGTCTACCAGCAGCACCCCAGCGCGCTGGTCGCCGCCTCCCGCAACCTCGAAGCGGCGACGGCGACCCAGACCGCCTTCTCCAACGCGTATTTCCGGGTCTACACCGCGGACGACATCGTGGGCGTACAGCTGGGCGGCGCCCTTAAGAACGTCATCGCGCTGGCGGCCGGCATTCTCGTGGGACTGAACCTCGGACACAACGCGCAGGCGGCCCTGATCACTCGCGGCCTGGCGGAGATCGCCCGCCTGGGGGCGCGCCTCGGCGCGGACCCGCTCACGTTCGCGGGTCTCGCGGGCTTGGGCGACCTCGTCCTCACCGCCACCGGCGAGCTGTCCCGCAACCGGTCGCTGGGCATCGAGCTGGGCCAGGGGCGGCCGCTCGAAGCGATCCTGGCCGGCCGGCGCACGGTGGCGGAGGGAGTGAACACGGCCCGGGCGGCCGTCGAGCTGGGCGAGCGGGAGGGCGTCGAGCTGCCGATCGCGCGGGAGGTCCAGCGCGTGCTGTTCGAAGGGAAGTCGCCGCGCCGCGCCATCGCGGACCTCATGGAGCGCGCCCTGAAAGCGGAGCAGTGGCGGTGACCGCCTCCCGGCCGGTCCAGGAGTTCTTCGCGATCGGGGACGTCTGCCAGCTGACGGACCTCAAGCCGCACGTGCTGCGGTATTGGGAGAGCCAGTTCCGCTTCCTGAATCCGGCCAAGAACCGTTCGGGGAACCGGGTCTATCAGCGGCGCGAGATCGAGCTGATCATGCTGGTCAAACACCTGCTCTACACGGAGAAATACACCATCGAGGGCGCCCGCCAGCGGATCGACCACTACCGGCGCACCGGCCAGCTCAAGGCCGAGGCCCGGCTGGCGCTGCAGCACGAGACGATCCAGAATCTGCGCACCGAGCTGCAGGCGATTCTCGACGTCCTCGACGGCAAGCCTCCCCTTGCACATCCTGATCAGTAACGACGACGGCATCCTCGCCCAGGGCATCGGGGTCCTGGCCGACGTGTGCCGGACGGTAGGGCGGGTCACGGTGGTGGCGCCGGACCGCGAGCAGAGCGGCGCCAGCCACTCGCTCACCCTGCAGCGCCCGCTGCGGCCGGTTCCCCGGGGAGACGGCGTGTACCAGGTGGACGGCACCCCCACCGACTGCGTGTTGCTGGCCCTGGGCGCCCTGCTCGACACCAAGCCCGACTTCGTCTTCTCGGGCATCAATCACGGGCCAAACATGGGCGAGGACGTGCTCTACTCCGGGACCGTGGCCGCCGCCATGGAAGCGCTGTCGGTGGGAATCCCCGGCGTGGCGATCTCGTTCGCGGGCACCGAGCTCGACCTGCTCGCCAGCCACCGGCCCTGGCTGGAGCGATTGGTGAGCGACGTGGTCCGGGTGAGTGCCTTTCCGGAAGAGACCCTGCTCAACGTGAACCTGCCCAACCTGCCGGGGGACCGGATCCGCGGGATCCGCATCACGACGCTGGGAAACCGCGTGTTCGAGGGCTCTATTCTCCGCACCGCCGATCCCTGGGGCCGGCCCGTGTACTGGATCGGAGGCGGACAGCTGTCGTGGACCGGCCGGGAGGACTGTGATTTCCGCGCGGTGGCCGACGGCTACATTTCGGTGACTCCGCTGCACGTGGACCTGACCAACTACGGACTGCTGGAGGCGGTCGACGGATGGCGCCTCGGCCAGTAGCGGATTCGTACGGCGGGTACCGGGCCCGGCTGGTGGAAGAGCTGCGTGCCCGGGGCATCTCGGACCTCGCGGTCCTGCGCGCCTTCGGCGAGGTGCCTCGGCACCGGTTCGTGCCGCACGCGCTCGAGCGGCGGGCCTACGAGGACACGTCCCTCCCGGTCGGCAACGGCCAGACCATCTCGCAACCCTCCACCCAGGCGCGTTACCTCGAGGCCCTGGCCCTCACCGGGCGGGAAACGGTGCTGGAAATCGGGACCGGGTCGGGATACCAGGCCGCCTTGCTGTCCTACCTCGCCGACCGCGTGATCACGGTCGAGCGGGTGGCCCCCCTGGCCACCCAAGCTCGCGCCACGCTGACCGCCCTGGCTCTGGGGAACGTCCTGGTCGTGACCGGGGACGGGAGCCTGGGGTGGCGGGACGGCTCGCCCTACGACGCCATCGTGGTGGCAGCGGTCGCCCCCCGGATTCCGCCGCCGCTCCTCGAACAACTGGCTGAGGGAGGCCGCTTGGTGGCGCCGGTGGCCGAAGACCAGGGCCAGGTCCTGGTCAGGGTGACCAAACGGGGCGGGGAGCTCGCCCAGGAGCTCCTGGGACCGGCCCAGTTCGTGCCGCTCATTGGGCGCCATGGGTTCCCCCAGCCGGAGGGGGAGCCGCGTGACCGTTAGGCGCGGGACCGGCGGCCGGCACGGGTGACGGGCAACCGCGCGGCGGCCCGGTTCCTCGTCTCCGGCCGCGTGCAGGGCGTGGGCTTCCGCTGGTTCGTCGCTCGGCGCGCTGCCGAGCTGGGCTTGGCGGGATGGGCGAGAAACCTGCCCAGTGGGCAGGTGGAGGTGGTAGCCGCCGGGGAGGCGGGCGCGATGAGCCACTTGGAGACGAGCCTCCGGGCCGGGCCGAGGCTCGCTCATGTTGAGAGCGTGGAAAAATCGGAGATTCCACATCAGATGGTTGAGTCTAAATCGTTTGAAATCAAGTAATTACTTTACTAGACCTCGGGACCTTCAACACTTGATATCATTTCGAGCTCCGTCCTCGATGACCGTGAAATCACGGGAGGCCTCCCCATACCAAGCCGGGCCATGCTCCGTTAAGTTGTTGAGTCTGGCCCCGGTTACGCGTTGCTGGTCTAGGCCCCTGTAGCTCAGCGGATAGAGCAGCGGTTTCCTAAACCGTTGGCCGGGTGTTCGAGTCACCCCAGGGGCACTAGGAGAGTGGACGTCGCCCATGCCAGTCGTCGAGAAACCGAGCACCAAAGGAAACGTGACCACGGAGCCGCGTCCTCAGACGGCGGAAACCGATCGGGCCGAGCAATGGCTGGCCTGGGCCAAGGCCAACCAGCGGCGACTGTCGATCGTGGCCGGAGTCCTGGTGGTGATCGCGGGCGCCGTCTGGTTCGGTGTGAGCGCCAAGACCAGGAAAGAGAACTTCGCCCGGCGCGAGCTCGACGCCGCGCGGGTGGCGGCGGAGTCGGGCAATCTGCCGCTGGCCGCCAACGACCTGTCCCGCATCGCCTCCACCTATGGGGGAACGCGCGCGGGGCAGGAAGCCGTGGTGCTCCTGGCCCAGGTGCGGCTGCTCCAGGATCAGCCGGAGATCGCCGTCAACGAGCTCAGAGAGTTCATCGCCGAAGGACCTCAACCCCATTACCGGGGCCCGGCATATGCAGCCCTCGGAGCCGCCCTGGAGGACCTGGGCCGGTTCGCTGAAGCCGGCCAGGCGTACGAGGAGGGGGCAAGGGCCTCGGAGTACGCGCTGGTGGCCGCGCGGTTCCTGCTGGACGCCGGGAGGGCTTACATGATGGCGGTGGATACCGCGGCCGCGCTCCGGATCTACCAGCAGGTCCTCAAGGACCACAGCGAGACCGGAGCCGCCTCCGAAGCCCGCCTCCGGATGGCGGAGCTGGGCCAGTACGAGGACGAGCCCCCGCGACAGGGCTGAGGGGTCGGGATTCGTTCCCAGGGCGGGCAGCCGAGGGGCTTTCCGCCC
>Ga0210377_10002008_pt1 | contig 18095 bp, 17 predicted proteins | sample PLM4_65_b1redo_FD_155480 | JGI IMG/M metagenome (GOLD analysis project Ga0210377, IMG submission 155480) | Groundwater sediment microbial communities from an aquifer in East River, Colorado, USA - PLM4_65_b1 redo | ecosystem: Environmental > Terrestrial > Soil > Riparian zone | place: USA: East...
CCAGCAAAGTCGCGACCAGCATCCAAGCGGTGTCGCCCTTGTTTGGCACGGGTGCGGGCGCGGCTGCAGGTGCAGCAGGAGCAGCAGCTGGTGCAGCGGCGGGAGCGGCGGCAGTTGCGGTCGCTGCGGCAGGTGCCGGAGCAGCATCATCAGCATAAACCGGCACAGACAAACCACACAGCACCGCCACTAAAGTAAAGAGTACGAATAATTTTTTAGTTACGGCATAACGCAAGCCTTCGCGTGCATTAGCCTTCACTGAAACTTCGCTTTGCTTCGTTTTCATCACGTTCTCCTTACAGTGCATCCGGGCCGGATTCACCGGTGCGGATGCGTATGACTTGTTCGAGGTCGGTGACGAAGATCTTGCCGTCGCCGATCTTGCCGGTGTTGGCCGCCTTCTCGATCGCTTCCAATACCTGATCGAGCATGTCGGTTTTGATCGCGGCCTCCAGTTTCACTTTGGGCAGAAAATCCACCACATATTCCGCACCGCGATACAACTCGGTGTGGCCCTTTTGCCGCCCAAAGCCCTTGACCTCGGTGACGGTGATGCCTTGCACGCCTATGGCGGAAAGGGCTTCACGCACCTCGTCGAGCTTGAACGGCTTGATGATAGCGACGACCATCTTCATAGCATTCTCCTGGTTAGGGGCGGGATAAATCCCGCCCGTAGTTTAATTACATCGCGTGGGACAAAGACAATACGGCGGTGCCCTTGCCCAGGTCGGTGGTTGTCCCATCTGCCTGGGTGAGAGAGTAAGCCCCGCCTTTTTCGGCATCGGTTGAGCTGTATGCCAAGCCCAACACGTAACCGCTAAAGTTTTTGGATACACTCACCTTCCAGTCCGCATAGCTTGGATCAAGGCTGACACCCGCTGCTGTGTAGGTGTTCTTTGCTGCATCGGCAGTTGAGCCTTTAAAAGATTGCACGCCGTAATGCGCACCCAGTGTGACACCCGATTCTTCAAGGGTATAACTCGCGCTTAAATCGATATAGTTGGTGCCGCTGGCGTCTTTCACACCAAATGTATCGCCCAGGCTGTCGGAATATTTGAGCGTGATCCATTTCCAACCGATCAAACCGTAGATCTCATTGGTATCAGCCTTGGTCGCACCAGGAACATAGTAACCAGGATAGTTGTAGCGTAGGAAACCCACGTCATAGCTGAAATCTCCGGCAAAACTGTTTTTGAAACCCAGGTAGGTATCCAACTCCAGACTGGCGCCACTAGCAACTCCAGCATCGCCAAGCCAGCTGATGTTGGAACCCCACGCACCGATGTAAAAGCCGCTAGGGTGCGCGTAATCGAACCCGCCCTGAATCGCAGGCTTGGCTGCAGTTTGAGAAATGCCGCGATACAGATAATCGGAAACCAAACTAACGTTTCCGCTAAAGGGCGAGGTTTCCGCCGCCATCGCCACGCCGGGTACAGCCAGTGCAGCCAGGATCAAAGAGTTCAACAAATTGCTTTTTTTCATGATGCATTCCTTTATGGTTAAGTTAAAAGGCGGGGTAAAAAATTCCGCATGCTGTTATCAGCAGTAACCGTGCCAAAGATATTTATCGTTATCAAACAATTGGATATGTTCCATGCATGATGGTCACAAAACATATGCGCACCAATTTCAGGCGCAATGCAATCCTTGCGCACCGCTTGAGTGCGTCCATCCAGACCGGGCAGATTATTTGCTACACTGACTGACACAGACAATCAGGGAATCATCATGTTGAATGCGAAATTTTTCGAGGACCTCACCGCCAAGTTGGCTGCAGCGGCAAACAGCAGTCCCGCCAAAGACATCGAGAAAAATATGCGCGCGCTGCTCACGCAAGGTTTCGCCAAACTCGATCTGGTGACGCGCGAGGAATTCGATGTGCAAGCGCAAGTATTGGCACACACACGAGAAAAGCTGGCTGCACTGGAAGCCAAGGTTGCCGAACTGGAAGCGCATCGCAAGTTACGCACTTGAATCGACCTATATCAAGTGCCCCTTAAAATTCAAATTTCTGGTGAAACTACTAGCCATTCCACTAGGCCGCCAAAGAACGGTAGCCAAGTGGCTGGTTATAAGCCAGACAAGGCGCGCGAGAAAAATCGCAGCGCCGCATATGTGAGTATATGTAAGCAAGATTTTTCGAGCGCAACGCAGTATGGCGACGAAACTTTGAGTTTTAAGGGGTGCTTGTGAGTCTTGCGGTTCTTTACAGCCGTGCCCTGTCCGGCATGGAAGCCGCACTGGTCACCGTCGAGGTGCACATCGCCAACGGTCTGCCCAACTTCACGATCGTCGGTCTGCCGGAAACCGAAGTAAAGGAGAGCAAGGATCGAGTGCGCGCAGCACTGCAGAATTGCCGGTTCGATTTTCCCGCACGCCGCATCACTGTCAATCTCGCCCCCGCCGATCTGCCCAAGGAAAGCGGTCGATTCGATCTGCCGATCGCGCTCGGCATCCTCGCCGCGACCGGACAGATCCCCTCCGACAAGCTCGCCGACTATGAATATGCCGGTGAACTTGCGTTGACCGGAGAACTGCGTCCGATACGCGGCGCACTGGCGATGACTTATCGTGCGGTGAGCAGCGGGCGCGCCTTCATCCTGCCGCAAGCGAACGCCGCCGAAGCCGCACTGGTGGAAGACGCAACGGTGTATCCGGCCCAGACGCTGCTTCAAGTTGCCGCTCATCTCTCCGGACGTGAACCGATGCAGCCATACATCAGCGAACCGCAAACCATACAACCGCATTATCCGGATATGCGTGAAGTGAAGGGGCAGGCCCAGGTCAAACGCGCGCTGGAAATCGCCGCCGCCGGCGGACACAGTGTGCTGATGATGGGGCCGCCGGGAACCGGCAAATCCATGCTGGCAGCGCGCTTTCCCGGCATCCTGCCGCAGATGACGGAGACCGAAGCATTACAGAGCGCGGCCGTGCAATCACTGGACGGCAGCTTTGACGTGGCGAAATGGAAGAGCAGACCCTATCGCGCGCCGCACCATACCGCCTCGGGCGTGGCGCTGGTCGGCGGCGGAAGCAATCCGCGTCCCGGCGAGATCTCGATGGCGCTGCATGGTGTGCTGTTTCTCGATGAGTTGCCGGAGTTCGAGCGCAGCGTTCTGGAAGTGTTGCGCGAACCGCTGGAGTCGGGACGCATCACGATCTCGCGTGCCGCGCGCCGCGCCGATTTTCCTGCCCGGTTCCAATTGATCGCCGCGATGAATCCCTGTCCGTGCGGCTATCAAGGTCACTACAACGGCAAGTGCCGTTGCACGCCGGATCAGATTACACGCTATCGCAGCAAGATCTCCGGCCCGCTGCTGGATCGCATCGACATCCAGATCGAAGTCCCGGCGGTGCCGCAGGAGGATCTGCTCAACAAGGCAGACGGAGAGACAAGTGCAGAATTGCAAGCTCGCGTCGAGATCGCACGGCAACGCCAACTCGCGCGCCAGGACAAGGCCAACGCGCAACTATCGGTGACGGAAATCGACGCACTTTGCGTACCCGATGAGCAGGGTGCCGCGCTGCTGAAACAGGCTATCAGCCGCCTCAACCTCTCCGCACGCGCCTATCACCGTGTGCTAAAAGTGGCGCGCAGCATCGCCGATCTGGAAGGGGCTGATCGCATAGCGACCAAGCATATTGCCGAGGCGGTGCAATATCGGCGCATGAACCTTTAACAGGGCGATTAAAACTATTGCGCTCAGCATAACTGTGTTGCTCAAGCGCTCAAAATGTGGGGGTGCGTAGCGACAGACTATGTGTAAACCGCATCTGCGACACGTTACTGGCGAAGCCAGCCGATTGCGGGAGCAGATGCAGGCCGCTCTTCCCGCACCAGGATGCTTCGCAACACCGTGTCAGAGCGGCTACTTTTTCGCACTTTCGCGCCTTGTTCTGCCATCGCTCATGACGTTTTTCTACGCCCTGTTAAGTCTACAAAGAAGTGAAACTTTTTTTGGCAATGCTTTCCCTGCTGAATGATATCAGCGGCTGGTGGCCATATCGATTATCGTTGTCCGCAACTCCTGCTTCAGGATAGTGTCCGCCTCATTCAAGGCACGCTTGATCGCACTTTCCCTGTCCTGGGCGTTGGTCTTGATGTTCCAGCGCTTGGTGCCGCGTACTCGGCCAGATGCAGGTTCAGTCAAGGAGACTTCCAGGACGCCGCGCTGCCAGTACCAGCCTTGCTGCATCCCCAGGTCAGCCAACTCCATCTTCGCCTGCAACTGAAAATCCGGATTCTGTCCGGTCTCGATCATGAATCCGGCATTGGCCAGCGCGCCAGCCACCACGTCCTCCAGTCCGGGGGCAGAACCGGCTGCCACCTTTGATGATATCCGCACCCGCTTCAACAACTCATCAAGGTCGCTTTCGAGTTTCGCGCTGCTCCATTTCGCTTCGACACCGCGTCCGGTGACATCAACTATTTGGAGGGATTTCTGCAAAGCATGGCGCTGCTGCTGCGACTCCAAAGCCGAGTTCGCCGCGGCGATCTTCAGGAACAGGTCGGTGTTCTTTCGAGATAGCTCGATTTGTGTACTTGTAGCCTCATCAAGCTGGCTGATCTGCTGGCGCAGGCCGGATGCAGCCTGTAACCGCGGAAGGACTGCCAATGCATAATGGCTTTTCGTGACCGGGTCCTGCCACATTTCCGCGATCTGTATCCCGCGTACGATCTGCTCGGTGCGCATGGTGATGCTGCGTGACGCCTGGCCTTCATACTGTCCCGGTCCGGTGTTGTCTGTCTTGAATTTCTGGACATCCTCGCTTTCCGCGACTACCGCCACTTGAAATATCTTGGCAAGATCGGCACGGGCGCGATCCCTCGCCTCTTCCTGTGCCGCCGCCTGTCCGCGTCCGATCAGGTATTGTGCGCTGCTGTATTTGGCGCTGTCGCCGGCGATCCAATCGGGTGAGGCAGGCGGCTGGCTGGCGCAGCCGGACAGGAGCGAGAGCATGAGCGCAATAAAGGCAATGGCAGGGAATTTCATTTTCTTCTCCTAGTAGAAGGAATATCGGGCACCCAATGCTGGGTCAAATATGTCTTGTTCTTGTTCCGTATGGACACTTGCTGGAACACTTGAGTTTCTATCAGCAGATCATTCGCCCCCAATAACTCAACCGTCACATCATAACTGCCCGGTGGCAGGGAAAGCCGCGCCATCTGGATGTCTGACGGCAATGTCAGCCAACTGCGTGTGTCGGCGCGCTCGGTTGCAGCCGTCGCAACCCGAACAACCAATGAACTGATCAATTGCGCAGCGACGTCGTTGTTGTTGCTCCCGGCACGATCAACGGATTCCTGTAACGCACCCTTGGCCACTGCACGGGCGATGGAACGCGCCGTTATCGCCGGCATGCGCGCGTCCAGGCTGGCGCGGGCGATCGCATCGATGTCTTCCATCATCTGGGTGCCGGCTTGCTTGCCGGAAACACTGATGCGGGCGCTCAGCACATTGTTGGGCCGCGATTCGTAATAAGGCAGCGCGATTTTCACCAGCACGGGCTGGGGCGGGGTCCTTGACGCTTGCGGCTTGGATTTGCCCGTCACAACCGACGGGGGCGGCGCCCAAGTGGCGACTACCTTCTCTCGCTTGATCGGTGCAAGACCATTGTTCAGTATAAAGACCAACTCGCCTTCCTGCTCCTGCTTTTGTTTCCTGTCCTGCTGGAGTTCGATACCGAATTCCTTGCTGTATTGGGCTGCCTCGTCTTTCAGGCCCTGCCGCTTTGCAAGACGCAGCAGGTCGTGCTTGAGCATGTCCGGCATAGCCAATCCATAATTGACCTGGTACTTCTTGTAAGCCTCGTAGGCCTTGCGGTAAGCGATCATGGCATCACTCCATTCGCCCTTTTCCTCATAGATCAGGCCGGTGAGATAACGCGACAGGGCATCTTCGGTAAACTTGCTCTCCGGAATTTTCTCCCCGATCTCGCGCAGCTTGATGTCCACCTGCAGCGCTTCAACCCGCGCTTCATCGGGTTGCCCGAGTTCCAGGTAATTGAGCGCTATGTAGAGATGAACCAATACCTGCTCATAATCATCTCCGGCATAACTGACTGTTGCGTCGTTGATGATGAATGACAGCGCATTTTCACTGACGCTTGCCGCATACAGCCGCTCCATCTCTGTCTTGGCCGCTTCCAGAGCCTGGTTGGAATCGGAATAATCACGCTTCATGCGCAGTACCATGCCTTTGTTGAGCAGATACAACACTTTGTCGGTTTTGGATCCTTCTTGTTTCTCTAAGTCTTGAAGCGCAGCATCATATTGCCGGGCCGAAAGATCGCGCTCGACAACGCCAAACGAATCGCTATAGGTGGCGCATCCTGTCAATGCGCCACCCAATGCAAATGTCACGAGCAACAGAGCAACGCGGCATGCCATCAATTGCCCCGCCTTCAATTACCTAGAACCTCAGGTTGCTGCGCTCCACCAGTTTCTTGATCTTTTTCTGCCCGACCCAGACCTTGCGGTTATCAACCAGGCTGATCAGCGTCAGATCCACCTGATAAAAGCGCACTTGTGTCTTGCCTGTGGCGTCGATGATGGTATTGATGGTTCCTTTCAGCATGAAGTCAGCGCCCTTCTCCTGGCCCATGGCCTTGCGGGTCGCCTCGCTGGCGTTGAGATCCTGATCCATGCGCTCGTCGCGGACTTCCTGACGTTCCGTCGAAGAAGCGACGAATTGCACCTTGTCGGAATTGATCAGGGCACGCTCCATGTCGGCGACAAAAGTGTTGACGTTGATATGCTCGTGGCTCAAGTTGCTCACCTCACCCACGATCACCGCAGGCTGGCGGTTCTTGGTGCGGGTAAACTCGCCAAGCCAGGCACGGCTCATCACGTCCTTGATCATTTCTTCCGAGACCTGCTGGGAGTCGGTATCGTTCCAGGCGCCGCTCAGATCTTTCACTTCACCCGCATCCATGCGCGTCACCTCGGTAGAACAACCTGCGGCGGCCAGCATCAGCGCCACGGCCATTAACACGGACAGGCTTTTATTGGGAAATGTCAAATTCATTATTTTTTCTCCTTGGCGACACGGTCAAATATGTTGTCGGCACTGTTCTCGATGTAGCGCTTCAGGTCCTCGTTCATGTCTTGCGTCCCGGCCAGAGTGCTTTTCACCTGTTTCATGTCCAACTCGGCGATGGAATAAATGATGTTGGTCTTCGGGTCGCGCCAGCTACCGATGATCTTGGCTCCGGTCAGATTGACCTTGGTAAGCGCATTGATCTGGCGCGAGACAGCCTCCTCGGCGACATTGGCACCGCCGGACTTGGCGGATGCCATATAGTCGTTGCTAACCACGTCCATGTAAGACGACAGGATACGCGCCACTTCGGCGCGCGCCCGGTCGTCGGCAACAGATTTTTGCAGCGACATATCACTCATTGGAGAAGCCGACCCCACGCCGTGAAACAAACGCCCATCTTTTTCATTGAGGATATTGGTGCCCTCATTGACCCAATCCGGAGCACCTTTAATATTTAGGTCGCTTTCAACCTTGGTCGTGCTGGAACAGGCTGAGATGGCTGCAACGATCAGTGCCATGGACAACAGCTTTGCGATGAGATGGGATTTTTTCATGATTTTCTCCAGATGTTAGGGAAAGCAGCTTGAAAGTCATTACGTTCAAGAGATACGTGACTTGCAAAGATGACAGGATATGCGAAATGGACAGCCGCCGCAATGTGCAGGCACGGATTGGATAATTACCATGGGAAATAGTTTCCGTGATGAATTGCGAGAAATACTCGCAGCCTCAGCTGCTAGGAAAACCAGCGCAACACAGCGGCAGAACTCAATGCCAAAACACCAAGGCCGCATAAAGCGAACCAGAAATATCGACGGGATGCCTCGGTGTGTTGTGCAATCAACTGCCACCCAGCCAGGGTAAAGCCAAGGACAGCGCAAACGACTTTCACGATCAGCGCAACAACGGCGATGCCGTGTATATCGGGAAACTTTGCGTAATAGTAGTAGCTGATCGCGCCAAACGTAGCACCGCTCACCGCCTGCACCAGCCAGCCGGCAAGCACCATCCAGGCAAGCCTGCGCTGTGCTTCAACTTGACGCCACACCAGCGCAAAAACTGCGCCGCCTACCACTGTCACGGCCCCGAAGTTGTGAACGATCTGGGTGATCGCATAGGCGAGGTTCTGGAAATCCAACGTTATTCGACCCCGACCTTGATGCAGCGCTCCACTCCGATGGGAGTGTGGTTCTTGTTGACGATCTTGATGCAGATCTCATGGTTACCCGGCGACAGGGTTTCCATCGTGTAGCTGCCCTTCGTCTGGCGCAACAGGGCGGCCTCCTTGCCATCCACGTAAACATGGATATGGTCCGCACCGCTGCCAAGCGTGACGTTGTAATCCAGTTTGTTTTGCTCCATGGCATCCAGTTTGGCGCCATCCGCTGGTGAACTGATTTCGATTTTTGTTTCGGCGGCCGTTGCCAGCGGCGCGGCAACGCTTGCGAGTACAAGTATTAGCATGGACAAGTTACGCATGATTTACTCCTTCAGTGTGATGACAGGATACCGACGCATGATCGGCGGGACACAATAACCAATGCAAGCATATTGTGTCGCTCATGTTAACCCTCCATCAAAAACTATCAAGCCCCGACTGCGGTGCATCGTCCGCGCCGCATGGTAAAATCCGCGCTCATTTTTAAGACAGCATCCAATGAACCGCACATCCCACCTGATAGAGCAACTGATCCGGCAACGCATTCTGATCCTGGACGGTGCAATGGGCACCATGATCCAGCGCCACAAGCTGAGCGAGGAACACTATCGTGGCACGGTGTTGTATGGTGATTACCCCAAGGGTTATACAGACAACCATACTGCGCGCAAAACTTTTCCCGACCATCAGGTCGACGTCAAAGGCAACAACGATCTGTTGCTGCTGACACAGCCGCATATCATCCGCGGCATTCACACCGAATATCTGGAATCGGGTGCGGACATCCTCGAGACTTGCACGTTCAATTCCAACGCCGTGTCATTGTCCGATTACGGCATGGCGCATCTTGCTTACGAGTTGAATTATGCCGGTGCTAAGCTGGCGCGCGAGGTGTGCGATGAATATGCAACAGCCGACAAGCCTCGCTTCGTCGCGGGCGTGCTGGGACCTACTACACGCACGGCCTCGATCTCGCCGGACGTGAACGACCCGGGATACCGCAATGTGAGTTTCGACGAACTGGCAGAGGGTTATGGCGAGGCCGTGCGCGGCCTGCTCGATGGCGGCGCAGACCTTCTGATGGTGGAGACCATTTTCGATACGCTCAACGCCAAAGCAGCACTTTTCGCGATCGAGCGCCATTTCGAGCAGCACAAAGTGCGCGTTCCAATAATGATCTCGGGCACGATCACCGACGCTTCCGGCCGCACCCTATCCGGCCAGACTACCGAAGCGTTCTGGAATTCGCTGTCACATGCCCGTCCCTTGTCCATCGGCCTGAACTGTGCGCTGGGCGCGGAACTGATGCGTCCCTATGTGGAGGAATTGTCACGTGTTGCAACCTGCTATGTCAGCGCTCACCCGAACGCCGGTTTGCCCAATCCGCTTTCGGAGACAGGTTACGATGAATTGCCGGAGACCACCGCGCGGCTGATGAAGGAGTTCGCCACCAGCGGCTTTCTGAACATCGCAGGGGGATGCTGCGGCACAACGCCCGCACACATCAAGTCGATCGCCGCAGCGCTGAAGGATGTGCCGCCGCGCAAGATTCCGGAGCTTGAGCACAAGTGCCGCTTGTCAGGCCTGGAGCCGTTCAACATCGGCGACGATTCGCTGTTCGTCAATGTCGGCGAGCGCGCCAACGTCACCGGTTCGATCAAGTTCAAGCGCCTGATCCTCGAAGGCCAGTACGACGAAGCGCTGGATGTCGCCAAGCAGCAGGTTGAAGCCGGTGCGCAGGTGGTGGACATCAACATGGACGAGGCGATGCTGGATGGCGAGGCCGCGATGGTGAAGTTCATCAACCTGATCGCTTCCGAGCCGGACATTTCCCGCGTACCCCTGATGATCGATTCCTCCAAGTGGAGCATCATCGAGGCCGGGCTGAAATGCGTGCAGGGAAAATCCATCGTCAATTCCATTTCGCTGAAAGAGGGCGAGGAAAATTTCATCAAGCATGCAACGCTGGTGCGCCGTTACGGAGCCGCGGCAGTGGTGATGGCCTTTGACGAGCAGGGCCAGGCCGACACCTACCAGCGCAAGACCGGGATTTGCAAACGCAGCTACGACATACTGGTGAACAAGGTCGGCTTCCCGCCCGAGGACATCATCTTCGACCCGAACATTTTCGCGATCGCCACCGGCATCGAGGAACACAACAACTATGCGGTGGACTTCATAGAAGCGACTGCGTGGATCAGAAAGAATCTGCTTTACGCCAAGGTTTCCGGCGGCGTATCCAATGTGTCGTTCTCGTTCCGCGGCAATGATCCGGTACGCGAGGCGATCCACACCGTGTTCCTGTATCACGCGGTGAAGGCGGGCATGAGCATGGGCATCGTCAACGCCGGACAGCTCGGTGTGTACGAGGAGATTCCAAGGAACCTGCGCGATGCAGTGGAAGACGTGGTTTTGAACCGCAGTCCGGACGCTGGCGAGAAGCTCGTTCAGCTTGCCGAGACGGTGAAGGGCGGAGGCAAGTCGCAGGTGGAAGACCTGGAGTGGCGCAAGGGCACGGTACAGGATCGCCTGACCCATGCGCTGGTGCGCGGCATCACCACCTATATCGTCGAGGACACCGAACAGGCGCGCCTGCAGGCGAACTTCCCGGTTGAGGTGATCGAAGGCCAGCTGATGACAGGAATGAATGTGGTCGGCGACCTGTTTGGCGCAGGCAAGATGTTTTTGCCTCAGGTGGTGAAATCGGCGCGCGTGATGAAACAGGCGGTGGCGCATCTGGTGCCGTTCATCGAAGCCGAAAAAGCGCGTTCCGGAGACAGCAAGCCCAAGGGCAAGATCGTGATGGCCACTGTCAAGGGCGACGTGCATGACATCGGCAAGAACATCGTCACCGTCGTGTTGCAGTGCAACAACTTCGAAGTGGTGAACATGGGCGTGATGGTTCCGTGCCAGCAGATCCTCGACACAGCCCGCGAACACAACGCCGATATCATCGGGTTGTCCGGCCTGATCACGCCATCGCTGGAGGAAATGGCCCATGTGGCAAAGGAGATGGAGCGTCAGGGCTTCAGGATTCCGTTGCTGATCGGCGGCGCGACCACCTCCCGCGTGCATACGGCGGTCAAGATAGAGCCCGGCTACAAGAGCGGCCCCACCGTTTATGTCGTCGATGCCTCGCGTGCAGTCGGTGTTTGCAGCAACCTGTTGAGTGGCACGCTGCGCGACGATTATGTCGCGGGCATCAAAACCGAATATGCGAAAGCGCGCGAACAGCATGAAGGGAAGAAAGGCAAAGCCGTGCATGTCTCGCTGGCGGAGGCGCGTGCGCACGGTTTCAATACCGACTGGAAAACTTATCAGCCGCCCAAACCGTGGCTCACCGGCGTGCACAGATTCGAGGGATATCCGCTCGACAAGATCGCCGAGTACATCGACTGGTCGCCTTTCTTCCAGGCCTGGGAACTGTCCGGGCGCTATCCGAAGATCCTTCATGACGAAGTGGTGGGTGAAGAAGCGCGCAAACTGTACGCTGACGCGCGGGCAATGTTGAAGCAGATCATCGATGAAAAATGGCTCACTGCGAATGCGGTGTTCGGTCTGTTCCCCGCTAATTCGGTGACTGTTGATGGTGGATTGGGCGACGACATCGAAATCTACACCGACGAATCGCGCAGCAAGGTGGCGATGACCTGGCACAACCTGCGCCAGCAGACCAAAAAACCGGCGGACATCCCCAACTACTGCCTTGCTGATTACATCGCCCCCAGAGACAGCGGCATAGCAGACTATATTGGCGCGTTCGCGGTGACCGCCGGCATCGGCATCGATGCCCGCGTCGCCGAATTCGAGAAGCATAACGATGACTACAGCGCGATCCTGCTGAAGGCGCTGGCCGATCGATTGGCTGAAGCCCTTGCCGAACTGCTGCATGCCCGTGTGCGCCGCGAATTCTGGGGTTACGCGACTGATGAAAATCTGGACAACGAAGCACTGATCGCCGAAGGATATCGCGGCATCCGACCCGCTCCCGGCTATCCAGCCTGCCCCGAACACTCAGAAAAGGGTCCGCTGTTCAAGCTCCTGATGGCACCGGAAAACGCAGGCATCTCGATCACCGAGAACTTCGCGATGTTTCCCACCGCAGCGGTGAGCGGCTTTTACTTCTCTCATCCCCAAGCGAAGTATTTCGCCATCGGCAAGATAGACAAGGATCAGGCGATTGACTACGCCAGGCGCAAGGGAATGACATTGGAAGAGGCTGAACGTTGGTTGGCACCGGTATTGAGTTATTCTTAAGTTTGGCAGAACACCCCTTGCGGAGCTTCTTCCATATGAATCACGAAAATCACAATAACTGGAGAGCAAGAAATGAACCGTATCACTGTTTTACCGCTGGCACTGTTGTTGGCTGCCGGCATCTTTTCAACCACCGCGTGCTCTGAGCAGGCAACACCAAAAATGGAGACAGGAAAAATGACTGAACTGATCAAGACCGATATCAAGCATGGCGGGGGGGTGCTGGCAACCGCAGGACACAATGTGACAGTCCATTACACAGGCTGGCTTTACGATGAATCTGCACCCGATCATCGCGGAAAAAAATTCGACAGTTCACGCGACCGGAATGAGCCATTCGTATTCCCGCTTGGCGGAGGGCGCGTCATCAGGGGTTGGGATCAGGGCGTAGAAGGGATGAAGATAGGTGGGCAGCGAACCTTGATCATTCCTTCGAGCATGGGTTACGGTGCACGCGGTGCCGGCGCAGTGATTCCTCCGAATGCGACACTGGTGTTTGACGTTGAACTGCTGGACGTGAACTAACTGCACACTGTTAGGCGATATGGTGAAAGTTGGCGAACGATGAACCTGATCTCGAATCCGCTGCTGATCACGGCGCTGATGCTCGCCGTTTCCAACCTGTTCATGACCTTCGCGTGGTATGGGCATTTGAAGAATCTGGCATCATCACCCTGGTATGTGGCGGCGCTGGTGAGCTGGGGCATCGCACTGTTCGAGTATCTGCTGCAAGTGCCGGCCAACCGTATCGGTTACACCGCACTCAATCTAGGGCAACTGAAGATCCTGCAGGAGGTCATCACGCTGTCGGTGTTCGTGCCGTTCGTGGTGCTGTACATGAACCAGCCATTGAAGTGGGACTATCTGTATGCGGGACTGTGCCTGATGGGCGCTGTTTATTTTATTTTCAGGACGTAAATCTTTCCCTCTCCCGCCCTGCCGGGCACCCTCTCCCGCTCGCGGGAGAGGGGAAGGGGAGAGGGCGTTGTAGAAATGGGACAAGAAATGCACATACACATCCTCGGCATCTGCGGCACCTTCATGGGCGGGATCGCGGCACTGGCAAAGCAAGCCGGGCATCGCGTGACCGGTTGCGATGCCAATGTCTATCCGCCGATGAGCACACAACTGGAATCACAAGGTATAGATCTGATAGAAGGCTTTGCCGTGGATCAGCTCGAACTCAAACCGGATGTGTTCGTGATCGGCAACGTGGTATCGCGCGGCAACCCGTTGATGGAGGAGATCCTCAACCGTAATCTGCCGTATATATCCGGTCCGCAATGGCTGGCGGATAACTTGCTGCGTGACAAATGGGTTTTGGGTGTTGCAGGTACCCATGGAAAAACCACCACCAGTGCGATGCTGGCATGGATACTGGAATATGCCGGGCTTACGCCGGGTTTTTTAATTGGCGGCGTACCACAGAATTTCGGCATTTCCGCGCGCCTCACCAATACGCCGTTTTTTGTCATCGAAGCGGACGAATACGATACTGCGTTTTTCGACAAGCGCTCCAAGTTCGTCCACTATCATCCGCGCACAGTGATCCTCAACAACCTCGAATTCGACCATGCCGATATCTTTCCCGACCTCGCGGCTATCGAGACGCAGTTCCACCATCTTGTGCGCACCGTTCCGGGCAACGGCCTGATCGTCAGCAATGGCCGCGAACCCTCGCTGGATCGAGTGTTTCAGCGCGGATGCTGGACGCCTGTGGAGCATTTCGGCAGCGAGGATGGCTGGGTGATCGACGCAGAAAGTCGAGTGACATTGCATCGCGAAGCGCAAGGTACGCTGCATTGGGATCTGCTCGGTGAGCATAATCGCCAGAACGGGCTTGCCGCACTCGCCGCCGCTCGTCATGTCGGCGTATCGGTCGCCCAAGGACTGGCGGCTTTAAGCGAATTCAGGAATGTGAAGCGGCGCATGGAAGTGCGCGGTACGATCAACGGCATTACCGTGTACGACGATTTCGCCCACCATCCCACCGCCATCGCGACCACCGTTGCAGGTTTGCGTCACAAGGTCGGGAATGCGCGCATCATCGCTGTACTGGAGCCGCGCTCCAACACGATGAAGCTGGGCGTGATGAAGGATGCTTTGCCCGGCAGTCTGAAGGATGCCGACATGGTGTTTTGCTACGCCGGGAATCTGGGCTGGGATGCGCGCGGAGCTCTCGCTCCGCTCGGCGACAAGGCGGTGGTGAAAGACGACCTCAACGAGCTGATCGAAGCTATCGCCTCCGTCGGGCGATCAGGCGACCATGTGCTGGTGATGAGCAATGGCGGCTTCGGCGGGATACACGTGAAGCTGCTCGATCGACTGAAGAAGTAACTATTCTCCCTGATTATCCAGCCCCAGCTCCTGTATCTTGCGGGTCAAAGTATTGCGCCCGATGCCGAGCAGCGTGGCGGCTTCGATGCGGCGTCCATTGGTGTGCTTCAAGGCTTGCATGATCAGGGTACGTTCGAACTGCGTGGTGAGCGTATCCATGATGCGCTCATCACCGCGCTGCAAGGCAAGCGTCGCTTGCTGCGCCAGGCCCGATTTCCAATCGCTGCCTTCAGCCGGAATTGCTGCAGATTCGCCGCGCCATTCCGCTGGCAGATCGGCTATCTCCACAACTTGCGAAGGCGTCATCACAGTCAGCCAGTGGCAGAGGTTCTCCAGTTGCCGCACATTGCCCGGGAAATCCTGTCCTTTAAGATGTTGCAATGTCGCATCACTGAATTTCTTCTGCTCGACGGATAATTCACTTGCGCTTTTTTGCAGGAAGTATTTTGCCAGCAAAGGAATGTCATCGCGCCTCTCGCGCAAAGGCGGCAAGCGCAGCCGTATCACATTCAGTCGATGGAAAAGATCTTCGCGGAACAGCCCTTGCTTGACCCGCTCATCCAGGTTTTGATGGGTAGCGGTGATGATGCGCACGTTTGCCTTGATCGGCTGATGTCCGCCAACGCGATAAAAATTCCCATCGGACAGTACGCGCAGCAGGCGTGTCTGCAAATCGGACGGCATATCCCCTATCTCATCAAGGAACAGTGTGCCTCCTTCGGCCTGTTCGAAGCGGCCGCGTCGCATTGCGGCCGCGCCGGTGAATGCACCGCGCTCATGTCCGAACAATTCTGATTCCAGCAAGTCCTTGGGAATCGCTGCGGTATTGATCGCGATGAACGGCTTGTCGGCTCGCGGACTGTGTCGATGTAGTGCATGTGCGACCAGCTCTTTACCGGTACCTGATTCTCCGTTGATCAGCACTGTGGCGTGCGATTGTGACAATTTTCCGATGGCGCGGAAAACTTCCTGCATCGCCGGAGCCTGGCCAAGTATGTCTGCATCCAGCTCCACCTGCTGGGTTTCATCGGATTTGTGCAAATCTTGATCCATCGCACGACGTATCAGCTCTATCGCATGATTGACATCGAACGGCTTGGGAAGATATTCGAAAGCACCACCCTGGAATGCAGTGACGGCACTTTCCAGATCGGAATATGCGGTCATGATGATGACCGGTATCTGCGGGAAGCGCTGGTGCAGTGCTTGCAGAAAATCCAATCCCGAACTGCCCGGCATGCGAATGTCGCTGACAACCACTTGTGGCACATCATTTCCCAAGGCTCGCAGCGCTTCGTCCGCAGTTGCGAAACTTTTGAAATCAATGTCCTCTCGAGTCAGGGATTTTTCAAGCACCCAGCGTATCGAGCGGTCATCATCAATTATCCAAACCGGTTTCATAATTATCACCTGTCAGGGGAGGGGAAGCATCACCGTGAAGCAGGTGCGTCCGGGTTCGCTGTCAAATTCTATCGTGCCGTGATGCTGGTTGACGTAATCCTGTGCCAGAGTCAGCCCCAGGCCATGACCATCGGCTCTCCCTGACACCAGAGGGTAAAATATCTTGTCTTTCAATTCCGTTGGCACGCCAGGGCCGGTGTCGATGATCTGCACTTTCACTGCCAGACGATGGCGCCGTTTGATCAAAGTCACCTGGCGGGCAATACGGGTGCGCAGGATGATCAACCCGTTGCCTTGCATCGCTTGAGCAGCATTGCGCACGATGTTGAGCATGACTTGTATCAGCTGCTCCTTATCACCTATCAGCGCCGGCAGGCTGATGTCATAGTCCCGCCGTATCGTTAATCCTTCGGGCATTTCAGCCAACACTACGCTGCGCACACGCTCCAGCACCTCGTGTATGTTGAGCGCGCTATAGTGCGAGATATTTTGCGGGGAGAGCAATTTCTCCATCAACGCGCGTAGCCTGTCAGCCTCTTGCACGATAACCTGGGTGTATTCCCGCAATGCCGGTTTTTCCAGTTCCTGTTCAAGCAGCTGCGCTGCGCCGCGTATCCCGCCCAGCGGATTCTTGATCTCATGTGCCAGATTCCGCAACAGCAAACGATTAGCCTGGGTCTGGTCCAGCATCTGTTCTTCGCGTGCCAGTTTAAGCGGTCTGTCAATCGGATGAAATTCCAGCAATAGATATCGCCTGTTAAATTGCAGCGGTGTCGCTGCGCAACGCAGATGAAACTTTCCATGTGAAAAAGTGCCCAGCGTCAGATCATGCTCGATATAGCTTGCATCGTTATGCACTGCTTTCTGCATCGCACTGGCCAACTGCTCGGATTGCGTAAACACCTGCTGAACCGGAAAACCCTGCAGATTTTTGCCGTTCAAATCGAACAGTTGCTCCGCAGCCGGATTGAGGTAGATGACCCTTGACTCGTCATCCAGCAAGATGATGGCGGTCGCCAGATATTCCAGTGTGAGATAAGGTAAGTCAGACATACGTAATCATGAAGCAGAAAGTATGCCAGCTATAAGTGATCTATTTAAGTCTTGAAATCTCGGTCTTCAAGGCGTCAACATTTCTCTGGTGCAGATCAACCTGCTCGGTAAGTGACTTGATCTTCTCATCGTATTTCGCGACATTGCGAAAAGTCTTCCCGTCTTTTCCCCGGAATACTTCAGGCTTTGATTCGCCTTCCTGCAGGCTCTTTTTGGCTTCCTCGAGCAATCTTTCTTCCTCGCTCAGTTCGTTTTGCAAAATCATATAACGTGTGTCATCACGATTTTTCTGCGTTTCGCCATCCACTCTCGGGAAGCCTTCAGGTGAGGCGCGGGACGGTGCATCCATGGTGGGCAAGGGTTCCAGAATGATCTTCTTGCCGCCCTTGATCGGTGTGCTTGAGTAGGTGACGTGCCCGTTTTCGTCTACAGCCTTGTAGATCTCCGCCTGCACCAGGCTCGGGCATATGCACAGTACTGCCAGCAAATATCGAAGTTTCATGGTCGCGTTCCCTCGAAGGAATGCAGCAAGTATAGGGCAAGCCTCATGCTCAGACAAACATTCGTGGCCAAAAGAAAACGGGGCTTGCGCCCCGCTTTGTCATACCGCATTGTATGCCGGCTTAAATGCTGTAATACATATCGAACTCTATCGGATGCGTAGTCATGCGCAAGCGCGTTACTTCATCCATCTTCAATGTAATATACGCATCGATAAAGTCGTTGGAGAACACACCACCACGAGTCAGGAACTCACGATCCTTGTCCAGGTGTGCCAAAGCTTCATCCAGCGAGCTGCACACAGTCGGGATACTTGCCTCTTCTTCCGGCGGCAAGTCATACAG
>Ga0210377_10002009_pt1 | contig 18089 bp, 21 predicted proteins | sample PLM4_65_b1redo_FD_155480 | JGI IMG/M metagenome (GOLD analysis project Ga0210377, IMG submission 155480) | Groundwater sediment microbial communities from an aquifer in East River, Colorado, USA - PLM4_65_b1 redo | ecosystem: Environmental > Terrestrial > Soil > Riparian zone | place: USA: East...
AATGTTTCAAGTTCCGGTGCAGATGAAGATTGACCGGCTCGGACTGTTCTTCAGCGTAGCTAATGGCGGGGACGGAACCCTGACGCTTTATGATTCTGATGGGACAACCGAACTCGTTTCGGTGGTTATTGACAACGATGCTGTAGTTGCCCAAGGAAATCCCCGTTGCTTTGAAATCTGCTTCGAGCCGGTCACGCTTGCCGCAAATACAAATTACCGTTTTGCTTTCGTAGGAACCACGACCACGAATACCACCATTTTCTATGGTGATGTGAATGCAGCCGGACACATGGATGGACTGATTCTCGGCCAGAATGCCCACTGGACCCAGAGTGCCACGAGTCCTCCGACAGCGCCCGCTTGGGCAGAAACTACTACCCGCCGGCCGCTGTTCGGGATTGGAATTTCTGCCGTGCATGACGGAAGCGGGGCGGCTGCTTCTGGCGGCTCACAGTTGTTGGTCATTCGCAGACGGTAGGTTTCCTGGTGGCGTCCGCGCTCTTGGGAGAGACTTTATTGTGTTGAAAACTGAGAGTATGATCCATTCCACCATGATCGCCGGGTTCAGGAAGTGGTGGAACCGGAAGCGCGAATTGCGCCGCGTCCACGGCATTCGCATCGTTCACGATCCGCTCTCGGCAACGCTCTCCGACTCGCGCGGGCTGTGGCCGTTCAAGAAGATTGTCGTCAACGACCACTTCTTCCGCCTGGCACCCCCGGAGCAGGCTGCGTTCATCCTGCACGAGGTCGGGCACTGCAAGCTCTTTCATCTGGAAAAGCGCGTGCTGGCGCTGCCGCTTCTGTTCGTGCGACCAAGCTACCTCAACCGCCTGTGCATCGAGCAGGAGCACGAGGCCGATGCCTATGCCGCGGCGCAGGGTTTCGGACCCTATCTCGTTTCCGCCTTCTCGCGCATGAAGATGGACGGCGAGAACCTGTTGCACCCGGACTTCAAATCGCGCATTGAGCGCCTACGCCTTGCGCAAGGAGCCTAGCCATGGATGACTCATCTGCGTTCAGGCCGGCAGGACGAACCTTCCTCGTTACGGCGTCGAACGTGCCGGGCATCGCCACGATGGCGAGCACGCGCCCGACCGGCGAGGTGAGCTATCTCATCAACAACCTCTCGAGCGTGGGCGATGCGTTCGTGGCGTACGGGCCGACAAGCGGCGCGGCGGTCGGAAACTGCGTGCGACCGTTGATCGGAAGCGCGAGCGCAACACTTCTCGTCAACCGCGGAACCGCGCAGGCGTTCACGTTAAGCCCGCGCTTGTGGTTCTCGGCGATCACCCGTCAAGGCAATCAGGCGGAAATCTACATCACCCCCGGCGATGGCGACTAGCCATCAATTTGACATAATCTGGCGGCACGCCTAACCTATGCTCGCAGGAGCACCACTGAAATCAAGGAGAAAGCCATGTTTGGACTCTTGAGACTCGTTCTCGCCCTCGCATTCATCCCCCTTCGCGCTTTTCTCCGAATCGCCATCACCAACGTCAAGACCACCGTTGCGCCCGCAGCCGTAGAGACCGAGGGCGCGCAGGTTCACCGTGGCGGTGTCGTCAACCTCATCAACGATCTAAAGGCGAACGCCGCGCCCGCCTTCGGTAACGCTGGAATTGCCACGAAATCAGGCACCACGAATACGTGGTCGGCGGCGGACATGCTGGGCGGCGTCATCAAGCGCTACGGCATTCAATCGTCTGCCGACCTGACCGATACCGCAGCGAACATCGTGGGCGCCATACCCGGCGCTCAGGTCGGCCAGACCTTCCCGCTGATGGTTGCGAACCTGACCTCCGGCACGATTACGCCGGCCGGCGGAACGGGCGTCACGCTGCTCGGGACTTCCACGATTCTGCGCTTCAGCACCAAGCTCTTCGTGGGCAAGGTGCTCGGGAGCGCCGCCGTCACGCTGGAAGCCGGATTCACCTTCCCGAACAGCGGGCAAGAGTGATGGAAGCAGCCGTCCCACAGAAGCCTCCGGTCAAGCTCGCCTTATGCATCCCGTCGGCAGAATACTGGAAAACCGACTTCGGCATGTCGCTCACGCAGATGTGCGTGTACATGTCGGCGATGCTCTTCGAGGACGGGCAGGACCGGCAGGTGGTGGTGATCGACCGGCGCACTTCCATGCTCCCGCGCTCGCGACAGGAGGCGCTGGAGAGCTCGCTAATCCAGGGCTGCACGCACGCGCTTTTCGTGGATACCGACCAGACTTTCCCGCAGGACACCGCGCACCGCCTGATGGCGTGGAAGAAGCCGGTGGTGGCCTGCAACATCGCCTTGAAGATGCTGCCCTCATTCCCGACTGCTCGCGCCCGCGGGGCAACTGCGTTCGGCGTGCCGATTACCTCCGAGCACCCGAAAACCGGGCTGGAAAAGGTCTGGCGCGTGGGCGCGGGCATCATGTTGATCGACCTCTCGATTCTGAAGAACGTCGCAAAGCCGTGGTTCGAGATCCACTACTCGGCGAAGAACGAGCAATTCGTCGGCGAGGACTGGTTTTTCTGCGGTCGGCTGGAAGCCGCTGGCTACGACATCTATATCGACCACGACCTCTCGCGCCAGACCGGGCATATCGGGCAGTACATCTTCGGGCACCAGAACATCCCGAACATGGCGACGGCTCAGGCTGCTTGAAGGAGCGCCCATGCGTAAACTGATTTCAGCCTTCTTCCGCCTTCTGGCAGCTTCCGCCACGGGGCGCGTTGCGGTCCTCGATCCAGCGGTCGTGCCGGACAACATGGCCGCGTGGGGCATGTATGGATCGATCGCCAATCTGAATCAGGCCATGGGATGTCGGCTCACTACGGTTTCATCGGCTTCCCAGGCGGTGACGGCGACGGCGGCTGCGGTCGCGGGCGGGATACTCAACCGCACCGGCAGCCCGGGGGGCGCGGTAACGGAGACGACTCCGACGGCGGCCCAGATCATCTCGGCGCTGCCGAGGAGCCGGGTGACGGACGGCACCTACCAGTTCCGTTTCCGTTACATCAACAACGCGATGGGCCAGACGGCGACATGGACTGCCGGGACCGGCGTGACCGTGACTGGCACGGCGACGATTGCGACTTCAGCATGGCGTGATTTCCTCGTGACCGTGGATAGCGCGACGGCATGCACATTTACGAATTTGGGCGGAGGCACCCTGTGAAAGCTCTGTGGAAGCTCATCCTCGCGTTCTTCGTGCTTGGAATCGTGCCGGGCGAGGACAAGGGCAACGGCGCAGATGCCGGGGGAGATGCTGGTGATGCGTCCGGAAAGGCCGATCAAGGCGACGCCGGGGACGACAATCTCGATCTCGACGCCGGGGACGCTGGCGCAGATGATGGAGCGCAGGATACCGATGACCCGGTTGCGCTGAAGGCCCAGCTCGCCACCGAGCGCAAGGCGCGCACCGATGCAGAGAAGCGTGCTCAAGACGAGGCGCGGGCGCGCGAGGATGCGCAGCGCCGCGCAGCGCCGATCAAGACCGGGCAGACGCAAGAAGAAAGGGTGTACGAGCAGGAAGAACGCGATCTCGCGGACCCCAAGCTCGACGCCAATCGGCGCTGGCAAATCGAATCGAACCGCACGCTTCGCGCCAACAAGCGCGCGAGCGAATCCGCCCTATTCCAGGCGCACGACGTATCGGACAAGACCTCCTTCGGACAGCTCGCCATCACGAAGCCAGCGCTCTACAAGCGCTACGCCGAGCGGGTGGAAGCCGAAATCGTCAAGATGCGGGCGGTCGGCCAGAACGCGGCGCGCGAAGCCGTGCTACGATTCTTGATCGGTGAGGATGCGCTGCAGGGCAAGTTCACCAAGAAGGCTCCCCCAGCCGAGGAAAAGAAGGGCGTGGATCGCGGCAAGTCGCCCGGTGCGCGCTCGGATGTGAGTGCGCGGGGAGTATTGACCGACCGGCAGAAACGAGCAAAGCGTCTGGAAGGCGTCATTCTTTAGGAGCATCGCCATGAACATCAAAACCCTGTCCCTCTCACTGCTGGCGCTCTCCGGCGCGTTCCTCGCTCCGGGGATCGTCACCCGCGCGGATGTCATCGCCGACACCGAACTGCACATCGCGGATGAGGTTTTGCCATTGGCAAGGCGCACGTTGGTTGCCTACCAATTCGGCCAGCCCTTGAAGCTCGACACCAACGCGGGCGTGACCTACACCGCCTCGCGCTACGAGCGCCTCCCGCTGCCCTTCGCCCAACTGCAGGAAGGCGTTGCGCCGACCGGGCAAGGCATGTCGCTCGCGCAGGTCACGGCGACCGCCCAGCAGTGGGGTGACCTCGTTCGCATAACCGATGTAGCGAACCTGACGATCAAGCACCCGCTGTTCCAGCAAGCCTGCCAACTCGTTGCGCTGCAACTGCCGGAGACGCTGGAACGCAACACGATGAACACGCTCGTCTCCGCGACTCAGGTGAACTACACCAACGGGCGCGCGAACCGCGCCGCGCTGGTCGCGACCGATACGCTGAACACCCACGAGATCAACCGCATCGTCGGTTCCCTTCTCACCTACGGCGCCCCGCGCTTCCTGGGAGACGAGCGCGAGGACATGATGATCGAGGCCGGTTCCTTCCGTGGCGATCGCAGCCCGGCGAGTTCCGAGCACTACATCGCCCTCATCCACCCGCTTGTCGCGCAGGACATGGGCGAGAACGCATCGGTGCAAAACGCCTGGGCGCTCGCGCAGTCCGACCGGCTCTACAACAACGAGTTGGGTCCGTGGCGCGGCTGCCGTTTCGTCGAGTCGAACATGGTTCCATTCTGGGTAGGCGTGGCCGACCCGGCGACCAATACCGCCTCCGCTGGGGGTGGCGCGCTCGCGACCGGCACCTACTACATCCAGATCACCGGCTCCCCCTCTCAAACCTCCGTCGAGCAGCGCATCTACCAGGTGTCCGCGGCGGTTTCCGTCACCGGCCCGACCGGCTCGATCTCGGTCGTGATCCCGACGCTCGCGAACTACGTGTTCAACGTCTACATCGGCACCACCACCAGCCCGGCCAATCTGGGCACTTCGACCTCCGGCCCGACCGTTGGTCCGTTCGCGGGGCAAGCGACCCAACTCGAATCCGGGTCGACGGTGGTGATTACCGCCGTCGGAACGGCGCAGACGCCGCCCGCCGCGCCGGCCACCGGCATCACGGTGTTCCCGACGATCTTCATCGCCAACTACAGCTACGGGCAGGTGTTGCTGGAGAACCCGGAGTTTCACTACCTGACCGGGGCGGACAAGTCCGATCCGAACAACCAGACCCGGGTGGTGAGCTGGAAGGTGTTCTACGGCTCGATCATTCTCAACCAGAACTTCCTGGTGCGGAATGAATCTTCGAGCGCCTTCTCCACCGGCTACGACGTAACGGCGTAGGGTCATTCATGGCGAAACCACTGGTAGCTACCGAGACGGTAGCCAAGACCACGGACTCCGAACTCGAAGCGCTGCGTAAGCAGGTAGCCGAACTCGCGGCCAAACTGGACCTCGAGACGAAGGCGCGCAGCGCCGCCGAGGTTGCGGCGGATGAGGCCAACAAGCGTGCCGCTGACGCCCAGAGCTTCATGGTGCTGCAGCGCGAGATCACCGAGATTCCGACCGGGAAGAAGGTGACGGTGAAGCGCTGCAAGACCTACGAGGTCGCGAGTTACCGCGACGACGGGCGCCCGGTACACAAGCCGATCTTCGTGGATGTCGAGTTGCCGACCTACCAGTATCGCATCGACCTTCCGGCATCCGGCGGGCAGGGGGTGCGGCTCGGCGAGAAATGGTTCTATCAGGATCAGACCTACGAGGTGGATGTCGACACGCTTCGGACCCTGAAGGACATCGTGCATCGCGCTTGGTGGCACGAGGGCACGATCAAGGGCAACAACGAGAACGTGTTCAGGAAGCCGACTCATCGGGTTTTGAGCGGTCGCGGGACGCGGGCATGAAATTCTGGCCCTTCGGCAAGAAGGCTCCGGCTTTCGAGGGCGCGGCGCGGCCCATCATGGGAAACTTCAATCTGACCGCGCAGCTTCCCAACGGGCGCGGGATTCAGGTGTCGGGCTACGTGTTCGATGGCGAGTCCCTCGAATCTCTCAATCAGCGCATGGACGTGGTGCAGGACGCGATCGAGCGCCAGCGCTCGCGTGCCGAGATTCCCGAGCTCGAAGTGAAGAAAGAGCAGTTGGTCGGGCACCTGAAGGGCTTGCGCGAGGCTCTGGCCGATCTGGAGGAAAAGCAGAGGAACACGCATCTGGCTTCCTCCGACATCCTGAACATCAAGAACTACCGGACCAACATCGGGCGCATCAACGAGGAAATCGAGAAAGGTACGGTCGCCATTGCGGAAGCCAAGCGTCGGGCGGGAGTGAGGTAATGTGGCCTCTCTTAGCGCAGCGCAAATCTGCACGGAGGCCCGCACCGTAGCAAAGTGCCCCGGTTTCTCCGCGCAAAGCGGCCGGGCATTGAATCTCACGCTTGACGATCTCCTGCTCAAGCGCAACGTCAAGATCAATCGTTACAGCGGCAGCATAGCCGTCACCTCCGGCACGAACGGGCCGTTCAACCTGCCGGCGGACTATCTTCGGACCTACGACCTCTTCTACACCGTCGACAACCAGCCCTACTTTTTGACGCCGGTTGAAATGGGCTACTACGACGCTATCTTCAAAGACCCGAGCGTTGCCACCTATCCCTACCTCTACGCGACCGACTTGCAGCCGCAGGCCGCGACCCCAGACACCGGGATACCGCTCCTCTACATCTATCCGGCCTCAACCAGCGCCTTGACGCTCACGCACCGCTATTTCCTGCGGCGCCCGAATATCTCGACCCCCGAGACTTCGGCGAGCGTTCCGTGGTTCCCCGATCAGGACTATCTGATTCACGCGACCGCCATGCGGCTGATGAAGCTGACCGACGATGCGCGCTACGAGAAGTTCAAGGACGATGGAGAGTCGATGCTTCGCGATCATCTTCTGATGGAAGGAGACGAGCAGGGCGTTGTACACGAGGTCAAACTCGATCCGTTGCGCTTCAGGAGCCGCGGAGGACTGAAGCCGACCAAGACGCAGCCCTTCTAGCCATGCCGATCAGAGAGCGGCAATACCCGATCAGATTCGTCCCGAGGGGTCTGGTGGACGCCCTCGATGCGAGCGAGAAGTTCATGGGCGCCTGCACGGTGTTGACGAACCTCGTGTTCGACCAGGTGAACCCGGAGATCGTGGTGTCCCGCCCGGGCGTGGGAACCGCGCTGGAGAACTTCGAGACGTTCTCTACGCCGGGAGTCATCTCGATCCAAATCACGGTCGCGGGCACGGTCTACGGCATGATCGCCTCCGCCTTGAACGCCGGCAAGGATCAGCCCTTCGCCTACGATCACGACACCGGGACCTTCATCGCGATCAGCGGCATCACTGCCGCCAACACGCCGACCACTCCCGCCTCTACCGGAGCGTGGGAGCCACCGACGATGGCGATCGTTGGCACCAGCATCTACGTGACGCATCCGGGGTTCGCGGGCGCGAATCGGTTCGGCGTGATCGACATCTCGACGCCGTCGGCCCCGACCTGGACGGCGACTGACACTACGACGAACGGGCTCTCCGCGCGGCCATCGGCGGTCGCAAACTTCGCGAACCGGGCCTATTTCGCCATCGGCAATCACCTCGAGTACACGGATGTCCTCTCTCTCACCCGCAGCGCCGCGACGCAGGTGTTGACGATTGGAGACACATCCGACATCACGGCGCTCTCCGGGTTGCCGGTTCAGACCACATCGAGCGGGGTGGTGCAGGCGCTGATCGTGTTCAAGGAATCTCAGGTCTGGCAGATCACGGGCGATGCGGCGACGTTGAGCCTCTCGCAGAATTACCTCTCGCTCAACATCGGGTGCCCCGCCCCGCGCTCGGTCGTATCGACCCCGAAGGGCATCTACTTCATCAACACCGCTGGCCCCTTCAGGGTCACGGCTTTGGGCGCGGTGCTGCCGATCACCTTCTCGGCGCAGGAGGAGGTGCCGGACATCGTTGCGCCCTTCCAGAATTGCACAGAGTTCACGCGGGTTGCGGCGGGCTACAGCGGCTCGATCTACCGGGTGTGTCTGGACACGCTGATTCAGGGCGTGGCGGGTCGCAACGATTACTGGTTCGATGAGTTGCGCCACCGCTGGAACGGACCGCACAGCTTCAGCTACGACTGCGCCTCGCAGCACGAGAATCACTTCATTCTCTCCTCGAACGCCGCCCCCGCGAAGCTCTTTCACAGTCACGTCCGCCCGGAAACCGGGATGGTCTATAACGACGACGGCACGGCGACGACCGCGACGCTCAAGAGCTCGACCTTTCCCAAGACCGGGCACATGACCCAGAAGCAGGTTGTGGAATCCACCCAAGAACTCGCCTCGTCCGGTGTGTCTACGGGATACTCGATCACGGCTGTTGACGATGGAGAAAACACGCTTTCCAGCGTGACGATCACCACGGCGGGATCTGGTGCTGTGTGGGGCGGCTTCGTGTGGGGTGATGGCACGGTCTACGCCTCGGCGACGAACAGACCGCGCGTCTACACCGTCCCGTGGTCGGTTCCTCTGGTGTTCAAGAAATTTGCTATTCAGTTGACGGCGAGCGCAAGCATCGCGTTGTGCATCGGAGCGTTCTTCGCTCGCTATCAGGACTTGGGATACACCAACTACAACGCGGATCAAGGCATTCCGACGTGATTTATGGCTGACGTGCGCTCGACGACGGGGCTTCCGGTGGTGGCGAATTTCGGGGGCCGTTATCCGACCGATGTCGGAACGCCGGTCGTGGTGGACCGAGACACGGGCAAGTGCTACGTCCTGTTGACGGACAACACCGTTCACCGGATAAGAGGCGACTTCGTTAGCGTTACAGACCCGCCATTCAATGCTGTCGGGGATGGGGTGACGGACGATACGGCGGCGATCAGTTCTGCGATAACGGATTGTCTCTCTTCCGGGTCGGCACTCTACTTTCCAGAGGGAACCTATCTCATCACTAGCACGCTTACTTCAATTACTGGTCAGTTTACGATGTATGGTGATGGGCCGTTCAAGACACGGCTCCAATTCACCCCGACCGCAAACGACGTAATGATTGATGTCAGCAACGGTGTCTCAAGAGTCGAGCATGTTGTTTTTCGTGATTTTGCAATGTATTCCACCGACACGACTTACACGAAAGTCGCATTGGACGTTTACGACCTGAGCCAGTGTGTATTTGAGAGGCTGTTCATTCACGGAACCGGCATGGCTTCAGGGCCGGGCGCTGGTGCGGGCTGGTCAGGAAACGGTGATACCTCAATCGGAATCAGGACTCATGGACGGGAAGCAACCGGGCTGAGAGATTTATCTATTTTTGCTGACAGACCGATTGTAATCGCGGCCAATCCGAACACTGTCGCAAACGACGGCGAAGACATGGATCACTGGAACTGGGAGAACCTGTATCTGGTGGGAAACGGAAACTATCTCGTCTCAGTAGACGACGGTCTTGGAATCAATGAAGTCACGTTCGAGGGATACCAAGCGTGGGTCGGCGGGACGGGTGGTTTCAAGATCAATGACACAAGAGCTGCGCCAACCATTGTATCTCGCGGATTGAACTTCAAGAATGTGCGCCACGAGCAGATCACGGACGCGGCAGGATACTCGTTCAACATGGCATTCACGGTGCAGATCCAAAACATCGGATTCGAGAAGGTATTGATGGCGGCTGGCGGCCACGGCATCACGATCAATGGCTTTGAGCGCATGGTGTGTGACCGCGTGACCGCCGCGATGGCGGCGGGGAAAAACTCTCTCGTCACCGCAGGCGTCACCGCAAAGTCTGTCCTCGCTATGCGCGGCTGCATCTGGCAAGCCGGATCGAATGTGACGCTCACCGGCCTCACGCTAATTCATGCAATGGCCTACCGTTCCGCAGATTACGCCGCGCCGAGCGATGCGGTATATGCAGGGCAGATCACGGACACCTTGCTGAACGTCGGGAAGGTCACGGCTACGGCGGCGAACGGAGCTACCGGATTGCTGGTTACCGGAACCACGGGAGATGCATTACAGGTCAATCCACAGGCTGGTGGATCGGGTGCTCAGCTCAGGATTGTGAATAATGCCGGAAGTGATTTTGAGCCAGCAGCTTATCAAGCCGAGACGCATGATTTTCGATATAGAACCGGAGTAGGAACAACCGCTACTGCGGCAAGTATGGGAACGAATGGTAAGACTACATTCATAGCGCCAACCACGGCAGGGGCAAGCATTACGGTTCCCCATGGAACAGCGCCGAGTTCTCCGGTTGACGGGGATATATGGACGACAACTGCTGGCCTATTCGTGAGAATCAACGGCGTGACAGTTGGCCCCCTTACATGACCTTCACTGACTACTCCGGGCAGAAAATCGGGCGTATTATGCGCGATATGACGATCAGATCATTCTTCCGTCCAGCGACCATTGTTGGCGCGCTGCCGAACACGATCTCGAATGGCCAGACTGCTGACGCGGTGCCGCTGATGGCGGACTTGAATCACCTCGTCAATCAGGTCAACGCGAACGCTGCTGAACTGAGTCTCACTCCGCAGCTTGCGACAGCGAACAGTTTTACGGCGGTGCAGTCGGGTGTCGCGGCGACTGCGGCGGCGAACTTTCCGATAGCGAGCCAGGTTCAGGATTCCGCACTGACCACGCTCTCATCGGTAGCCGGGGCAAACACCATCACCGCCCGGGTGGCGGGTCTGGCACCGGCCGCCTACGCGCGCGGGCAGATATTCAGCTTCGTGCCGGCCGTGGGAAACAGCGGCTCGGCCACGATCAACATCAACGGCCTCGGCGCGGCCACGCTCTTCAAGGACGCCGGGACCACGCTCTCCTCTGATGATCTGGTGGCGGGGAAGGCGCACATGATTCGCTACGTGACGGCGGTAGCCGATCTGATGGCGACTGGCTTTCATTTGGTCAACGCGAATCTGACGCCGCGCGAGGCGTTCATTATTGCCTGCTCCGACCGCATCACGCCGATCACGGCTGGAACCAACAAGGCCTCCTTCAGGATGCCCTACCCGTTTATGACCGATCAGGTCTACGCGGAGCTTGGCTCGGGCCAGGCTGGAGGGACCATTTTCACGATAGACGTGAACGCGAGCGGTGTTTCGATGCTCTCCACGCCGATCACGATTGACAACGGCGAGTTTGATTCAGCGACCGCCGCGACTCCGCCGGTGATCTCGAATCCGTATCTTGGGAGCCGCACGCTGGTTTCGGTGGACGTTGACCAGATCGGCAGTTCGGGCTCGGCTGGATTGATCGTGCAGTTGATCGGAAGGCGGCGCACGGCGTGATAATCAATCCCTATATTGGTTCGAGTTTCGCGAATTGCGATTCCGCCGACTTCGACGGCACGAACGACTACATGACCCGTGGGGCGGGGCTTACGGGGGCTGCGGACAGCAAGCTCGGGATTCTTTCGGTCTGGTTACGGCTCGATGGTGGAGATGGAACCGCATTGCACATATTGAATTTGATGACGACACTTGGCGGGACTAACAATCATTTTCGTTTTACGAGAGCAACAACGAATGTCATCGCGGTAGTTGGTGCCAACGCTGCTGCATCCAATATCATTGATCTCAGAACTACAAGTACATATACCGCAAGCGGTACGTGGTATCACGTATTGATGTCGTGGGATATGGCAGTCACCAGTCACGTTTACGTAAATGATGCGTCAGACAAAAACCAAGTGACGCTCACGGATGACACGATTGATTACACCAAGGAGGATTGCGTTGTTGGTGCTCAAGGTGACGGAACATTCAAGTTTGACGGCTGCCTCGCAGAACTCTACTTCGCCCCCGGCCAGTATCTCGACTTCTCCATCGTAGCGAACCGCCGCAAGTTCATCTCCGCGAGCGGCAAGCCAATCCAACTTGGCAGGAGGGGCGAGTTGCCGACTGGAACCGCGCCGCTCGTCTATCAGCATCTCGACAAGGGCGAGGCGGTCGCCAACTTCGCCACCAATCGCGGGCCGGGCGGCGACTTCACGATCACTGGTACACCGGACACCGGATCAACTTCACCGAGCGACGCATGATATGTGGATACTGACCAGCCTCTCCCGTCCCGAGCGCATTCGCGCCCTCGTCGATTCCTACGCATGGGGCGACGAGTCGCAGGTCTATCTCACGCTCTACGAGAAAGACCCGCTGATCGACCGTTACCTCGATCAGAAGTGGCCGGCCTCGTGGATGATCGAACTGGTGTCGATGCTCGGAAACGGGCCGACCTACAACGAGATGCTGCGGCGCTACCCACACGAGCAGACCTATGGGTTCCTCGCGGACGACGCGGTGCTGGAGACTCCCGGCATGCTGTGGCGCCTGGAGCGCGCGGCGGGAGACTGGGCGGTGGCCTACCCGAACGACGGGGTGTGGAAGGACGGGGGGCTTGCCACGATGCCGTGCATAGGTGGGGAATTGGTTCGCGCGGCGGGAGACTGGGCGGTGGCCTACCCGAACGACGGGGTGTGGAAGGACGGGGGGCTTGCCACGATGCCGTGCATAGGTGGGGAATTGGTTCGCGCGGCGGGCTATCTATCCCCCCCTAATTTCGTTCACATGAGCATTGACTCGGTGTGGACCGTGATCGCGCAGCGGCTCGGAACGGAGAAGTACATGCCGGAGTTGCGCTACACGCACAATCACCCGCTCGTCGGGCGCGCGGCGTGGGACGACACCTACATGAAAGCTCAACTGATGAGCGTCGGGCACGAGCAGGCGCTGCATTCGTTCATCAGTGGAAGTGGTTTGCAAGGGGTTGTGCAACGGGTAGGGGAAAAGCGTGCCGGATGAACCCGTGCGATCCAAAGCTGAAATCAGACCTTGCATCCCTGAGGGCGGAGTTCGACGCTTTCAAGGAGTTGATGAATGAACGCGATCATCGTTATGCCGAACGTGACGCCGGAAGCAAGGAGCGTGTAGCTATGGCTTTCGCGGCAGCAGAGAAGGCCAGCGCCAAAACAGAAGAGGCCCTCACGGAATACAAAAAGGGCGCAAACGAATGGCGCGACACGGTGAAAGACCTGATCGCCAGCTTGCGCGAGGCGCTTACAACCGGACAGGCCAAGGGCGCAGGGATGGAAAAGCTGTGGGGCTGGATCATAGCGGTGATCATGGCAGCTATCGCCGTGGCTGGATTCGTTCTACGCAAATGAGCGAGGAGCGCAGACGATTCGGATTAAGGCGTGACCTCAACGATCTTGTCAGGGACAGGGATGGTTTCATATCTACCTCCAAGGTTGGAACCCTGATAGCACAGTGGCTCTCGGTCAAGCTCATCCTCGAACATGGTTCCGAGATCATCGCAAACTGGGATTCGTTGCTGGTCCTGTTCACGGTCCTGCTTGCCCCAGAGATCATCAAGAGGGTGGTCGAGAACAAATACGGAGTTGTGACCGGAAGCACTACCACTACCACGGACACCAGCACTCAGACCTCCACTACCAAGGCTTTGCAAGGGGTGACGGGATGAATCTTACGCAAACACGAGGCGAACGAAACAGGAACCCAGGGAACATTGATCGCAACGAGACGAAGTGGAAGGGCATGTCGCCAGATCAGTCTGGAGACTCGCGTTTCGTGGTGTTTACCGATTCAGTGTGGGGAATTCGTGCGCTGGCGAAGGTATTGCTGACCTACAGCCGGGTCTATCCGCAGGATACTCCGCAAGACATAGATACGGTTCGCGAGATCGTCAATCGCTGGGCACCGCCCGTTGAAAACGATACGGGTGCATACGTGAATGCGGTGTCGAAAGAGTTGGGCGTGTCTCCTGACGATGAAATTGACGTGACGGACGAGGGCGTGATGAAGGCTTTGGTGATCGCCATCATCCGCCATGAAAACGGGAGAATGATCTATGATGATGACGTTTTGACCGATGGCGTTCAAAGGGCGCTTGCCTAATGTTCGGATTCAACCCATTGCAGATCGTCTATGGTGTCATCGGGCTTGCCCTGGTAAGCGCGGTGGGCGGTTATATCTGGAACTGCGAATCCCAGAAGGAAAAGTTCGCGGTCTACAAGTCGAATGTCGAGTTGCTGGGGAAGAAAGCGCAAGCGGATGCGGATAAACAGAAGGCCGAAGACAAGCTACGGAAGGAGCAAGCCGATGCCGAGAACAAGCGCACTGCTGATAATCTGCGGCTTACTATCAAGCGGCTGCGAGACGCTAACGCCAGTCGCGGTATCGTGCCCGCCGCCCCCGCCGGTTCCGGCCGTCCTGACCTTGCCGCCTTCGACCGGGCCGAGTATCTCGGAGCGACTGGAAAACTTGTTGAAGGATTACGCGGACTTGCTGACGAAGGCACAGCGGCAACCGTAGATCTCGATACAGCGAAAACTTGGGCGCAGGGCCAACAAGCGGTAAGATAGGTCATGGCTAACCTCTCAAGGCGCGCGGGGAGCCCCCCGGCCCCAGAATACAACTGGGGAAGCGGCGGCGATCCGTATGCCGCCTCGGATGCCCTGTATGCTCAGGGACCGCGGGGAACGAGCGACGCCGCGCAAGAGGAGTGGGCGGGCCGGGGAAGCACCTACGCGCCGCAGACCGCCGTCACGATCAACGGACAGAGATTCGTCCGCATTGGAAATCCTGCCCAGCCGTCACTCGGGGTCAACACCTCGACGCCTGAGTTCATGCAGGCGATTCAGCAAAACGCAGTGCTTGATCCAACGTATGGTTGGGTCATTCCCGAACAATTGGCGAATCAACTCACTCAGTTGAGCTATTCCGGGAACACGAGTTGGCTTGCGGAAAACATGAAGTGGTTCGGGCCTGCGGTCGGTATGGCTGCGATGGGTGGTGCAGCAATGGCCGGTGTAGGGGCCGGTGCAGGTGCCGAGGCCGGTGTAGGAGCAGGAGCAGCTACTGGCGCGGGAGAATCATTCGGGCTCACCGGGATGGAAGGAGCCGCCGGGGGCGGATATGGATTGGGTGGAACCGGAGCGGGTGCTGGTATTGGCGGTGGGACCTACGGAACGGGACTCACTGCCCCTGCTGCTGCTCCGGGTGCAGTAGAAACCGGCTTGGGAGGTGGGGCTGGATTGGGTGGAGGGGCAACCGGGTATGGATTAGGAGGTAATGCTGCTATTCCCGCTGCGGGAGCGGGAGCCGCTGGGGCAGGTGGATTTTTGGGTTCAGCCGGAGCAGGGTCATTGGTGAACGCAGCGACCAACGCCGCAAGTGGTGGAGGTGGTGGAGGCAACATGCCGAGTCCAGGAGCGAGTGATCTTCCCTCGATCGTTGCGTCAATCGCAGCGCTCATGGGTCTTACCAACAATCGCCCGCCCATCGACCCCGCGAAGTTGGAGACGATGTGGGCAGCCGGGCAGAACACCTACAACACGGCGCTCGACCCGCAGCAGCAACTCCAAGACCGCACCCAGCAGCGGGTGGTGGACGCTTCCCGTGCCGGTTCATCCGCGCGCGGCCTTGCCATGTCGCCCTACTCCGCAGGCATCGAGAACGAGGCGGTCAAGAACTTCAACATCGACTGGCAGAACCAGCAGCTAAACCGGCAGGTGGCGGGCACGAACGCGCTCGTCGGCGCGGGCTCGGGAACCTTCAACCCGACGCTCGCGAACAATCAGGTCGTCTCCGGTCAGAACACATCGAACATGAACGCGCTCCTGCAAGCCTATCGGGAGATGATCGGACCTGGGGGCTGGTTGAACTCTATCTTCGGGGGCGACTCGGGCGGCGGTGGCACGGTAGACTGGTCGAGCTGGACGCCCTCTCCGGGTTACGTGCCATCGGCACCCGGACCCAACTACGCCTACGATGAGGCGTCGATGCAATACTGATATGCCGTTCAATCCCTCGGGCCTCTCGCAAGGCTACATTGATTATCGTCAGCAGACGACGAATCAGGATTACATTCGCGCCATCATGGCGGGCATGGCGCTCGCGCAAGAGGCGACCCGGCGCAAGATGGCTGCCCGTCAGGCGGTCGGCCCAGTGCTGGGAACGCTCGCCCAGCAGCCCGGCATGGAGATGGGTGGCGGTCAGCTTCCAGCACCTCCCGGCACCACGCCGGGTCCGATGCCACCGGGAGTCGGAGTCTCCTCGCTGCCTGCCCCGCCGCAGGGCACTCCCGCCGCAGCAACAGCTCCAGCCGCCGCACCTGCTCCGCCCCCGCCATACCAGGCACTACCGCAACCGCCGATGGCAGGCCCGCAAGCAGGGCCGGGTCAGATCAGCGCACCGCCCGGTGCACCAGCGCCGATGCCACCCGCGCCCGCGCCTGCACCCGCTGCCGCGCCTGCCGCCGCTGCGCCCGCTGTGGCAGAGCCGCGTCCCTACAATCTACCGAACATCATCAAGGCGATGAAGGCGAACGGCGTGCCGGACGCGCAGATGATGGACATGCTCGATGAGTTGCAGCCCGTGATGAACGCGCAGAACCAGATGGAGCTGTCTCTCTTCAAGGCGCACCTCACGGCCGCCCAGAAGGCCGAGAAGATGTACATCGACACGATCAACGCTTTGACGAACGCAGCCAATGCCGGAACCCGGAGGACTGACGTTGAGAACAGGGACCGCGAGCGCACGCGGCAGAACGACATTCGGGAACGCGATCTTGAACGCAAACTCCAGCAGCAAGTCGGCGGCCCGGACAACCTGAAGCGCACGGACTTCACCCGCGATGCGGATGGCAATATCACTGGGGTCGTAGGCGTCACGAAGAGCGGCAAGATCATCCGGCTCGACATGGAGGGCAATCCGCAGAGCGGTGCGCCCGAGCCCGGTGGCGGCCCGAAGGCGGATCAGAATCGAGTGCGCGAGATCAATTCCCTGCGTGGGGAACTCTCCACGCTCTCGAACCTGCAACTCGTTGGCCCGACGCCGCAACGCAAGGCTCGCATGGACGCGATTGAGAAGCGCCTGCGCGACTATGGTGCTGCCGCGAAGCCGGTTACGCCGGGAGCGAGCGCGGATGGTGGCGAGACTCCGCCCACTGATCCTGCGCAACGCGAGATCAACAAGGTCTACACGCTCCCCCGCGGCAAGTTCAAGTGGACGGCGGCCGGATGGGTGCAGCCCTAACCGATGCCGCTGTCGGACTCGATGCGGGCGCCCTCTCTGATGCCGACGTAGGGCTCTCTCCCGGCTCCGGTGGCGCGCTGTCCGATGCAGATGTCGGGCTTGCACCAGAGCCTAGCCCCAGACTCGTTTCCAAAGCTGGGTTCAAGCAAGCCTTTTCCGATCTTACGTCGCTGCCAGCCCTGACCGCCGGTGCATACGAAACTGTAACCGGTGGACTTGGTTGGATGGCTGGTGGGGTTGCTGGCGCCGCTGCCGCCGTTGAGAATGCGGTGAGCCGGTTATTTGGCCGCACACCGCAGCGTGAGCCTGTAGCCATGATGCGGCAGATACAAGAAGGTATGACGTATCGTGGGTCTCCTGCTGCGGAGCGTGTCGCCGGAACTGTCGCGGCACCATTTGAGGCTGTACACAAGGGCGCCCGCGCGGTAGGAGAGGCGGCTGAAGCATCAGGGCAGGCGCAAATGGAAGAAAACCGGCTGGCGTGGCGAGCGCGCATGGCGAACAGCCCGGCCATGTTGGCGGGGTTGGAGACGCTGATTGAAGTCCCTGCCTATATCTATGGCCCGAAGGTGGCAGGCAAGGCAGTAGAAGCCACGGTCAGGCCAAGCTACAAGAGGCCAGAACCGCTGGAAATCCCATTCCAACCTGAGCCTGAAGCGGTTCCACCGTCCACCGGCACCTCGAGCGGCGTGCCCCTGCCGCTCGACAAGCTGATTGCCGAGGCGCAATACCTCGGACGGGGCGAGATCCCCCAACCGCCGAAACCTCGACAGTTGGTGCGGGAAACCGCAAAACAGGGCTTGGAAGCCAGAAAACCGCCGTTGTTGGAAGCCGATTTCGTGCCAGGTGGGGCGGAGACGCGCCCGCGGCCCGGGCCTGAGCTACCGGAGCCTCCAGCACCGCAAGCGCCTGCGGCCCGTGCACCAGCCCAGCCCCGTGACTTCTTTTTGGAGGAGTCTCCCTACAAAATGGACGTGCCGGATTCCGAGGT
>Ga0210377_10002010_pt1 | contig 18085 bp, 13 predicted proteins | sample PLM4_65_b1redo_FD_155480 | JGI IMG/M metagenome (GOLD analysis project Ga0210377, IMG submission 155480) | Groundwater sediment microbial communities from an aquifer in East River, Colorado, USA - PLM4_65_b1 redo | ecosystem: Environmental > Terrestrial > Soil > Riparian zone | place: USA: East...
GGTGGTCCCGGGCTCACCCCTCGATCCGATCACCGGCCCAGTGGACCCGGTGACCGTGAACAGCAACATAACGGTGCGCTCGGAGTATACGGACGACCCCAACTCCCCCGCACATTGGGCTACCTGGGACTGGGGCGACGGAGGCTGGTCGGAAGGCACGATCGATGCGGGGACGCGCGTCGTCGAGGGCTCGCACTCCTACTCTCAGCCAGGCATCTACACTGTGACCCTGACCGCTCTTATCGGAACCACCTGGGCCACGGCCGAGTTCCGTTACGTGGTCGTCTACGATCCCGATGGAGGCTTCGTGACGGGTGGTGGATGGATCGACTCGCCGGCAGGTTCCTACGCACCGGATCCGGCTGTCGTGGGGCGGCTCACCTTCGGCTTCGAGTCACGATACCAGGCAGGAGAGTCATCCCCAACCGGGAACGCCGAGATCCACTTCTCCAAAGGGGATCTGAAATTCCACGCCGACACCTGCTCCTGGATGACCATTTCCGGACCGGATGCCAGGCTCATGGGGGTTGGAACTCTCGATGGCCAGGGCCAGTACGGGTTTCTGTTACTGGCCACCGACACCGATCTGCTCGCAGGTGGCGAGGCGGATTTGATTCGAATCAAGATCTGGAACATGGACCAGGATGGCCAGGTGGTCTATGACAGCCAGATGAACGACGATGAAGACTCCGCCCCGAACACGCCCGTGGGCGGCGGCAGCATCGCGATCCACGACTAGCGGTGATCGACAAGTCGGATGCGGCTCGCGGGAGAGTGGGCGGGAGCCCCCCCGGCTCCCGCCCACTCTCCATCGTCGGGCTTCAATGTCTCGCCCTCGCATCTGCGGCCGCGCGCCGCGCTCGGGAACCGCCGATTACTGCACCAATTTATCGTCGGTGTTCGGAAACACACTGAGGTCGCCCGGTCCAGCCTCCTCGCGTATCCGGGCCCAGATTCGGCTCGCCACCCCTCGCCGGCGCCAGTCCTTCCGGGTCTCGATGTAGTGAATGTGCGACATCTGGCGGTCGAACACGGCATATCCGACCATGCCGCCGGTGGCTCTCGCGAATATCACGACGACTCCGTCCCGTTCGTGGACTCTTGCATGGTGCCGGGTGGCCGTGGCCCATGCAGGCGAATCGTTGCGCAGCCACGCTGTCACCTCTTGCACTGTGACGCTGGTCAGCTGCCTAGGGTCGATCATGGGTGACGGTGATCCTTGCACCGGATCCCGCGTCCGCGCAAGACTGCCCGCCACGGGGACGAACCAACAGGCGCTCTATCCACACGAAAAGCTGTGACGGAACGCTTCGGCGTTGTCCCTACTGAAAATTCCATCCACCCTTTCCTTGCTTGGTTTTTGGGGTCTGTCCCGGGGATACTCCCTGCCTCACCTCAGGCCGTTGAAAACCTACGTCCAGGGAGGCCCCGGTGTCCATCCTCCGAATCACCCTCCTGCTCTTCCGCGCCCTCTTCCGGGACCGTTCGCAGCTGGCTCTGGAAAATCTCGCCCTCCGGCAGCAGCTCGCCAACCTCCGCCGCAAGGTCGTGCGGCCCAGGCTGCGTCACGCCGAGCGGGCCTTCTGGGTGATCCTCGCACGGGTCTGGGACCAGTGGCGCTCGGCCCTCATCCTGGTCAGGCCGGATACTGTCCTCCGCTGGCACCGCCAGGGATTCCGGTACTTCTGGAGATGGAAGTCGAGAGGTCGGCCGGGCGTCAGACCGGAGCTCATCCGGCTGATCCGTCGGATGTCCCAGGAGAACCCACTCTGGGGCGCGCCCCGCATCCGTTCGGAACTCCTGCTCCTCGGCTACGATGTCGCCGAAGCGACGGTGGCCAAGTACACGATCCGACGGGGCAGAAGGCCTCCGTCACAGACTTGGCGCACTTTTCTTCGGAATCACCTTCGCACCACTGCAGCCTGCGATTTCTTCGTCGTCCCTACTGCTACCTTCCGCCTGCTCTTCTGCTTCGTCATTCTGTCCCATGACCGGAGGCGTATCCTCCATTTCAACGTCACCGCCCATCCCACCGCCGAGTGGACCACGCAGCAAATCGTCGAAGCCTTCCCGGCAGAAGGAACCGAGCCCCGATATCTGCTCCGGGATCGTGACTCGATCTACAGCGATTGGTTCGGTCACCGGGTGGCGGGGCTGGGCATCAAGGAGATCGTCACTGCCCCTCAGTCCCCCTGGCAGAATCCCTACGCTGAGAGAGTCATCGGGTCGATCCGCCGCGAATGCCTGGACCACGTGATCGTCCTCGGCGAGAATCATCTCCGACAGATCCTCCGCGAATACGTCCGCTACTACAACGAGTCCCGGCCTCATCTCTCCCTGGAGAGAAATGCTCCTGCACCGCGTAGCATTGAGCCGCCGGCGCTCGGTGCCGTCCTGGTTGTCCCCCAGGTCGGCGGACTGCATCACCGCTACACTCGCGCGGCCTGAACTCGCTCTTCAGAATGACGGATGGTGGCGGTTCGCACGGCACGGGTGCGCCTGCTCTCGACCCGGTCGATCCCGGGTGGTGCGACTCCCGAGCCGATTCGGCTCGTTTCAACTCGGCCCGCCTTGCGCGGTGTCGATGCGTGCGTTTGTTTCTGTCCCACTTTCGGTCCGGATGGAATTTTTAGTAGGGACACCTGTAGATATGCAGGTTCGTCGACCCCGGGAATGTCGGCGCCACCTGCATCAGGAGAGGCTCAGGTCCCTGCCCCTGGTCGTGCGGCACCATCACCGTCGCCACCGCGGGTGCTGCGTTACCGCTCCCATCCTGGGCTCTGTACGTCAGCATGTAGACGCGGCCTGATCCCTTGCCATCGCGCTCCGCGCGCAGCACAAGCACCGTGTCGGGCGTTCCGATCTCCGCGCCCTGTATGTCGGTTGTCGTCGCGCCGTCGCCATACCCTGCCGCGTCGTCAGGCTCACTGCTCGTCACCGAAACCAGGGCGACCGCGGGGTTCGGGTCGCACACGTCCTGGACCTGCCAGCCGACGCTCACCGGAATCATCGAATGATTCGGCGGCCAGAGCACTCCGGGATCGACCACCAGCGTGATCTCGGGCGGCGTCGTATCGTGAAAGACGATGGCGCCTCCGCACTCGGTGCCGGTTCCATCCGGCCGGCACTGGGTCGCACCCACGACTTGATGGCAGGCATCGACGGGCTCGGTGCAGGAAAGACCGACGCCGAAGCCTTCGTCGATCTGTCCGTCGCAATTGACGTCGACGGCGTTGCAACGCTCGGTCGCACCCGGATGAACGGCCGGGTCGGCGTCGTTGCAGTCGCCCTCGCACGTCGTCCATCCGTCCTGGTCATCGTCCACGTCCTGCCCGACGGCGTAGCGGCCGCCGGAGGCGTCCCCGCCCCAGACCACCATGAAGCTGCCCGTCCAGACCGCCGTGTGCGCGCTGCGCGGTGTCGGCGCTTCGATCGTCGACGTGGGGGACCATGTTCCCGCCAGCGGCTCGTACCGGCCTCCGGTTCCCAGCGGCGCGGGCGCGCCGCCCGAGTCTCCCAGGCCGCCCCAGACCACCAGACTGCTACCCGTCCAGACTGCGGTGTGGTAGGCACGCGACGTCGGTGCCCCCGACGTCGCGGTTGCGCTCCACGCATCGTTCGCCGGGTCGTAAGAGCCGCCGGTCGAGAAGTATGCGTAGAAGATGTTGGGTGGAACGGAATGGTACTGCTGTCCGCCCCACACCAGCATGCGGCTTCCCGTCCACACGGCCGTGTGCCCCACGCGAGCGAAGGGAGCGTTCGCGAGAGTGGTAGGAGTCCAGCTGTCGTTCACCGGGTCGTACCGGCCGCCGGTATTGAAGAAGATGAAGCTCGGGTCCTGGCCCGCCACACCGCCCCACACCACCATGCGGTCTCCGGTCCAGACGGCGGTATGGTCCAGGCGCGGAGAGGGCGCGCCGGTCGTCGACATCGGTGTCCACTCGTCGGCCTCGGGGTCGTAGCGAGCTCCCGTATTCGTGTAGGCGGCGCCGGGTCCCGCTCCGCCCCACACGATCATGCGCTCGCCGGACCAGACCGCAGTGTGCCGGCCTCGAGGGGACGGCGCGCCGGCCGTCGAGGTCGGGGTCCAGGTGTCCGTTCCGGGATCGTAGCGGCCACCCGTGTCCGTGTACACCGACCCGACTCCTGCTCCACCCCACACCACCATGCGGTCGCCGGTCCAGACGGCGCTGTGGGAGGCGCGGGCCGACGGCGCCCCCAGCGAAGAGGTGGGCGCGAAGCTGTCCGTGACCGGGTCGTACCGGCCGCCGGTCTGGGCGAGCCCGTTGCCGCCGGGGAGATCGTACCCTCCCCAGATCACCATCACGTTGCCCGTCCAGACCGCCGTGTGGGAGGAGCGGGCGAAGGCGCCGCCCGGCCGCGACGTCGGGGTCCAGGCATCCGTCGCGGGATCGTAGCGCCCCCCGCTGTCGAACTTCACACTGCCGTTGAACCCGCCCCAGACCACCATGCGGCTCCCGGTCCAGACCGCGCTGTGGCCCCCGCGAGGCGAGGGCGCGCCGACCGTCGACGTGGGTGTCCATTGATCCGTCGCGGGGTCGTAACGGCCGCCGCTGTCGAAATATGGGTCGATGCCCTCCGGACTTCCGCCCCAGATCAGCATCCGGCTCCCCGTCCAGACCGCACTGTGATTTCTGCGGGCGACGGGAGCATTGGTCGTGGACGTGGGCGTCCAGTAATCGAAGATCGGGTCGTAGAGGCCACCGCTGGTGTTGTCGCTGTCGGCGAGGTCGCCGCCCCAGACGATCATCCGGCTCCCCGTCCAGACGGCGGTGTGACCGCGGCGGTGCGTCGGAGCGCCGACCGTCGAGGTGGGCGTCCATTGATCCGTCGCGGGATCGTAGCGGCCTCCCGTGGCGGAAAGGCCGTTGGCCCCACCGCCGTCCCCACCCCAGATCACCATCTCGCTCCCAGTCCAGACCGCGCTGTGCAGGAACCGGCCCGACGGAGCGCCGATCGTCGAGGTCTCTGTCCAGAGATCGAGCGAAGGATCGTACCGACCCCCGGTGGCGTTCGCCGGGGCTCCGCCCCAGACGATCATCTCGCTCCCTGTCCAGACTCCCGATGGGAATTCCCGGGGCGACGGCGCACCGATCGCGGAAATCGGTGTCCATTGATCGGTCAGCGGATCGTACCGACCTCCGACGCTCGCGACGACGGAGCCGGCGCCGCCCCAGACGACCATCGTATCGCCGGTCCAGACCGCGACGTGTCTCCAGCGAGGCGAAGGCGCGCCGAGCGTGGACATGGACGACCAGCTGTCGGTGACCGGGTCGTAGCGGGAGCCGGTGTTCGTGAAACTACGGCCGACGCCACCCCACACGATGACGAGGCTTCCCGTCCAGACCGAGGTATGGGAACTCCGCGGGGATGGAAGATCGTCGAGCGAGCCGTTGTCCCACGTGTCGTCCGTGGCGCACGGCGCCACCGCCGCTCCGTCGAGCGTCGCGCCGGGTCTGGGGAGCGGATCGGCGTCCCGCGCCACGCTCGCGACCGACGCTTCGTCGAAACCGGCGGCGACATCGCTCCACCAGTCGTCCCAGCTTCTCTTCTTCACGAGGAAGGTGGCGACCCGGAGGTTCCCGGGGGTGCGGTCGAGCACGACCTGGATGACGAAAGCACCGTGCTCCTCCATGAGCGGGCCGATCTCGCCGACGCTCTGGAGAAGTCGGCCGCTCGAGCGCTCGAATTCGGCCGCGGACAGCGTCAGGCGAGCGGGCCGATGCCCACCGCTCGCGACCGGCCCCTCGAACCCAGCGTCCTCGCGAGCGAGGTCGACGACGCTCCGGTCCGGATGCTCGGCGAAGGGATCGAGCCGCCCGTCCTCGAGCTCGCCACGCAGGGCGAGGGCGGCGTGGCGCTCGCTCGCGTGCGCTCCCCTGTCGTCAGCGAAGAAGCTCCGCACGAGCCGGTCGGCCAGGACCGGCCGCGCGACGCACTCCTCGACCAGCAAGGGATCGTCGTGGAGGGCCTCGTACACCTCCCTGAGCCGCTCCGGCATCCTGGTCTCGCGCGCGATCCGCTCGAGCTCCCGCCGCAGCGCATCCGCGGTGATAGGCGTCTTCCAGTATGTCTCCAGCGCCACCGACTCCCTGAGGTACGTCCGGACTTTCCACTCAAGAACTGCGCGCGGCATCGCTTCCTCGAACGGCTTCGTCGCGCCGATCTGGTGCGAGTAGTAAACCCGCTCGGTTGCTTCCTGGGCGTTAACCCGATCTTCGAATGTAAGGTCACGGGCGATGGCGTTGGAGGCAAGCAGGAGCCACGGGGAAACCGCCAGGGCAACTATGAGCAGCCGGCGTAAGCGCATCTGATTCCTCCGCGGCCAAAGCCTCGGGGTGGTGAAAACCTTTGTACGCCGGTAGGAGTTTGCTGTCAATCTGATCCTGGCGTGGTGGTCCATCAAATCTTTCGGTCCGGCGCCCTCGCCTCGAACACCCTCTCTTCAGAAGAGTTATCCTGCTTCCCATACATTCGGATTGGTGTTCCTTCGGGAGGCTGCCCATGCGCGGCGCTGAACCGATCCATCCTTTGTGTCTGCCCCAAGGGTGGCCCCGCCGAGTCCGATCGGCGGTCGTTCAGGTCATCTCCCTTGCGGGGACCTCCATGGCCGCCACCTGGGGCTGGGCCTCAGACAGCATGAACACCTCGCTCCGCCAACGGGCCGAAGTGGACCGCCTGCAGCAGGAGATCCGGCTGCTGCGCGAGGAGATCCGCATCAAGGACGCCCGGATGCAGCACATCGAGGCCCAGAAACGCCCGCACTATCCGCCGACCGAGCGACTGGCCATCCTGGAGCTTCGGGCCGCGCGATCCTGGTCCCTCGCCCAGACCGCACGCAGCTTCCTCGTCACGTCCCTCACCATCGCCTCCTGGACGGCGCGTCTCGACGAGGGGGGGGGATGACGCTCTCGTCCGCTTGCCCGAACCGGTGAACAGGTTCCCCGAGTTCGTCGGCTACGTCGTGCGTCGGCTGAAGGTCCTCTGCCCCACCATGGGGCGAGTCAAGATCGCCCGGATTCTGGCCCGTGCGGGTCTGCACCTCGGCCCGACCACGGTCCGCCGGATGTTGCGCCCGCCTCGATCGCCGAAGCCTTTCCTGGTCCCGGAGGCAGCGCGTCGTGTCATCACCGCCCGGGAGCCGAATGAGCTCTGGCATCTCGACCTGACGACCGTCCCGACCGCGCTTGGGTTCTGGACCTCCTGGAGTCCCTTCGCCCTGCCCCAGGTGTGGCCGTTCTGCTGGTGGGTGAGCGTCGCGGTCGACCATTGCTCGCGGCGCGTGATGGGCTTCGAGGTATTCCCGCGCCAGCCCACCGCGAATGCCGTGCGTGGATTCCTGGAGCGGCTCTTCCAGACCGCGGGCCATCAACCCCGTCATCTGGTCACGGACCAGGGCCGGCAGTTCGTCGCCCGCGAGTTCAGGCGTTGGTGCCGTCGCCGCGGTATTCGCCAGCGGTTCGGGGCCATCGGCATGTACGGCAGTCTGGCCGTGATCGAGCGGTGCATTCGGACGCTCAAAACCGAATGCACACGGCGGCTGACGATGGTTCCCTACCGCGTGGCCTCCATGAAGCAGGAATTGGCGTTCTACTGCTCCTGGTACAACGGTCATCGGCCGCATACGCGCCTCGGCGCCGTGACTCCTGACGAGATTCACCATCATCGCCGGCCTTCCAGCCGCGCGCCGCGCTTTGAGCCGCGCCCCCGCTGGCCGCGGCGCTCCCCTTGCGCCTCACCCCGCACTCTCATCCGCGGCCAGCCCGGAGCCCGGCTCAGTCTCGACGTCCGCTATCTCGGCGGGCGCAGTCATCTGCCGACCGTCACGCTGAAGCGGGCCGCGCAGAAGCGACCGATCATCCCCACCGCTTCCGGTCGGGTGTTCGTGTGGAGTTTCACGCCGGACCGCGGCGCCGTTCGGCATCCGGCGGGCCAGATCTCGTCCGCGCCGCGCCACTCCGCCCAACTTTCGCGGCGTCAATGGCCAGCTTGTGCCGGGCTTTTCGCCGAAACCCCGCGCCCACATTCGCTGGACAACTACACCACGATGCCGAAAACGCAGTAAAGGCGGAACTGGCGGCGGAAAGTCGGTGCCATGGTCAGGCCCTCCGCACGGGGCCTTCCTTCGAACCTGGAAAACTGTTAGTCGTTGACGCGGGACCGGTTCGGACGTACCGTTCCGGGCAGAGCCAACCAGACACCGCAGAGATCCCCCCGGAACACCGCACGCGGGGGAGCAGGGAGGGAGTGTCATGAGCGCATACCGTCACGGGAACCGCACACTGGCTCTCGGATTCGCAGTCGTTCTCTGCATCGTGGCTCCGGGAGCACGGTGGAACGCGCGAGGGGGCGTGCAGGAGCCGCCGCGGCCCGCGGCCGGCGGCGCGCCGGGCATCGATCTCGACGGGAGCCGCGTGTCGCCGGAGCCGATCGGCGGACCGGCCGCGCCGTCGACGACCAAGCAGTCGAGCGGCGAGCTGGACACGTCGTTCGCCGGGGACGGCACCATCATGACGTTCATCCCGCCCATACTCGATCCGCCCGGCTACAACACCGACATACCGCACGCGGTCGCCATCGACGGCGACGGCCGGATTCTCGTGGCGGGGGTCGCAACGGAGCATCCGTTCGCGCTCGAACGCTACAACGCGGACGGTACGCTCGACACGACGTTCGGGACGGACGGCCTGGCGACGTTTTCCACTCAGTGGAACGGCGAGGCCACCTGCATGGTCGTCCAGCCGGATGGGCGAATTCTGGTTGGCGGAGGTCTCGGTGCCTTCTATGCACTGGCGCGGTTCATGCCGGACGGGTCGCTCGACCCCGGCTTCGGCCAGGGCGGCCTCGTGCAGCAGTTGGAGCCGCGAGGAACCGCCACGGGGATTGCACTCCTGCCTGACGGCAGGATCGTGCTCGCGGGAGGGGGTGTCGGCCACTCCCTGCACCTGTCCCGTTACGAATCCAATGGGCTCCCTGACGACACATTCGGCACCAACGGGGTTGTCGATACGGGTCTGGCAGCTTCGGGCCGCCTTGGCATGGCCCGGCAGGCGGACGGCCGCTTCGTTTTCGTCTTCTTCGCCGGGGGCTTCCGGATGGTCCGGCTCCTTTCGGATGGATCGTCCGACGCCGGATTCGGCTCCGGGGGGGTCGTGAACCTGCCCTTCCTCGGACAAGCCGTCGTCGTGCAGCCGGACGGCAGGATCTTCGTGGGCGGGAGTCCCTGGACGCTGCCGGAGCTGCCGCCGCCTCCGGCGCCGACGATCGAGGGCGACAAGGCCACGCTCTCGCCAAAGCCGTCATTCGCGGTCGCGCGCTTCAATCCCGACGGGAGTCTCGACGAAAGCTTCGGAAGGAAGGGTATCGTGACGACCAGCTTCAACGGTGGGTCCCTTATCGAGGCGCTCACGCTGGACGCGCAAGGGCGCCTGGTCGCTGCAGGAACCACCATCTCGCACAGCGGTACCGGCGACTTCGCGCTCGCGCGATACGAGCCCGACGGCAGACTCGACCAGTCCTTCGGCAAGGGCGGGAGGACGACGGCCGACGTGGACGGCCTTGGCTTCGACGATTCCACCCGCGCGATTGCAGTGCAGCCCGACGGACGGCTGGTCGTCGTGGGCGCCATCGCTATAGACCGCGCAGGCCCCCTCGACTCGTTCGCCTGGGGGCTGGCGCGGTTCCTTCCCTGACGGGGTGTAGTGGTCCACTGTCTGAGGACTCCCTCTTCTAGAGAGCTATCCTGTCTCCCACCGCTTCAAAGTCGCGTGTCTACGGGAGACCACCATGCCCGGCGTCCTATTCCACGCTCCTCTCTCGCTGCCCCGAGGGTGGTCCCGCCGCATCCGATCGGCGGTGATTCAGGTCATCTCCCTCGCAGGAACTTCCATGGCCGCCACCCGGGGCTGGGCCTCCGATAGCCTGAACACCTCGCTCCGCCAACGGGCCGAGTTGGACCGCCTGCAGCAGGAGGTCCGGCTGCTGCGCGAAGAGATACGCATCAAGGACGCCCGCATGCAGCACATCGCGGCCCAGAAGCGCCCCCACTACCCGCCGACCGAGCGCCTGGCCATTTTGGAGCTCCGGGCCGCGCGATCCTGGTCCCTCGCCCAGACCGCACGCACCTTCCTTGTGACTCCTCTCACCATCGCCTCCTGGACGGCGCGACTCGACGATGAGGGGGCCGACGCGTTGGTTCGGCTGCCTGCCCCGGTGAACAGGTTCCCCGAATTCGTTGGCTACGTCGTGCGGCGGCTGAAGGTCCTCTGCCCCGCCATGGGGAGAGTCCGGATCGCCCGGGTTCTCGCCCGTGCCGGTTTGCACCTCGGGCCAACGACGGTCCGTCGGATGTTGCGCCCGCCGAGACCTTCGAACCCTATTCCGACCCCGCAGACGGCGCCTCGCATCATCACCGCCCGGAAGCCGAACGACCTCTGGCATGTCGATCTGACGACCGTGCCCACCGCGCTCGGGTTCTGGGTCGCGTGGGTTCCCTTCGCCTTGCCTCAGGTCTGGCCATTCTGCTGGTGGGCGGGCGCGGTCATCGACCACTGCTCGCGGCGCGTCATGGGGTTCGTGGTCTACCGTGGACAGCCATCGTCTCGAGCCGTTCGTGGGTTTCTGGAGCGGCTCTTCCGGGAGGTGGGCCATCAGCCCCGATATTTCGTCACGGACCAGGGCCGGCAGTTCGTCGCTCGGGAATTCAGGCGCTGGTGTCGACGCCGCGGAATCCGGCAGCGGTTCGGGGCCATCGGCCAGTACGGCAGCCTCGCGGTGATCGAGCGCTGCATCCGGACTCTGAAGAACGAGTGCACTCGGCGACTCATCGCCGTCCCATATCGGCTTGCTGCCTTCGATCAGGACCTCGGGCTTTACTTCACCTGGTACAACGGCCTCCGGCCCCACACGCGACTCGCCGGTGCGACCCCCGATGAGGTCTACTACCATCGGCGACCAGCGGTCCGAGCCCCGCGCTTCGAGCCACGGCCGCGATGGCCACGTCGCTCGCCGTGCGCTACCCCCCGCACTCTCATCCGCGGGCAACCGGGAGTCCAACTCGCCCTTGACGTCCGCTGCCTCGGCGAGCGCCGGCATCTGCCGATCGTGACGCTCAAGCGCGCCGCGTAGAAGCTGCCCTCGGTCTGGCACCGCAGCCATCCTTGTAGCACCGGTCTGTGCTTCCCCGCCGCACAGCGCGTCGAACTCGCGACTCGCATGCTTCCCTCGGGCTCGCGGAACCCTTCTTCACCACATTCCTGCAGTCGACCGCCTTCTTCGTGTCGCCGTTCTCCCCGGAAAGCGGCGTCTAGTTTCGTTGGACAACTACAGCCTCCCAAATCGACTGGCCGCGGCAGGAATCGTCGTGTCCAATCCGGGCTCTTCGCCGACCCGCTGGGCTCGCGACTGTCCCCCAAACCCGGATGTCAGTTTCGGTGGACAAGCACACCGGCTGGTCTTCGCGGCGGGAATACATCATAGGCCACCGTGAAATAGTCCCCCTCCCCGCCCGGTGGCCCCGTCAGTCCATCAGTAAACCCAGTCACGAAGACACGCCGGCCGTTCTTTGCGATCGCGACGGATGTGCCCATCCCGTCTCTTCCCGCAGGGCCCAGGTAGTGTGCCGCCCAGAGCCGCTTACCGGTCTGAGCATCGTAACCAACGGTGGCAAATGAGCGCACGATGGGTGGCGGTGGAGGGGTGGAAGGTCCGCTGATAGGAACTGAGGGACTGCCGCTCCGCCCCGTTATTACGACCATCCGGCCGTTCTGGCTGACCGCGATGTCTGACGGCATGTCGGACTGGCCGGGACCGGTGCCATACGAAGCCTCCCAGAGGAGGCTGCCGTGAGCCGTGTCATACCCAGCGACAAGAAGATCGCTCAGATCCGTATCGTTGAGGTAGTCATATCCCACGACGAATACGCGCCGTCCGTCGGAACTCAGGGTTGCCTGAACCGGGCCTAGAGTGCCCGCACCGAGCGGATGCGTAGAGAACCAGCGTTCGGAGCCCGTCATCGTATCGAAAGCTGTCACCATGAAACCCGCTTTCCAAGGTGACGTCCTGTCGATCCACCCCCCGACCGAATAGACCGTCCACCCATCGGGGCTGACCATAAGATTCTCGATGGTCAATGTTTCCTCGGATAACGGAGGATACGTCCACACCCAGCGGCGCTCACCCGTGGAGGTGTCGTAAGCCAAGAGTGTGGCAACAGAATGTGTCTGTGGGTACTCACCGACCATGCTTTGACCGGCCACATAGAGGGTGCGGCCGTCCGGACTGACGGCGATTGAGCTGGCGCTGCTGCCGGAGTTTGATTCGGTCTGGTACACATCGCGCCAGAGAAGGCTTCCGGTATCCGCGTCGAAACTCTCCACGATGGCATCGGGTACACCATTGAGATACCCTTCGGGCGTACTTTGATGCCGAGAGCCCGCGATGAACACCTTCGCGCTGTCCGGACTAAAGGTCAGATCCGCCACGTACTGAGAGCGATCCGTCCTATCAACAACCTGCCACAGATCCGCCCCCGTCCTTGGGTCGATGCCAACCACCACGATATGCGTGTCCAGCCCCTTCCACGCATACCCCGTGAGAGCCAGCAATCTGCCGTTTCTGCTCGCATCCATGTCGATTGCGCTGTGGACAGGCAGAGCCGAATTCTCATAGTGAGTCGACCACAACTGCACTCCTGTTCGAGCGTCGTACGCAACCGTGCCGAATGCTGTCGTTGGCCAGATGTAGTCCTGGAGTGGGCCGCTGGTCACGGTTCCACCAACGAACACTGATCCCTGATCAGCGCCAAGAATAATTGAATCGGCGGTATCGGAACCGCCCTCCGGTCCGTCCAAGGTCGCCTCCCACGCCACCGCCACAGGGCCAAGCAGCGTGTGCTCGCCTCCGTCCTCTCCCAGCACGGTCGTGGGCATCTCTGAATCGGCGGTTGCATCCGGCGGTGGAACCTCCCCCCTTGATGGGAGAGAGGCAGACAGAGATAGGACCCCGCCAACGATTAGCGCGCAGACCGCCCTCCGCGGACAGTCAATCCCTATCCAAACCACCCCCACGCGAGGATCACATCTACATACGCATGTATACGCCTGTCCGTGATTTAGGCGCAAGCGACGCGGGCGCATCGTCTCTCCCCGACGGTGTGAGAGCCAGAGAGCCGGACTCATCGGGACAACCCCCAGGGAGGAGTGAGGAGGCCTCTAGGCCTCGGTGAGGGCAGACGCGGCTGCACGCAGAGCGGCAATTCGCGCAGGTTGGAGGCTGTCGGGGGAGTTGCTGAGGCGGCCTGCTGTTAACCAGCCGCCCGCGGGTTTAGGAAGAGTGGGGGTTGGCTCCCCAAGCGACAGTCAGTTCGAACCCGAACCCTCGGGGAACTCCGCCGAAAGGACCCGCGCTACCTGCTCCCGCAACGCCGGCACGAGAGTCGTCGCCGTGTCCCAGACGATCGGCCAGTCGAGGCCGAAGTACTCGTGAACCACCAGATTGCGGAACGCGACTATTTTCGACCAGGGCACGTCTGGATGGCGCCCTCGGAACTCCGCCGGAAGGCGGGCAGCGGCCTCTCCGATCACGGTCAGCTCATGGAGCACGGCGGCTCTCACCGTGAGGTCGCCCAGGAATCGCTCGCGCGAGCGATCCGCGATGTGGATTGCGATATTGTCCGCCGCCTCGACCATGTCCTCGAGATAGAGACGCTCAGGCCGCATAGAGGACGCGGGCTTCCGCCAGGACTTCGGACTTCAGCGTCGCCTTGAGCCCCCCCTTGGGGACGAGGTCGACGCGCCGGCCGAAGAGCCCGCCCAACTCCGCCTGCAGATCGATGAGCGTGAAGAGGGTGACGACCGCCCCCTCCGCGAAGACCACGAGCAGGTCTACGTCGCTGCCGGGCCGCAGAGTGCCTCGCGCCGCCGAACCGAACAGGGATAGCTCCGTCACGTGATAGCGGGCGCACACCCGGGCCAGAGCATCGCGGTCAACATCTAGAATCGCCTGCGCGTCCATTCCTCGCCCCCTCGGGGCCGCCCCCGTACAGTGAGGTCCTGCCCCTTCAACGCTCAGTTTCGCACAAGAGAGACCCGGGCGTCACTCCGCCGCCAAGGACATGGCGCTATCCTGTCGCGACCCAGAGCATCGCTGCAGCGATCGCGGAGGTCCCTCATGGCCGCTACGAGTCGGGTCAGCACCCTTCCCCTGCCACATGGATGGCCGCGGCGGGTCCGCTCCGCCGTCGTGCACGCCATCTCCCTCGCCCACTTCTCCATCACGGCCACCCGTGGATGGGCGGCCAACAGTTGGAACGCCCGCATCCGCCTGAAGGAAGAGAACGACCGGCTCGGCCAGGAGATCCGCCTCCTGCTCGAAGAGCTCCGCATCAAGGACGCCCGGATGGCACGCATCCCGGCGCAGCGCCGGCCCCACTACCCGCCCACCGAGCGGCTCGCCATCCTCGAGCTGCGCGCTGCGCGTGGCTGGTCGCTGTCGCAGTCCGCCGCGCGCCTGCTCATCACGCCGGTGACCGTGACCGCGTGGATGGGCCGGCTCGACGAAGGTGGGGCCGACGCGCTCATCCATCTCGCCCAACCCGTCAACCGGTTCCCCGAGTTCGTCGGCCACCCACCACGAGCCCACCAGATTGACACCCCGCGGCCTGGGTGGTAAAGAGGGGCCACATCGCCGCCATTATGAAACACCCCGACATCGCCGCCGGCGTCCATAATGGCGCAAGGAGGGTCTTTTGAAACTGTTTCCCATCCGGGTGGCGTTGGCGTCGTTTGTCGGGCTCGTGGCGTGGGGTACGACGGATTCTCTGCGCGCGCAACCGCTCCTGAACACCGAGAGCCTGTGCGGGCCCGGCGAAGGGAACATCGGCACGAATTGGATCTCCCTCCCATCCGATGGCATCCTGAAGACCGCCGAGGACCTCTGTGCTGCGATCAGCCCGACGCCGTCCACGGTGTCGCAACAATACCCGGACGGAACGGGTCTCTATACATGGGACTGCGTCTCCACCTGCTCGTCGACCGGCACGATCCCGGAGCCGGGCTGCACCACGTCGGCGTGCTTTTGCATCACCCCCGGCGAGGCTGTCTCCGTGGTCACCAGCGCGCCTTCTGTGCTGCCGATCTACGGTTGCGATGCGGCCGTCCCCATCGATATTCCGATCGCCTCCGGACCCGGTGTGACGGGAAGCCTGGTCTCCGTCCCTTTTCATACGTTCCTTTCCACTGTCAATGATCTGGGCCTGTGGTTCGGTTTGCCGACCGGCATCACCGGGGGAACTGTGGTATGGCTCGACTGCGCCACAGGCGCTGCCACCGTCTGCACCATCGGGACGAGTTGCCAGTTTGCACCCATCGTTCCCGGGAAGGCCTACCGCCTCCGGGTGCCCAGCGGCGGAATCTACAGCGCCACCAATCCGGTCGCGTGCCTCACGCCCAGCCCGCCGCTCGCGACCTGTCCGATCGACTCGCTCATGGTCAGCTGGAGCGGCGGCGACGCCACCCTCACGTGGAGCCCGCCCGATCCGGCCTGCACCCTCCCCTTGACCTACCAGATCGCGCGGTTCGACCCCGACTGCATCAGGCACTACTGCGTCCACTGCGCCACCTGCTCGATCCTGGGGACGACCGCGGCCAACACGTTCACCGACACGCCGCCCCTCGGGACCTGGGACTACTTCGTCAGCGTGGTCGGAGGAACCTGGAACTCGACCGGCACGACCCAGTGCGTCGACCGGGACATCATGTTCGGGCTGGGATGCCCATGAGTTCTACTGGTCATCGCATCACCTGCCGCCAGACGCCCACTTCTTCATCCAGTCGACGATGGAGTTGAAGCGGGCATCCGCGTGCGGCGAGGTGAACCGCGGGTCGGAGCCGAGGTAGTGCCAATCTCATCCCCCAGCAGCTCGATGTCCTTCTCCAGGACACGGAGGGTCTCCTCGCGGCGGTCTGAGAGGGCGTGGTCGTGAGCGTTGCCGATACGCTCCCCAACCCGGATGTCGGTGAGGGGCGCTACTTCCTCGTGGCGAGCCAGAGCGCGGCGGAAAGGAGGCTGGGGAGGCAGTGCGTCCGCGGAGCGTTCTCGGCGAGGGAGCCGGCCGGGCTGCCGGTGTGTCAGTAATGCGACTACTTCGAAGGCTTAAAGATCCAAGGGCGTCCACGGTTCTCTAGGGCCATCGCAGTGAACTCGGAGAACACGCGAGCCACCTCCGCAGCTTCCTCCATCGGCACGTCGGCCGGATACCTCTTCGGCTCACCGTCCTGGCAGATTTCCAGCCTGATCGATTCCACATCGCCGTACTCCTTGGACCATGCTCCGAGGCCGTGGACGAAGCGGTAGTTCCATCCCGCCGGCCGCTTCGGCGCCGCTATGTCGAACATGGAGTATGGGCGTAAGCGTCCGGAGAACCACACCCTGGGACGACGGGGCATCTGGCACGGATTTAGGCTGCGGGGCAGGTTTGGGAGTGGCGTGACGGGTCAGGCTGCGGCGGACTCGGCGCGTTCTCCTGGGAGCAGTTCGGCGATGCGGGCCTGCTTCCAGCCGGAGGCGAGCTTCTCGAGGGCGTCTTTGAGCCAGGCCCACGGGTCGATGTCATGCAGCCGGCAGGTGCCGAGCACGGTGTAGATCGTCGCCGCGCGCTCGCCGCCCTGGTCCGAGCCGGCAAACATCCAATTGTTCCGGCCCACGGCTATGCGCCGCAGGGCGCGCTCACAGGCGTTGTTGTGAATCTCCAGCCGGCCGTCCTCGAGGAATCGCGTCAGCGGCGTCCACTGATGCGCGGTGTAGTACAGCGCCTTGCCAAGCGGGCTCTTCGGCGGCGTCGTCTTCGAGGTCTCGGCGATCCAGCGCCCGAGCTCATCGACCACCGGCCGGCTGCGCTCCTGCCGCAGGGCCAGGCGTTCCTCGGGCGTCCTGCCCATCGCCGCGCGCTCGACCTCGAACAGCTGGCCGATCCAGGCGATCGCCAACGCCGCCCGCTTGTCGGTCTCGAGCGCCTCGATGTAGTAACGGCGGGCATGGCTCCAACATCCGGCCTCCTTGGCGCGCCCGAGAGCGAACAGCGGGTCGAACGCCCCGGCGGCGTCGGCCTGCACCCAGCCCTCCCGCAATCCTAGGAACTCGCACGGACCCGACGCAGCGCGCGTCGGCCGGTAGTCGTACGCCACCCACGACTGGTCTCCGAGGTAGGCCCACATGAAGCCGCGCTTCGACCCTCCCGGCTTCTGTCTGTCGAGCACGGTCAGCGGCGTGTCATCGGTCTGCACCACGTACGAAGCGAGGACCCGTTGTCGGATCTGCGCCGCGATCGGCTCGAGCGCCTCCGCCCCGGCCGCCACCCAGTCCGCCAGCGTCGAGACCGAGATGTCGGGGCCGTGCCGCCTGTAGATCTCCCGGATCCGGTGCAGCGGCAGGTGGTCTGTGTACTTCTTCACCAGCACATCGGCGAGCAGCCCGAACCCCGGCAGGCCGCCGTCGATCGGCTTCGCCGGCGCCGGGGCGATCACGACACCCGTCTCGCACTTCCTGCAGGCGTACTTGGCGCGTTCATACACCAGCACCTTGAACTGCGCCGGCACCAGCTCGAGCACCTGGCTGGTCTCGCAGCCGATGCAGGTCTTGGCCGCGCCACAGGTGCAGGTGCGCTCTGCCTCGGTCGGCTCCAGGCGCACCACCTCGCGCGGCAGACTGTCCGGAAGCGCCGGCCGCTTCCCGCGCGGCTCGATGGGCTTGCGGCGCACGTGCGCCACCACCGGCCGGGTCGCGTCGGGCGTCGGAGCGTCGCTCGTCTCCACCGCCTGCCGCAGCTCCTCCAGGAACAGCCGCAGCTGCGCCGGGTCGATCTTCTCCGTCTTGTGCCCGAACCGGTTCTTCAGGAGAAGCCGCAGTTGGTGCTGCAGCCGGTCGTGGTCGGTGGCGAGCTGGGAGAGAACGCTGATGAACATCTCGAGTGCCTCGTCGTTGCGACCGGCCTCGAGCAGCGTCGCGAGCGTCGTCTTGATCTCGTCAATCTGGGTGGTGAGTGACGACGTCGCCATAGCGCGCACCA
>Ga0210377_10002011_pt1 | contig 18074 bp, 19 predicted proteins | sample PLM4_65_b1redo_FD_155480 | JGI IMG/M metagenome (GOLD analysis project Ga0210377, IMG submission 155480) | Groundwater sediment microbial communities from an aquifer in East River, Colorado, USA - PLM4_65_b1 redo | ecosystem: Environmental > Terrestrial > Soil > Riparian zone | place: USA: East...
CATGCAGAAATGTTGTTTTCCTGTCTCTCCGGTAAAATAACATCCGTCTGTTATAATAAACTGGGACTGAAGCTAAGCTTCGACAAGTTGCCTTTTAATTTACCATAACAGCACCCGTGCGGCGGGAAGCTTTACACCAGGGTAAAGCGTGGGGGATTATTTTCTATAGTTGCAATATCCTGTTCTGTTTTCCCTGTACAAAATATCCAGGAGATAATGATTGAAAGTATTGAATGTTCCAAATGCCTTGACGATCACACGGATAGTTATTATACCGATTCTCATAACCACCATCATCTATAACCAAAATCTGTATGCGCTCTTTCTTTTTGTCGTCGCTGCTGCAACAGATATGCTCGACGGTCTCTTTGCCCGACTCACAAACCAGAAGACAGCACTCGGAACTTTCCTGGATCCACTCGCAGACAAATTTCTCCTTGTATCCTCATTCATACTTTTTTCTGTGTATGGATGGATACCGAAATGGTTTGCGGTCATTGTAATAAGCCGGGATATCATTGTTGTAATCGGCTGTACTCTGCTTTATCTGATCACAAGCACGTTAAAGGTTGAACCTGTCTTCCTCGGCAAAGCAGCCATAGCATCGCAGTTTTTCATTCTCGCCTTTGTATTGCTTAAAATAAATGTCATAACACTACCGCCTGTTCATAATATTTTTTTTATACTGTCCGCAACGATTACGGGACTGTCAGGACTTCAATATATCTATAAAGGATTTAAGCTGACGAATGCGCACTCATAACAGGCTTGAGATTGATTCGGTCGATGCAGGCAGCCCGGCCGCAAAAGCAGGTTTTCAGCAGGGCGATTTACTCCTCGCTATCAATTCTCATCCGTTACATGATGTCATAGATTTCATGTTCCATAAAAGCTCCGGTGAACTTGAAATAGAATTTATGCGCCATGCCGCTAAAAACAAGGTACTTATCTCACTGGAGGATGATGCTGACCTCGGCATAGCCGTCAAGCCATTCAAGATAAAAATCTGCAGGAATAACTGTATCTTCTGTTTTGTAAAGCAGCTTCCCAAAGGTCTCAGGAAATCTCTCTATATTAAAGATGAGGATTACCGGCTCTCTTTTCTGTATGGAAACTACATGACCCTCTCTAATATCACCCCTGAGGACAGGGAAAGGATTCTGGAGCAGAGATTAAGCCCTCTCTATATTTCTGTTCATACCACCAATAGATCTCTTCGCAACAAGATGCTGGGGAACCCTCAGGCACAGGATATCATGAGGGATCTGAAATTTTTTGCAAGCAACAAAATCCGGATGCACATTCAAATTGTTCTGTGTCCGGGTTTTAATGACGGTAAGGAGTTACAGAACACGATAAAGGACATTTACAAATTTTACCCCTATGTCGCTTCCGTTGCTGTCGTCCCTGTCGGGCTGACCAGGCATCGTAAGCAGCAACTTCAGCCGGTAACAAAGGTTGATGCCCTTGCAGCCGTAGCAATAGTTGAGTCATTTCAAAAGAGATTCAAGAAGAAACACGGGGAGTCGATTGTGTATTGCTCTGACGAAATGTATATCAAGGCAGAAAAAACGTTTCCGCCTTTAAAGGAATATGGCGGTCTTTCTCAGATTGAGAATGGTGTCGGGATGGTGCCACTTTTTATCAGCCAGGCCAAAAAAATAAGATACCTAAAAAAACTGTCCGGGAAAAAGAATTTCCTGACTTTTACTGGTATTTCGTTCTTCCCTTACCTGACAAAATTTATTAACCGCGTTAATGAACATGAAGATGTCAATATTACCGTTATCCCCATAGAAAATGAGTTTTTTGGTCAATCAGTCACGGTCACGGGCCTGCTGACGGGACGGGATATCATAAAATCGCTGCACGACAACACTGATTTGTACGACATCCTTATCGTGCCTGATGTTGTTTTGAAGGAAGGAGACAACATGTTTCTCGATAACGTCTCTCTCAGGGACATCGAAGATGCGACAGGACTAAAAACAGTAGTAACCGACGGAACGCCACAAGGGTTTATTGATACCATCTGTAAATTTTAGCGGGAATGATTATGAACGGGAATTATCTGAGGAGATGACGATGAAAATAACAGGAAGAACAAGGATAACCGGTCTCTATGGTTACCCGGTTGAACATACGTTATCGCCGTTGATGCATAACGCAGCGTTTGAACACCTAGGGATTGATTACTGCTATCTCCCCTTTTCGGTTCATCCTGACTCTTTGAAAAACGCTATAGATGCAATACGCGCTCTTAACCTGACAGGAGTGAACGTTACCATCCCCCATAAAGAATCTGTCCTGCCCTACCTTGACGAGGTTAATGAAGAGGCATTATTTATCGGCGCAGTCAATACCATCGTGAACCACGAAAAAAAACTTACCGGTTATAATACTGATGGCAGGGGATTTATGCGCTCTCTCTCGGAAAATGATATTTTTACAGACAACAAAAAAGTGCTGATCGTCGGGGCCGGAGGAGCTTCGAGGGCAATCTGTTATTATCTGAGTGAGAAGGCTGCTAAGCTGTATCTTTTTGATATCGATAAAATAAAATTGGAGAGACTTGCATCTGACCTCTCCGAAATCAGAGAGAATATTCATATTCTTAATGACACCGCCAATCTGAGTGACTTTGATTTATTGATCAATGCAACTCCACTCGGACTGAAAGCGACAGATCCCGTTCCCCTGGATGTCTCTCTTCTTTCTCCTCATCAGACAGTATGCGATCTCATATACAAAAAAACCCCTCTTTTAGCACTCGCTGCGCAAAAAGGATGTAAGACTATCGACGGACTCGGTATGCTTCTCTGGCAAGGGGTACTTGCTTTTGAACTCTGGACCAGGACCCTTCCTCCCGTTGACGTCATGAGAAACGCCCTTATGAGCGGATTGAAATAATCAAAATATCTCTGTTCTATACGATTTCAGCCTCGCAACAGCTCTCATTTCATACTCGGTGTAAGATAGTATCCATGCGCATCTGGCACAATAATTGCCTTTACTTAAAATTCCCTGTGTGATAAACTCTTTTTTATGAAGAAAAGTCTCCTGGTTCTTGCTTCATTATTACTTTTTTCCCTTTTTTTCTTTATGGTAGAAGAAGAAAAAACTAACAAGCTTGATATTCATCTCAGGGGAGGGTCGTTTTTTGAAGGGTTGAGGATCGTCCATAAGAAAAATGGCGTCGAGAACTGGATTTTGACTGCGAAACGAGCCGATATCTCGAAGGACGGCGATGAAGCAAACCTCACAGATTTAGAGATGGAGGTAGAGAACGAAGGGATAACGATTTGCGCTGAAAAAGGCCTCTATAACCTGGACACCAAGAGAATATCTGTTCTGGGAACTATTACGGCGAAAAACGATAATTATTCGATAACTACAAGACAGGTTGAAATAGACAGTGCCGCAGGTTCGTTAAAGACAGACGCAGATGTGCATATTGAGGGAAAGAAATTTCTCTTACAAGGCAAGGGAATGGAAGTCAATAATAATGAGCAAAAAGTGAGGATACTAAAGGATGTCAAAGCGACTTTTAATAATTAGTATTTTTTTCCTGTTTCTCCCGATACAATCAAGCGCCGAAAATCAAAAAGCAAATATAAAGGGGCCTATCACTATCACTTCAGAGACCCTTACCGCAGATAACAAGGCACATACAGCATTGTTTGAACAAAATGTCGTGGCAAAGACAACGAATTTGACCATCCAGGCAGATAGAATGCTTGTCTTTTATAAAGAAGACGGTGGTGATGTAACAAAAATCGAGTCGTCCGGCAATGTCAAGGTTCTCAAGGAAGATCGGATCATCACATCCAAAGCAGCAACGTATTACGCCGATGAAGAAAAAGTCGTCTTCACCGGGGAGCCTCGCGCCATGGATGGTGATAACGTTGTATCGGGGACTAAAATAATTTATTTCATGACCAATGACCGTTTTTTTGTAGAAAACAGCAAGGTCATCCTCAAGAGCAAAAAGGAACGCTAATGCATACACTGGATGTCAAGGGCCTTCATAAAAGCTACGGCAAAAAAATTGTTCTCAGGAATGTAGACCTGACTGTCTCAACTTCTGAAATCGTGGGGTTACTAGGTCCCAACGGAGCAGGAAAAACAACCACTTTCTATAGTATTCTCGGACTGATACGTCCTGATAAAGGTAGTGTTTTCCTCGACCATGAAGATATCAGTCTGCTGCCGATGTATAAACGGTCTCTGCGGGGCATAAGCTATCTTCCGCAGGAGCCGTCGATCTTCAGAAAACTTTCGGTAGAAGACAACCTGAGGGCCGTCCTGGAAATTAAAGGCCTGCAAAAGGATGAAATAGAGGCTGAGATACACGTTTTGTTAGAAGAGTTTAATCTGGAAGAATTTTCCAAGAGAGACGGGTTCAAACTGTCAGGAGGAGAAAGAAGGAGAACAGAAATAGCCAGAGCACTCGCTACAAGACCCACCTTCATACTCTTCGACGAACCATTTGCTGGCATCGACCCCCTTGCTATCATTGAATTAAAAAAAATGCTCATCTATCTGAAAGAAAAAGGGCTCGGGATAATCATTACTGACCACAATGTACGTGATACGCTTTCTATAACCGACAGGGCTTATATTATTAACAACGGGGAGATACTCGATGAAGGCAGCCCGGATAAACTGATCGCTGCACCGAAAGTAAAAGAAGTGTACCTCGGAGAGGAGTTCAGGCTTTAAATGGCACTGGAAGGTCGTCTTGAGCTAAAACTTGCTCAAAAGCTGGTACTTACTCCCCAGCTTCAGATGGCAATAAAGTTATTGCAGATGCCACAGCTTGAATTGTCTCAGACGATCAACCAGGAACTGATAGAAAACCCTTTTCTTGAGGAGCTATCGGATGTTGCTTCTTCGGAAGAGCTCACTCAGGAGGAAAAAGAGTCTTTGGAAGAAATACCTCAGGAGGCTGACGATACTGAACTTTCTCTTGAAAAACTGGCGCATTTTTCCTCAGAGGATTATTTTGAAGAACGGAGTTCTGACGGAAGAGACCTGGGATATTTTACCTCGGGTAATGTAACCCATCCTTCATACGAATATTTTCTCAGTACAGCGACTGATATTTTTGAGCATTTAATCTGGCAGCTTCGCTTGTCGAAAGAGCCTGAAGAAATCAGGGAGGTTGCTGAATTTATCATCGGCAACATCGATGAAAATGGATACCTCAGAATCTCGGATGAGGAGATTTCGGAACTAGCAAAGAGTGGCAGTGCAACATTCAATGAGGCTTTAGCGCTGGTTCAGAGCTTCGATCCACCAGGAATCGCCGCTAGGGACGTTAGAGAATGTCTTCGGTTACAGCTGAGATCAATGCATATGGAGGGAACACTTGCAGAGAGTCTGGTGATCAACAACCTGGATCTGGTCGCAAAACGAAAATACCAGCAGCTCTCGAAAGAATACAACGTCTCTGTAGAAGATATCCTCGCGGCAGTCAAAGTAATCGAAAGTCTTGACCCGAAACCAGCGAGAAAATTTTCCTCTGCATCCGCAGACTATATAACACCGGATGTATTCATTCTGAAAGCTGACGGTGGTTACCAGATTGTCCTGAACGATGAAGGGTTGCCGAAAATTAAGATCAGCAATTATTATCAGAGGCTTCTGAAACAAAAAGATTCCGTATCAAAAGAAGAAAGGCAGTTTCTGGAAGATAAACTGCGTTCCGCAGTCTGGCTCCTGAAGAGCCTTGATCAGAGGAATAAAACAATATACCGGGTGACCGAAAGTATTCTGACTTTTCAGAGAGATTTCTTCGACAGAGGAGTGAATGTTTTAAAGCCTCTGAATCTTAAGGAAATCGCCTCTGAGTTAAATCTCCATGAAAGCACGATAAGCAGGGTAACTTCAAATAAGTACCTGTCCTGTCCGCGCGGCATATACAGCTTCAAGTACTTTTTCAGCAATGCCATCCCGAGTGATTCAGGGGAATTATCTTCCACCTCGGTAAAGGAGATGATCAGAAAAATCATATCCGAAGAGGATCAGAGCAACCCCCTGAGCGATATGCGTATTGTAGATATATTCAAGAGTAAAAATATCACGATCGCAAGAAGAACAATAGCAAAGTACCGCGATGAGCTGAAAATTCGAGCTCAGAGTCAGAGAAGGAGATCATAATCTACAACATTTAATCACTACAGAATAAAGGAGAAAACTATGAACATCTTAGTCAATGGAAGACATCTCGAAGTGACACCTGCACTAAAGAGCTATGCAGAAGAAAAAATTAAAAAATTCGAGAAATATTCATCCGATATAACAGAAGCAACAGTAACTCTCAGCGTCGAAAAGTACCGGCATAAGGCTGAAGTCCTGCTAAAAGCGAATGGGATGCTTATACAGGCCGAGAGTGTAACCGGCGAGATCTATTCTGCAATCGATGAAGTCTCGGAAAAACTTGACCGTCAGGTCAAGAAATACAAAGGGAAGCTTGTTTCCCACAGAAAAGGTTCTGCCAGGAGCGCCGAAACCGCTTCAGAACCCTCTTCTCTGCACGAGGGTGCCCGAATCATAAAGAATAAGCGTTTTGAACTGAAGCCAATGAGTTCTGATGAAGCGTCCATGCAAATGGAACTTCTTGACAAGAGTTTTTACATATTCATAAATGATATCAGCGGAGATATTAATGTCATCTATCGAAGACAGGACGGAAATTTCGGGCTTATCGAACCAGTAAAATAACGCACATCTTTGTGAACAAGAACATTTTTCACAAAAAAGGCAAATCAGACGGAGAGAAGAAGAGGATATCCTCACGGGTTCTCATTATTACAGGATTATCCGGTTCAGGCAAAACCGTTGCTCTTAGGTCAGTTGAAGATGCTGATTTTTTCTCTGTGGACAATCTCCCGGTTTCTCTCATTAACTCACTTATTACAAAAATCTCCGGCCAAGCCGGCACAAAGAATATAGCGATAGGAGTTGACATACGTGAGAAAGAATTTCTTTCCGACATCGACAGGGTCCTCAAGGCGATCAGGTCAAAAAACCAGGTTGAGATACTTTTTCTCGAAGCTGATACTGATATCCTGATCAGGCGTTTCAAGGAGACCAGGAGACCGCACCCTCTCGGAGGTGAAATTGAAGATGCTATCGTATCTGAACAGAAGATACTCGCCCCGCTAAAACGGAATGCTGACAGGATTATAGATACTTCCTCATTATCCCCGCACCAGCTGAGAAAACTCATATCATCAATGTTTGCTTCGACAAAGGAACAGAAAGATCTTGCCGTGAGTCTTATTTCATTCGGATTTAAGTACGGGATCCCTCAAAATATAGACCTTCTGTTTGATGTTCGGTTTTTACCAAACCCTTATTTCATACCCTCTCTGAAAGATTTAAACGGTACGAATAAACAGGTTGCAAATTTTATTTTCCAGTATGCCGAGACAAAGGAATTCATAGAAAAGATCAAGGATTTACTGAACTTTCTTGTCCCGCTCTACATCAGAGAGGGAAAATCATATCTTTCAATCGCATTCGGATGTACCGGTGGCATGCATCGTTCGCCTGCTCTCGTTGAAGAAATCGCGGGGCTTATCAAAAAAAAGAATATTGGTTTGAATATTATTCACCGGGACATATCATGATATAATAATTACCAATGATATATCTGGACAATAATGCATCTACCCCGGTTGACCCTGAAGTTTCAGATGCGATGTTTTCCTGTCTGAAAAGAGATTTTGGAAATCCCTCAAGCAGCCATATGCTTGGCAGAAGGGCAAAGGAAGTATTAGAGACCTCACGCAGGCATATTTCGGATCTCCTGGAGTGTTCACAGAAGGAGATTTTTTTCACCTCCGGTGGAACTGAATCGAATAACCTCGCTTTATTAGGGACAGGGATGCTTTATCAAACCGGTCATATCATAACATCTGCAATCGAGCATCCATCAGTTTTCAGTACAATCAAACACCTAGAATCCAGGGGTTTTGAGGTCTCCTATATCAATTCTGACAGCACGGGAGTAGTGAATCTCGAAGAACTTAGTAACGCAGTACGGCGGGATACGATACTGATATCGATCATGCATTCAAATAACGAAACAGGAGTCATACAGCCAATTGAAGATATAGCGACTCTCGCCAAAAGACATGGCATACCGTTTCACGTCGACGCTGCTCAGTCGATAGGAAAATCACATTTTACCCTGAAAAACTCACCCATTGACATGCTCACCCTGGTCCCGCACAAATTTTACGGACCGAAAGGAGTAGGCGCCCTCTATATCAGGAGCGGCAGAACAATATCGCCATTACTGTTTGGGGCGGGTCATGAGATGGGGTTACGCCCAGGCACGGAGAATATACCAGGCATTGCAGGATTTGCCAAAGCATGTCAGATAACTATGAGAGACCTTAAGCTCAGGATCTCCCATACCTTATATTTACGGGAAACCCTCTTCGAGAAACTCCGATATGGAATTCCTGATGTTTCACTTAACGGTCACAAGACAAAGAGGCTTCCCAATACTTTAAACGTATGCATCCCCGGCATATCTTCTGATGAGCTTATCAATAAGATCGCAGATCAGGTAGCAATTTCGTCGGGATCAGCCTGTCACTCGGGCAGACAAATACCATCGAGAGTATTAAAATCTATGGGTCTTTCTGATCTGGAAGCCCTCTCTTCGATCAGAGTGAGTGTGGGTAAAGACAATACGGAAGACGAGATTCTTAAAGCTGCTGAAATCATTTTAAAAGCTGTTCATGATCTAAGAAAAGACATTCCGCTCAAGTCTCTGGAATGCACGATGTAATATTTTTCTGTTTCATTTCAGAATTGTGCTTGCATTTTAAATGCTTTCAGCCATATTTCCCCAGTTTATGCAGCCTGCAATCTTCTCTGTGATACAGTGGAGCCTCTCCATCTTAAAGCCGTCTTTCAGTCTTATGTGTCGTGAGCTTATACCTGCTTTATTCATTACGATTTTTCATGGTACATTTTGACAGCGCGAACATAGGTGCAGCAGCACTAATAGTGCCCATTATAAAAAACGGACATTCTGAATTGGTATCATAGAATAATTTTATTTACCTGATTTTTACTCATGAAATATGTTATTTTAAACAAAGTGTTAGGTGTTTTTTGAGCATTAACCAAGAGGACTTGTAGCTTTTTGCAACTATATCATTGTCAGTACCCTGAGACTACAGTTTAACCATATGCGGTGACCGAGACTGCTGACGGAACAGCAAAAGTGGTTTTACGAATCAGAGGGTTTCGGTTTAAAAAAGGCGACGTATCGCTTGTGCAGGTGTCCACTGTTCATCCATCGAGAGCAACGGGGTAAGTCCCTTGCCGAAGGTAACACAGTGAGCTTTAGTGAGCTTTGATATGAATAAAGGTCCTGAAGGATCCAAAGCGATCAATGAGATGAGAATCTAACTAACTTGATAAGGAAGAGACCAGATTAACGGGGTTCCAACAGGAGAACATGGCACAAAGACAGAACTATGCCGTAAAGATGGATCAGCTAAAGCAAAAGAAGATTGCGGCTGGATTGGTTTCCGACCGTTTTCCTGAAGTCAGCGGTATGGTGATACAGATGACATACTTCAGGAAAGGATTGAATCCGGTCCTTATGTTGCGCACCGTAAACGTTTTCCCCACTGCTTATGCATATTTCAATATGGATTGCATGATAAGTGGGTGTATTGACGGAGGCTTTGATCTGTCTCCTATTATTAAGGAGATGGTCAAAAAACATACCAAATTGAGAAAAGGAACTCTTGTCTGCTGTGGGAAAAACGCCGACCTCGCATCCGACCACGCGCACATCGACTATGAAGTTACCATAACATTCAATAAAAAAGCCTTAAAAACCATATCTTAACTTCTTTTCAGATTTATGGTTTAATACGAACTTCCGGCAGTTCTCTTGAATCTCTGGGCCTTCAGCCTTTTCTTCAAAGCCTCTCTTCGTTTCCTTTTCGCTTTTACAGAAGGTTTTTCATAAAAACTTCTCTGTTTGATCTCTTTGAACAAACCGTCCTTCTGAAGCTGGCGCTTAAGGGATTTCAGTGCTTTTTCTACATCATTTCCATAAACTTTTATATCCAAAATAGTCTATCTCCGTCCGCCACCGCCGAAACCGCCTCTCCCTCCGCCGCCAAAACCACCTCTGCCGCCACCACCACCAAAGCCACGCCTCTCCCTCGGCTGCTGAGGCTTTGCCTCGGCAACGGTAATGGCTCTTTCCATGAATGTCGTGCCGTTGAGTTCGTTAATAGCCTTCGTGGCGTCTTCTTCGGTTGCCATTTCAACAAAACCGAAACCTTTCGGATTACCGGTATGTGCATCAGTGATTATTTTTACAGATTCGACCTCTCCGCTCCTCGCAAAGAGTTCCTTGATATCTTCTTCGGTCGCCTTGAACGAAATGTTGCCCACATAAAGCTTCTTTTCCATGCCTTCATCTCCTTATCTTTTTCTTCAATCAGAAAAAATAAAAACCCCGGAGACTTTCAAAGTCTCTGAGGTTTCCCTAACTCTAAAAGTGAACGACATAGTATAACCTTATAATATAAAATTGTAAACAAGGAGTTTAAAGTTGCACGTGGTTTTGAAATAATTATAAAAAACCAGCTATCTGCTATCAGGAAGGGACAAAACTTTTCGTTCTCCTGAGAGGCGATGCGTTGCATGCACATCAGCAAATAATTTATAAGATAACAATGGGTAAATGCAGAGGTTATGGAGATTAAACAAGATAGCAAAGGAGCTGTGACAATCAGCTGCTACAGCCTTTTGCTTCTTATTACAGATGTTTTTCAGATTCTGAATTTTTATAATAACACTCCTGCTCTAAGCACTTTTATCCGTTGGGCTTTTACGCCCATGATTTAGGACTAAGTCAGCTTGTACTTCTGAGCTATTCAGGCTTTCGCCTGGCCTTCTGAGGTCCGAGGGAGGTATTGTTTGTTCGCGTTGGGTTTTCTTTCCGTCGTATTGCTCGATTCTCTTTTCCCCGTGGCATGCTACCTTTCTTCCTGGAATGCCCGGCTGCCTTGCGATAGCCGGCAATGATCATTTCCTCTGTCAGCGGTATAACCGGTATCTTCTGTCTGATGTAGTCCTCGATGTCCTGGAGGGAATGGACGTATTCCTCGCAGGCAAGGCTTATCGCTTTGCCTCCGGCACCAGCTCTTGCTGTTCTGCCTATCCGGTGCACATAGTCCTCCGCGTCCTGGGGAAGGTCGTAGTTGATCACGTGCGTCACTCCATCTATATGGAGTCCACGGCTCGCAACATCAGTTGCCACAAGGATCGCTAACGTACCGTCCCTAAACCTGGAGAGCACCTTCAGCCGCTTCCTCTGGTCAAGGTCTCCGGTAATAGCAGCGGTTGCAAAACCATTGGCGTTCAGGATGTGATCCAGCCGCTCAGCTGCAGCTTTTGTATTACAGAAAACGAGATATCGGCCGTTAGGCTCACGTTTTAGGATTCCAAGCAGAAGACCGATCTTCTCTGACGCGCCGACATGATAGATCTCCTGTTCGATCTGTTCCACCGTTAAATTCTCAGGAGTCACCGAAAACCGCACCGGCAGATTCATATGTTCATAACAGAGCTCCAGCACACGGTTGGAGAGGGTAGCGGAAAAGAGCATGGACTGCCGCTTGTCGTAAGGAGACATCCTCCTGAGCAGGAACCTGAGGTCACTGATGAAGCCCATGTCGAAAAGACGGTCGGCCTCATCAATCACGAGAAACTGGGTCTTTTTCAGATTGTAGACCCTCTGCTTGAGATAATCGATGAGTCTGCCAGGTGTGCCGATAAGCACGTCGACGCCCTTCGATATCTCCTCGCGCTGCTTCAGATAGTCTATGCCGCCAAACACAGGGACAATCCTGAAGCCGGCAGGACCACCCAGCAGTTTCGCCTCGGCGTCGATCTGGATCACGAGCTCACGGGTCGGCGCGATGATGAGCACCCGGGGAGAAGCGCCTCGTCCAGACCAAGGCAGCGCAAGCATGCGTGAAAACACGGCGATCAGGAACGCTGCCGTCTTGCCGGTGCCTGTCTGGGCTTGGGCAGCTATGTCCCTGCCTTGCAGCGCCTCGGGTAGCGTCTGTGCCTGGACCGGCGTACATTCATTAAAACCTGCGGTCTTGATTCCCTCAAGGACCTGTTCCGGAATATCCAGCTCTTCGAATCTCACTCTTTTTAGTATACCTCAAAACGCCGATAAAGCAGCAGAAAGATAAGATGCTTATTGAAACTGTAAAGTTCCTTTTTTTCCGTCTCTTGCATTCGATTTGCCTGCATTATATGAATTATGTGGGCTAGCTTTTTGAACTATTGTGCTATTGTTTCTTACCCAATGCTCAATGCTTCTTTTTGCTCTGAGATAGGATCAGTGAGCTCGCCGCCTCTCGGTGCTCATGTCAGTTTTTTATGTTAGAGTAAAGGTAGCCTTAAGGGATACGGAAAGGAAAATGCCACATGTTCCTCAAAGTCGGACATCGCGGAGCCCGGGCGTACAAGACCGAAAACACCCTCGATAGTTTCAGAAAGGCAATCGAACTGGGTGCGAATGCCGTTGAACTCGATGTTAGACAATCAAAGGACGCGCAATTGGTTATCATTCACGACGATAATCTGAAAAAAGTTTTTGGCAAAGATCTGCCCATCGGCAAGGCGACGCTGGCAGAACTGAAACATATGACAGGAAACAGAATCCCTTCCTTCTATGAGGCCTTGCTCTTGATCGACAGAAAAGTCGATAAAATTTTGGTCGAGTTAAAAGAAGCCGGCTATGAAAAAAAAATACTGGCAGTGATCAGGGAATTAAAGCTGGAAGACAGGGTCATCATCGTCTCCTTCCACGAAGAGGTCCTTGCTCACCTAAGACATCTCGATAATGAAATAGAAATGGGTTTCATCTATACAAAATTCAGCAATCCGATCGATGCGGCCCTGAAACTGAATGCCCAATACCTCGTCCCTTTGTACACATTCGTTCATACAAAAGACATAGAAAAAGCACACAGGAACAACTTACAGGTGATCGTCTGGACGATTAATACAAAAGAGCAAGCAAGAGAGTATATTAAAAAGGGAGTCGACGGAATTGCCAGCGACAAACCTGATATTTTCAAGGGTATCGTGTAAGCAGGAAGAAGTAGCATTTTTTCCCCTTTTGCTCTAACATAAAAATGCATGAGTGAAGCAGCATTACCTTTTTTGGAAGAAAAAGCATATTCAGGCGTCAGTCATAAAGCAGTCATCAAAATCGGACCAAGGAGATAAGATCATGAAAGTAAAAAATCTTTTGGAGGCAAAAGGAAAGGATGTTGTTTCTATGGACGCTGGCAGCTCTGTGGAGGATGCCATAAGGGTGATGGACACCAGGAAGATAAGCGCGATGATGGTAACCGACCGTTCCAGAAGTGTTGGGATTTTTACGGAAAGAGATGTAGTAAAATGTTATTTATCGAACGAAGGAAGGATTTTCAAGGATATTGTCCTGAGGGATGCGATGACCACAGACCTGATTGTTGCCCAGATGGATGATGATCTGAACGATATCATGTCGGTCATGGTCGAAAAAAATATCAGGCATTTACCTGTGGTTGAAGACGGAAATGTGATAGGAATGCTCTCCATCCGTGATGTTATCCAGACCCAGGTCGGCAAGCTCACCTCGGAAATACATTACCTCAAGGATTATATTACCGGCTCATACACGTAAAAGCTCCAAAGTGCCATAGGAGAAACGCAGACAGAGTGCCAAAGATCGATAAATATGAAAAAAGCGGGTTAGGGCAGCAAGTCATAGCTCTCTCTTTTTTTCTGTATCAAATCTCATCGTACAAGGGAGACAACTCTGAGTAGTAGGGAAACTTTTCCCGTGAGGTGACGTACTCATAAACCCCCGCGGCAACAGATCCGGCGACAATCCCTGCCGTCGCGCCCAGGAGCCCGCCCTTTGCAGTGTGCTTCCGTTCAGCAAGCATCCCGATGGTAGTCCCTGCCGCTGCAGCTACGCAGACCCATATGAGATAGTTTGATCGTGTCATGACATTCTTTCCTCTGTTTGACATTTTACAACACTGCGCATACTTACGGGAAGGCATAGTTCACCTATCGTGCATATAATATTTTACAAGGAGGAGCTTCTCCGTTATCTCCCGGATACCAGACGGTATGAAGCATGTATCGAATGATATCGAAGCGCTCAGGAAGCCCCGTGATCTGAGAAGAGTTCCCGCACGTAAGTATGTATGATCAGATCACTTCCGTTATATACCGTAATTGATGCATCAAGTCCCAATTATTCCGCAAAAAATCTGTCGTCCCCTCGCCTGATCATTATCCTTCTTGTTTCCTGGTTCGCCTCTGCATGTCCTCCTTATTTCGTCTTCTGGTTTACTGCCGGTCGCTCATCTATAGGAGCACAGGAGCATTTGCAATTTCAGTGCTGGTACAATTAGTATGTATAGGTGGATGAAGTCACCGGGAAAATAAAGGCGCTGCTACCGGAAAATTTACATGAAAGTCGCCTGGACTTGCTGGGCTGCGCGGTGCCCGATATCTCAATGCTTCAGTCCTCTGCGGGTAAAGTGATTTTTTTTATCTTCAATAGCGATGGGGAAAAAATGCATGGGAAAGAAAAAGGCTCGTGATAACAGATCCCTCTTCATCCTTTCCTTTACTACTGCAATCGTTACTTTTTCATTATTTCTGCCGTCGCTTCAGAATGCGTTTGTAAACTGGGATGACGATGCATACATATAAGCAAACCCTCACATCCACGTTTTAAATGCCCGTTTTCTCAGATGGGCCTTTTTTGATTTCTATGCCGCAAACTATCATCCACTGACATGGATGTCTCATGCCCTTGATTATATGCTATGGGGGCTAAATCCTCTTGGGCATCATCTGACCAGCATTATCCTCCAACTCAGTCAACACCTTTCTCGTGGTCCTGCTGGTTGCGGCGTTGAGGGAGACTTACACTCACCCTTTTAGAAAAGGGGATACCCAATTCACGTTTTCCGTTCCACGTTTCGCGTTTGATAAAAAGACACTCATTGCCGCCACCACGGGTCTGCTCTTCGGGCTTCACCCCCTTCACGTGGAGTCTGTGGCATGGATTTCAGAGAGAAAGGATGTGCTGTGTGGGCTTTTTTTCCTGCTCGCCCTTCTCTCCTACACGAAGTATGCGGAGGCTTCGGATGAAAAAGAAAGGCCCGAGTATTTCAACAGGGATTACCTTTTCACGGCAGGTTTTTTTATACTCGCCCTTTTAAGCAAGCCAATGGCTGTTACACTACCTGCTGTCCTTCTTGTCTTAGACTGGCACCTCTTTGAAAGGATCCGGTCTTTCAAGACGTTCAGGGCGGCTTTTGTGGAGAAGCTGCCTTTTTTTGGATTGAGCCTTGCATTTTCACTGGTCTCAGTACTGTCTCAGAGATCCGGTAAGGCGATAATATCGATGGAGCATACTCCTCATTCTGTAAGGTTTGCGGTGGCTGCCGAGACTATTTTTTCCTATATGGGCAAGATGGTCCTGCCGGTCAACCTTGTACCCTTTTATCAGTACCCGAAGGATGTCTCCCTTTTATCGCCGAAATATCTTGTCTTTATTGTTCTTGCAATCGGTGTTTCGGCAGCCTGCCTTGCTGTCATGAAGAAGCAGAAGGTATTGCTTGCGGCATGGGGTTATTACCTGATAACGCTTCTTCCGGTCATCGGTATAATCCAGGTGGGTTTTCAGGCGAAGGCAGACCGGTATACCTATCTGCCGAGCCTTGGGCCTTTATTGATAATCGGGCTTGCTGCCGCATGGGTGCATGAGAAAACCACTAGAGAAGGAAAGGGCATACTGGGACCTGTTGCGACAGTCGCGACGGCAGCACTGATTATCCTTATGTCTTATGCGACAGTGAAACAGATAGGTATCTGGAAAAACAGCCTCGTTCTCTGGAACTATGTTATCGAGACAAAGTCAGAGAAAAGCGCAATAGCCTATTATCACCGCGGAATCGCATATTACGACTTGAGGCAGTTAGACCTCGCGATTCAAGATTATTCCAGGGCCGTCAGTTTGAAATCAGATTATGACGAAGCATACAATAACCGGGCTGTCGCATATAACGAAAAGGGGGAACCCGACCTCGCTATTGAAGATTTCAACAAGGATATCAGCCTCAACCCCCATTATAAGATCTACGTAAACCGCGGAAATGCATATCTGTCGGAGGGTTTATGGGACAAGGCTGAGGAGGATTTCCGCAAGTCGATCGAATTAAACCCTCAGTACTACGGCGGATATAACGGTCTCGGAATGGTGAGCTATCTGAAAGGACAGTATGACATGCCTTTGAAGATTTCACCCGAGCGATCGATCTGAATCCAGATAATGCCGGTTCTTTTGTCAACCGAGGGTACGTCTACCTCAAAAGAGATAAAAAGGGCCTCGCCAGGGCGGATTTCCTGGAGGCATGCCGTTTGGGGAATCAGAACGGCTGCAAGGCTGCTCAGAGTCTTTCTGCATTGTAACAGAGCGGACCAAAGTACTTCATACCTTTCGAACCCCTGACGACCTGAATTCAACTGTGCGATCTGGACGTTATATATGAGTCATTCGGCCAATCTATAGGAAAGACAGACAAGACGTTTTCCCTTGCCTGACTAATTCACATTTCAAAGGCAACTGGGAAGTCAAAAATAAAGACGCCTTCAGAGTCGACAAAGTTAACAACGCCCTTTCCACTAAATATGTTCTGCTGTACATCTGTTCTTCCGCGCAGCGGCACTATTGTTCTTTTTGACTTTTAAACAATGTCTCTCCCGCCGGTTCTTCCGATATTGAATCCAAAAGCTGCCATTGATCATACGCAGCGATAATCTCCTTTTCGATCTCCTCGATCCTCTCCTTTGCTTTCGGGAGACTGTTTCCTTCCTGTCGGTAAAAGTCAGGGTCAGCAAGGGCTTCATAAAGCCGGTCGCGTTCCATTTCGAGCGATTCGATTAATCCGGGCAGTGTTTCGAGTTCCTTTTTCTCCCTGAATGTCAGGGTTCGTGGACGCCCTCTCTGAGGCCTGGATTTCTCCTGTTTTGTGATCTTTTCCTTTTGTAGCTGGACTACGGGAGGGCGCTGCCTCAGCCAGTCGTCGTACCCTCCTACATATTCGACGATACTTCCATCGCCTTCGAATACTATGGTACTCGTTACGATATTATTGAGAAATTCCCGGTCGTGGCTCACGAGAAGAATGGTGCCCTCATACTCCATCAGCATCTCCTCGAGCAGTTCCAGTGTATCCGTATCGAGATCGTTTGTAGGCTCGTCCATCACCAGTACGTTTGAGGGCCTCGTGAAAAGTTTCGCCAGCAGCGCACGGTTTCGTTCCCCGCCCGAAAGCACTTTCACCGGAGAGCGAGCGCGATCTGAAGGGAAAAGGAAATCATCGAGATAGCCGATTATGTGCCTTTTCCTTCCGTTGACCGTCACATACTCAAAGCCATCTCCGACGTTTTCGATGACTGACTTTTCGTCATCAAGCTGAGCCCGGTGCTGGTCGAAATAGGCAACCTCAAGTTTCGTCCCCATGCGCACAGAGCCTGTGTCGGGTGCCAGCGAGCCGAGCAGAATCCTGAGCAGCGTGGTCTTGCCAGAACCGTTCGGGCCGATGATGCCGATCTTGTCCCTGCGCATGATGATCGAGGAGAAATCGCGGATCAGGGGACGTCCCTCGTATACACACCCTATCCCCTCGGCCTCAAGGACCAGCCTGCCGGATCTTTCTGCCTCGTTCAGCCTCATCGTTGCGCTCCCGGTCTGTTGACGTCTTGCAAGGCATTCCCTCCTCATCTCCTTTAGTGCCCTAACCCGCCCTTCGTTGCGCGTGCGCCGGGCCTTGATTCCCTGCCGTATCCACGCCTCCTCCTGACTGAGCTTTTTATCAAAAAGCGCATTGTGTGTGACCTCTGCGTCGAGCTGGGACTGTCTTCTCGCCAGATAGGTTGCAAAATCGCCTGGCCAGTCAGTGACCAGGCGATTTTGCAACCTA
>Ga0210377_10002012_pt1 | contig 18067 bp, 14 predicted proteins | sample PLM4_65_b1redo_FD_155480 | JGI IMG/M metagenome (GOLD analysis project Ga0210377, IMG submission 155480) | Groundwater sediment microbial communities from an aquifer in East River, Colorado, USA - PLM4_65_b1 redo | ecosystem: Environmental > Terrestrial > Soil > Riparian zone | place: USA: East...
GGCCGAGTTCGAGGCCGCAAGCTGGGGCCAGTTCTTCCTGAAGTACGTGCTCGCGCACGAGGCGGTGACTTGCGTGATCCCCGGCACGGACAAGCCGGAGTACATGCTGGACAACCTGAACGCCGGGCGCGGCCGGCTGCCCGGTGCGGCGATGCGCAGGAAGATGATCGAATTCCTGGACTCGCTCCGCTGAGGCGCGGTTCGGCCGATTGCAATGCTGGTTACGTCAAGTGCCGGTAAAGGCACCCGGCGATATTCGAAGATTTATCATATCGCCAGATACTCCTGCATGATGTTAGAGGACGACAGTTCATTCGGACCGCCTTCGGCGACGATACTGCCTTTTTCTAGAATCAAACAGCGCTTCGATATGCTAAACACCATAGGCACATTCTGCTCGACAATGATGATAGTCATGTTCTCGCGCCGGTTGATCTGTACCAGGATCTCCGCGATCTGCGTAACAAGCGACGGCATGATGCCCTCCGAAGGCTCATCAAGCAGCATCAGCTTAGGGTTCGCCATGAGTCCGCGCCCGATAGCGAGCATCTGCTGCTCCCCGCCGCTCATGGTGCCCGCCTGCTGCTTCATGCGCTCTTGCAAACGCGGAAAATAACTCAATACTTCACCCAGACGGTCTTGTCCGCCACGACCTGAAGCAATTCGCCCCATCTCCAGATTCTCGGCGACCGTCATCTGCGGGAACACGCCGCGTCCCTGCACAATCGTGGTGAAGCCGCATCGGGCCCGCTCATATGGCTGCAATGCGGTCACGTCTTGTCCCTGGAAGACGATAGAGCCCGCGTTAGGTTTTATCAGGCCCGCCAAGCAGCGGATCAAGGTCGTCTTGCCCATGCCGTTGCGGCCGAGAATGCCTACGATCTCGCCGGCGCCGACGCGAAGCGATACATCACGCAGCACGGTGATGTCTCCATAGCCCGCAATCAGATTGTCAGCGCGCAATCCCACCGTCTAATGCCCAAGATAACTATCGCGCACCAGTTCATTGCGCGCGATTTCGTCGTAATTTCCGTGCGCGAGCACCCGGCCCAAGTGCAGAACGGTGATAGGTGCTTCGAGATTGCGAATGAAATTGATGTCGTGCTCGATGATGATGGCCGACAACGACAGATCCCGAGCGAGCGAGCGCACCAGTTCTCCCGTGGAATGTGTCTCCTCGGCGGTCATGCCCGCGGTCGGCTCGTCGAGCAGCATCAATTCCGCGTCGTTGCCGATCAGCAGTCCCACCTCCAGCCATTGGCGCTGGCCGTGCGAGAGCATCACGGTCGGCCGGTTGCTTTGTTCGGAGAGTCGCACAAGTTCGAGCACCTCGCGCACGCGTGCCTCGCGGCGATGGCTGGGACGCCCGGTGCCGAGCACGGCAAGCTCGACGTTTTCGTACACCGTCAGGCGATTGAACACCGAAGGCGTCTGGAACTTGCGGGCGATCCCGAGCCGCGCGCGCTCCACCACCGGCATCCGGGTAATATCCTCGCCGCGGAACCAGATGCGACCCGAGCTCGGCTGCAGATGCCCCGAAATCATGCTGATGAAGGTAGTCTTGCCGGCGCCGTTGGGGCCGATCACGCAGCGAACTTCGCCGGCGAGAATGTTGAATTCCACATCGTCGTTCGCCGTGAGCCCCTTGAATCGCTTGGTAAGATGTTCGGCGCGGAGCAGCTCGGCCATGGCCTCAACCCTCACGGTGCGCGGCAAAACGATGCACCGCGCCCGCTATACCGCCACGGAAAAAAGCGACCACCAGGACGAACAACACGCCAAGCACCAACTGCCAATACTGCGGCGTAATCGCGCTCAGGGCATTGGAGATGGACGAGACAACGATCCCACCCAGCAACGCCGCGAGCAGCGAGCTGCGTCCGGCAATCGCCACCCACACCACCACTTCAGTGGAAAACAACACCCCCGCCAGGGAGGGCGCCACGAACGCGGCGTGCGTGCCGTACAGTGCCCCCGCCATGCAGGCAAGGCCCGCCGAAATGGCAAAGGTCGCAGTCTTGTAAAGAGGGACTTTGAAGCCAAGCGACAGTACCCGATCCTCGTTTTCCCGGATGCCGGCCAGGACCTTGCCGAATTTGGCGCGGCTGATCCAGCGCAGGAAGAAGTACGTCGCCGCAACGAAGACGACGATCACGTAGTAGATGCTCGCGTCGGAGTCGAGCGGGAACTTCCACCGCCAGAGCGAAAGCTCCATACGCGGAATGAACATGCCGTTCCAGCCCCCGGTGATCTGCGACTGGCCCACCGCAATCTGCTCGGCGATGATCGACAGTGCGAGGGTCACGATCACGAAATACGAGTCGCGCACCCCGGCGCTAAACAGGAAGTAGCCAACCGCGCTGGCGATCACGGTTCCCGCCGCCATGCTGATCACCAATGCGAGATAGGCCGCATTTACGCCCACGGCGCCGGCATGCTGCACACATAGACCCATGGTGTACGCACCCAGAGCGAAGAAGCCGGCCTGCCCGAAGCTCAGCATGCCGCAGAAACCCCATAGCAGCGCAAGCGACATGGCCAGCACGCCGAACAACATGTACTGCGGAAGAATATAGATGACGTAGCCGGAGAACAGGAGCGGCAGCAGCGCGAGTATCGCGAACACCCCGATCGCAACCACCGGCTCCCGCACCCGCCGTACCTGCGGCGGCAAGCCCGGGAGCACCCGCGTACGGTTCGCTTCGGTCATCGGCTGGTCACTACGCCTTGCGGACGGAAGCGCAGGATCACGATAGCCAATGCGAACACGATCGTCTGCGCCACCACCTGGCTCGACACCAGTGCAAAGACGGTCTCCATCCCGCCTACCAGGAAGCTGCCGGCAAGCGTGCCTCCGAGAATCTGCCCGACTCCGCCCACCGTGACGGCAAAAAACGAGCGCACCAGGAAAATATTGCCGATATACGGATCCACGCTCAACATCGGGCTGATAAGCGCGCCGGCCAGGCCGGCCATGAACGAACCGGTGACGAACACAAACTTGTAGGTAAGCTGGATGTTGAGGCCGAGCAGGCTTGCCACTTCGGCGTTTTGCATCAAAGCGCGGATACGGATGCCGATTCTTGTCTTATAGAACACCAACGCCGCCGCAACGATCAGGACGACGGCGAATAGCGCAACCAGGCTCCGGTATACGGGGAATCTTACCGTTCCGAGCTCGAAACTCCCCGGCAGCGGATTGACCACCTCCCTAAGGTCCGTGCCGAACACAATCTTGATTAGCTCGGTTGTAATCAGAAAAAAGCCCCACGTGAGCAGCAGGGTCTCGAGGGGTTCGCCGTAGAAATGCCGGATCACGATGTGCTCAAGCAGCAGACCGACCAGCCCTACCCCCAGCGCCGAGATGAGGGCCGCGAGCACAAAGGGGACGCCCATTTTGGTCGTGGCCCACATCAGATAAGCGCCGAGCGTAAGCATGGCGCCATGGCCCATATTGATAACTCCTACCAGGCCAAAGATGATAGCGAGTCCGAACGCGGCCAACGCGAGCACCAGAGTTATCAGCGTCGCATCAACAACGACGCTCAACGCAGCGCTCAAGGTGAAGATCTCCAGCAGATGCGCGACCTGCGGCGCCGCAGCGCCGCAGGTGCGAACAACGCGATCAGCTAAACACCACGACTATAGCGGCAGTTTGCAGCGCGCCGCCAGCGGTTGCACAGACTTGAACGACTGCACTTCCTCGAACATGTTGGTCACGTTGGTCCAACCCTTGCGTACTTTCATCAGATAGGACGGCACCACGATCTGGTTGTCCTCGGTACGCATCACCACCGGACCCTGCGGCGCGCGATCGTAACTGATGCCCTTGAGGGCTGCGCGCAGCTTGTCGGTCTCTACGGAACCGGCCTTCTTGATGGCAAGTGCGGCCATGTGCGCCGCGTTGTACATTGCCACGCCCACCGTATTCATCAGCGCATCCTTGCCGAATTTGGCCCGGAAACGTTTGAGGAAGTCGGCATTGTTCGGGTGCTTGATGGTCATGAAGTAGTCGAAACTGACGTACGTACCCTCGGACACCTGCGGGCCGAGGCCCGAGGTAACCACTTCTTCGTCGTCCACCGTCCACAGGATGAAATCCTTGTTCAGTCCGGCGGCAACGAACTGGCGGCGGAAATTGACCGTGTCGCTGCCGGTCAGCGAGTGGAAAATAATATTAGCGCCTGAGGAACGGATGTCGCGCAGCACCGATTCGTATTGCGGCGTGTTGAACGGGATGTACACCTCGCCCACCACGCTGCCGCCGAGTTCGGCCAGCTTCTGCTTGGTCACCTTGTTCGTCACGCGCGGCCATGCGTAATCCGAACCGATCATGAAGAACTTCTTGCCGTACTTCTTCATCATGTACTCCATGTGCGGCCATACCTGCTGGGTCGGCTCTGGACCGAACATGAAGATGTTCTTGTTGCAAACGCCCGGGTAGTACTCATTTTCCTGGCCTTCATAGAACGTCGGGTAAAGCAGGATCTTGTTGCCCTGGGTTACCACCGGTCCGGCAGCGTTGCGCTCGGCGCTGCTGAACGTGCCCGCGAGCAGGTCGACCTTTTCCTGGCGAATGAGACGGTTGGCTTGCTCCACGACGATGCGCGGTTCCGTCTTGGAATCGCCGATCACGATCTCCAATTTCCGACCCAGCACACCGCCCGCCGCGTTTATTTCTTCGACCGCCAGTTGGAACCCCGAGATATGGGCCTTCCCATACACAGTCCAGGCGCCGGTAAGCGGAGAGATCACTCCGATTTTAATTGGCTCCGCGGCATATGCGCGACGAATCAGGGCCGGCGCCACCATACCGGCTACTGCCGCACCGGCTCCCGCGCCGAGCATCCCGAGCGCCTTGCGTCGGCCCGTGTTCAATCCTTTAACCTTATCGTTATCGCTCATCTAGGATCTCCTTCGTCAACGATGCTAGTGAAAATTCCAGCCTCAACCCGGGCTCAGTACCACCCTGGTTCGGTCTTCGAGCCAAGCATTTCCGAGTACACGTCCGTGCGGCGATCCCGCAGCACTTGATTGTATTCATTCCAGTTGCGCTTCCGACGTGCGTCGGCGAGATTCACATTGGCGTAAATGATCTCTTCCTTCGTCGGGCTCGCGGGCCCCCCGATAGGCCAACCCGTGTAGCTGACGATGATGCTCTGGCCGTTGAACAGCTGGCCGCGCTCGGTGCCTACGCGATCAGCCGCTGCAATGAACACGGAGTTGGAGTGAGCCGCCGCCATGCACAGGATATTGGCCATCGCTTCGCGCTTGGGATCCTGTCCCGGGATCGGTACCCAGTTGGTCGGCACGCAGATAATGTCCGCGCCCTGCAGCGCGCACAGGCGATAGCTTTCAGGAAACCATCCGTCGTAGCAAATGAAGGTGCCAATGCGACCGATTGGCGTATGGAACACGGGGAAACCTAGATTCCCCGGCTCAAAGAACAGGTTTTCTTCGTTCCACAAGTGCACCTTGCGGAAGGTGCCGATGTAGCCATCTGGGCCGATCACTACGGACGAGTTGTACAAGGCGTCGCCGTCGCGCTCGGTGATGCCGGCCACGAGATAGACCCCATGCCGCGCGGCAATTTCAATCCATGCATTGCAGGTTGGGCCGCCAGGAACAGGTTCGGCAAGGGAAAACGCCTCCTCGCGAGTCTCGAACACATAACCTGAATTAGCCAATTCGGGAAGAACGATTAACTTTGCCCCCTTCTTGGCTGCCGTCGTAATCATGGCGAGGCTGTTTTTCAGGTTTGCCGCCTTCTCGCCAACAATCGGCTCCATTTGAATACACGCTACCTTGAGCTCGCTCTCGTGACGCCCTTTCTCCTGTGCCATATTTCTATTTTTCCTTATGTCTTTTTCATTAAATCTGAACAGTCGGACGGTGTCAACCAACCAACAGTCCGCCATAGACACGCTCGAAAAGCGCCTTTGCGCCGCGCTCACTGCATAATCCTCCATGGCCAACGCAACCGACAAATCCCTCGAATCCTGGATCTGGGACGCCGCCTGTTCCATTCGCGGCGCGAAGGATGCGCCTAAGTTCAAGGACTACATCCTCCCGCTCATCTTCACCAAGCGCCTGTGCGACGTCTTCGATGACGAGTTGAACCGCATCGCGAAGGAAGTCGGCTCGCGGGCCAAGGCGTTCAGGCTGGTGAAGCACGACAAGAAGCTCGTCCGCTTCTACCTGCCGCTGCGACCGGCCAAGCCCGACGATTCCGTCTGGTCCGTCATCCGCACGCTCGCGGACAAGATCGGCGAGCAACTCACCACGCACCTGCGCGCCATCGCGGACGAAAACGCGCTGCTCAAGGGCATCATCGACCGCGTGGACTTCAACGCCACCACCCACGGCGTGCGCGACATCGACGACAGCCGTCTCTCCAACCTCATCGAGCGCATCAGCGAGAAGCGTCTCGGCTTGGGCGACGTGGAGGCGGACATCATCGGGCGCAGCTACGAATACCTCATCCGCAAGTTCGCCGAGGGCAGCGGACAGAGCGCGGGCGAGTTCTACACGCCCGGCGAGGTGGGCGAGATCATGGCGCTCATCATGGAGCCCGAGCCGGGCATGACCTGCTACGACCCTACCTGCGGTTCCGCGGGCCTACTTATCAAGTGCGAGCTGGCGCTGGAGAAGAAGATGGCGCTGCGCTCCCGGAAGAGCTTCGCCCCGCTCAAGCTCTACGGCCAGGAATCCACGGCGACCACCTGGGCCATGGCCAACATGAATATGATCATCCATGACATGGAGGGTCAGATCGAAATTGGCGACACCTTCCGCCATCCGAAATTCCGCAAGGGCAACCGTCTCCAGACCTTCGACCGTGCGGTGGCCAATCCGATGTGGAACCAGACCGAGTTCACCGAGAAGGACTACGACGCCGACGAACTGGACCGCTTTCCCAAGGGCGCGGGCTTCCCCGGCAACAAGGCCGACTGGGGCTGGGTGCAACACATCCTCGCCAGCCTCAATGAGGCGGGCCGCGCCGCCATCGTGCTCGACACCGGCGCCGCCTCGCGCGGCTCTGGCAATGCGAACACCAACAAGGAAAAAGAAGTGCGCCGCTGGTTCGTGGAGCAGGACCTCATCGAGGGCGTGATCTACCTGCCGGAAAACCTGTTCTACAACACCACCGCGCCCGGCATCATCCTCTTCCTGAACAAATCGAAGGCGAAGGAACGCAAAGGAAAACTTTTCCTGTTCAACGCCGCCACCGAGTTCGCCAAGGGCGACCCGAAAAACTACCTTCCGGAGGAGGCCATCACCCGTATCGCCGATACCTTCAAGGCGTGGCGCGAGGTGGAGAAATACAGCCGCATCGTCAACCGCGAGGAGATCGCGAAGAACGACTTCAACATCTCCCCCAGCCGGTACATCCACACTGGCGCCGGAGAGGAATGCCGGCCTTTGGCAGAAATCGTGGATGAACTCGACTCTCTGACCCTCGAGGCTGCGCAAACAGACGCCACTCTCCAAGCATTCTTGGGACGGATAGGCGTGAAGCCGTGAATGCAGCACAACACACCGGCAATCCTCTTCCGATGAGTTGGCGAACTGAGCCATTGAGCGCGTTCAATGCGAGTCGGCCAAGCACCATTGATCCCGCGAGCTACTCGGACGAGACGTTCGAGTATTACAGCATTCCTGCGTATCAAGAGAATCAACGACCCACGCACGCAAAGGGCAGTGACATCGGAAGCTCGAAGCTGCTTCTCGATGCGGGAATGATTCTGTTCGGGAAACTCAACCCGCGAGTCGAAAAGGTCTGGCGCGTCGGCAACTACACGAAGCACCGGAAGATCGGATCAACGGAATGGCTGCCTCTCATTCCGAGCGACGATGTTGACGAACAGTTCCTGTATTTCCTGATGTGGTCCGAGCATGTGATGCCGAAAGCGAAAACGCTTGTTTCTGGCTCGACGCCAAGCCGACAACGTGTTGACCCGCGCTCGTTCTATCGCATTGAAGTCCCGCTCCCGCCGCTCGCCGAGCAGCGAAAGATTGCGCGGGCGTTGGGGCTGGTGCAGCGGGCGATGGAGCAGCAGGAGCGGCTGATCGCGCTGACCACGGAACTGAAAAAAGCACTCCTGCACCAGCTCTTCACCCAAGGCCTCCGCGGCGAACCCCAAAAACAAACCGAAATCGGCCCCGTGCCCCAGGGTTGGAATGTGGAGCCGCTCGGCTCGCTGGCAAAGGTCGGCAACGGCTCGACGCCGAAGCGTGACAATGAAAGCTACTGGCAAGGCGGCACGATTCCTTGGCTCAACAGCGCAAAAATTCACGAGCGTTTCATTACGGAGGCCAACCAGTTCGTGACCGATCTGGCTGTTAAGGAATGTCATCTGCCGCGCGTGAAGCCCGGCAGTCTGCTCGTCGCGATCACCGGGCAGGGTAAGACGCTGGGGAACACTGCGCTCGTGTCCTTTGTAACGTGCATCAACCAACACCTCGCCTACGCTCAGTTCACCACATCCAGAGTCGTTCCTGAGTTCGTTCTGTGGTTCATGCAGACTCGATATGACCATCTGCGATCCATCAGCCAAGCAGGCGGAAGCACCAAGGGCGCGCTGACCTGCGGCTACCTCAAAACGTATCCTGTTCCTGTTCCGGCACTGGATGAACAGCACGCAATTGCCGACGTGTTCGCCGCTCTGGATCGGAAAGAGAAAACCCACCAGCGCAAGCACGCCGCGCTCACCACCCTGTTCCGCACACTGCTGCACCAGTTGATGACGGCGCAGCTTCGCGTCCACGACCTCAACCTGCCGGAACTGGCAGCGCTTACCACGGAGTAAGCCATGCCGCTTCCAGGTGGACCATCTGACAAGTTCGGTAACCGCTACGAACTGTCATGGACGGTTTCCCAGTTCGTGCGAATCCTGCACGGTCAAGCGGAGTGCATCCGCATCGAAGACCCCGGTGTTACGAAAGCCGAATTCGTGATAACGAGCGGCGGAACGCGCGAACTGCACCAGGCCAAGCGCAGCCACCAAGATGGCAAGTGGAGTCTCGCGTCACTGGCTGATCCGGACGTTAATCTCTTGCAGGCGATGTTTGCCGGGCTTTCCGGAAATAGTGGCCGCTTCATCTTTGTTTCGAGCAGCGACGCACCAGAACTGCGAGAACTCAGCGAGCGAGCACGGCAAGCGGAATCGGCAGCGGAATTCGAGGCACAGTTCCTTGCCGCTAAGGTTCAGGAAGGGAACTTCGCGAAGCTGAAAAAATACTGGATTAATACGAACGACGCATCGGCATACGATGTTCTGCAGCGCATCGAAGTTCGCAGCATAGATGAGGCAAGCCTCGGCGAAAAGGTGCGGTGGGGGTTAATGGCGCTATTTCTCAGCGATCCAGAATTAGTTTGGGCCGAGTTACAGCGCATCGCAAACGATTCCATCCATCAGACGCTAACACGACACCTGCTTGTGGAGCGTTTGGCAGCGCGCGGGTACATGCTTCGCCGGTTGGCAAAGCTGGATGCAGTTGGCCCGCTCGTTGCCGAAGTAACCAAGGCCTATCTTGACAATGCCCGAAAGAAACTTATCCGGCGATCTCTGATCCCCCGTACCGCCACGCAGACGCTTCTCAGCCGAATCGATAGTGAGCCGCTTGGCAGTGATTCCGTGCTCACAGGCAAGGCAGGTACAGGTAAGACCGGTTGTGTAGTGGAATTCACAGAAAACCTGCGAGGTCGCGGAGTCCCGGTATTGGCATTTCGTCTCGATCGCCTCGTGCCGGTTTCGACCACCACCGAACTCGGTCAGCAACTTGGCTTGGAAGAATCGCCCGCCATCTCGCTGGCTGCCGCAGCTACCGGAGGACAGGGTGTCTTGGTCGTGGACCAATTGGACGCCGTCAGTACAACATCTGGGCGGGGTGCGGACCTCGTCGATGCCGTCGAGGCATTACTTGCCGAAGTTCGGGGGCTTCGTGAACGGCTCAAGCTGCATGTGGTGATTATTTGCCGGGCATTTGATTGGGAGAATGACCATCGGCTCCGTCGGATGGTGTCTGGGCAACATGCCAAGATTGAAGTTTCTGAGTTCGCTCCCGAAGAAGTGAAAGCGGTACTCTCCGCAGTTGGCTTACCCGTGGAGGCACTTCAGCCTCGCCAGTTGGAACTGCTCCATCTCCCTCAGAATCTTTCTCTGTTCCTCGAAGGCGGCTTCGCACCGACAGATGCCCCGCAGTTCAATACGGCAAAAGACCTCTTCGACCGCTATTGGGATGTGAAGCGCCGGTCAGTCAACGAGCGTGCCGCTCCGTTGACTGACCAATGGGCAGCGATCATCGAACAGCTCTGCGAGGAGATGACTCACACCCAGCAACTCTCCGTTCCGCGCGAGAAACTCGACTCTTTTGCGCTGGACTACGTTTCACAGATGGCATCCGAAGGCGTGCTTACCTTTGACGGAAAGCGGTATGGGTTCGGTCACGAGAGTTTCTTCGATTATTGCTTCGCGCGAGGCTTTATCACGAAGAAGCAGCCACTCCCTACCTTCCTAACAACGTCAGAACAGCATCTCTTCCGTCGCACCCAGGTCCGACAGGTTTTTGCTTATCTTCGCGACGCTGACCGAAGTCGCTATTGCGCTGAAATCCGGGCATTGCTTACTGACGCTAATGTACGGACTCACCTTAAAGACCTTGTCGTCGCGCTCCTCGTCAACATTGCTGACCCCGGCGACGATGAATGGGCCATTCTTGAGCCTTGGTTGAATTCGGAACTGACTGCTCTTGCGTGCGGACAACGAAGCGATGACAAATTCGCGGCTCTGGTCTGGCAGCAATTCTTTCTATCGCCATCTTGGTTTCACATAGCTGACAAGCGAGGCCTCACCGCGGGCTGGCTGGCATCAGAAATGGCCGGCTTAGCTAACGCGGCGGTGAACTACGTTCGTATTCATCAGCGCCATTGCGGCGACCGTATCGCTGAGTTACTTGAACCCTATGTGGGTCGTGGCGGGGATTGGCCACAGCGTCTGTGTTTCGTAATGCAGTGGGCCACGCTGGAGAACAGTAGGAAATTCTTTGAGCTGTTCTTGCGTCTGATTGACGATGGCACATTAGATGAGGCGCGAGGGCCTATCGCTGTTAACAGCACGTTTTGGAGCATGCTCCACAGTCTGGCCAAAGCCAGGCCGGAATGGATTCCGGAGGTCATCGTCCATTGGCTCAGAAGGCGCGTGAAGCTACTTCAGCGGCAAAAAAACGAAAACGGACGGGCCCCGTGGACAAATGCCTTCGGCAACGACAATTTCGGGTCCAAGCATTTTCACGAGGCTGCCGATAAGGCTCCCGCTATTTTCGTGAAGCTTGTCCTGCCCGTCGTTCTCGAAATCGCAGATGCCGCTGCTTACAGCAACGAAATGGGGCCACCGAAACAAGATGCGGTATGGCCCATTCTGTACAAGGGGGAACACGAATCGATCGATAGCGCTTGCTTGAGCTCCTTGGTCGCTGCGTTGAAGAGCGTGGCTAAAGACGAGCCCAATACCCTAGGCGACGCCGTCGCCGAACTTCGCAAGCGAGACACTTACATCGCGAATTTTCTGCTTTTAAATCTCTACGCAACCGGAGCGTCGCACTTTGCAGACGAAGCTGCCTTGCTACTCTGTGCCGAAACGTGGCGATTCCGCTGCGGCTATTCAGACAGTCCATATTGGGTCGCAATGCAGCTCATCCAGACCATCGTCCCATCGTGTTCCGCCGAAATTCGCGCGCGTTTGGAAACTGCCATTCTCGCTTACAGCCCGGCATATGAGCGCTCTCCCGGTGGCCACAAGTACACAGGTCGCGCGCGGTACACATTGGTTTCGGCAATACCACCTGAACTCCGGAGCAGAAGCGCTCAAGCCCGATTCGAGGAACTGAAGCGGAAGTTCGGCGACCACGACGCGGCACCGCGGGGAATGCGCGTTTTTACGGTTGGTTCACCGATAGAGAAACAAGCCGCCGACAAGATGACGGACGAGCAGTGGCTTAAGGCGATTGCCAAGTATCACTCGGAAGAAGGGCTTCATCGCTGGGATGACCCGGAAAAGGGCGGCGCACGTGAACTGGCTGGAATGCTGCGCGAATATCTCCGAGATGAACCTGAGCGGTTCGCCCATTTGAGCCTGCAATTCCCGCTCGGTACCAATTCCGTCTATATCGAGTGGACGTTGGAGGGTCTTAAAGACGCCCCAGTGTCCACCGACCTTAAACTTGCCGTCTGCCGGAAAGCCTACTCGGAGTCGCGGGAGGACTGCGGGAGGGCGATTGCCGATCTGCTCGGAAGTATTGAAGAGCCGCTTCCAGATGATGCCGTGCAGATGCTCGATTGGCTAGCAACTGAGCATCTAGACCCAGACAAAGAGTTATGGAACGTCGAGGCCGCAAGTGGTCAACCCTACTACGGAGGTGACATTCTCACGCACGGTATCAATACGACGCGTGGACGTGCAGCGGAGGCGATTCGCAGCCTCATTTTCACGGATGCCGATTACGTCAGACGCTTCCGCGCTACGTTGGATCGTGTGGTAACCGACAGAAGCATCTCAGTGCGTTCATGTGTCGCGTCAACCCTGCTTGCTGTTGCTCGCCACAACGAGCCCTTGGCCATTGACCTATTCAAGTCGCTTGCTTCCACAGACGAACGCCTGCTGGCTACCCAGTACGCTGATCGCTTCATCTACCACTGCCTGCGACGGAATTACGCCGAGATGCGACCGTACATCGAGCGGCTGCTTCGTTCGACGACCGATCGAGCAAACAACGCCGGTGCGCGACTCGCCAGCTTGGCAGTACTCTACAACCATACTGCAGCAGATTTGGTGCAAGAAGCGATGCGTGGTAATGCCTCACAGCGACAAGGCGTAGCCACAGTCGCGGCTCATAATATTTCTCAGGCGGAGTGTCGGGAATGGTGCGAGAAGCACCTGCTGAGTCTCTTCAACGACGAAGATTCGAAGGTTCGTCGCGAAGCGGCATCCTGTTTTCGCCAACTCGAGAAAGAGTCACTTGAATTATATGAAGCGCTCATCACCGCATTTTGCGATAGCGCGGCCTATAAGGAGGACTCGTTTCCAATTCTTCACGTGCTGGAGGAATCGCCACGACGCCTCCCCGGCATCACGTGCGTCGTGTGCGAAAAGTTTCTCGACCGCTTCAGCGACGAGGCGAAGGACATTCGGACCAGCCGCGCGGGCGACGTTCACATGGTGGCAAAACTGATTTTCCGCACCTATCACCAGCATCAACACGATGACTGGGCTCCTCGATGTCTAGACCTTATTGACGGTATGTGCCTGGAAGGCATCCACGATGCAAAGAGTGAACTGGATGAATACGAACGATGACACTGAGTTGAAGGATTGAACATGCCCGGAGCGGGGGAACACAAAACCGTCCAAGCCCGCATCCTGAAATACGCGCAGGAGATCGACTCGGCTTACGTGCCGCGCGCCGAAGCTGAGGCGCGGCGAGGCTTTATCCCTCACCCCAGCCCTCTACCGCAAGGGAAGAGGAAGAATGCGGATGGAGCGCGCAATGCGTCGCCGTTCTTCGGCGACCTCTCCCAGGTCCGCGCCGGCCCGCTTGAACATACCCAAATCGGGTAGTAAGATGCCCAATATGGGTATGAAAGCCAAGGCCTCTCCCCTCCCGCAGCGCACGAGCCTGGCCGACGCGCTGTTTTCCGCCACCCAGCAGCGGGTGCTCGCGTTTTTGTTCGGCCAGCCGGAGCGCAGTTTCTTCGCCACCGAGTTGATCGGGCTGATCGGCGCGGGCTCCGGCGCGGTGCAGCGCGAATTGGCGCGGCTGGCGCAAAGCGGGCTGGTGACGGTCACCCGCATGGGCACCCAGAAGCATTACCAGGCGAACCCGAAGTCTCCGATTTTTGCCGAGCTCTGCGCCATTTCACAGAAGACCGTGGGTCTGGCCGAGCCGCTGCGGGAGGCGCTCGCGCCGCTGGCGGAGCGCATCACGGCGGCTTTTGTGTTTGGCTCGGTGGCTAAGCGCAGCGACACCGCCTCCAGCGACATCGACGTGCTTGTACTCTCCGACCACGTGGACTATGCGGATGTGTTTAAAGCGCTGCAATCTGCGGAAGCGAAGCTCGGGCGCACCGTCAATCCCACCGTCCAGAGGCCCGCCGACTGGCGCAGGAAACGCAAGGCAGGCGTTGCTTTCGTGGTGAAAGTGTCGGCACAACCCAAGCTGTTCCTCATCGGCTCGGAGGAGGCGCTTGGCTGAGATTTCCAAGGAACTCGCGAATCTCGAGCGCGTAGGCAAGCTAAAGCCCGAGCCCGGCACGCGCGGCGAGATCGCCGGCCTGCTCGCTTCCGGGGCCGAGCGGCTGGCCGACGCGCGCAACGGGGGACTGGCGCTGTCCAGCCGATTCGACCTGGCTTACAACGCGGCCCACGCCTTTTCGCTGGCGGCGCTGCGTTGGCACGGCTATCGCTCGGAGAACCGCTATCTGGTGTTTCAGGTACTCCCGCATACCCTCCGGCTGCCCGCGACGACTTGGCGGGTGCTTGCCAAGGCGCACGAGGTGCGCAACGTCGCGGAGTACGAAGGGCATTTCGACGTCGATGCGACAGTGCTGCGGAATCTGATCGAGGCCGCCGAAGCGGTGCGGGCGGCGGTCGCGGCGCTGCCGGCTTTGCCGGAGAGCTGAGCCGATGACGGAACCCGGCGAACACAAAACCGTCCAGGCCCGCATCCTCGTCTACGCGCAGGAGATCGGGTGGCGTTATGTGCCGCGCGCGGAAGCGGAGGCCCGGCGCGGCTTTGATCCGGACGCTCTGACGCCGGAAGAGCGGGCGCGCAAGGCGTCGCTCTACTTCGGCGATCTGCTGCACGCACAGGTGCGCGCCTTGAACCCAAAATATAAGGAGGCCGAGGGCGCGCTGGTCGGCGAGTTTCAGCGCTTCCACGCGGATATCTACGGCAACCGGGATTTCCTCCAGGCGCTGCGCAATCAGCACAAGTTCTTCTGCGCCGAGGAGAACCGCGAGCTGGATCTGGTTTTGATCGACTACGGCGACCTGATTCGTCCGCGCGAGCAGTGGCGCAACGTGTATGAGGTGACGGAGGAGTTTTACACGCACAACGGCAAATACGGCACGCGCGAGGATGTGGTGTTCCTCATCAACGGCATCCCGGTGGAAGTGATCGAATGCAAGAACGCGAGCAAGGACGAGGCGATCGCGCTCGGAGTGGACCAGATCCGCCGCTACCACGAAGAGACCCCGGAAGTCATGGTGCCGGAGATGCTCTTCACCGCCACCGAAGCAATCGGCTTCGCCTACGGCGTGACGTGGAACACGGTGCGGCGGAATATCTTCCGCTGGAAGCACGAGGAGATCGGCAACCTGGAAGCCAAGGTGAAGAGCTTCTGCGCCGCGCCGCATCTGCTGCGCTTGCTGAAGGACTTCATCTTGTTCGCCGAGAAGGAGGAGGAACTCCAGAAGATCGTGCTTCACCAGCACCAGACGGCGGCAGTGGACAAGGTGGTGGCGCGCGCCCTCGATCCGAAGCGTTCGCGTGGTCTCGTCTGGCACACCCAGGGCAGCGGCAAGACCTACACGATGATCAAGGCGGCTGAGCTGCTGTTCAGGGCCAACGAGGCGCAGAAGCCGACCATCCTGCTGATGATCGATCGCAATGAACTGGAAGACCAGATGCTCAAGAACCTGGCGGCGGTGGGCTTGGGCAACGTCGCGCACGCTGACCGGATGGCCACGCTCAACAAGCTGCTGGACGAGAAGGGGCAGGATTATCGCGGCATCGTGGTGACCATGATCCACAAGTTCCGCGACATGCCGGCGAACCTCAACAGCCGCAGGAACATCTTCGTGCTGATCGACGAGGCGCACCGCACCACCGGCGGTGATCTTGGCAATTATTTGATGGCCGGCCTGCCCAATGCCAGCTATATCGGCTTCACCGGAACGCCGGTGGACAAAACCGCCTACGGCAAGGGCACGTTCAAAACCTTCGGCTGCGAGGATGACCAGGGTTATCTCCACAAGTACTCGATCGCCGAGAGCATCGAGGACGGCACCACGCTGCCGCTTTACTACAACCTGGCGCCGAACGAGATGCTCGTGCCGCACGAGATAATGGAAAAGGAGTTCCTCGCGCTTGCCGAAACCGAGGGCATCGCCGACATCGAGGAGCTGAACAAAATCCTGGAACGGGCAGTGAACCTGAAGAACTTCCTCAAGGGCAAGGACCGCGTGCCAAAGGTTGCGCGCTTCGTCGCCGACCATTTCCGCCAGAACGTAGAGCCGCTTGGCTACAAGGCCTTCCTCGTGGCCGTGGACCGCGAGGCCTGCGTCTTCTACAAGGAGGCGCTCGACCGGATTCTGCTGCCTGAGTATTCCGAGATCGTCTTCACTGGCAATAACAACGACTCCGCACGCCTGAAAAAATGGCATCTCGACGGCAAGAAGGAAAAGCAGATTCGCAAGAATTTTACCAAGGTCGGCGAGTGGCCGAAGATCCTCATCGTCACCGAGAAGCTGCTCACCGGCTTCGACGCGCCGATTCTTTACGCGATGTATCTCGACAAACCGATGCGCGACCACACGCTGCTGCAGGCGATCGCGCGCGTGAACCGGCCCTATGAGAACGAGGCGGCGGAGATGGTGAAGCCGCACGGCTTTGTGCTCGACTTCGTGGGCATCTTCGACAAGCTGGAGAAGGCGCTGGCCTTCGACAGCGACGAAATCAACGCCATCGTCAAGGACATCGGCCTGCTCAAACAGCTTTTCAAAGCGAAGATGGAGTCCAAGGCGCCGCCTTATCTGGGATTGATAACCCGGAGGTTCGACGACCAGGACGTAGACAACCTGATTGAGCACTTCCGCGACAAGGAGCGGCGCAAGGAGTTCTTCAAGGAGTACAAGGAAATCGAGATGCTCTACGAGATCATCTCGCCGGACGCCTTTCTGCGACCGTTCATCGACGGATACACGACGCTCTCGTCGATCTACGCTGTGGTGAGAAACGCCTATGCAAAAACAATCTATGTGGATCGGGCGTTTCAGAAGAAGACCAACGAGTTGGTGCAGAAGCACGTCGGAGCGCAGATGGCCGCGGAACCACCTGCCGGCTATCTGGCGATCGACAAATCGACTCTGGACGCGATCAAGCAGCGCGCCGAAGGCAAGGCGACGAAGGTCATTAACCTCGTTAAAGCGATCGAAAAGGCGGCAGAAGAGAACGGCGACGACCCTTTCCTTGTCGCCCTCGCTGAGCGCGCCAAGGCGGTGCAGGAAGGCTTCGAAGACCGCCAGACGAGCACCGCCGAGGCGCTGGCCGCGCTGGTCAAGGAAATCGAGAAGAACGAGCAACGCAGGAAGGACCAGGCTGCAAAGGGGATGGACGCGCTGACCTACTTCGTTCTGTGCAAGCTCACCGACGACGGCATTCCGAATCCCGAAGGCGCGAGTCGCAAGGCGGCTGCCGCATTCGGCGCGCATCCGAATTGGCGGCGCAGCGAAGCTGAGTTGCGGGAAGTGCGTAAGCAGGTGACTTTCGCACTCATTGCCGAGGAAGATGATGTCGAGAAGGTCACCGCCACAGTCGAGGCGCTATTCGAACTCCTGCAGAAGAGCTTTCGGTCATGAGGGCCTGGCGGGACAAGGATCACTTCAAGGCCCGCGTGCTCGTGTGGGCTGAAAAGCTGGATGTGCGCGTCCACTCGCTGGCGGTCCGTCCGATGCGCAACAAATGGGCCTCTTGCTCCACCGCCGGAAATCTGAACTTCAATGCAGAGTTGCTCGCGCTGGATCGCGAGATCGGAGACTACGTCATCGTCCACGAGCTATTGCATTTTTCCGTGCCGAATCACGGTAAGCTTTGGAAGAGCCTGATGCACGCCCACTTGGGAGACTATCTGCGCCTGGAAAAGAGGGTGCGCGCTTTCTCGCGGTGATCGGCTCCACGCGCTCCGCGCTCGTGCGGCACGACCGTGCCGCACGAGCGCGAGAATTCTGGGGAAAGCAGCGCGGTGTATATTAGCCGCCGCCGACATTGCCGGGGAGGCAGGCCATGGGAC
>Ga0210377_10002013_pt1 | contig 18064 bp, 18 predicted proteins | sample PLM4_65_b1redo_FD_155480 | JGI IMG/M metagenome (GOLD analysis project Ga0210377, IMG submission 155480) | Groundwater sediment microbial communities from an aquifer in East River, Colorado, USA - PLM4_65_b1 redo | ecosystem: Environmental > Terrestrial > Soil > Riparian zone | place: USA: East...
CGAATTCGCGTCTGGAAATGTCGGACATGGCGTTTCCCCTATTTCAGCGTCGCGATGTACTTGGCCAGCGCGTCGATGTCGGCGTCGCTGTAGCCCTTGGCGAGGCGCGGCATGATCGTGGCCGCCGTGCCGGTGCGCTTGCCGTCGCGGAACTCGCTCAGCGCCTTCTTGATGAAGTCCTCCGTTTTGCCGGCGATCGTGGGTATGTCACCCTGGCTCTTGCCGCCCGGCCCGTGGCAATTCAGGCACGCCATGGCGAGCAGGCGCCCATCCGCCTGCTGCGCCGCGGCCGGGCCGGCCGTGGCGGCCGCGGCCGCCATCGCCACGCCGGCGGCGACGAGTATGAGACGCTTCATCGAGGGTTCCTCCCCTAGCTGATGGCCGCCGCCATCGCGGCTCGTGCCGTCGGTTGCGCGAGCATCATATTCGCTTTGCTGGACGTGACAATGCGTGTCCGGCGAGGGCGGCGGCGAGAGCGGCTCAAGAACCCAATCGGAAAATCTCGCCAGCCGGCGCGCGAAGCGGCTCGCTTAGATGCCGCGGTCGAGCGCCGCGCGCTCCATGCGCCAGACGAGAAGCTTCACCGAGAAGACGGCGCCCGTCACGATGCCGCCGAAGGCGAGGAGGCTGCCGACCGCCAAGGTCGCGACGCCGGTGAGCCCCTGCCCGACCGTGCAGCCCGCGGCCATGACGCCGCCGAAGCCCATCAGCGCGGCGCCGCCCATGTGGCGCAGCATGTCGGCGCGGTCGGCGAACATCTCGATGCGGAACGTGCGGCTCGCGACCGCGGCGGCGAAGGCGCCGACGAGGATCCCGAACACCACCGCCACTCCGAACGAGAGCTTGGCGCCGGTGAACGTCATCAGATATTGCAGCGTGTCGCCGGCGGGGCCGATCAGCGTGAGCGAGACCGGCGGCTGCGGATCGAACTCGTCGGCGGCGAGCCAGCCGCTGGCCGCCCAGCCCGCCGTCACCAGGAGGCCGAGCAGCAATCCGGCGGCGATGTCGCGCGCGCTGGCGCGGAACGCGCGGTCCCTGACGCACCAGGCGATGATGGCGCCGGCGATCAGCGCGCTCACCACGCCGATGGCGACGGCAAGCTCGATGCCGAGCAGGCTGGCCGCGATCGCGGGCAGGCCTTGCGACGGCAGGCCGAGCTTGGCGAGGTCGGTGCCGGCGACCTCGACCGTGGTGCGCGCATAGTAGAGGAGCCCGCGCGCGGTCATGTAGCCGACCACGCCCATGACGATGAAGACGATGAAGCTCTTCAAGCTGCCGGCGCCGACGCGGACGACGGTGCGGCTCGCGCAGCCCCCCGCCAGCACCATGCCGAAGCCGAACAGGAGGCCGCCGAGCAGCATCGCGATCCAGGCCACGCGCGGCGCGAGGTAGAAGCTCTTGCCGACGTCGACGAGGCCCGTGAGCAGCAGCGCCTGCGTGCCGACGATGGCGACGGCGATCGCGAGCAGCCATGCGCGCAGGCGCCGCCGGTCGCCAAGCGCCACCGCGTCCGAGATGGCGCCCATCGAGCAGAAATTCGTACGTTGGACGACGGCGCCGAACAGCACGCCGATGACGAAGCCCGAAAGCGCAAGGATGATGGCGCTGCTCATGAACCCGCATTCAAAGCAAAACCGCCGCAGCATGCGCCGGGCGGTTCGCCCTCGCTTTAGCGGCATTTGTCGAGCGCCCCGCAAGCTGACGATCAAATCGGCGCTGGTCAAAAATTGGGGGGCGGCCACGGGCAAGTCAAGCACGCGCGGGCGCGTCACGCGCGCGCCGCCCCGCAAGAAATTGCTTGACAATGTTCATTATTTGTTCTATGAGCTGCCAAGCCGATAAATCGGCGACGGCGGTGGCATCTCGGCGTGCGGCGCCGTGATTCCGTGTCCGTTGGCGTGACATCCGGCGTGATCACCGGCTTCGGTGGCGAAAGGCAAAGCCGAGGGTGAGAAAAGCAAAGGTGGAGGGTGAGAAAAGCACATAAAAGGAGATAAAAACGCGACTTCTGTAATTCTCTCCTTTTCTCACCCTCCCATGCCGGGGCCCCGTCGGCGCTACCAGGTATGCGCCTTGCTGCCGGCGGCGACCGATTCGTCGTGCTTCTTCTTGAAGTAGTCGCGAAACGAGCCGGTCTTGTAGGCCTCGTCGCGCACGAACTGGAACATGACGTAGAACGGGAACGGGCGGAGGTATCCCGGCAGGCGCGCGACCTCGAGCTCCTTGCCCGATTTCTTCGCCTCCTCGGCCTTGGGCGGGAAGAACTGCATGGTCGGCGTGAAGCGCACGCCGTATTTCTGCGCCAGCGCCTTCTCGGCCAGCTCCTCGCCGTCGAAATCCTTGACCTTGCGCGAGCCGTAGAGATCGAGCTGCAGCACGACGAAATGCTTCTGGATGTACCCGGAGATCTCCGGGTTCGCGAGGTTTACAACATGGGTTTCCCGGCAATAGGGGCAGCCCTTCTGCTCCCAGAAGATCACGAAGCGCTTGCCCTTGGCCGCCGCCTCGTCGAGGTCCTCGCGGAGGTCGAGGAAGCTCTCGTGAAACCAAGGCTGGACATAGAGGCCGTTGGCGCCGGTCTTGGGCTCGCCGGGCGGATCGGCCGCGAAGGCACCGGCGCCGAGCCAGCCGGCCGCCAAGGTAGTGAAAACGAAACCCAGTGCGCGCATGATCCTCCACCCCATGGCCCGCCTCGACGCAGCTTTCTCGGTGACGCCGCCTCGACGGCGGTGCGCGGACCGCCTATTGAGCTAGTCACGCCGAGGCGGCTTGTCCATCCGAGGTTAGGGATGCGTGGTTTGCGTATCGTTAGCGTGGTGCTGTGCCTCTGGGCGGCCCTCGCGGTGCCCCCGGCGCAGGCGGACGCCAGGACCGACGCCTATCACGCCGCCGTCGCCGGCGCGTACCGCCACTACCGCGAGGCGGTGCACTATTTGGAGAACGGCAACGTCGAATTGGGCGCCTTCGCGCTCGATCAGTTCGCTACTGCGTGGCGCCCGATCGTCAGCGCATATGGCACCTCTCCCCCGCCCGCGTATGCGAAGACGCCTCCGGAAAGGTTCAATCTTGTCTTGCTCGGAATCCTGGACGTTGCGCAAAAGTCCCAGGCCACGATCGGGAAACGCCCGCCCGAACAAATCGCAAGGGATCTCGAACAAATCAGGTCTGCGCTCTTGCTCCTGCGGCGAATCAACGATGTTCGCGTGTACGCGGACTGCATCGACCTGATGAACAGGGCGACGCAGCGGCTCTGGGGCTTTCGCTCGCGGCCGCCGGTCCCTAACAACGCCGAAGCCGCCATTCGCTACAAGGTTGCGCTCTACGAGACCACGCTCTGGTATCGCCAATGCCGCGACGAGGCTCCTGCGGCGTATCGCGACACCGAGGAATTCCGCCGCCTGTTCGACGGCGCGCTCGCCTCGCTGGCGAAGCTCGAGGGCGTCGATATCGCCCACACCGACGCCCTCGTCAGCATCCTGCGCGAATTGCACTCGTTCGACCGGCTGATTTGGCTGCGATTCGGATAACGGTTTCCACCCGGCGCCGAGGGAACCGGTCGGCGCAATGGCGGAGCCATCTCACCCCAATTGCAGCCACGGAAACGTCTCGTACATCCAGATCCCGATGTCGCGGAAGGTGCCGGTGATGAACAGCACGCCGGTCACCACCAGCAGCGCGCCGAGCACGCGCTCGATGTGGCGGAGATACGGGCGCGCGCGCTTCATCGCGCGGAGGAACCAGGGCGCCGCCGCGGCCGCGGCGAGGAACGGCAGGCCCATGCCGAGCGCGTAGGCGCCGAGGAGAGCCCCGCCCTCCCCCACGCTCTCCTTGGCGCCGGCCAGCGCCAGGATCGGCGCCAGGATCGGCCCGACGCAGGGCGACCAGCCGAACGCGAAAGCCAGTCCCACGAGATAGGCGCCGGCCAGCGAGGCCGAGGCGCCGACGCGGAACCGCGCCTCGCGGAACAGCAAGCCGATGCGGAAGGCGCCGAGCAGATGCAGCCCCATCACGATGATGATGGCACCCGCCACGATGCTGAGGATGTCGAAATAGCGCGCGATCGCCTGGCCGATGGCCGAAGCGCCGAGGCCCATCGCGACGAATACCGTCGCGAAGCCGAGCACGAAGGCGACGGCGCCGGCGAAGACGCGCCGCCGCATCGTGCTCTCCGGCTGCTCCAATTGCTCGAAGGTGACGCCACCCAGGAAGCAGAGATAAGGCGGCACCAGCGGCAGCACGCAAGGCGAGACGAAGCTCAAAAGCCCGCCGAGGAACGCGCCGAAATAGGAGACGTCGAGGCCGGTCATCGCCGGTCGGCCTTACGCACCCACCACCTTGATGCTGCGGTTGGGCTCGAGGCGCACGACCTTCTGCTTCTCGATGTGGCGCATGACGACGTCCCAGATCGGGGGCCCCTGCGTGCCCTCGTTGACCGACGCCCAGCCGGCGACGGCGTAGCTCTTGTCCGCCTCGATCGGCTTGCCGGTGCGCAGCAAGCTCATGTCCGAGATGCGGTTCCCGACCTTCTGGTTGATGTCGATCGTGTAGGCGAGGCCGCCCGCGCGCACCATGTCGCCGCCCTGCTGATAGTAGGGGTCGGGATTGAATAGATTGTCGGCCACGTCCTCGAGGATCTCCTTCAAGAACGCGCCGGTCATCTCGGTGCGATAGGCGTTGGGGTAGGTGATCGCGGTCTGGGTGTAGACGTCCTCGGCGGTGATGGTGCTCCCGGGAAGTAGCGTCACACCCCAGCGGAAGCCGGGCGAGAGCGCGATCTCGGCGTCGCGCTCGGAGAGCAGCGCCTGGCAGATCAGGTCGTCGAAGGTGCCGTTGAAATTGCCGCGGCGGTAGAGCAGCGACTCGGTTTGGCCCACGACCTTCTGCAGCGCCGGCATGTGGATGCCGCGCAGCGCCTTGATCACGAACGCCATGCCTTGGTCCGAGCGGATCGCGTCGGAGAAGATCGGGATCAGGCGATAGCGATAGCCGGTAACGCGCTTCCCTTTCACCTCGAGGTCGAGGCGCGAGAGGAACTTGCCGTGCGAGCCCGAGGCGATCAGCAGCGTCTCGCCGACCACGACCGGCGCCGGCAGCGCGTCGTGGGTATGGCCGGTCAGGATCACGTCGATGCCCTTGACGCGGCCGGCGAGCTTGCGGTCGACGTCGAAGCCGTTATGGCTCAGCAGCACGACGAGGTCGACGCCACTCGCGCGCGCCGCGTCCACGCGCTTGGCGATCAGCTCTTCCTGGATGCCGAACGACCATTTGGGGATGAGATATCGCGGATTGGCGACCGGCGTGTAGGGGAAGGCCTGGCCGATCACGGCGATCTCGAGTCCGCCGCGCTCGAAATTGGCGGAGGCCTGGAACACCTCCTCGTTCCACTCGGTGTCGCGCACGTTGCCGGCGAGGAACGGGAATTTGAGCTTCGCGACCAGCTCCTTCACCCGCTCGGCGCCGTGGGTGAAGTCCCAATGCGCGGTCATGGCCTCGACGCCGAGCTCGTTCATGGCCTCGACCATGTCGGCGCCCCGGCTCTGGTTCGCCGTGTACGAGCCCTGCCAGGTGTCGCCGCCGTCGAGCAGCAGCACGCGGCCGGGCCGCTCGGCGCGGATGGCCTTCACCAGGGTCGCCATGCGGTCGAGGCCGCCCAACCTGCCGTAGGTCTTCGCCAGCGCCGCGAAATCGAGATGGGTAAGCGCAAAGGCCTCGGCGCCGCCGGGCCTGAGCTTGAAGCGCTCGAGGAACTGGGTGCCGGTCAGATGCGGCGGCAGGCCTTTCGCTTCGCCGACGCCGAGATTGATCTCGGGCTCGCGGAAATGCACCGGCATCAGCTGCGCGTGGATGTCGGCGAAATGCAGCAGCGTCACCTGCCCCAGCGGCTCGAAGCGCAGCAGGTCCGCTTGCGTGAGCCGCTGCTGCGCGATCGCGCGCGAGAACCCGCCCGCGCCGGCGCTCATCGCCGCCGTGGCCGCCGCCAGTTGCACGAAATCCCGCCGGGTCAGCATGGCAACGCGCCTAGAGGGTCGCCGCAAGAAGAATTACCACGAAGACACGAAGGCACGAAGAATGAGCCAAGGCGCGCCCTTGGCGCGCAATTCAGTCCTCTTCGTGCCTTCGTGTCTTCGTGGTTCAACTTTCTCCTATCCGTCGCGCGAGATTTGACCAGTCCGTTCAGTGCCTGATCCCCGGCGCGCTGAGCTTCAGGCCGTTGTTGAGCGAGGTGAGGTAGAGCTCGAGATCGCCGTATTGCGGCGCGTCGGGCGGCAGCTCGTCGGCGCGGATCGCGACGCCGCACCACTGGAAGCGCTTGCGGATGTCCCAGATCTCTTGCCGGCTGGTGCGCCAGGTCGGGAAATGCGGGAGCTGGCCCTTGCTCTCGCCGAGCCACTGGCCACGGATCCATTTGAGCGCGCCCTTGGCCGGCGTGTGGCAATCGTAGCAGGCGAAATTGAGCTGGCCGATCTTGGTCGCCATCAGCTTCGCGCCGCGCTGGGCCGCCTCCTTGGCGCCGGCGCCGGCGGTGTCGACCTTGATCTCGGCGCCGTTGGCGAGGTTGCGCAGATAGACCGCCATCGAGAGGTTCGGCTCGCTCTGCATCAGCCAGCTATGGCCGGTGGTGGCCTTGGCGTGGCGGAAGACGAATTCCTCGACGCCGATCACCTTGTTGAGCCGCGGCTCCCATTTCGGCATCGCGGCGGCCCAGGTCTTGAACTGCGCTTCGGCATTGGCGTGGCAGGTGACGCAGGCGCCGCCCCTCGGGCCCTTGGCCGACCACAGCGACTTGGCCTTGTCGACCGCCCACATGCCGGGATTGACCATCGCGTCGAGGTTGTCGCGGTCCTCCTTCGGCACCGGGCGCTTTTGGGGATCGTCGACCGCGGTCCGGTACCTGACCGGCGCCTTCAGCGTCTTGAGGAACGCCACGATGTGGCGGATTTCAGCGTCGTTGAAGAAGCCGTGGCGGCCCCAGGGCGGCATCACCGTCTCGGCGTTGTAGACGCGCGCGTCGAAGATGTGGTTGTAGAACCATTCGTCGGTGCGGCCGGCATTGCCGATCTCCGAGAGATCGGGCGCGACGTTGCCGACCTGAGCGCCCGCGCTGGCCGGGCCCATCGCGTGGCAGGCCAAGCAGCCGCCGCCGCGGCTCCGGTCGAAGGCGAGGCGCTGGCCCAGCGCCGCATCGCCCTTGATCTCTTCGGCGATCTTGATGGGCTCGCCGACTTTGGGTGGGGGCGGCGAGGCGTCGGTCTTGGTGAGCGTGTTGAACTTGTCCCAGTTCGGCTTCGGCCAATCGCCGTAGCGCTTCCACGGAGCGGTCGCGGCCGGCCCGTCCAGCGCGAGCGGCGCTTCCTTTCGGGCCTGGCCCACCACGAGGCCGACGCCGAGGGCGAACGTGCCGGCGGCTAGGCCGAGCACCGAGCCGGCAACGATGGCGGCGGTCTTGCGCCGGCGCGCGCGTTGCGCGTTGCGGTTTCTCCAATCCTCGCGCCGCTGGTGCATGCGCACCCCTCCCTTTGCTCGCTGGCCCCGGCCGTGAGACCTCGATCGTGGACGAAGTCTTTGTAGACGGAGCCCTCGCCCGCGGTCCAGGCCCTCACGCGAGGCTGGCCGCGGCGGTTTCCGCTCTCATACAATCATATTCGATTTTTGAGAAGTGTCTTGCGGAGGCGCGACGGAGGGCGCCGACCGGGGTCGACGCGGCGCATATGTAGCATTACGCGCCCGCGTTCGCCGCGTTTCCGCGCGCCCCTATCGTCCAGCGCGCACGTGGGATGGAGGGCCTAGGGCCGGATGCCGGGCACGCTGAGCTTCAGGCCGTTGCTGAGCGCGGTGAGGTAAAGCTCGAGGTCGCCATATTGCTTGGCGTCGGGCGGCAATTCGTCGGCGCCGATGGCGACGTTGCACCACTGGAAGCGCTTCCTGATGTCCCAGAGCTGGCTGCGACTCGTGCGCCAGGTCGGGAAGTGGACGGTGTAGCCCCTGGCCTCGGTCAGCCACTGCCCGCGGACCCAGCGATTGGCGGACCGGGAAGCCGCGTGGCAATCGGCGCAGGAGAAATTGAGGCGCCCGACCTTCCGCTCCATGATCTCCTTGCCGCGCTCGTAGGCGGCCTTGGCCGCCGAACTCGCGACGTCGACGGCGATGGTGGCGCCATTGGCGAGATTGCGGAGATACATCGACATGACGACGTTGTCGTCGCCACTCATCATCCACGAATGCCCGGTCGTCGCCTTGGCATGGCGGAAGACGAATTCCTCGACGCCGAGCACTTTCTCGAGGCGCCGGTCCCAGCGCGGCATCGTGGCCGCCCAGTTCTTGAACCTCACTTCGGGCTCGGGCGTGTGGTGGCAGGTGCCGCAGGCGGCGCCGGCCGGGCCCTTGGCGAGCCACATCTCCTTGGCCTTGTCCACCGCCCACATGCCCGGATTGACCATCGGGTCGAGATTGTCGCGGTCTTCCTTCGGCACCGGCCGCCTGGCGGGATCGTCGAGCGGGTTCTTGAACGTCGCCGGCGATTTGAGCGTCTTGAGATAGGCGACGATGTTGCGGATGTCTTCGTCCTTCAACACGCCATGGGCGCCCCAGGGCGGCATCACCGTGTCGGGATTGTAGATCCGCGCATCGTAGATGTAGTTGTAGAGATGCTCGTCGGTGCGGCCGAGCTTGGCGATCTCCGAGAGATCGGGGCCGACATTGCCGGGCAGATTGGTGCCGCGAGTGCCGACGACGTGACAGGCGAGGCAGTTGGCGGCGCCGCGCCCGGCCACGGTGAGCTCGGCGCCCTTGACCGGATCGCCCTCGATGGGGCTCGCGATCCTGCGCGGCTGCTTGGGCTTCGGCGGCGAGCGCAGGGCGGCCGCGGTGCTGTAGGCCGTATTGCTCCAAGTGGGCCAGCCGCTGTGGCGCTTCCACGGCCGCGCCGAGGCGTCGCCCTCGAGCGCAATCGGCGCCGCCCTTTGCTGCTTGCCGACCACGCGGCCCATCTCGATCGCGAAAGATCCGCCGACCACGCCGAAGACCGCGCCGAAAACCACCGCCGCGATCTTGAGGCCGCGGCCGCTCCGGCGCGAGGCGACGGGGGCTTCGCCCTCCGCCTCCGGCTCGACGGGCAACAGCTCGTCTTCGAAGAGCGGCGGTATCGAGGTCTCGAAGAGTGGTGGAGTTTTGATCGGTGGAGCGAACGGATGCCGCTGACGCGCGCCCATTGGCCCGGAAAAGAGCTGTAGCTGCTGCGAGGACAGCGGCAAGACGGGTGGCGCGGCCGGGTGCACAGGCGGACGCTGCGGCGGCGATTGCGCCGGCGGCGGCAGCACCGGCTGCGGCGGTTGCGGCGCCGCCGCTTCGCGCGGCGTTACGCGCCTGCCAAAGGCGACGCTTGGGCGTCCTCCCCGTCGGTCGTCGGTAGGCCAATCCTGCATTGCCCGCGTCTCCCCAGAGCCATGCGCGGGGCCATAGTGTCAATTGACCTTTTACGAAGTCTTATCGTTGCGGCGCCCGGGAGGCGCGCCGCGTGAAATTCCGTCATGCGAAACGATTAACCATGAAGCGCGGCGGACGCCGCGCGGCGCCCCTCCGCCTTACGACACTTCGATCTTCGCCGACGTCTTGAAGACCGCGCCGCTGTCCTCGGTCCACGCGAACTCGAAGGTGCCGGATTCCTCGACCTTGGCGAAGAACGCCATGTACGGATTGGCCGAGATGCCGGGCTGCCAGTCGGACTTGAACACTTCCTTCCCGTTGAAGGTGCAGACGAACAGCTTGATGATGTTGCGCGGGATCGTCTTGCCCTCGGCGTCCTTGCGCTGGCCGGATTCCATGTCGTGCTGGATCAGCGTCTTGATCTCGATCGTCTCGCCCTTCTTGGCCTTGGCCGGAAGGCGGACGCGCGGTACGGGGGTCGTCATGCTCGAATTCTCCTCTCGTCCCAGTTCAGCCGCCGCAGCCGCCGATCGTGACTTTGACTTCGGTCTTGCCGGTGTAGAGCTCGCCCTTGCTGGTCTCGGCCACGGCGACGACGTTCTGCGTCGTCGCCATGCGGATGCGCGTCGAGCACGCGGCCTTGCCGCACGCCGGAGTGAAGTAGAACGTCGCCACGAACGGCAGCGGGTTGCCTTCGGCGAAGACGTGCACCGCCTTGACGTAGTCGGCGTCGGTCATCGGGCTCTCGACCGTCACCGTCATCGGCACGACGTTGCCGTTCTCGGCGATCTGCGGCAGCTCGAGCTTGATCTTGCCGGGCGTCGGCGCCTTGTCGCCGTAGAGCTTCTTGATCGCCGCCGCCACGTCTTCGGGCTTGGCGACCGCGAGGCGCGGCGCCAGCATGGCCGCGACCGCGCCCAGCGCGCCGATCGCCAGAACCCGCCTCCGGCTCGCGCCGCCCGGCGTAGCAATGTCCTGCATCTTCGTCTCCCACCTGTTCGGCGTTCGCTCGCACGTCCCCTACAGGGGCTGGCCCTACATGGGCTCGACGCGCCGGTCCCGCAATCGGGCGCCGCCCGCGCGAACGGCTTTTATCATGCGGCGAAATGGTTCGCGACTCGCAAACGCGCCGCATTCGCCGGCATCATATTCATTTTTTATAAATTATCAAGGATCGCGCCCGGCGCAGCCCGGGGGCCTCGCCCGGCCCCCTTGCCCCCGCCGCCCGGCTTGGCTAACCGTCTGATGCAACACCGCGGATGCGACGATGCCGGCCCGCCTCCTGATCCTCGTGCTGATCCTCGCCGGCGGCTTCGGCCACCGGCCGGCGGCCGGCGCGGAATTGATCATGTTCGAATCCGCCGGCTGCCCCTATTGCGCGCGCTGGCACCGCGAGATCGGCCCGATCTACCCCAAGACCGACGAGGGCAAGCGCGCGCCGCTGCGCCGGGTCGATCTTGCCGCACCCCGCCCCGCCGATCTCGCCGCCATCGCCAACGTAGTCTACACGCCCACCTTCGTGCTCCTGCACGAGGGGCGCGAGATCGGGCGCATCGTCGGCTATAACGGCGACGAGGCGTTCTGGTCGTTGCTCGGCGAATTGGTGGCCAAGCTCGACCGCCAAGACATCCCGAAGCCTGTCAGGAAAAAACCGGAGCCACTAACATGAAGCGTCTCGTCCTCGCCCTCGCCGCCGCCTCCTCGGTCGCCGTGCTCGCCGCCGCGCCGCCCGCGCTGGCGCAGGATGCCGACAAGGGCAAATCGCAATTCGGCCAATGCCGCGCCTGCCATTCGCTCGACGCCGGCAAGAACGGCGTCGGTCCCAGCCTGTACGGCCTGTTCGGCCGCACCGCCGGCAAGGTCGAGAAATACAGCTATTCCGCCGACATGAAGGCCGCCGGCGAGAAGGGCTTGAAATGGGACGAGGCCACCGTGTTCGAATACCTCGCCGATCCCGCCGAGTTCCTCAAGAAGTACCTCGCCAAGGGCTCGGTCTCGAACAAGATGCCGAACAAGTTCCCCGACGAGACGCTCCGCAAGAACGTGATTGCATATCTCAAGAAGGAGCAGAAGGAGCACGAGGAGAAGGGCGAGAAGAAGGACAAGAAATAGCCGCGCCCGCTGCCCTCGAAGGCCGGTGGAATGGTCCGCGCGAACGCCGCGGCGCGAGCTCCATCGGGCAAAGTCCCGCCGCGTCCGCCGCCATCGTCGATCGGCCCGGTCCCGCCTGCCGCACCTGCTCTACCTTGATATTCTACATTTTCTGAATACGATTGGCTTAAGGCGTCTTGCGCTAGGATCGCGGGGGCCACCTTGGAAAAGGAACAGCCAATGCCGGCGGATGATCGCGTGCCCGCCCGCTCGCGCGCAGACGCGGCCGCCAAAGCGGGGCGCCTCGGCCGGCGCGGGTTTCTCGCGGCCGGCGCCGGCGTCGCCGCCGCGGCCTTGAGCGGCCGCGCCGCGCAGGCGACGACCGACAACAAATACGGTCCGCCCCACATACCGGATTGGACGAAGACGCTCGGCCCCGGCGTCGGCGACAAGCCCTACGGCGCGCCCTCGCCGCACGAGAAGCAAATCATCCGCCGCACGGTCGATTGGCTCACCGCGACCAAGGAATCCTCGGTCTCGTTCACGCCGATCGCCGAGCAGCTCGGCATCATCACGCCCTCGGGCCTGCATTTCGAGCGCCATCACGCCGGCATCGCCGACATCGACCCCAAGGCGCACCGCCTCGTCGTGCATGGCATGGTCGAGCGCGAGATGATCTTCACGATGGACGACATCAGGCGCTTCCCGAGTGCCAGCGTCGTGCGCTTCATCGAATGCCCGGCCAATGGCGGCATGGAGTGGCGCGGCGCGCAGCTCGAGCGCTGCCAATACGTGCGCGGCATGGTCTCGTGCTCGGAATGGACCGGCGTGCCGCTGCGCACGCTGCTGCGCGAGACCGGCGTCAAGGCCGGCGCCAAATGGATGCTGGCCGAGGGTGCTGACGCCGCCGCGATGACACGCAGCGTGCCGATCCAGAAGGCGCTCGACGACGCGATGCTGTGCTACGGCCAGAACGGCGAGGCGATCCGCCCCGAGCAGGGCTACCCGCTCCGCCTGCTGCTGCCGGGCTGGGAAGGAAACATGAGCGTCAAATGGCTGCGCCGGCTCGAATTCGGCGACCAGCCCTGGCACACGCGCGAGGAGACGTCGAAATACACCGACCTCATGCCCGACGGCCGGTCGCGCCAGTTCACGTGGTTCATGGAGGCGAACTCGGTCGTGACGTTCCCCTCGCCCGAGCGGCCGCTCGACGGCAAGGGATTCTACGAAATGACCGGCTTCGCGTGGTCGGGGCTCGGCCGGGTGCGCCGCGTCGATGTCAGCATCGACGGCGGCCGCAATTGGAGCCCGGCGCGCCTGCACGATCCAATCTACGCCAAGGCGCTGACGCGCTGGTCGTTGCCGTTCCGCTGGAACGGCGAGCCGCTCTTGGTGATGAGCCGCGCGCAGGACGACACCGGCTACGTCCAGCCTAGCATCGCCGAGCTCCGGAAGGTGCGTGGCGTCAATTCGATCTATCACAACAATTCGATGCTGACCTGGCACGTGAAGGCCGGCGGCGAGGTCGAGAATGTCCAGCTCAAATAGCGTCCGCCGCTATTGCGGCGGCGCGCTCGCCGGCGTCCTGGCCTTGGCCGCCGCGGGCGCGGCGTTCGCGCCGGCGCCGCTCGGCCTCGGCCGCCTCGTCACCAAGGAGGAGCTCAAGGGCTGGGACATCGACGTGCGCCCCGACGGCCACGGCCTGCCGCCGGGCCGGGGCTCGGTCAAAGAGGGCGAGGCGCTCTACCAGGAGCGCTGCGCCTCCTGCCACGGCGAATTCGGCGAAGGCAAGGATCGCTGGCCGGCGCTGATCGCCGGCAGCGGCAAGCTCACCGACGACGATCCCAAGCGCGGCGTCGGCAATTACTGGCCCTACGCCACCACCCTCTTCGACTACATCAAGCGCGCGATGCCGTTCGGCAACGCGCAGTCGATGAGCGACAACGAGGTCTACGCGATCACGGCCTATGTCTTGCACTTGAACGACGCGCTGAAGGCCGACGCGGTGCTCGACGGCCCGGCGCTGCTCAAGATCAAGCTCTCCAACGCCGGGAACTTCACGCCCGATCCGCGCCCCGACGTGAAATCGCCGCTCTGCATGAAAGACTGCAAGGACAAGGTCGAGATTCATTCCGAAGCGCGGAAGATCGCCGTCACGCCCGGCGACGAGCGCGGAAAGAAGGACGAGAAGAAGCCGCGGATGGATTGAGTAATTCGACTCGCGAGCAACCGGCGGCCTTTCTTCCCTTCCCCGCGACGAGCGGGGAAGGTGGCTGGCGCTCTTGCGCCGGCCGGAAGGAGTGGAGACGGCGGGCATCTCCGCCGACGTTTCCTGCGCGCACAGAGCGGGTGTCGGCATCGCGGCTCTGCGTCCTCACCCGGCCGACGCTGCGCGTCGGACCCCTAACCCTCCCCCGCTCAAGAGCCTATCACGTTCACACATCTCATTCGAACTTTGAAACGCACGAGAAAAAAGCGAATCTTTTCAAGGCGCGCTCCCAAGGACGAGGTCTGAACTTCTTCAATCCGAGGCCTCGGTAAGTGCTTGATGCAGAATCGCTTTCCGACGCTTCCGGAAATGTGTGAATCGCCTAGGCTCAAGAGCGGGGAGGGAATCATCACCTCGGCGCGGACCTCCGTCCATTCAAGGGCGCCCGTCGCGGCGCGGCGCGGGGCACGCAGAATTTGCCGTAGAGCACTCGCAGCATCGCGCGGATGTCTTCGTCGGCGATCGAGTAGTAGACCGACTTGGCATCGCGCCTTGTGCGCACGAGGTTGCCCGAGCGCAGGCGGGCGAGCTGCTGCGACAGGGTCGGCTGGCGCAACCCGATCGCGCGCTCGAGCGCGCCGACCGATTTCTCGCCGTCGACGAGGTGGCAGAGGATCAGGAGCCGGTTCCGGTTGGCCAGCGCCTTCAGATAGCGCGTGGCGTCGCCCGCGCTGCTCTTCAAGAGATCGATATTGGCACCCTGCATTCGACGGCGACTCCCGTGCGGCGCGTGCGCGCCCGCCATGCGCTTATATCATGCGTTTCCCGGCAATTCATCCATCCGCGGGCCGGCGCGCGGCGTATAGGCCTCGGGCGAAATTCCGTCCGCCGGCCCGATGCCAGGAGCGCGGTTTTGGGGCATGGTGCGTACCGGGAACACCGAGGGGAGCAAACCGGATGGCCGAGACACTCGACTTCTATTTCGACTTCACCTCGCCCTATGGCTACATCGCGAGCCAGGTGATCGACGAGATCGCGGCCAAGCACGGCGCCGAAACGCGCTGGCATGCGTTCCTCGTGACCTCGGCCTACAAGCAGTACAACTCCACGAACCCGCTCGCGCATCCGGCCAAAGAGAAGTATTTCCGCCACGACCTGCCGCGCACGGCCGCGCATTTCGGCGTGAAGTTCAAGTTCCCGCCGACCTGGCCCGAGAATCTGGTGGCGGCGGGCCGAGCCTTCAGCTGGATCGAGGATCGCGATCCCGCCGCCGCCAAGCGCTTCGCCAATGCCGCGCTCCGCGCCTATTGGGCCGAGGGCAAGCCGCTCGCCGATGCCGATGTAGTGGCGGAGATCGGCGCGGCCTTGGGCGAAGGCCACGCCATGCTCCGCGCGGCGCTCGACGATTCCGCCGTCAAGCAGCGCTTCATCGAGAAGGGCAAGGAGGCGCTGGCCAAAGGCATTTTCGGCTCGCCGCAAATCCTCTATCGCGGCGAACTGTTCTGGGGCACCGACCGCCTCGACCAGTTGCAGGCGGCGATGACGAAGGCTCGTTGAATCAGGGCTTTCCGCAACGGGTCAGCGGTTAATCAGCTCTTAACGCCGCCGCGACCGGGCGCGACGCTCGATCAGCGCCGTTCGGCCGCGTTTGCGCCTTCTTCATTAAGTGGTGGTTACCGTACACCGGAGGAAATGGATGGCGTCACGCCCATTTCCGAAGACCGCGGAGAATTTCGACATGTTCATTGGAGACATACTCGTCGCTAACAAGCTCGTTACCCCGGCCGATGTGACGGCCGCGCTCGAGTGGCAAAAGCGGCAGGGCGGCCGTCTCGGCGACATCCTCGTCGCCCAGGGCAAGCTACGGCCTGAAGACTTCGAAGCGATCATCCACGGCGCCCCGACGGCGCCGCGCACCTTGGTCGAAACCGGGCTCGACGTCCATACCCTGCTCAATCTGATGGTCAAGGCGATGTACTCGGGCGCGGCCGAGACGCCGTCGGGCATCGCACGATTCCTGAAGCTGCCCCATCGGCCGGTTCAACAGCTCATCGAACTGGCGCAACAGCGCAAGCTGCTCGACGTGCTCGGCGCCGCCGGCGGCACGGAAGGCTCGTCCGAAATGCGCTACGTGCTCGGCGAAAATGGGCGACGATGGGCGATCAACGCTTTGGAGCAGAACCAGTATGTCGGCCCCGCACCGGTCTCGCTCGAGAGCTATATCGACCGCATCCAGCGCCAGGACATCGCCCACGAGCGCATCGACCGCGCCGCCATCGAGCGCGCTTTCTCCGACCTGGTGATCGAGCCGGGCTTCGTTCACCAGATCGGCCCGGCGATCAATTCCGGCCGCTCCATCCTGCTGTACGGCGCATCGGGCAACGGCAAGACCACGACCGCCGAGAAGATCGGTGGCATCTTCAGCGACGTGATCTACATCCCCCATTGCTTCGAGGTCGAAGGGCAGATCATCAAAGTGTTCGATCCGGGCATTCACCAGCCGGTCGAGCGCAGCACCAGGAGCGGCCACTCGCGCGCCCTGCGGCGCGAAGACTTGGACCAGCGGTGGGTGCCGTGCCGGCGCCCCCTTATCATCACCGGCGGCGAGCTGACGCTCGAGATGCTGGATCTCCGCTTCAACTCGCTCGCCAAGTTCTACGAGGCGCCTCTCCACGTCAAAGCGCTTGGCGGCACCGTCGTGATCGACGATTTCGGCCGCCAGATGGTCCAGCCGGAGGCTTTGCTCAATCGCTGGATCGTTCCGCTGGAAAGCCGCGTCGAATACCTCAAACTGCACACGGGCAAGAGCTTCGCCATCCCCTTCGACGCGCTGGTCATCTTCTCGACCAACTTGGCGCCGCGCGATCTCATGGATACGGCCTTCCTCCGCCGCATTCCCTACAAGCTCGAGATCATGGCGCCGAATGCGGACGAATACCGCCGCATCTTCCGCGCCGCCTCCGGCGCGCTTGGCCTGAGCGCCGCCGATGAAGTCATCGACTACGTCATCGCCAAATTGCGCAATTACGGCGACGTTCCGCTGGCCGGCTATCAACCCAGATTCATCGTCGACCAGGTCATCGCCGCCTGCAAGTTCGAGGGCATTGCGGCGCAGTATCGCCCCGAGTTCGTCGATATGGCTCTCGCCAACCTGCATCCCAAGGACCCCCGTCCGGCAAGCCCTCCGGCCGTCGCCCTGGTCCGCCGGACCGCGCCCTGACGGCGGAGCGCGGCCCCGGCTGGCCCGCCCTTGCGGGATCGGCTCAGGCCCCGATCATCGCCCGCGCCCTCGTCCACGCCTCGGGCCCGTGCCGGTCGAACAGCGCGATGTAGCCGGGATCGATGAAATCCCGGATCGCGCGGTAGTTGGGCCTGGCCTGGATGCGCGCGTGCCACGCGGCGACGCGCGGGCGCCGCGCCCACATGCCGTCGAAATGGAGATGCGCGAGGCGCGTCACGTACGGCGTCATCGCGACGTCGGCGAGCGTGTAGCGCTCGCCCATGAGCCAGGGACCCTCGGTGAGCTTCGCCTCGATGCGCGCCAGCACGCCGTCATAGGCGCGGAGCGCGTCGGGAACGAACGGCGCGTCGAGGCCCTTCTCGATGCCGAGGCGCTTCCTCTCGCGGCGCGCGGGGTCCGGCGTCTCCTCGATGTTGCGCCTGAACTCGTCGGGGGCGAGCGCCAGATATTGGTGGCGGAACGCCACGACGGTCGAGACCACGCCGCAGGCGGCGTGCAGGCCCTGGTCGGGGATGCTGGCGAAGATGCGCATCGTGGCGCGGTCGGCGAGATCGGCCGGGCGCAGCGCCGGCGCCGGGAACGCCTCGTCGAGATACTCGGCGATCAGCGTCGATTCGATCACGACGCGGCCGTCATGCACCAAGGTCGGCACGACGCCGTTGGGGTTGAGCTTCAGATAGCCGGGCGCGAGCTGGTCGCCCTTGCGGAGGTTGAGGTGGTGGAGCTTGGGCTCGAGACCCTTCTCGGCCAGCACGAGGCGCACCTTCTGGGCGCAGACCGACATGTCGTTGTGATAAAGCTCGAGCATGTTTCCCTCTCCGGCCGCGCTAGCCGGGCAAGATCCTCGGCAGCCACAGCGCGATGGCCGGAAACACCGTCAGCACCGCGAGAAGCGCGAGGTCGGCGACGATGAACGGCGCCACGCCGCGATAGATCGTGCCCATCGCGATCTGCGGCGCGAGACCGTGCAGGATGAAGACGATGATGCCGATCGGCGGGATGATCATCCCGAGCTCGATGATGACGACGTTGATGATGCCCCACCACACCGCGACCATCTCGGGCGATACCCCCGGCATCAGCGTGGCGCCGAGCTTCTG
>Ga0210377_10002014_pt1 | contig 18059 bp, 21 predicted proteins | sample PLM4_65_b1redo_FD_155480 | JGI IMG/M metagenome (GOLD analysis project Ga0210377, IMG submission 155480) | Groundwater sediment microbial communities from an aquifer in East River, Colorado, USA - PLM4_65_b1 redo | ecosystem: Environmental > Terrestrial > Soil > Riparian zone | place: USA: East...
CCTTCCATGTCAGCTCGGGCAGCGACCAGTTAATCGTGCTGGGTGATGTGACCAACATCCCGGCGCTGTTCGCGAAGAACCCGGGCTGGCATGCGGTCATTGACCAGGACGCGGCTCTGGCCGAGGCGACGCGCCGCAGGCTCTTCGACCGCATCGTCGCCGACAAGACCAGGGTCACCGGCTACCACTTCCCGTTCCCGGCGGCGGGCACTATCGCCAGAGACGGCAATGGGTACGCGTTCACACCAGCGTGAACCCGGGTACTCGACGCGGACCCCCAATGCTTTCCTTTACGGCGGGAATTGCGGGACATTCCCTCCGATGCGGCGGGCTGGACGCTTAGCGGCTTTCCGACTTCCGCTTGGTGGGGTGGGCGGGGTGTGCGGCGACGTCCTGGTAGAGGCGGAGGAGGAATTCCGCGCGCAGGCGGGTGAAGGGCACCAGGACGAGCAGGGTCAGAATAACGTAGGCCGCGCCAGCCGCCAGGAGCCATGGGCCCACTGCCGCCGCCCCGAGTGAGAACGCAAGAGCCGCGGCGACCACCGCCAGGACCGCCGCGAACAGGCTCGGCCACAACAGCCCCCGAACCAGCCGCCCCAGGATCAGCGGGTGCTCGATCCGCTCCCAGCGCTCGAATTGCCGCTGGGCGATCTTCACGACGTCTCGGTCAATCCGATCATCCGACTCCGGCCTCTTTGGCAGCGCGTGCACGGCCAGGGCCCGCAGCCGCTTGAGCTCCGCCCCGGCCGGAAAGACGAAGAGTGGGGGGTGGGCCCTGTCCAGCCAGGAACCGCGTGGACCGTACCAGCGTGCGAAGACGACGCGATCCCAGAAATCCGCGACGAAGTGACCGATCAGGCCAAGCAAGAGACCGATGCCGATAGCGAAGAAGTGGAGGCGAATCGGCGCCACGCCGGGAAGGAGTCGTGCGAGGAAAGGAGTGAGCAGTTCGAGGAAGAGGACGGAGCCGAGAACGGCGACTACGAGCGCGCCGCCGAACCGCAGGGCTCCCCACGCTCCGAGCCAGGTCAGGACCTTCTCCACTCGCATCCTGCTATCCGGAGCCATTTGTGCGCCCCCACGAAGAGGGCCATTTACCGGAAAGCCGGCTCACCCTAACCCGTGTCACTGACCCTTGTCAAGGAGCCGCACCTGCGCGGGCCGACGCCCCCGACCACCCCTCGCGACCGCTACCCGCCCTATCCTGCCTGAGAACCTCGACGCCCAGCGGGGGCCCATGCTTTATGTTGCTCGCGTGGGTGAACTCGAACTCGTCGAGCAGCTTCCCGCCTTACAGGGAGGGGGGGAGAGCGCTACCAGAAGAGCGCCCGGAACGCCACGTATTTGCCGATCTCGGCGAAGTCTTCCTGGTCGCACGTGACCAGGGTGGCTCCGGATTCTCTGGCGGAGAGGGCGATCAGGGTGTCGAATGCCAGATCCCTCAATTTGCTGGCCGTGTACCCCCTTCTCGCCCTCATGCGGGAAAGGACTTCTGCGGATTCGAGCCAGTGCCTTTCGGTGGGTGTGAGGATCCGTACTTTCCTCGCGAGTTCCCCAACGAATCGCAGCTCCAGAGGTGTCCGCGCGCCACGACGAAGCTCGTGAAGGACCACTGCCGAGCACCGCACGATCCACGGGGAGCGCAGGAGTGTCAGCGTGAATCGACCCGTTCGGAAGTTTTCGATATAGACCGATGTATCCAGGACGGCCAGATTAGCGGTCCGCAAATGCGTCCTTCCCGCCGACACCGCTATACTTCCGGATGATGCCGTCGTGGGCGGCCTTCTCGGTGGCCAGCGCCAGCGCCCGCTCGATCGTTTCCGTCACCGTGCCGGTCCCCAGGGCTTTCCTCGCACGGACCAGTTGATCCTTGTCCAATCGAACCGTTACCTGCGATTTCGCCATGGCGTCTCCTTTCCTGTCATACAACATAGGCTGAATTGCATGACAATGTCAATTCTGTCCTCACATGAGTTCCAAAGTGCCGATCTGAGCTGTGAGAGTTCGTGAAGGGGGACGGTCAGCCAAGAGCAAGACGCGCCCCTGGAGGTCTTCTGCATGGCAGGGAACGATCGCGGGCTGGTTGGCCCGTTCGGTGCGGAGTCGAGGTGGGTGGAGGGCGGCCCGATGATCCTGACCACCCCTCGCGACCGGTACGCGCCCCAACCTGCCTGAGAAGCCCGGCGCCCAGCCAGAGGCCGTGGGCGATGGCGACCACACGTGCGAATTCGAACTTTTCGAGCAGCCTCCCCCTTCTTGCGATTGCCCGACCAGTGGATTGTCACGGTGAACCGGGAGGACCGCCACAGAGGAACTGAGTCCAGCTCACGGCGGGGAGAGCCAGCCGCTCGACGGTCGGCACCTGCTCGGCATCGCACACCACCAGGGGCCGGTACGTCGGGAAGCGCCTGACGAACTCCAGCAGCCCGCGGACGTCCGCCGGCCCGAAGGGTCTTGCCTTCACCTCCACGGCCCACGACCCCCAACTCCCCTCCAGGATGCCATCAACCTCCAGAGGTTCCTCCCGCCAGTAGGTCACCCGCTGCCCCGCATTCCACGCGAAGGCCAGGCACGCGTTCTCCAGCCATGCCCCAAAGCGCTCCGGGTGTTGCGATGGCGATCCTCTCTGCCAGTTGCCTCCTCGGTGGTAGTAGGCACCCGCGCGGTCCGGGGTCCAGGACAGATTCAATCATGGTCGAATAATTATTCGAGAATAGCTGAATACTGAGGAGAGAGGGCGACTAGATTGTCGCCGGCGGCCTTTGGCTTGCGTAATCCGTAACGGGACGCTGTCAGGTTCGCCCCCCTGTCCCGGCGCCCCCATTCTCTTGGGCAAGCGGGTCAAGCGCGGCGTTGGCGCCGGGGGAGCTTCGGATGGCGGGGAAGGCAGGCGCGCCGGGCGACTGCTCGCCTCCACACCGGCGAGGAGTTGCTCCGGCGCCTGCGCCCCGGATCGCGGCGCCCAGTCAGAGGGAATCCACCATGACGAGTGTGCAGCCAGAATTCGGCACTGCTCGTGCAGCGTTTCGACACCTTCGGGTCAGGAGGGTGCAAGGAGAATTCAGAAGCAACGGATTATTTCCCTATCGGGTTTTTGCAGCCAAGTCGTGTTTCGCTCCGACGAACGCGGCTTCCTCGAGCTCCACGCGCTCCCGGATTATGTGCCTGAGCCACTCCTCGGCACTGGTCTTCCGATGCAATCGCGCGAGGAACGCCGCGCGCGCCGCCAGATCGGCGGGAATGGAGAGTGCCGCTGCTTTGGCCTTCTGGACACGTACAGGCTTTCCCCAGGCCGCATCGTCATTGGCCTGCGCGACGACAAGCTGATCAATGTCCTTTTCGGACAGCTTCTTCTTGGCCCTGCTTTTTGTGCTCATATTGACCACCCTGTGATGATACGTACCACATTCCCTGGCTTGAGCTGGATAATGATCTTGAACCTACGTCCACTGATGGTCCTTCCCATCAGTTGATAGCGGTCACGATAGGACTTGTTTCGACGCACCACGAAGTCGGAGAAGAAACAGTCTACCGCTTCTTCGAACGTAACACCGTGCCTGGCAAGCTCATCGCGTTCAAAGTCGTATTCGAAGTCGGCGGGCGCAAAGCGATGCCAGTTGACCACTATGCGGTCCACTCCACTTGCACATCTACGCCGACTGGCGCCTCCTCGGCGGAGGCTAGCGTCACGAGCTTCAAAGGAAAGAGCACCGGAGCCGCTGGAAGGGACTCGACGCTGCCCCTCTGCGGCTGCCAAGAACGAGGCTTGCGCGGGCCGACGCCCCCGACCGCCCCTCGCGACTCCTACCCGAGGGCCGCGGCGAGCTAACGCGCGGCCGGTGCGACCATGGCGTCGGTCTGGCCGCTTCGCTCGAGCTCGCGCGCAACGAACCCCGAGGCCTTCATCTCTTCGATGTACTCGCGCAGGTAGCGCGCCCCCTCGGGACGGCCCTGCGGGGTGCCCATCGCCTGCTCGATCACCATGAAACGGCCCTCGATGACGCGCACCCCGGGATTCTCGGCGGCAAAGCGTACGAGCGGCTGCTTCACCCCCGCCGCCGCCTCAAGCCTTTCCTTCAGGAAATAGTTCACGTTGTCGCTTGAGGTCCGGACGGCCACGAGGGTCGCCTTTTTCAGCGTGCGCTTGAGGTAGAGGTGATAGGCGCTCCCGTCGCCCACGGCGATGCGCACGCCCTCCCGGTCGAATTCGTCGATCACTCGAAGCGGCGAATCGTTGCGCACGAGATATGTGCCCTCGATCAGGACATAGGGCGGCGTGAACGCGATGTCGACCGCGCGCGCCGGGTCGATCGCAAGGAAGGCGACGTCCCAGACACCGGAACGCGCGGCCGCGCTCACCTGCCCCGCTGCATCGTAGGGGACGAACTCAATGGGCACTCCGAGCCGGCGCGCGAGCTCGCGCGCCAGCGCTACCGACACGCCGCGCGGCTCGCCCTTCGCCGGGTCCCTCTGGGCCAGCACCGGGTTACCGAAGTTGATCGCGGCACGGAGCTTGTCCGTGGGCGCGAGCTCCCTGAGGGCGTCAGCGGGAGCCGGCGGCATGGCGGTGCAGGCGCAAAGCGCCCACGTAATCGCGGCGATCAGGGCCGATCTCATGACACACGACTTCCTCCTCCCTCTTCCCGTAATGGGGGAAGTGACCACGGGCTGGCTGACCCGTCGGGTACTCATCGAGGTGGGTGGAGAGCGGCCCGGCTGAAGGGTGGGAGAGCCAGGGCCGTTGGCAGGGACTCTACGCCGGCCCTCCGTGGCTGTCAAGAATGAGGCTTGGGAGCGGACGCGCGGCCGCCTCGCCGCCCACGCGCGAGCGGCTTGCGTCCCAACCGCCGGATCAGGCCGGGCAGGTTCTCGACGGTGACCCGGATCCCGCCCAGGGTGCGGACAAAGGGTCGCTCGGCATCCTGGGCGACCACGACGTTCTCGCCCTCGGGATACCGATGCCGGAAGGCTCAGAGGTTCTCGACGGAGACATCGGCGGCCGGCCGCGGCGGGCAAGGACAAAGTCCAATTGCATATACTTCTACCAGATGCAAGACTAGTTTCCGATGGTTTACGGCAGCCTGGAGGCTGTCTGGGGGATCCGGACCGGGACGGCGCGGCGCCACCCCGGCTCTTTGGCGGGATCTGGAGAGGCCGGGGCGCCGGTCCAGCGCGTTGCGGGCGACGGGCGGGGATGCGTCACAGAATCACTCGCCAGGGCCGAAAAGGCGCCAATACGGGACCGCCCAGACCCGCGGGGCGAGCCGCTCGACCTCGCACCCCCGCGTCACAATGAGGCCGAGGTACCGAGCCTGGAGGACCGGAAGCAGGGCTCGGGGATGGAGGGCCATGGCGATCACCCTCTACTCCTGCACTGCAACTCTTCGATGAATATTTGCAGCATCATCAATGGCGCGTTCCTATCATTGACCTTTCCGCTCTTGCGCGAGCGGGTGGCGGGGAGCGGCGACGGCGCCCGAGCGGGAGGATCCCCGCCAGGAGCTTTGACGGACAGACACCAACCTCTTGTTGACAGTGCGGCCTGGGGCGAGTAGTATTTTGGTAGTATGAAAGTCAAGACTTCGATCACACTGTCCGAGGACCTCCTCCGGGAGATCGATGCGCGGGTCGAAGCCCAGCAGCGAAGCCGGTCGGAGTTCATCGAAGAGGCCGTGCGGGCCTTCCTCGCTCACGCCGACCGCCTCTCGCTCCAAGCCCGCGAAGCCGCGCTCCTCCGACAGCACGCCGCCGCGCTGAACGCCGAGATGTCGGACATCCTCGAATACCAGGCCCTCCCGTGAGGCGTGGGGATCTGTACCGCGTCGCCCATCCCTCCCGGACCGATCCCAAGCGGTCCCGGGCATTCGTCGTCGTCAGCCGCCAAGTGCTCTGCGATACGGCCGAGTACAGCACGGTCATCTGCGTGCCTGTCTCCACCAGCCGGCACGGCTTGGCGACCCAGGTGCCCGTGGGGCAAGCGGAAGGTCTGAAGCACCCGAGCGCGATCCATTGCGATGGCCTGGTCAGCCTGCCCAAGAGCGCCCTGACGGACTACGTCGGCAGCCTGGGGCCCCAGAAGCTCGCGGCGCTCCACGTGGCCCTCAAGGTCGCGCTCGATCTCCTCGACTAGGGCCCCACCTATCCTGATAGTGCATTTGAACCGCCAAGGTCGCCAAGCCCGCAAAGAAATCCCTCATATCCAAAGTCGCAGCGGGGAAAGAGGCGTGGGGGATTCCGGAACATTGTGCCCCAGAGGCTGGGCCCAGCATTTGAAACTCGATAGACCTTTGCGATCTCTGCGGTGAAATGTTTGGGTCTACGCCGTCCCGCAGAATTTCGCAGTGCCAAGTGTGCGCGCGGTTCGGGCAGAGGCTAGCCAGGGCACGGCTCCACCTGGTGGAAGGCGGAAGAACAAGGGTTGGCCGCATGGCGGGGCCGTGGTTCCGCGGCCTTCAGGGCACCCGTAGGCGGGACGCGCGTCCTGCGAATCCTATCTCGCCTCGAAGCAGGTCCGGCCTGGCTGGCACATCTCGAGGGAGCAGAGGGTGTCGTCGGGGCCGAGGACGGTCACGGTCCTGGGGGATGTTCGTGCTGAGACACCTTCTGTCGGCCGGGCCGGCAGGCAAGCCGGGCGACGTTCCGTCTCCGCGCCGGGGAGAAGTTGCTGCGGCACCTGACGTTCCGCATTACGGAGTTTTCGAACTTTTCGAGCTGCGTCCCACTTTCCCACGGAGACTGCTACAATGGCGGCACAAGGCCTCGATGCGGTCGTGGCGCGGCATGGCGGGGGCGCTGCCGCAACTTCTCGTATTTGGCAACGTCCCGCATTACGATCCATTCTTTTCCTCAGAGCGCCTCTGCGTGTGGTCTCTGCCGCCTGTTTGGTTGATTCGCATCCAGAGTGAACCGCAAGCGAACACCAACCTGTATCCCAGGAACTTGCGAAACTCCTGCCATACTTCCCGACGCATTTCCGGGCTGCTTGCAAGATCCTGACGTCGTATCGAGGAGAAATCTTCCGGAACAGGGACGAAGGAGAGGCGAACGCCGGACCCTTTGAAGGTATTGCGAAACGCCAGCGCGACGCGCCGCAAATGGATCGAGGTGGATACGACCAGCACAGAACGGACGCGCCGGCCCTTCAAGAGAACCGTCAATGCGTCCGCTTCGCTGATGGTGCCGTATTTGCCTTTCTTGGTCCGCACTGCCCGTGCGTCATCCGTAACAAAGCATACGAAAAAGTGCCGCTCCGTCGGAGGAGTGCTGTCCACCAACTCCTTCAGCCCCCCATCCCTCGGGAAGCCCAAGGTGTAGAACCTCCGCCACTCAAACCGACCCACGCTCAGGATGAGCTCGGGCGCCCACGCTGCCTTCCAGAGTTCTATCCCGTAGGTCTTCCTTTCCTGTTTCCCGGCGAGGACGAAGATGCACTCCGCCTTGAGGGGCGGCTCTCCGTAACTCAAGAAGTCATAGACGCGCTCGACGAGCACGGGGGAGCCCCCTCCTTCAGAACGCAGATTGGTCGGTTCCTGGAAGCATCATACGTACCACATCTAGCGGGCCAGACAGACAGATTTTCATCGGCGGTCCACGAAGGGCGAACCAGAGAGGGAATAGCAAGCGGCGAACGTGGAAAGACTGAAGGAACCACCAGGGACGATGGGCGGGACGAACCGGATAGGAAGTTGGAAAACGCCAACGGCTGGACGCCCGGGCCGGAGGGGACGGACCGGCCAGGGAGCGGCCGAACCGAGGGGAGAACCCGCGAGGAACCCGAGACGCCAGGGACGCTACCACCGGCCGGCTGGGGATGTCACGCGGAAGACCGGGGGCTCTGAGTCAGCGAGGGGCGGGGCCGGGACAGACCGAGCCTTGCGCCTTCCGGTCACGCCAGCACAGGATCGGTGGCGGGGAGGTCGTCAAAGCACTGGTTGTGCGTACCTGATACCCATGATCACCCAAAGGGGGCAATGCAATGGTAGGGTTAATAAAGTTGCAACGTCCCCAATCCGTACAGCCGGAGTATCCTGGCGCTCTCATCGACAGGAAGAGTTCCAGTGTCCCAGTCGATGATGATGGCCGACACCTCGCCCCCCACGCACCTGACTCATTGAGGGGCACTCGTTGGTTCAGAGATAACTTGCGTGTGGAGAATCCCCGCCGCAATCGCTGCGAGGGAATCTCTGACAGCCAGGGGCGAGGCCTACTCCTGGGGATCATGCAGGGCAGAGAACGGTCACGGGCTGATTGGCCCGTTCGGTGCGTAGTCGAGGTGGGTGGAGAGCGGCCCGGTCAAGAGGTGGGAGAACCGGAACCCTCGGGAAGGAAATCTACGCTGCCCTTCTGCGTGCTGTCGAGAACGAGCCGCGCGCCGTGTCTTGCTCCCTGCGATTGCAGATTTCAAATTGAAGATTGCAAATTCGAAAGAGACGACCCGAAATCCGCACGCTCCAACCCGGTCCCCGAGTTCCTATGGTGGATTGGTGGTGAGGAATTCCCGCGCAGGGAACAGGCGGGCCCGTCCAGCTCAGGGGACGACGAGCTTGAGGGGTTTGAAGTAGTCCCGGTAGAAGCCCCGGTCCCGTGTCAGCAGCCGCTCCGCCTGGACGAGGGCGTGACCGCCGATCAGGAAGTCAGCTACGATACGCTCTTTCCCACCGGACCGTTTCCGGAACCGGTACCAGCATTCCGCAGCGCGGAGTGCCGCCCCTTCGGTCATGGGCGAATAGGCGATCCCGATCTCGCGGAGCGCATCGACGGCGCGCGCCTGGGCGTGACCGAAGGCGGTCGCCACCTCGGCCCACACCACATCGCAGGCCACCATGGATCCTTCGCGCAGGCAGCGCCGGAGCGCCTCCCGGGAAGCGGGGCCATGTTGCGGATCGGGCTCGAGGAGGTCGATCATGATGCTGGAATCAACGGCCGTGATCACGGCTCCCCCCGCAGCCCCCGGATGATGTCGTCCGTGCGCCGCTGGCGGCCGAGGCTACCGTACCAGCGGTCCAAGGCCCCAGCCGTCTCCGCCTTCTCGGCGATGAGCTTGTCGGCCTCCTCCCGGAATTCGAGGACCGTTCCAGGACGAATACCCAGCCTCTCCCGCAGCCGTTTCGGGATCGTGACCTGCCCGCGTTCAGCCACCACAGCTTTCACAAGCGCCTCCTGGGTTCTGTTGTCAGTATGGATTATATTTCACGGATGCATACTTTGCAATTCATATCCTCCAGCGGCGGCGAGGGGCCACACGTGGCCGGTCGCTGCATGCTGATTGGAGGCGAGAGGGGACCGGGCCAGCGAGACGCAGGGGACTCAAACGGCCAAGCGCCGGCTGATACGTCCTGCGAATCCTACCGCGCCTCGAAGCAGGCCCGGCCCGGCTGGCACATGTCGAGGGAGCAGAGGATGTCGTCGGGGCCGAGGACGGTCACAGTATGGGAGCACCAGCACGAGCTCTCGGGCGAGAACTCGAAGTGGTCCACCTCTTCAGGCTCGGCCTGATAGAAGCCTCGGCTTCGAAGGCGCTTGCAGACGGGCACGGCGTTGTTCTCCATAGCTCACCTCACGCGAGCGAGCGGAGCGTCCGACGGAGCAGAGTCTTGAGCAACTCGACCTTGTACCCGTTCTCCGAGAGTGGCTGGGCCCCGGTGGCGGCTGCGCTCGCAACGGCCTCGATCGTCGCGTCATCAAGGCGCCTCCCGAGAAGTGTCTGCTCGGCCGCGGGAGACCGGAGCGGTACGGTCGCCACCGCGCCCAGGATGATGCGGGCCTCGCGGACGACGCCCCCCTCCACCCGAAGCGCGACTGCGGTGGAGACCAGCGGCCAGTCGAAGGCGGCCTTCTCGCGGACGCTGGCGTACGTCGAGCGCACCCCCGGGGCGGCCGGCAGGCTGATGGCCGTGAGGATCTCGTCGGCCTCCTTGGCGTTTTCCCGCCGGGGGTCCTTCCCTGGGATCGTGAAGAACTGCTCCGCCGGCACCGTGCGCGTCCCGCGGCTGCTCTGGAACACGAGCGACGCCCCGAGCGCCGTGAGCCCCATCGCGGCGTTCGAGGGGTGCGGCGCATTGCAGGTCCCGTCCCCGAAGACCGTGTGGTACCGGTTCTCCCCCCCGACCGCGAAGCAGATGTCCCCGCCCTTCTTGAGGCAGCGGTACGACGCGAGCCGGTAGTACCAGCAGCGCGGGCGCTGGAGGAGATTCCCGCCGATCGTGGCCACGTTCCGGATCTGCGGCGAGGCCGCCTCGCCGCAGGCCTGCGCCAGGGCCGTATGCGTCGCCCGGACGGCCGGCTGGGCCGCCACGTGGGCCAACGTGACGAGGGGCCCGATCCGGATGCTCCCGGCCGGCTCCACCGTGACATCCTGCATGCGCGGAACCGACTTCAGGTCCACCAGCCGGGGAGGCTCGAGCAGGTGCTCCTTCAGATGGTCGAGGAGGTCGATCCCGCCGGCCTTCCAGACGCTGCCCGGCTTCTCCGCGACGAGGCTCAGGGCCTCGGCGACGCTCGTGGCCCGCGCGAACTCGAACCGGTTCATGACTTCCCCCCCTTCTTGGCCTCCGCCAGGGCAGCCAGCACCCGGTCCGGCGTCATCGGGAGCTGCCGGAGTCGGACCCCCGTGGCGTTATAGACGGCGTTGGCGATGGCGGCCAGGGTGGGCACGAATACCGGCTCGGACATGCCTGTCGCGGAGGTGTTGTTCCCCGCATTGGCCCCTTCGGTGAAGATCGGGACGGCCTCGAACATGTCCGCCGGGCCAAGGATCTTGTAGGCCTCGAGGTTGGGATTTACCATGGTGCCCACGTTCCGGTCCAGGGTGCGCTGCTCGAACAAGGCCCACGAGGCCCCCTGGATCTGGGCGCCGATCATCTGGTTTTCCGCCGTGAGAAGATTGATCGGGGTCCCGCAGTTGTTCACGCCCACCATCTTGAGGACGCGGATCACGCCGGTCTCCACGTCCACCTCCACCTCCGCGAACTGCGTGGCGGCGAGGTCCTGGCGAAAGGCCTCGAACTGCCGCTTGCGGTCGGCAAGGCAGGCGATGACCTCCCCCGGCATCTTCTGGGCCGCCTCGCGGAACGAGATCTGCCGCTCCGGGTTGGCGGCGACGAAAATCTTCCCGTCCGCGAACTCGAGCGCCTCCGGCTTCGCGTTGAGGAGCGGGGCGGCCAGGCCCGCGATCCGCATCCGGGCCTCGTGCGCGGCGAGGCGCGCGGCGGGTCCCGACGAGTTGGTCGTGGTGCTGCCGCCGGAGGTGCCTCCCGGGGGGAATCGCGTGTCGCCGACGTGCACGCTGATGTCGGCGGGCTGGAGGCCCAGCTCCTCGGCCGCGATGACGGCCAGGGCGGTCCGGATTCCCGTGCCGAGGTCCTGGGCGCCATGGAACAGCTCCACGCTTCCGTCCCGGTGCACCTGGACCTCCGCGGCCACCGCCTCCCGGAACAGGACGTACCAGTTGCCGTGGGCCATGCCGATCCCGCGCTTCTTGGGACCGGGCGTCTCGCCGTGGACCCTGTTCCGGCGCTCCCAGCCGATGGTCTTGGCGCCGACGTCGTAGTACGTCTTCCGGAACGGATGCGTATCGTTCTTGCGCCGGAACTCGAGCGGGTCCATGCCGAGGCGGTAGGCCAGCTCGTCCATGGCGCACTCGAGGCCGAACGCCCCCTGCGGGTGGCCGGGGGCGCGGAGGGCGCAGGTCGGGCCTGCGTTCGTGAAGACGTCGTATTCCTCCAGCTTCACGTTCGGGCACTGCGCGTACATGCTCCCGGCGGGAGCGCCGGTCCGGGCGCTCTGGCCGATCCCGCCCTCCGTGTAGGCGCGGTAGTGGATAGCCGTGAGCGTACCGTCCTTCTTGGCGCCGAGCCGAACCGTCATCAGGGCCCCTGGGGCGTTGCCCGTGCAGAGCTGCTCCTCGAACCGGTCCAGCATGAGCTTCACCGGCTCGCCCGTCTGGCGCGCCAGCCGGCAGGCGACGATGGCGAAGGCGCTCCCGACGGCCGAGGGGTAGAGCTTGCTCCCGAAGCCGCCGCCCATGTGCTCCGAGATCACCCGGACCTTGTTGCGGGAGAGGCCGAACGTCTCGGCCAGGGCGGCGCGGACCATGAAAACTCCCTGCGTGGAGGTGTAGACCGTGAGCTGGTCCCCCTCCCAGTAGGCGACGATCCCGTGGGTCTCGAGGACGGAATGGGTGTGAACCCGCAGGCGGTACGTGGCCTCGTGGACGGCGTCAGCCTCGGCGAAGCCTTTCTCGATGTCCCCCCGGGTCCCCCCGCGCGCGCCGCCGACTGCCGCAGGCGGGAGCGGCCCGGCCACATTCCCCTTCCGGGGGGCGTTCGGGGGGGCGGGGGTCTGCCCCTCCGCGTAGACGAGGGGGGCCGTGGGCGTCATGGCCTCCTCGAGATCCGTGATGAAGGGCGTCGCCTCGTACTGCACGTCCACCAGTCGCGCCGCATCCTCCGCAATTTCTTGGGAGACGGCGGCGACCGCCGCGATATCCTGGCCCGCGAACCGGACCAGCTTTGCGTCCGTCGTCCAGACGGCCTTCACGCCCTTGAGCCGTTCGGCCTTGGCCGTGTCGATCCGGACGATCTTGCCGGCAGGAATTGGCGCCCGGACCATCTTGGCCCAGAGCATCCCCGGAAGCTGCACGTCATAGGTGTACTTGGCCCGGCCGGTCACCTTCTGTGGGGCTTCCAGCCGGGAGTGCCGCCCTTTGACGGCTCGCAGACGGGAATCGTTGTCCCAGGGCTTCAGGTCGCCCGCCGCGGGATGGACCTCGAGGGTCACCGGGTTCTCGGCGGGTCCGACCTTGACCCGGAAGGTTTGGTCACCTTGCTCTGCCATGACTCACCCCCTCTGCTTGGCCGCCTTTTGGACGGCCTCGAAGATCCGGGAGTACGTCCCGCACCGGCACAGATTGCCGGATAGCCCGGCCTTGATCTCTTCCAGGCTGGGATTCGGATGTTTGTTGAGGAGGGCCGTGGAGGCCACAATGAAGCCCGGCGTGCAGAAGCCGCACTGGAAGGCGTCGCACTCCACAAAGGCAGCCTGGACCGGACTGAGCTTCTCCGGGGTGCCCAGGCCCTCCACCGTCGTGATCTCGTGGCCGACGGCGTCCGCGGCAAGCATCAGGCAGGCGCAGATGGGCTCCCCGTCGAAGAGCACGGTGCACCCCCCGCACGCGCCGCGTTCGCAGACCTCCTTGGCACCCGTGAGGCCGAGGTGATTCCTCAGGGCGCGAAGCAGCGTCACCCGGGGCTCGACGATGACGGTGTGTGTCACGCCATTGAGCTTGAGCGCCAGAGGAATGGCATCGGGCCCCAGGATCTTTGCCTGCGCGGGGCCAGGGACCGCGCCGACGAGCCCGGTGGCCGCGGCCCCGACGCCTACCGTCTTGAGGAAAGTGCGCCGGGAGACTGTGAGACGATCGGGAGTATCTTCGGGTGGATGCTTGGCCATGTTGCACCTCGCGGAAGGCCGGCACCCTCGCGGCCCGGCGTCGAAGGATGAGGAAGGAAAGCGGGGACGATGCGATAGTACGCCGACGCAATTGCGTGTCAAACAAATTCGGGCGCAACCTCCCCATCTGTGAGCTTAACCGACCAAAGTCACCGGGATGCAAGTTACCCGAATCCAGGCACGCTAATTCCTCCTCTCGACGGTCGTGCGTCGCCCGATTGGGGTACGGACTCGCTTCCCAGGGGGCCTCTCCCGGGGGTGCTCCAGCACCCGCGTGGGGGCCAGGCGGATCTGGGCCACGGGCTGCCGCTTGGCGAGGTCGAGCCCGACCAGGCGGCGGTCCCGTCTGGTCCGGAGATGCTCCCGCAATTCCCGAACGCGCTTGAGGCGGATGACGTGCGGCCGGATGCTAGGCCTGGGGGTGCTCCGTCGGTTCGGGGGACCGCTCGTCGCGCGTGGCCCGGGTTGTCCCGAAGCGAAGCCCCTGTGGCTAGCTGCCAATTTCGGAGGGGCTTCCGTCTTGGTATCAGGCCTGCTCGACCGCCACGGCGCGGACGGGTGACCCTGTGGCGCCCTTTATGTGAAGCGGCAGGGCGTAGAATTCGAATCGCTTGGCCCGGATCTGGTCGAGGTTGACCAGATTTTCCACGATGAGTACCTCGTGCGTGGGGTGAAGGAGCAACACATGGCCGGGGGCATCCATGTTCCCGTAATCCTCCGAGAGGGCCCCCTCGAGGTTAGGGAGATCGAGCCCGACCAGCTTGACCCCCTGCCCGAGCAGCCACTCACAGGCATCCAGCGTGAAAGCTCGCGCCTGGAGGAACTCCGCCATCGGCTCCCCCCATTCCCTGGCCCAGGTGCGAACCAAAAGGATGTCCTCTCGCATCAGGCGGATTCCCTGGTCCCGCGCTGCCGCCTCGAGGAGAGCACGGTCCACAGGGTCCTTCGGCGCCTTAAAGCTCACGTCTATGAGGACCGCCTCTCCCATGAACTTCTCGATGGGGATCTCGTCGATCGTCCGACCCTGCGGCGTCCTGAATTCGCCGTCGTAAAAATGGTACGGGGAATCCACATGAGTCCCGCAGTGGTCCTCCAGGATCAGGAGTTTCGTCGAGAAGCCGAGGCGGAAGGTCGCCGCATTCATGCAGGGAAGCATCGTGAAAGGCGGCTTCACATCCCAGGTCTTGAGGCCCTCGGTTAGCCGAAGACCCAAGTCAACAATTCGTCGAGTCATCGTGTCCCCCCTTTGCCCGGAGGCGGCTCACCGAGGTACGCCTGTAGGCAACTGGATTCTCCCATAAGCCTTTCGGACGCCCCCGGAGGATGAGGTTTCCCGTCTGCAACCCATAGTGTATAGGGGCCGTCGGCACGTTTGTCATCTTCTCTTTCTTCTCGGCCTGCCCGTGTGTTGAAACTCCTCGCTCGGATGGGCGAGCATAGCGCGGCGAATCGTGCCATAGGGGTGCCATAGGGGACGTTGTTCCGTTACTTCCGTTGACATCTTTCTCCGAGGCTGATAGGCTTCCAACATGCCGCGCGGTCCACGTCTCGACGCCCCAGGCGCTCTCCACCATGTCATGGTGCGAGGAATCGAGGGTCGAGGAATCTTCGTCACGGATGCGGATCGCAAGGATCTCTTGGACCGCATCGCAGCGGTCGTGGACACAGTGGCGTGTCAGGTCCTCGCTTGGGCTCTCCTTCCCAACCATTTCCACCTGCGCGTCCGGACTGGCCCGCGCCCTTGGCGTCTCCTGACAGTCGGTGCTTCGTGGCGCCGAGCGCAGGGCCGCCGTGCTTGCCTCACGCGGCGTGGAGTCGAACGCCTTGATCGATCGTCAGGAACGGAACTAACGGAGCAACCCCCTTTGGCCGCGCACTTCAGGAACTCAGAGAGCCGATGGCATTTCCGACCGGGTTGCGCGCTCTCAATCACCGGGATTTTCGCCTGTTCTGGACCGGGCAGCTCGTCTCGCTGGTCGGGACCTGGATGCAGAGCATCGGGCAGTCATGGCTGGTCCTCGAACTGACCAACTCCCCGCTCAAGCTCGGGCTCATCAGCACTCTCCAGTTCGGCCCGATGCTCTTTTTCTCCTTCCCGGCCGGCGCGATCGCCGACCGGGTGCCGAAGCGCCGCCTCATCCTTGCCACCCAGACGGCCCTCATGCTTCAGGCCTTCAGCCTGTCGGTTCTCGCGTGGACCGGGCAGGTGCAGTACTGGCATGTGGCGGTGCTGGCAGGTCTGTACGGGCTGGCGACTACACTCGACATGCCCACGCGCCAGTCGTTCATCGTCGAGATGGTGGGCAAACCCGACCTGATGAACGCCATCGCCCTCAATTCCGCCATGTTCAATGGGGCCCGAGTCGTGGGACCGGCTGTTGCCGGTCTCTTGGTGGCCCGGTACGGTGTGGCCATTGCATTTCTGCTGAACGGCGTCAGCTTCGTGGCGGTGATTCTCGCGTTGCTGGCGATCCGCAACGAGGGTCTGCCGCAGGATCGAGGCGGCACATCGGTCCTCCAAGACATTACCGCCGGGGTCCGCTACGCCGTGGGCACACCTCTGGTGTCACTGATCCTGAGCCTGTTGCTTTTTGTCAGTCTCTTCGTGATCAATCACAACGTGCTCGTTCCTCTCCTGGCACGTGACGTCCTGCACGAAGGAGCGCACGGCTTCGGCCTGCTGATGGCTGCCCTCGGGACGGGTGCCGTGGCCGGGGCCCTCGCGCTCGCCATGCTGGGTAGCGGCCGACCGCGGCTCGTCGTCGTGGTGACAGCGGCCATCATTCTGTCGGCCGTGACGCTGTCGTTGACAATCGTTCGCCACTTCCGGGTTGCCGCTATCGCACTGGCTCTCATCGGATTCTCGCAGATTGTGTTCCTGGCCAGTTGCAACTCGATACTCCAGGTAACGGTCCCGGACACGCTGCGTGGTCGCATGATGAGCATTTACGCCTTCGTCTTCGTCGGGGTGACTCCCATCGGCTCGTTCCTGGTGGGATCGATCGCAGAGTTCGTTGGGGTGCCCGCCGCCTTCGCGGCCGGCGGGGGACTGGGACTCTTGTGCGTCCTGGGGCTTACCCTCTGGTGGACACGGAGCCCCGCCAGGAGATCCGTTGACTTCACTTGGTTCTAATGTTCCGGTCGCGTCTCTCGGACAATATCCCGGTGCCCCCGGAAGGCACCGAGGGATGGCACGAACTTGTGAGTCGTAAGGCGAGCCTGCGTGCCTTTTCAGGCGAGGACGGTCCAGTCCTATACTCCGGAGACAGTCCATACCTCCTGGGGAAGTGGTGATCATGCGGAAATTCATCGAACTCAATCACGTCCTCGAGGACGGGATGACCGCCTACCCTGGTTTGCCGAGACCCAAGATCGGGGCCTTTCTCGACCATCAGGCATCCCGCAGTCACTACGGCGACAAGGCCGAATTCTACCTTGGCAAACTGGAGATGGTCTGTAACCTAGGGACCTATCTCGACAGCCCGTTCCATCGCTACCCTGATCGGGCCGACCTGAGCGAGATTCCCTTGGACAAGGTTGCGGGGGTTCCGGGAATCGTCCTGGACGCCATGCCTTCGGCAGATCGCTCCATTACTCTGGATTGCGACCCGTCGGAATTGCATGGGCGGGCCGTGCTCATCCGGACCGGATGGGACCAGCGCTGGGGAACAGACCGCTACTGGCAGTCGGGCCCATTTCTCGCCGGGGAGTCGATTGACCTCTTGATCCGTGCGAAGGCGACGCTCGTGGGGGTGGATTTCTGGAACGTTGATAACACCGAGGACCCGAGTCGCCCGGCGCATACGCGGCTCCTGGCGGAGGGCATCCTCATCGTGGAGCATCTGTGCAATCTGTCGCCACTCCCCCGGACAAGTTTTCGATTCTCTGCCGTCCCGCTTCGGATTGTCCGCGGAGCCTCATTTCCGGTCCGGGCTTTCGCCGAGATCGAGGGATAGCAGGCGCCGCGCAGCGCTGCGCCTGAGCCGGGAGCTCGGCGACCCTGATACCCGGAGGACACAGACCAGGGAGGACCTATGGGCATCACCTCGAAGATTCTTGCGTTTGCCGGCAGCACCCGCACCGAATCCTACAACAAGCGTCTGATCAAGATTGCAGTCGCCGGCGCCCGGACAGCCGGCGCCGAAGTCTCCTTGATCGATCTGCGGGACTATCCGCTCCCTCTCTTTGACGGGGACCTAGAGACCGGCGAGGGCTTGCCACCCAACGGACGGAAACTCAAAGATCTGTTCCTCGCGCACCAAGGGTTGTTGATCTCCGCGCCGGAGTACAACAGCTCAATCACCGGCGTGTTGAAGAATACGATTGACTGGGTCTCCCGTCCTTGCCCGGGCGAGGCGCCCTTGGAGTGTTTTGACGGCAAGGTGGCGTGCCTCATGAGCGCGTCGCCCGGGGCGCTGGGCGGGCTGCGCGGGCTGGTGCACGTTCGCGCGATCCTGCAGAACATCAAGGTCCTCGTGCTGCCAGACCAGATCGCCGTTTCGAAGGCCGACGAGGCCTTCAACCCGGATGGGTCCCTCAAAGACCCGAAGCGGCACGCAGCAGTGGAAGGGCTGGGCGCAAAGCTGGCGCAGATGATTGCCAAGCTCCAC
>Ga0210377_10002015_pt1 | contig 18048 bp, 9 predicted proteins | sample PLM4_65_b1redo_FD_155480 | JGI IMG/M metagenome (GOLD analysis project Ga0210377, IMG submission 155480) | Groundwater sediment microbial communities from an aquifer in East River, Colorado, USA - PLM4_65_b1 redo | ecosystem: Environmental > Terrestrial > Soil > Riparian zone | place: USA: East...
ACATCTGGTTCAAAGCAGAAAAGTTTAAGGAGGAAGGCCTAGGGGTCTCTCTCCTAACTTTGTGTAGATAGAGAAATGCTTTTGCTATTAGAAAGTCTATACATGACCATATTTTTAATAGGCCTATGTTTCTTTATTTGCCTTATACTATTCATACGATATTTTTTAATAATAGCTGCTGTTGTTAGCCAAAGTATGTCACCTACTCTTGAAATAGAAGATCGTGTACTGGCATTGCGTTATTGGCCATCTAAATGGTTGCGCAAAGGGCAGGTCGTGCTGTTTTGGCTACCTGAAAATCTTACATCTCCTCTGGAGGGTTTATCGGAAGAATTTCCTCTCATAAAGCGTGTTGTTGGCTTACCAGGAGATAAAGTTGTGAATGATTATTTAATATCTTCGGAAACAAACGACTCTGGTAATAATGAGTTAACAATTCCTCCGGGGTATTTTTTGGTCAGGGGAGATCTCCAATCAGTTCGGAACTACTCATTTACATTTGGCCCCATTCCTTTCGAGAACTTACTTGCCTTGGTAGTGTTGAAACTACCGCGTCGGAAAGATGCCTCACCGCTTTCTGATAAGGGTGAATCAGATTCATCAATATTACGCCCTTAGTTGATTTTTACTTGAGTAGTTTCTCAAACTCAAAACAAGTTTTATCACAGTCATTGAACGGTTTAATAGATATCTTCATCTCACCATGATTAGACCAATATCGATGGTTATAAATGATTAATCAGCATCGTGATTTAAAAAAGTCAAAGTGGAACCAGCGCGTTATAGAATGTTTCCATGGAATGCGAGAAATGCTGCGTCTACTCTGGCAAGTACAACCTATTTCAGTTATCGGACTAGTAGTGATTGATTTGGTGCAGAGTGTTATTCCACTCGCGCAAGCTTGGATTACCAAATTATTATTTGATCTACTGGTAAATAATATCCAGACAAACGTCGCCACCACATTGCCAACAGCCTTATTAGTTTTATTGAGTGGGCAGGTTATTCTTGCAGTGGTAGGTCATGGGTTAAGATTAACCAGTACCTATCTCAATACCGAACTGGGACGGCAACTCGGTTTGAAAATCAAAACCTCCATTTTTCGTAAAATCATTGGCTTAAAGGGTTTGGCGCCGTTCGAGAATCCGCATGTACAAAATACCATTCAACTTGCATCTCAAGGCGGAGAGATGGGTGCGAGCCAAGCGCTAGGTATTCTTATGAGTTTGTTAAGAAGTGTTATTACCTTAGGAGGGTTTTTAGGGATACTAATGAGTTTCAGTCCGTTATTGGCTGGGTTAGTAGCGTTGACTACGCTGCCGCAACTTTATATTCAGCTAAAAATGGGACACAAGCGATTTGATCTCACTTGGGCGAATAGTCCCAAACAACGACTCTCAAGCTATTATGAGTCTCTGCTTTCGGCAATATATTTTGCCAAAGAATTGCGCCTATTTAATCTAGGGGAATATTTTCTTGAAGCGTATAGGCGCCTCACATTAGAACTTCACCAGACTCAACGAACTCAAGAAAAGAACGAATTACGCTGGCAGGCAGGTTTTGACTTATTGTCGAATTTGGTATCTGGTGGAGCATTTGTGGTAGTAATACTCCAGGCCTTTGCGGGAAGGATTAGCCTAGGCAGTATGACCTTTTATACTAGTGCCGTAGGGAATGTGCAAAGCGCCCTCTCTAATATTGTCTCTTCTTTGGCAGATATCAACGAAAGTGTATTATTCTTTTCGAACTATAATGAGTTAATGGCTTTACAGCAGCCAATTATTATCTCTGACAAACCGTATCCAATCGTGTCACTAACGCAGGGCATTGAGATTCGAAATGTATCATTTCGCTATAGTGAAAAGCATCCTTGGGTACTAAAAAATATTAGCCTGAACATTCCTGCTGGGCAACGCTTGGCTTTAGTTGGTTTAAATGGTGCAGGCAAGACTACACTAGTTAAACTGCTTATGCGTTTTTACGATCCAAGCGAAGGTCGGATTCTTTGGGATGGTGTCGATTTTTTGGAAGTGGATCCTGTCTCCCTACGTCGCCGCATTGGAACTATTTTCCAAGATTTTATACATTTCGATCTAACCGCGTTCGAAAACATTGCCCTTGGAGATGTGGAAAGCCTAGGATTGGGAAAAGATCAGGCTGAGAGTGTTCAGCATGCAGCGCGTTTAGCGGGTGTGCATGAGGTTATTAATGCTTTGCCACTAGGTTACCAGACGATCTTAAGCCGGTGGCTGGCTGAAGATGGTCAAGGTATGGATATTTCTGGTGGTGAATGGCAAAAGATCGCTCTTGCTCGTATGTTCGTGCGCGATGCTGACTTGCTGATTTTAGATGAGCCCACTGCTTCATTAGACGCCCAAGCTGAATATGACTTTTTTAGTCGCTTTCTCGAATTAACAACAGGAAAAACCACTTTGCTCATCTCTCACCGCTTTAGTACAGTCCGCATGGCAGATAAGATTGCGGTGCTAGAAAATGGTTGCATCGTTGAGTTAGGTTCACACGATGAGCTTATAAAATTAGGAAACAGATATGCTACGCTCTATAATATGCAGGCAGACCGATATCGTTAAGAATTTGCTTAAAGTGCTTGTTGTTACCTGCAAGTTATTATAAATGACCAATTTAGTACACACCTGATGAATAAAGCTCGGTATCATTAGTATCACTTTCTATAAGTGCCAATAGTTTCTCGATGGCAAGACTTTAGGCACAGCAATGACCCTTGCTGCCCGTGCCATGTCAAAGATGTAGGAAAACTAGACGTAAAACCCTTTATTGTCCAAAAGCGCAAGAATTAGGCTTTTAACCCTGTTTTAGCACTATTATCAATCCTTCCAAGTGACTGATTTGCATGTTGGAGATTATCCATGCTATAAAGTGTCTGCATCTCATATCGGGCATTTTCGAAGACTTCAGAGCCAAATTCGAAGTGAAATGCGACGGTTTTTTGGACATAATGTTCTGATGGTCGGCTTCCAGGAGCCGGCAAATATTACTTGCACGCGCACTACTCAATAATCGGCCTAGGCGGAGAACTGAATAAAGAATCTTTAGATACTGCTGTGATTGTCCGCTTTTTGATTCCTAATATGTTTATCTCCTCTCTTTAAGTCGTAAATAATTGTTTAAAAAGCTTGAGATGTCCAACGCTTCTAGACCCGATTCCCCAGTATTGGATGAACGCGAGATTATGGAGAAATATCAACAGAAAAATGTATGGCTTTTTGTCCGCCACATGTCAACGAGGGCATAACCGAGATAGGAACATCGAGGGTAAATTCAATGACGGGAGAGGTCGGAACTGGTGCTGTAGGTGTGCAGGCGGCCATGTTCAGAACGAGTAGGATGAGGAACGCGCAGTTGAGCTTCATGTGTGGATATTTCCTAACTTTGGTCTCCCAGCCGCCCAACTCCTCGCGTTAAGGCGGGGTGAGACAGCGCCACTTTGACGCACTCAGCCTCAAATCAAGAAAAATGCTTGAAGCGTACCCCAACGCGGCTGCAGGCATTGTTGAGCAGCGATTTGGGCTATAAGAATGCAATCTGTAGGTGGGCGGGTCTCAACATCCGTGTGTCCTTAGGCACGGCGCGACCGGTGTGTTTCCTTAATTACATCGGTGATTGCACCATCCCAACGCCGATGTCATTTACATCCGTATCGGCAAGGGCCCGCCTCACGGCATTCGCCTTCAGATCAGAAAGAAGGCATCCTGGCACGGTCAGCCTGCCATCATTACGCAGCTTCTCCACCCAGAGCGCTGCAACGCCCGCAACGTGTGGCGTTGCCATGGATGTTCCACTCATGGTCGCCCATCCGCCACCGATGGCCGCTGATATGACGTCGACTCCCGGCGCTACGATCTGGGCGCGTGCGTTCGAGAACGAAGCCACCTTCCAACTGTTCGCTACCAAGCCGACGGCACCCACGGAAAACAGTTCGGCAGCTGGCAAGCTCGCGTCGAGAACGAAATTCGGACGGTTACTCTCATTACCAGTCGCCGCGACGAACACCACGTTATTGGACTGCGATTCCAGAAATGCACGCAAGGTCCCGATACCCTTTATGATGTCCCTCTGTTGCGCCATTGCTTGTTGCGTGGCGAGTCTTTCATCAAGGCCGTGCTGGTTTATAAGCCGCTTCGCATTGCCGGGCAAGTCGTAGCCAAGCGACATCGACACAACTGATGCTTTCTCTTCGAACACCGCCCATAACATGCCGCCCAACAACATTTGTAGCGAGCCGCCTCTCGTCCCCAGGACCTTGCCTACGCACAGTTTCGTCACGCCCGGCGCAACACCCACACGCACATCGTCGACGACCGTGCCGCACACCGTTCCTGCGCAATGGGTGCCGTGGCCGTCCCTGTCACTCACGTCCTGGTCGGTCGCGCCCTCGTCGGTGAAGTCACGCATCACGAGCTGCATGCCCTTGAAGGCGGGATGAGTCGCATCAATTCCGGTGTCGAGCACGGCCACAGTCACTCCCTGTCCGGTAAACGGGCAAGTGTGGGCATTCACGGCCAAGAGACCTTCCGGCATGCGGAGAGCGCCCGCGATCTTCATCGTCGTCATGTCAGCCATGTCGCGTGCCTTAGGCACGGGGAGCGAGAAGATTGTATCGGCGTCCATCACTACCGCGTTCTTCGGATCCTCGCGCAACTCGCCGGCATTGGTCTCATGGCCATCTACGATCTCAATTTTGAGTTCCGACAGGCCGGGCGTTTCTTTACGCCACGCGCTTGGTCTTGAAAGGTCGATGTTTTTGTCGACATCCACGTTGGTACGAAGAATCAGGTATTTCGTTGGCATTGATTTCTCCTTTGCTGCATAAAGCAGCCACATATATGTGATTCGGGCCGCCGAACGGCTGGCGTTATCCGCTGGTGGGCGGGACGAAACCAAACCACTTTGACAGAACTGGCTTAAGCCAAGAAAACTGCCTAAAAACGCGGCGACTCCCACCACGATTGCCCCGCCGCTTTTTGCCGGGGATCCGGTGCACACTTTGTTAGGCCTCAGTGTCGGCGTACTCCGCATAACAGAGGCTGAAAGCGAAATTATGCAGCAGCGCTACTACCTACCAATGTCCGATTTTACAATGTGCTGTAGTGATTTGCCCTTGTAGATATGATATTTGAAAAATATCACAACCAAACCGGACTATTTTGGCGCCTCCTTACCTCAGCCTTTCAATCGCCACGGACGCTAGAAGCGGCCATCCTCGTTCTCTTGTCCGTTTCCCTGAAGGAAAGCATCAAGCGAATCGGCTGTCAGGCATACACCTTCCGAGTAATGAAACCCGAATTCTGATTCTTCCCGTGACGTCATGCTTGCGAGCAATTGCTTTAACCTTGGCTGGTGCAGGATAAAAGCCACTACATCTAGATCCCGCAGATCGTTTACCGTTAGCTCTGCCTCGCGAATGATCGCTTTTGGGATGCGAACGCCTTGCCATGCTTCTCCTCGCCATTCTCGTGGACCTTGGTAGTGTGGAGTCAGTGTGCAGAGCTCTACAACCATCGCGGGCGGATTCCCACCGAGTGTATCCCGCAGAATATCTCCCGTCTGCTTCGCATGCGCGAAACAACTCGTGAAAAAAACCGCTGGTTTTATCCCCCGCCTAGCCAACTCGATTCCTAGTTTCTTGGCCTCCCTTTCACCGCTAGTATCTAGCGGAAGGTGCTTTTCGAGGTACTCACCACTAACTGAATTGTCGCGTACGCGCGTTGCATGACGGAGCACGATGATCTTCATTGCGAGGCCTCTTTTGTGTTCAATCTAACGCCTAGCCGAAATACCCGATTGGTTAATCAGAGAGGTTTTGTAACATCGCTCTTTGATACCTCTTTGACCTTCAGTTTGCCAGCAGTCTTTTCTCTTCTTCCGGCAGTTAGACTAGATTTCGCGCCGGCCACTACTTGAGTAGCAAGATAAACCCGCGTCTGTCCACCAACATTATCAATTCGTACAATCATACCTTGCGATGCGACGTCACCGAGGATTTGGAGTGCTTCTTCGGCTGAGTGCTCTCCTTCGAGCGTATAGCGGAAATATTTAGTTTTCATCGTTTCACCTCATATGGTAATGGAACAACTTCGGCTGCGGCCATCAATCTCCATGTATTCTGCTTGGGCCTGGACGATGCTCCCTGCTGAGGCGCCACTCAATACATAGAGCAGCGCTGTAAGACCGGGTTCGATAAAGGCCGAAGGATAGATCCAAGAGATTTGATCAGGCGACGGTCGCAAAAACAAGATCCAGCTACCACCCCCAGGTAAAGCGGAACACAGAAGTACTCTTCGAAACTGGACAATATTACGTCCCTGATTCTGTACATACAGAAGGACGTTCGCACCTGATGTTACAACGGAGAGAAGGATTGTCTGGGACCCTTGGAAACTAATCTCGCAACTGTTGCATGTCATTGGAGTATCTCCTTTCGAGAGATGTGAGTTATTCACATGACTCATAGATTGCGTAAAGAATATATGCCGCGCTCTCTGGCAGTCCTGCTCAGGTAAGCATAAGAATTTTAAGCCCAAACGGTGAAGGTATAGCTAATCTTCCGTCAAAGTCTCTGAATGGGAACTATCCCGTAAGCGGTTATGTGATCAGAGTTCTGACCAATTGAGAAGCGAATTTTCGCCAGTTCTTTGATTCCTGGTCGAGTGTGAACCCATCTACCAAACAAAGCTTTGAAATCATCTCCTTCCATATATTACTTCTTATGAACCCGGAATCGAACCCTTATCATTCCTTCAACCTCGCAGCTTTTCCATGGTATTCTCAGATCAACTAGGTCGCCTTCTGAAATGTTTGGTTTTTCAACGATAGGTGATCTGTCGAAAGCGGATGGAGGTGCGATGTAAAAGGTCATACCACCAATCACACGATCGTCGATGGTTCCGGTAACAGTTAGTTGTTGTGGACGCCCAAACTCGGTAACCTCTTGTCCTTCTGCTTGATCAATGATGACCTCCACCCAACGTCGTTCACGCGGTCCAAGTGGAATCTCTTTTACACTTGGAAGGTTGGTGTGCCATTGCCAGCCGCGAGGCAGTGAGCTGTCGAAGTACAGGGTGATGGTTTTCGGTTCCGAAAAAGGATTGTTGATATAAAATCCACGCGCCATCCGGCCCTTTGCCATGGTTGGTGCCAAATTGCGTTGGGCAATGTTGTTATCAAATGGCACCAGATCCGAGTGAGGCACTAGATCAGTAGCGAGCAGATCTTGCGTGACTGCTCTATCATTAGCACATTCGACGATCACCAGCACACACTCATGACCGACCTCGGTGGGGGTCCAAGGGAAGGGACCGACCACGACCCCATTGGATGGACCAGGCAGGATGTTGCTGACGGTGAGGGAGGGAGTGTCCATGGCGGTCCAACCGGTTGGCCAGACCAATCCCATGCCAGGCAGGCAATGAAAGGCTTTGACTGTTACTGGACCGGAGCCACCAGCGTTGGTACCTTTGTTCTTGACTCGCACATATAAGTAGGCTGTACTGTTGACGGGAGGCTCGATATGGTCGCCAGGACCGCCAGCTGCTTGGGCGGCTGTATTGGCATAAGGGCTGGTCTTCACCCAGATATCCTCAGTGTCCCAATAGTTCTCTAACCACGAATAGCCACCATCTCTCCCATCGTCAATGTACGCATCTACAACTTTGGCCGTATAGCCCGTGAGGTTGCGGCGTTGAAAGCCATCATAGATAACTTTGCGGTGCAAGCCGTTGGCAAGAGAGTGCCAACCTCCTAGGCTGTTATCGGCGGCTTCGAGTTGCTGTGCCATTTGCGTTGGCGTAGCTCCGCTTGCAGGCACCATGGAATTTGCTATGAGATGGACCTTGAATATCAAATCGCGCCCGAATTGACGCACGCCGGGCCAGTATGAATCGCCGCCCAAATTGCGATAGATTTCAAACACGGTCGAGGCCCAAATCTCGCCACGCGCGAATTCACCTGTGATAGTTGCATCGTCGAATTTCCAAGGACGATCATACCGTCGCCCCCAGCCTGCCCAGGGCGCAGTGAGTCCGCGTGTGGCAGACCAATTCGCATGCCTGTCATCATAGTATAGGGCAGGGATGAGATCTCCAAAACCGCTGCCAAGACCCTCTGTGCTGGTGAAGCCAGGATTCTGAGTTGTTTGAATCGCATGCCCATATTCATGGAGTATGACGCCTGCATCTTCGGCTTCGTCTGGTGCAGCGCCAGTGCCTGTAGCAATGACAATGTCTTGAGTTACCGTGTTATAGCTTGTTGCACTGCCATGTGCATCTATCTGAATCAGCGTTGGTGCAATAGCACCGAAGCCCAGCGCGTGCACATAACGCCGAAGGCGGTCAATGTGGTGGTATGCCATCACATCTTTGAAACCCGCGCTGCTGCGACTGTACACGAAAACACCATCAGGAGTAGCGGGTGGTGAAATGTTTGGCGCAACAATATCAAGGAGCTGGGCATAAGTTCCGCTCAAATGATAATTTCCGGATGTGTCAGCCGGGCCTAATCCTTGGAGTGAAACAGCACGCCGTTGCGCATCTAAGCCGGGACTTGTGGTCGTCAAAGCTGTGTTACCTGTTGTTGTAATTGGATCGGGGTCAAAGACTAAGGCAGCACCAACCTGCTTGCCAGCTGTAGTGAGAACCGTCGCCATTACCATGCGAATGACCTCGGCGCAAAATGCCATGTCAACTTTGTCAATCGTATCATTGCTGGTATGGTAAAAGGGTGCGGTGTCGGCCCCATCAAAAGCGCCAATACAGATATAACTTTTCGCCTCAAATGGCATGTAATCACTGCTATAAATTGGTCCAAGTATCGTCTTGATCGTCGTATAGTCCGTCGCGGCCTGAACCATTTGGGCGGCAAATGATTGCGATGGTGCATCGTTTGTTGAACTTATATTCCCTGTATCTTGCTCTACAACAATCGTTGGATTCGCGGGATCCTCCGGATGTCCGATCATATCAAGGTTAATTAGTAAAGGAATTTGCATCCCGCTCGAGTTCGCAAAATTGGCATAGGCGGTAGATCCAACAAGACCTTGCTCCTCGCCAGAGAAAGCTGCGAATCGAATAGAATAGGTCGTATCGATACTGGAAAGCATGCGCGCAATCTCCAACAACGCGGTTACTCCTGAAGCATTGTCATCTGCACCTGGCGCGGGCGAAGTGGAGTCCGAGAGGTTATTCATCCGCGAATCATAGTGCGCACAGATTATGACATACTTCCCCGGATCGACACTGCCCGGCTTTGTGCAAATAACATTATGTCTTGTTACGCTGCTATAAGTGAAATCATGAAAGACGACATCCGTATAACCCAATGCATGGAACTGGTTCTTCAACCAGGTCGCGGCATCGTTGTTTTTAGATGAAAGAGTATGCCGAGTCCCAAAGTTGACTAGTTGATTGATCCAATTATTAATTCGAGCTTGCGAAACCTGCGCAGCAATAGTAGCAATAAAATTACCAAACGGCGTGAGCGCTTTGCCCGACTTGCCTGGTGCTGTGGGTGCGCGCGGAATTGGTGGTCTCAACCTCTTGTCGGGTGGTGGATAAGTAACGATCAGCTGTTTTTCCATACACACGTATCACTGTTAAAAATAGAGACGGCAACACATATTAGTTCATTGCCGTCTCACAAAATGTTATTTACTGCGGAAGCGAACTTTGATTTCGAATTCGCCCTCGACAGAGACTGCTCCCCATGGGATGTGCAAGTTTAACAAATCGGCCAGACTGGTGATATCCGTTACAGGAGGTTCCGCTGGGCGACTAAAAGCGGAGGGAGGGGCGATATAGAAGGTCATGCCACCAATCACATGATCATCGATGGTGCCAGTAACGGTTAGCCCTTGCGAACGCTCGAACTCTGTGACCTCCTGCCCCTCTGCCTGGTCAATGATGACTTCCACCCAATGACGCTCTCTTGGCCCAAGTGGAATCTCTTCTATACTTGGGAGATTGGTGCGCCATTGCCAGCCTTGGGGTAGCGAGCTGTCAAAATGCAGTGTGATCGTTTTTGGTTCTGAAAAGGGATTGTTGATGTAAAAGCCGCGCGCCATCTGACCCTTTGCCATGGTTGGAGCTAAATTGCGCTGAGCGATGTTGTTATCAAATGGCACCAGGTCAGAGTGAGGTACCACGTCAGTCGCGAGGAGATCTTGAGTGACAGCTTTATCATTGGCGCATTCGACAATCACCAGCATGCACTCGTGACCGACCTCAGTGGGCGTCCAGGGGAATGGACCAACCACAACCCCATTGGATAAACCGGGCGAGATGTTAGTAACATTGAGGGAAGGCGTATCGGTTGCGGTCCAACCAGTCGGCCAGACCAATCCCATGCCTGGAAGACAATGGAAGGCTTTAACCGTGATGGGACCTGAACCGCCTGCATTGGTGCCTATGTTCTTGACCCGCACATATAGGTAGGCGGTGCTGTTGACTGGCGGCTCCACATGATCGGCGGGACCACCAGCTGCCTGGGCAGCCGCATTAGCATAGGGACTTGTCTTCACCCAGATGTCCTGTGTGTCCCAATAGTTCTCATCCCAAAGGTTCTCCGCGAACAAATCGTTACCACTAGCAGATCCATAGCCACCTTCACGCCCATCATTGATGTAAACATCCACTGCTTTGTCTGAATAGCCAGATAGATGACGTCGGCGAAAAGTATCGTAGATTACCTTCTTGTGCAAGCCGTTGGCGTATCGCCATCTGACGACGGCAGGGGTGCCGCCGAGAACGCCGTCTGCCGCTTCGATTTGCTGACCCATCTGCTGAGCTGTCGCGCCGCTAGCTGGAACGTTGGGGTTTGCCATCAAATGCAATCGAATTGCCAAATCACGGGCTCCTGCCTTGACTCCGGGATATACAGAATCACCTCCTAATTTCCTGTAGAGTTCAAACATCGTCGTACACCAAAGCTCACCCGTGAGGTGATTGTCGCCCTGTGTAGTGTACTGTGGATCATCGAAGTTAAAAGTCCGGTCGTAGCGGCGACCAGGCCATGAACCAGTTCCCATTTCTGAATCCCAAGACATCATACGGCCTCGAGTCGCAGACGGATTGGCGTGGTTGTCATAGTAGACGGCAGCAAGGAAATCGCCGAATCCCTCTCCAACGCCACTGACGGGGTTATTGAACCCCGGGTTCACGTTATCTTGAATTGCATGCCCGTACTCGTGAAGGATCACCATGGCGTCTGCTGCATCGGGCACCGGATTGGTAGAAGGAACAGGTACGATCCCGCCGCCAAAGGCTATTCGTCCTGTGCCAGAACCTCCTGGTACGTAATGAGAGTTGTCCACTCCACTCAAACCTTCGGGATCGGCTGGTATCGAATAGTTGGCGCTGTTCGTCAGGCCCAGAATCGACTGAACATAGTCTTGGAATCGGTCGATGTGGAAATAGGTCATCGCGTCAAGAAAGTGGTTATCATCAAAAGAGAACGCAAAATTCCCTGTTGAACTAGTGGGCTCGGCAATCGTGGGGGATTCGGCCTCTTGCATGTGGATGTAGGAGCCATCTAGGTGAAGATTCCCACTCGCATCGGCGGCATTCAAGCGATCAACTGTCATAGATACCCGCTCGCCGTTCAATGTAGCAGCAGCTGAGTTGTGGCGAAGACTAGTATTTCCACTGGTCACAATCGGATTTGGGTCGAAGACTTGGGCATTACCTGTGGCATATTGCAGAAGGTCAATAACGTTGATTAGCTGTCCGGTCATCGCATCTACTAATACGCGCCAGAGATGGGTGGGATTTTCAGTAGTAACGGTCATATCCCAGGCGAGATAATACTGCCCTTCCCTGGGTTGGTTATCCCTCCACACCTCAGCCAGATGGGTTCCCACTGTCGCAAGGAATTTGTCCCGGTAGAGGGTGGGCCCGCCAGCAGGCTTAGGCGGGTGGTTCTCATCCCGCTGATACTGGTAAACGATCAGCACCGGCTTGCTGACCTTATACTTTTCATAGGCCCGCAATAATTGTTTGACCAGTTGACTTGCCTTGCTGGCCGTAACCTCGATTTTCTTTGGATCAAGATCCGTGGGAATGTGATAGTGGTAATTGTTATAAATCGAGTAAACGCGACCATCGTCGTAGAGGTTGACAATCACTTCACTTGAGTCGACTGGAATGTCTTTGAACTCCTGGGTAAAGCGAATGGAATACGCGTTTTGAGCATTTATGTCGCGATGGTCGCGCAGGTCTGGCAAGTCTTTTGACCAACGGAACAATTCAGCATTATCGCTCAGTACCTGGCGTGCAAGATCATGCGGAACAAACCCTGCTTTCCCCATGGCTGGGACCGTCGTGTCGAACCAAGTGCGTAGTGCGCGGGATTGCTCGTCATAGGTGACCCGGCTTTCGGAAGTGATTGGAAGCTTAGGCATTTTGTTCTTCTCCTTGGCCTGTTATTGAATGAGTGAATATCAGAATAATTATGGAACGATCCTCAAACCTATTTTAGCTAGGGATTTCCCTAGTTTTTGTTATTATGCCTTGCTTCAGCACCCAAATCCTGACCATTTCCGAAGTTCAGGTGATCCAACAAAACCTTTCACTTTTACTTTCATGAAATCCTCCAAAGTAACAGGTCACGCTGTGTAGATTTCAGACGATAAGTGGTGAAATTAGCTATCGAGCTTTATTTGGTACGGTAGAACCATCGCCACCACACAAAGTGACAAGATGTCTCGGATTGACTATGAGTTTCTCTAGTTCTGCAGTAATGATACGACGCAACAAGCACGTTTCTAGTAAATCTTGTGAAGATATGTTAATGAGATTCTTTAGCTGTGCTCAAACCAGAATACCGTTTCATCTTGATCTGTGCAAAGTTCACTGACTGAGAGAAAAGCACTCCAATATATGACCCATACCGTTAAGTCAATCCCACTCGATGGAATACTTCTAAATGGCTAAAACCCTAGCTTGGATATTTATTAGTATAATCAAGTTTACAAAAAAGGCAATTTTAGGAAAATTTTCACAATTGTTCTTAGGCACTTGTCCATAGTTTTCAAGTCATAGCTAACAGTCTAAACAGTCACCTTTTCCGGTTTTCCCTGTGTATTCTACGTACCATATCACCAAACGTCTAATAGCCAAACTAGGAAGGACGTTGGCTAATGACAAACTTGCTCGCAAAACACCTTTTCTAGTTAGTTCATTTGTATTTACCTGCTGACTCAATTGGTGATGCCTGAATTCGGGGAAATATCAACCGAAAAATGTATGGCTTTTTATGCACAATGTTTTTATGACCGGCGTTCCAGGAAGTGGGAAGACCCTCATGGCGAGGGCGTTGCCTGGCGTTCTTCCCGAAATGAGCATCGAAGAATCCTTAGACGTGACGCGTACCTATTGGGTAGCCCATCAACTCCCGGCGGGTACGCCGCTGATCCGCTACCATCCTTTCCGTGCGCCGCACGATACCATCTGCCGGTTTGGTGGGTGGTGGGAATATTCCGAAGCTAGGGGAGATCTCGTTAGCGCACAGCGGTGTGTTATTTTTGGATGAATTTCCCGAATTCGGTACGCGCGTCCTCGAGGTGATGCGCCAGCCAATGGAAGATAAAGTAGTGCCCATCAGTCGCGCAAAAGGATCGCTAACTTTTTCGGCCAACTTTCAGCTGGTAGCCGTGATGAATCCCTGCCCCTGGGAGTTCACTGAACCTGTTAAGCAATTACGCTCCTTCTTTCGAGGGAGGGAGCGTAATTGCCCGAGTAAAGTCATCTCTGCCGTTACCAGCTACAGTGTTCAATTATGACAACTTAGCAAAGGCAAAATTGGGGTAAGCGGGCAAGGGTCTTGTTGGTAACAAACTTTCTTATTCTCCCTTTATCCGTCCAAGCGCCATATCTGCAAGTCTTAGATGCTCAAGACTGGATAATGTTAGGCGCTCATACCTGGCCTGTTGTACAATTTCAGAGCCAAAAACAAGGTGAAATGTGACGGTTTTTTGGGCATAACGTGCTGATGGTTAATGAGTCCTGGCGCAGTTGAAAACAACGGTTGATTTATTGGTGCATAATTCAGGTTAACGCACATGCAAAAATCTAGGCAAACGCCCCTGCTGAGGCAGGGGCGTCTTTAATTTCGTCTTTTGAGCCTTTACGACCACCATATTTAGGCAAAATCAGCCTTGCCGTGACCATATATTATGTGCTATTGTGACAACTTAGTGAAAGCTAAATTTTAGGGGAAATATCAATCGAAAAGTGTATGGTTTTTTGTCCATAACGTGTTGATGATGGACCTGCACATGTTCATATACTTTCCCGTCTAGCGTTAGCCTGCTCTCTGGCAGGCCTCCGGGCACAGACCATTTACACCCTTGGAAATACGACCGCGTTGTTCCTTTTCATCCATGCTCTCATTTTCATTAATTTGTGATTGAATCGTTATCATAATGCTTGATCTGTGTTGAACAAACCTCGTACAATTTCGGTATGAAACGCATGTATTGCCGGGGGGGCTGTTCGTGTCAACTCATTTCGAAATTTTTCTAAATTTCGGGTTTAGTGGGATCCAGTATCGATGATAAGAAGGCAAGGGATGACACCATGATGGGAATTGATTCTGAACAAACAGTTGGGGGGGGCTCAATCACCGAATTGAAAGAAAGTAAGCGGACGTTGGAAGCTTTAATCTCAAGCTCAATTGACGCCATTATTGCCATTGATCCTGACAAGAAAATTATTAAATTCAGTCGGCAGGCCGAAAACTTGTTGGGTTATTTAGAGACCAATATGATTGGTCAATCAGTCGAGGGGCTTTATGAAGACAAAGAAAAAGCCAAGGAAATCCATCGCATAATCAAAAATTTTGGAAAGATTGACCGTACGGATATTGTGCTTGTTCATAAGGACGGAAGAAAAATTCCAATTTCGTTTTTCGGAAAACTGATCCTAGATGAAGTGGGCAATATTCTAGGGCAGATAGGCTTCATACGTGATTCTCGCGAAGATCAATTAATGGCGATACGCTTGAAGGCATTGATCGAGGCTTCAAAAGCTATCAACAGTACCTCCGAGCTGAGGGAAATCCTAGAACACGTAGTGCTATCCGCCCTATTTGCGATTCCAACGGCTGACCGCGGCTCAATCTACTTTTATGTTGAAAGGAGCGGAACTCTGAATTTAATGATCTCGAGTTTTGATTTCTCGATAAAATCCTCAGAAGCACTGAGCTTCCACTTCAGTGAAGGCATAGCAGGTTGGGTATTTGAACATCAGCAGCCCGTCATCATCGGGAATACGATGGCAGATGCCCGTTATAAGCGAGCGGATCCTGACGTAAATCCACACCGTTCAATGCTGTGCGTTCCGATCACTAGCAAGCGAAGGAAGATTGGCGTCATGAGTCTAAGCCATTCCATGAAGCTAGAAGCGTTTTCTCAGTTTGATCTCGATCTTCTGATCGGTTTTTCCGACCAAGCGGCGGTCGCGATCGAAAATGCGAATGAAATAACCAGCATTAAAAAAGAGGCAGATGAGCTTGAATTCCTGCGCAACATTAGCTTGAAGATCAATGCACAGACTAATATCGAAGAAATCCTAACTGCCCTACTGGAAAGCGGTAACAAACTGCTGGGTAGCGAGATGGCCGTTGTCCACTGGAAAGGAAGGAGGGAAGGGATATATAAAACCTTTTCCGCGCCTGCGGAGCTACAGAAACTGAAGACTAACCCGCGCCTGGAAGATGGACTTACCGCCGAGGTTTTTCGAACCGGTATTCCAGTTGTGATCCCTGATACGGTGCAGGATGCTCGCGTGAATCCGTTAGTGCTCGACGCAGGAATTAAATCCCTGGTCGGCTATCCGTTACAGCTGCACGGCCAGGTCGCAGGTGCTTTGTTCTTTAACAGCCGGCAGCGCCAGTTCTTTGGCGAGCACGAAATCCACCTGATCTCGCTACTACTCCCGCTCGCGGCTGTCGCAATTGCGAACTCAAATATTATCGAGCGCCTTGAACGTTCTAAGCACTTGTCGGAAGCCCTGATGCAGGCGAGTAGCAAACTGGTATCCACGCACGCTTTGGAAGAGCAGATGATTGTCTTGAAACAATTTATGCAGGCGGAACTCGTTGCGCCGATGTTCTACCTGGGTCTGTATGATGATATTGCCGATATCATCCATCTGAAAATCAATTACGACAATTTCGTCGAACAAGAATTAATCAACATCCCGCTCAAAGACCGGATAGATTGGACAGTCTCAAGCTATGTGGTCAAGAAACAGTTGCCAATCCGATGGAGTACTGAGGCGCAAAAACGTGCCGAATGCGAGCGCTTGGGGATCACTCCCCAGCAAATCGGTGCGGCCTGCCAAACCTGCGTGGCAGTCCCGCTAGTGGTTGATGGGAGCCTCTTAGGTGTGATATCCATCCAAAGCGTGGAACCCTTCGCGTGGGACGAGATTGAAGTTAGCACATTTCTAACGCTTGCCCATCAGGCTTCCATCGCAATCCGTAACGTCAGGCTTCACGAACAAGTTAATAGGACCCGTGATACAGCGATGATAGTTGCTCAAAAGACGGCTCAAGGGATTTTAAAAAATACCCTCGATTCCATCGTTACAGGGATAAAAGATGTGCTAGGCTGCAATATTGTTACTCTGTACACTTACCGGCAGGAGAAAAATCTATTCGATTACCCGCCAGCGATGGCAGGGGAAATCCTATTCCCAGAGATGATTACCGCCGGCTCCGTCTCGCTTGGCACGGCCCCTTATAAGGTGATCGAGATGGATGACATATATTATTCGGAGGATTCTCAGAATGATAAAATACTAGGCACACCTTTTGCCATTCGAGAAAATGTTTGCGCTAGTGTTGCTGTGCCTCTGGTAACGCGTAATAAGCGGGTGGGGGTTTTGTTCACCAACTATTGTCACGGAAAGCATACTTTTACCAAAGGAGAGTTAGAAATTATCGATCTGTTTTCGCTTCAGGCGGCGGTTGCCATCAGCAACGCAATGATGTATGAAGAAGAGCAGAAACGCAGGGAGGTCTTAAAAATCATCGACGAAGCTGGCCGCACCGTGACCAGTTCCCTAAAACTGGATGAGATTTTTGATAGCCTGGTACGCCAAGCACATAAACTGACAGGTGAAAAAGGCCAGATTGCTAGTTCCGCCAGCATCAACATTGTTGAAGGAAATTACGTTACCCTGAAGGCAGTATATCCGCCGAGTGAGGAAGAGAATATTAGCAATGCTAATCTGGTGACAACAGATTTGAATACAGGAGTGAATGGAAGAATTGGGATTATCGGCCTAGCTGTGAAAAAATCGGCGTCGATCCTTGTAGAAGATGTAAAAGCCAATCCTGAGTACCTCTCATCCAATGAGCATACAAAATGCGAGTTGGCCGTCCCAATCATTTACCGAAACGAAGTTGTAGGAGTGATAAATGTTGAGCACAATGTAATCGGTGGACTCGATAAAGATGATCAGCAAGCTATTGAATCGCTTGCGGCACATGCGGCAGTTGCAATACAAAATGCTCGAATATACCAAGTTCTTCAACGCAAGAGTCAGCACCAGAACGCGATATATGAAGCCTCCAAGACAATCAATAAAAGCTTGGACTTGACAGAGAAAGAATTGTTGAAACTTTTGGTTGAGCAAATGGTGGTTATGATTGTTCCCGCGGTCGGCGCAGTGAATATCTGGGGTGCAATCCTCCTCTACAATAATGAAAAAAAAGAATTGAAAATGGAGTGCATCTATCCAAGTGAAAGTTTTGAATCCCAATGGATAGGACAGATCCGCTCGCTGACAAATCCTCTAGGAGGAAGAATCGGCATTACCGGTCGAGCTATACTTGATAAAAGACCGCAGCGGGAAGGTGATGTGACTCGGAATAGCGATTACCTAGACTATTCCAAATACACAAAATCTGAGCTGGATGTTCCGATTCTCGAAGGGGATGCTATATTAGGTGTACTTTCACTGGAATGCAACCTATTGAACGGCTTTGACAAAGATGCCGAAGATGCTTTGT
>Ga0210377_10002016_pt1 | contig 18044 bp, 15 predicted proteins | sample PLM4_65_b1redo_FD_155480 | JGI IMG/M metagenome (GOLD analysis project Ga0210377, IMG submission 155480) | Groundwater sediment microbial communities from an aquifer in East River, Colorado, USA - PLM4_65_b1 redo | ecosystem: Environmental > Terrestrial > Soil > Riparian zone | place: USA: East...
TGCGAGGGCTGCCCGTCATGCGCGGCCTGGGCGTGCCGGTGATCTTCGACGGGACCCACAGCGTCCAGTTGCCCGGCGGGTCCGGGATTGCGTCGGGCGACCAGCGGGAGTTCGTGGCGCCCCTTGTCCGCGCCGCGGTGGCGGCCGGCTGTGACGGCCTGCTCCTGGAGGTCCATCCCGATCCCGACCGGGCCCCGTCAGATGGCTCGACGATGCTGCCCCTGGATGCCCTCCCCTCTCTTCTGGCTGAGGTGACCGCCATCGCGCGCGCCCTGGCCCGCCCGGTTTAGAATGGCGCAGTATCTCCGTCTCCTCCGGTACTCCCGCCCCTATCGCGGCCGGATTGCGATCTCGATCGGGTGTCTCCTGATCGTCTCCCTGCTCAATGCGGTCTCGATCGCCTCCCTCCAGCCGGTCTTCGACGGCCTCTTTGGAGGCGAGGCGAACCGGCAGTTCCTCAGCCTGCCGCGGGCGCTCCAGGCGGGGCTGGGGGACTGGGGGGTCCGGGCCCAGGCGTTCATGCGGGCCCACCAGATGAGCGTCCTCACCTTCCTGGCGTGGTTTCTCCTCCTGGTGCTCACCGTCAAGGCGCTGGTGGGCTACGTCAGCGTCTACCTGATGAAGGACGTGGCCGAGCGGGTGATGGCGGATGTCCGGGACCATCTGTACGGGCATCTCCACACGCTGTCCCTGGGGTTCTTCCTGCGGCGCAACACGGGGGAGATCGTGTCCCGGGTGACCGCCGACGTGGACGCTGTGGGCGCCGCGGTGACCGACCTCTTCCGGAATGCGCTCCGGGAGCCGTTCACCATGGTGGGCCTGGTGGGGTTGCTCTTGCTCATCCACTGGCCGTTGGCCCTGGCCTCTCTGGTCATCTTCCCCATGACGGCTATCCCCATCATCAAGTTCGGAAAAAAGATCCGGCGCCGCGGCACCCGGGTGCTGGAGCGGCGGGCGGAGCTGTCCACCGTCCTGCAGGAGGGCATCACCGGGATCCGCATCGTCCAGGCCTTTGGCATGGAAGAGTACGAGCGCCGCCGGTTCCGCAGCAAGAACCGTGAGCTGTTCCAGGCCATCATGCGCATCGTGCGGGTGGATGCGCTGTCAACGCCCGTCATGGAAATGCTGGAGTCGGTGGGGATCGTGGTCGCCGTCTGGCTGGGTGGGTACCTGGTGTTCCGGGGCGAGCTCACGCCGGGTGCTTTCATGGGCTTCCTGGGGGCCCTGGCATCGCTGTACGTCCCGATCAAGCGCCTGAGCGCGGTGAACAACAATATCCAGCGGGGGATGGCAGGCGCCCAGCGAGTCTTCGACATATTGGACCAGCGGCCCGAGGTGGCGGATCGGCCCGGGGCCAGGATCCTCCCTCCGGTGAAAGAAACGGTCGCCTTCGAGCGCGTCGGCTTTGCCTACGAGCCCGGCCGCTTCAGCCTGCGGGATATCCACTTCCAGGGGAAGGTGGGGGAGATCGTGGCCATCGTGGGCGCCAGCGGGGCCGGCAAGAGCACGCTGGTGAACCTGCTGCCGCGCTTCTTTGATCCCACGGAGGGGCACATCCTGCTGGACGGGGTGGATCTGCGGGACGTCACGCTGGCTTCTCTGCGAGCGCAGATCGGTATGGTGACCCAGGATACGATCCTCTTCGATGACACCGTGGCCAACAATATCGCGTATGGGCAGGCAGCGGACTGCGACCCCGCCCGGATCCGCGAGGCGGCAAGCCTGGCCAATGCAGCAGAGTTCATCGGCGACCTTCCCGACGAGTACGAGACCCGGATCGGCGAGAAGGGGGTTCGACTCTCGGGCGGTCAGAAGCAGCGTATCGCCATCGCGCGCGCAATCCTCAAGGATCCGCCCATCCTCATCCTGGACGAGGCGACTTCCGCCCTGGACGCCGAGGCGGAGCGCCTAGTGCAGGAGGCGTTGGAGCGCCTGATGCGGAACCGGACGACCTTCGTCATCGCGCACCGCCTCTCCACGGTGATCCAGGCGGACAAGGTCGTGGTTCTGGAGGGCGGACGCCTGGTGGAGATGGGAACCCATCCGGAATTGATGGCCGCCCGGGGGGCCTACTTCCGCCTCTACCAGAACCAGCTCCAGGGGACGTAAGCGCATGGCGGGGACGATTCCGCCGCAGAGGATCCTCTGCATCAAACTCAAACACATTGGCGATGTGCTCCTCATGACGCCGGCCGTTCGCGCCCTGCGCCGGGCCTGGCCCGGGAGTACGATTGCAGCCTTGGTGCCCCGCGGGACCGAGGGGGTGTTGGCAGGCAATTCAGACCTGGATGCGATCCTGGTCTTTGACCGGGGGGCGGGCATCGCGGGCAGTTGGCGGGCCGTCCGAGCCGTTCGGCGATACGCGCCGGACCTGGTCCTGGAAATGGGGCAGGGGGATCGGGAGGCCGTCCTCGGCTGGCTCTCAGGGGCGCCGGAGCGGGTGGGCTACGCGCCCAGGTGGTCAGGCCGGTGGCGGCGGGCGCTCCTCAGCCGAGCCGCGCCGTGGAACGGCCGACGCCACGTGATGGAGGCCAATCTGGATCTCGTCCGGGCTTGCGGGGTTCCCGCCGAGACCTGCCGGCCGGTTCTGGTAGTCCAGCCGGAGATTCGGGCGCGGATGGAGGTGCGCCTCGCCTCCGCAGGACTTGGGCCGGGCCAACCCCTGGTGGTCGTCCACCCCGTCTCCCGGTGGCTGTTCAAGGCCTGGCCCGAGGTGGGATGCGCCGAGACGATCAGGTGTCTGGTCCGGCGCGCGGAGGCTGCCATCGCGGTCACCAGCGGGCCCGGCGCCGCGGAGATGGAGGCGGCGAATCGGATCCTGGCCCGGGTCGCGGCATCTCAGGTCGGAGCAGCGCGCTCCCTGGTTCCCGTCATCGGCCTGATCGGACAGACGACCCTGGAGGAACTGACAGCCCTGTTGGGACGGGCCGCGCTGTTCATCGGGGTGGACTCGGCCCCGATGCACATGGCGGCGGCCCTGGGCGTCCCGGTGGTGGCCCTCTTTGGACCATCCGGCGAGCATAACTGGGGTCCCTGGGGAGAAGGACACGTGGTCGTGTCGAGCCCTTACCTTTGCCGGCCGTGCGGGCAGGACGGCTGCCTCGGGAGCAAGCGGAGTGACTGTCTGGAGGCGATTTCAGTTCAGGCGGTGATGACGGCGGTGGAGAAGGTCTTGGGCCAATCGGTTGCCTCGGCGGGCCGGAGATAAATGCGGGATCCGGTCTCCGTCGCCCTGATCACGCTGAACGAAGAGCGAAACATCCGCGCCTGCCTGGAGAGCGTGACGTGGGCGGAGGAGGTCGTGGTCTGCGACTCCGGCAGCACCGATCGGACACTGGCCCACGCCGCCGAGTGCGGTGCGCGGACCTTCCGGGACGATTGGCGCGGCTTCGCAGGCCACAAGAACCTGGCCGTCGATCGCTGCAGCCACCCGTGGATTCTCGTCTTGGACGCCGACGAGCGGGTGACGCCGGCGCTCCGGCAGGAGATCGAGGCGGTCGTGGGCGATCCGGAGGCGCGGGACGGCTATCTGATCCCGCGGCGGAGCTACTTCCTGAGACAGTGGATCCGGGGCTGCGGTTGGTACCCCGACGAATCCGTCCGCCTGTTTCGGCGCGGCCGCGGCCGCTTCGGGGAGCGGGCCGTCCACGAGGCGGTGGTCGTGGATGGACGCGTGGGGCGCCTCAGGGCCCCCCTGGAGCATTTCACCTACGATTCCATCAGCGCGTTTCTCCAGCGCATGGATCGGTACTCGGCCCTGGCTGCAGCGGAGCTGCATCGGGCCGGGCGATCCGCGCATCTGTGGGATCTTGTCGCGCGTCCCGCCTGGACGTTCCTCCGGATGCTCCTGTTGCAGGGCGGCTGGCGGGAGGGATGGCGCGGCCTGGTGTTGTCCGGCCTGTATGCCGCTTATGCCTTCAGCAAGTACGCCAAGCTGTGGGAACTGGAGCTGACGGGACGCGATGGCTGACCGGCTGGTCATCCTTCACAGCGAATCGTCCACCGCCTGGGGCGGACAGGAGATCCGAATCCTGACCGAGGCCGCCGGGCTGCGGGAGCGGGGCCACGAGGTCTCCATCCTTTGCCAGCCCGACAGCATGCTGGCCGCCCGGGCGCGCGAGGCGGCGCTCCCCCTGTTGCTCGAGCGGATGCCCTTTGCCCACGATCCCCGGACGATCCTCCGGATGCTCCGGCGCTTCCGCCGCTGGCGCCCGCAGGTGGTGGTCTCCCACAGTTCGGTGGATAGCTGGTGCGCCGGAATCGCGGCCCGCATGCTGCGGATCCCGGTCGTCCGGGTGCGGCACCTGTCGGTGCCGATCGGCCGCCACCCGGCCTCCCGGTTCGTTTACCGCCGGCTCTGCGACGCCGTCATCACCACGGGCGAAGCGATCCGCGGGCATCTGATCCAAGGGGTGGGCCTGCCCCCCGCCAAGGTCCTCAGTATCCCGACGGGGATCGACACGGCGCGGTTCGATCCCCGCAAGGCCGACGGGCGCCGGGTGCGGAAGGCGCTCGCGATTCCGCCTGACGCACCCCTGGCGGGCATTGTGGCGGTCCTGCGGGACTGGAAGGGTCATCAGGTCTTCCTGAAGGCAATGGTGCAAGTGCGGCAGCACCTCCCGACCGCGCGAGCACTGGTCGTGGGGGAGGGGCCGCAGCGGCGCAATATCGAGCGGCGCCGCCGCGAGTTGGGCCTGGAGGCTGCGGTGATCCTGACCGGGCATCGGGAGGACATCCCGGACCTGCTGGCCAGTCTGGACGTGGTGGTCTCGGCCTCGACAGGGGCGGAGGGTGTCCCCCAGGCCCTGTTGCAAGCGCTGGCCATGGAACGGCCTGTCGTGGCCACGGCGGTGGGCGCTGTGCCCGAGATCATCCTCGACGGGGAAACGGGGCGCCTGGTCCCGCCCGGCGACCCCTCCCGATTGGCCGAGGCCATGACCGAGGCTCTGCGGGACCCGGCGGCGCTCCGCCCGCAGGCCCTGGCCGGTGCGCGGTGGGTCCGCGAGCAATGGGACGTCGGGCGGATGCTGGACGCGGTGGAGCGAGTGTACGCGGGGGTAGCGATCCCACGGTGGTGATCTACGCGGCCGGCGAGTACGCGCGGCGGGGCACCTACCACAAGCACCTGGACCCAGACTGGTCCTTTGCACCCGTCTACCGGCGGAAAATGCGGCTGGTCCGGGAGCTGCTGGACCGGGCCGGCCCCCAGACCGCGGTCCTGGACGCGGGCTGTGGCGAGGGTGTCCTCGTGGAGGAGTACCGGGCGCGCGGGTTCCGCATCCAGGGCGTAGACCGGGATTTCGCCTCGGGGGCCGTGCTGCGTGGCGACCTTCTGGCCCTCCCCTTCGGATCGGGCTCCTTCGACATGGTCCTGTTGTTGGACGTGATCGAGCACTTCCCCTTCGAGCGGCAAATGCCCCTGCTGCGGGAGGTGCGTCGCGTCTTACGGACGGGTGGCAGCCTGGTGCTGAGCGTGCCAAACCTGGCCCATCTGGGTTCGCGCTGGAAGTTCGCGTGGACGGGCAAGCTGGGCCGGACCGGGAGCGTCGAGTACCATCCGGGGGACCGGCCGGTGCATGAGTACCTGGAGATGCTACCATCCGCGAGGCTCGCCCTAGCGAGGCGTCGCGGGATCTTCCCGACCGTCCCGGGCCTGTATCAACTGGTGCGGCGCCACCCGGCCCGGATGGGTTGGCTGGTGGGATGGGTGGGCTGGCTGCGTGTCCCGGGCTGGTGCTTCCTGAATCTCCTCGAGTGTCGGGCAGTCTGATGCGGCTGGCCTACGTGGATCCTCAAGCCTACCCGTCGGCGGCGCCGGAGTCGCTGCAGACATTCCACACGTGCGTGGGCCTGGCTGCCCATGCGGAGGGGGTCTGGCTGGTAGGCGGACGCGGGTCGATGCCGGATGCCGAAGCCTACTACGGGGTCCGGCAGCCGGCCAACCTCGTCCTGCTCCGGCTGCCCCGCTTTCGACGCGAGCAGGGATGGGTGCGGCCCAGCTGGACCGCTCCTTTCCACTTCCTCGCCCTGGCGACGGTGCGCCGACTGGTGCACGACGAGGGGATCGAGGTCGTGCTGATCCGGAACCTCAAGGTGGCCCGGTTCTTCCTGCGGGCCCATCGACGCCGCGCCCTCCCGCCGGTGGTGTTCGAGAGCCACCAGGTCTTCGCCGATACGTTCCGGGAGGAGGCGGCACGACAGGGACGAGATGTTGCGGGCAAGCTGCGCCGGCTGGCCGCCCTGGAGGCGGAGGTGTACCGAGAGGCCGCGGGCCTCATCGTTCTCACGCACCAGTTGGCCGCGATCCTCGGCGAGCGTTTCGCCACGCGTGGCCTGATCCAGGTGGCGCCCGACGGGGTGGATCTCCGGGGGCCACTCTCTGTGGCGGCGAACGCCGCAGACGGCCCGGTCACCTACCTGGGCAACTTTCACCCGTGGAAGGGGGTGGAGGTGCTGGTCCGGGCCATGACTCACGCGCCCGGGATTCGGCTCGCGCTGGTGGGAGGCGAATCGGGAGCCCGGGCCCGGATCGCGGCCCTGGCGAGGGAACTCGGGGTGTCGGGGCGGGTGCGGTTCGTCGGCCCAGTCCCGCCATCGACTCGGTGGAGGTACCTGGCTGAGGCGTCTGTGTGCGTGCTGCCGCTCACCCGGTCAGTCTTTGGGACCTCCTTCACGTCCCCGCTGAAACTGTTCGAGTACATGGCGGCGGCGCGGCCCATCGTCGCCTCGGACCTGCCCACGCTGCGGGAGGTCTTGCGGGACGGGGAAAACGCGCTGCTGGTTCCCCCGGAGGATCCGCCAGCCCTGGCGGCGGCGATCCAGCGGCTGCAATCGGACCGGGCGCTGGCCGAACGGTTGGCCGCGCGTGCCGCCCAGGACGTCCGCGCCTACACGTGGGACACGCGTGGAAAGCGGATCCTGGAGTTCCTCCTCACCGTGGGAGCGGCGTGATGTGCGGGATCGCGGGTCTGATCCGCTTTGACGGTGAGAAAGTCGGGGAGGGCGTCGGCCGGATGGTGGAGGCGCTCCGGCATCGTGGGCCGGACGATGCCGGGCTGGCCTTCTTCGATACTGCTCGCGGTGTGGCGGTGGGCACGGGCCCGGGCGATCCCGGTGACGCCAACGCCGCCCTGGGGTTTGCCAGGCTGAGCATCATCGATCTGTCCCCGGCGGGACATCAGCCGATGGCCAACGAGGACGGGACCATCTGGATCGCGTTCAACGGTGAGATTTACAACTTCGCCAAGGTCCGGCCATGGCTCGAGGCCCAGGGTCATCGGTTTCGCTCCCGCACCGACACCGAGGTCTTGCTCCACGCCTATGAGGAAGAGGGCATCCGCTGCCTCGAGCGTTTCCGCGGGATGTTCGGGCTGGCGATCCTGGATCTGCCCCGGAGGCGTCTCTTCCTGGTTCGCGATCGGCTGGGGCTGAAACCGGTCAAGTATGTCGCGCAGGCGCGGTTCTTTGCCTTCGCCTCGGAGCTCAAGGCGCTCTGTGGGCTGCCGGAGGTCTCACGCCAGCTGGACCCGGTAGCCGTGGAGGACTACCTGGCCTACCGGTATGTGCCGGCGCCCCGCACGGGGCTGGAGGGGGTGTGCAAGCTCCCGCCGGCTTCGGTGCTGGAACTGGATCTCACGACCGGAAGGTTCAGCATCACGCAGTATTGGTCCCCCCCACGCGGTCCCGCGGTTCCTCGCGCTGAGGCGGAGATCCTGGCAGAGGCGCGGAGGCGGTTCGACGAGGCGGTGGCCCTCCGCCTGATTGCCGACGTGCCGGTGGGGATCTTCCTCAGCGGGGGGCTCGATTCCAGTGCCGTGGTTGCGTCGGCGGCTCAAACCCGAGACGGCCTCCGTACGTATACCGTCGGCTTTGACGATCCTCGGTTCGACGAGCTGGCGTATGCCCGAGTCGTGGCGCAGCGGTTCGGAACCCAACACCACGAACTGATCGTTCGCCCGACGCTCCGCGAGGATCTGGACGCCATCGTGTGCGCCTTCGACGAGCCGTTCGCGGACGTCTCGGCTGTCCCCAGCTACTACCTGGCGAAAGCCACCGGCGCTCACGTCCGGGTCATGCTGAACGGGGACGGCGCCGACGAACTCTTCGGGGGATACAAGCGGTACCGAGTCCACCGGCGGACGCGTGGATGGCAGGGCCTGCTGCCGCCCCGCCGGGAGTGGCTGGCTTCTGCGGCGCGACTGGTGCCCTTCGAGCCGGACAAGAAGGGCTGGCGCGGCCGCCTGGGACGACTGTTCCTCGAGGCCTCGCTCCCGTATGAGCGAGCCTATCAGCTTCGCTTCAGCGGGATGGATTCGCGGACCCGCGAGGCCCTGCGGGGTCCATGGCTCCGGGAACATACGCGAGGCCACGACCCGCTGGACCGGCTGGCGCGCTTCTTCGCCACGCCCAAGGGTGAGGATGCGGCGGTTCGCCTGCAGGACGTGGACCTCGTGACCTACCTGCCGGACTACATTCTGGTGAAGTCGGATATGGCCGGGATGGCCCACAGCCTGGAGGCCCGCGCGCCTTTCCTGGACCATCAGTTCGTGGAGTTTGCCGTCCAGTTGCCCGCCCGCTGGCGCACGGGTCGCAAGGTGCTCCTTCGCCGAATGCTGGCGGACCGCCTCCCCCCCGAGATCCTCGGTCGAAAGAAGATGGGATTCAATCCTCCCATTGAGGGATGGATCCGGGGTGAACTCTCAGGCATGGTCCGGGAAACGCTGACCGGACCGGCGGGCTTCACCGGAGCGCTCTTCAACGCCGGAACGGTGAGAGCCATGGTGGATCACCATCTGGGTGGGCGGGGCAACTTGGGGGAACAGATTTGGCTCCTGCTGGTGCTGGAGGTGTGGATGCGGGCCTTCGGGGTCAGCCTGTGAGGTGCGGTCACTGATGCGACTGCACCCGCTGGATCCGATCCTGGCAACGATCATGCGCCGCCGGGCGGCCGCCGGGAAGCGCCCGTCGCCCGTCCACGCGTTTGCCCCGGACCGGGTGGCGCGCATCCTGATCGTCTCGACGACGGGCCTCGGAGACACGTTGTTTGCCACGCCTGCCTGGCGGGCCCTGCGCCAGCGGTACCCGGCGGCCCGCATCGTGGGGCATGTGCGAGAGAAATTCGTGCCGCTGTTCGACGACAATCCGCACCTGGATGCGATCATCCCGTACGCGGGAGGATACCGGTGCTTCTTCGGTACGGTGAAGGCATTCCGCCGGGAGCGGTTTGACCTCGTGCTCATCTTCCACGGGATGGGCCCCCAAGCCATCCCGATGGCGGTTCTTTCGGACGCTCCCTTCGTGATCCGAATCCCCAATAGCGGCGAGTACGGATACCTCCTTTCAAACGCGGAGCCATCGCTGGAGAATCTGCCTTACCCCGGTGAGCATGCCATCCGGTGCCGGCTCCGGATCGCGGGGATGGTGGACGCGAAATCCGACGACGTCCGGATGATCCTGCCGGTCACCCCAGAGGACCGGGAGGCGGCGCACGCCCTCCTCGTCCAGGCCGGTGTGGATGCTCATACGCCGACTGCGGGCCTGGTCCCAGGGGCGGCCACGGTGTTCAAGCAGTGGCCGGCCGAGCGCTTTGTGGCGGCGGCACGGGGTCTGCTCGACGGCCGGTCCGGCTGGCGCCTCGTGGTCTTGGGTTCGATGGAGGAACGAGGGCTGGCGGCAGAGGTGGCGCGCGCCCTCGGCCCGGTCGCCGTGACCTTGGCCGGTCGCGCGGATCTCCGCGCGCTCCGCGGTCTCATCGCCGGCCTGCGGTTGCTCGTCACCAACGATACGGGCCCGTTGCATATTGCGGTGGCGGTGGAGACACCCACCGTTTCCCTGTTCGGCGCGACCGACAGCCGCGGGACCGGCCCCCTGCAGGATCTGGAACGGCACGTGGTCCTCCAACGGCCCGCGCCCGTCTGGGATACCCGCAATATCCAGCGCCGCAACAACCTGCCGATGTACCGGATCGAGGTGGACGATGTGGTGGCGGCGGGGCGGGAGCTGTTGGCCAGGGTGGGAAGTTAGGCTGTGTGCGGAATCGTGGGGATGTTTCTGCGCGAAGGAGTCGCGACCCGGGAACGCCTCGAGGCCGCGATGGACGCCGTCCGCCACCGGGGACCCGACGAGGCCGGGGTCCATCTCGACGGCCCTATCGGTCTGGGACACCGTCGGTTGAGCATCATCGATGTTGCGGACGGGCAGCAGCCGATGGCCGACGGCAGCGGCCGGCTCTGGACGACCTACAACGGGGAGATCTACAACTTCGCCGAGATCCGTCGAGAGCTGCAAGCGGCCGGCAGCGGTTTCCGCACCCGGAGCGACACCGAGGTCCTCTTGGAGGCGTACCGGGTCCGAGGCCGGGACTGCCTGGCCGCCTTCCGCGGCATGTTCGCCTTCGCCCTCTGGGACGCGGAGAGGCGGGAGCTGTTCCTCGCCCGCGACCGCCTGGGGGTGAAGCCGCTCTACACGGCGGAGACCCCGGCGGGTTTCTTCTTCGCCTCCGAGATCCCGGCGCTCTTCGCCATGGCCGACCTTCCCCGGACGCTGGATGCGGCGGCACTGCAGCACTACCTCACGCTCCAGTACGTCCCGGCCCCGCGGACCGGGTTTGCCGCGATCCAAAAGCTCCTCCCGGCCCACTGGCAGGTGGTGCGGGATGGCCGCGCGGTCGGGCAGGAGCGGTACTGGGATGTCACGCCGGTGGCGGATCCGACCCTGGATGAGACGGAGGCGAGGATCCGCCTCCGCCACCTCCTGGCCGAGGCCACCCGCCTCCGGCTGGTCAGCGATGTCCCGGTCGGTGCGTTCCTCAGCGGCGGCGTGGACTCCAGTATCACCGTGGCCCTGATGGCCCAGGCCATGCACCGGCCGGTGAAAACCTTCTGCGTCGGCTTCTCGGAGGCGCGGCTGGATGAGCGCGGTTACGCCAGTGAGGTTGCGCGGCGGTATGGTACCGACCACGCAGAGGTGAGGGCGGACCCGGACGTGGCCGCCACGCTGCCCCGGTTGGTTCAGCAGGCCGGCTCGCCCTTTGCGGATCCCTCGCTGGTCCCGACGCATGCGGTCGCGGCTGCCGGTCGCAAGGAGATCACGGTCGCCCTCACGGGCGACGGCGGCGACGAAGCCTTCGGCGGGTACAGGCGCTACGGGATTCTGGCCTTCGCGGCCGGAGCGCAGGCGGCGGGCCTGGTGCCGGCGTGGCGGGCCCTCCGGAAGGCGACCCTGTTTCTGGAGCGGCGGCTGAACCCCCGGAGGCGGAAGCACTATCCTGCGGGCCCGGCGGACCTCGTGCTGGAGGAGCGGGACCCCGTCACCCAGTACCTCATGCTCACCAGGATCTTCGGCGCGGAGGCGTTGGAGGCCCTGGTGCGACCGGAGGTCCGCCGGGCCTGGAAGGATGGCGAGACGGTCGATTGGCTCCGGACGCGCTGGGATCGGACCGAACCGGCGGATGCCGTGTGTCGCTGGATGGATCTCGACCGGAACGCCTTCCTGGCCGAAGACGTCCTGCCGAAGGTGGATATCGCCAGCATGGCGGCGTCGCTGGAGTGCCGGTCGCCCTTCCTGGACCATCGGGTCGTGGAGTTCGCGGCCACTCTGCCGGGACGCTGGCTGGTGGATCCGGTCCGGAAGCGGGGGAAGCGGATCCTGCGGGCCGCCTTCTCTGACCTGGTGCCGGCCCGGGTGATGGACCGTCCAAAGATGGGCTTCACGCCGCCGGTCGCCAGTTGGCTGCGCCAGGAGGTCCGGCCGCTGGTCACTGACCAGCTCCTGGCGCCGGGGCCATTTTACGAGGTCATCCAGGCGGACACGGTGGCCTGGCTCGCGCGCCAGCATCTGGATGGGCAATCCGCCCACGGGAAAGCCCTCTGGACTCTGCTGAGTCTGCGCCTCTGGTGGGACGCGTTCGGGGTGACTCTCTGATGAAAATCGCCCTCTACGAACTCACGTCCACGGTGACGGCGGGCGGCATCCAGAGCACGATGTGGGAGCTGGGTCGGGAGCTGTCCGCCCGGGGCCACACCGTGCATCTGTACGGAGGGACCGGTCCGATCCGGGAAGAGGTGCCTGGAGATTTTTCCGTTCGGACGTTCCCCTTTGTCTCGCGGGAGCGGTTCCCGGACCTCGGCACCCGGTTCCGGGCCTTCTGCGAACGGCTGTCCTTCGCCCGGCATGCGCTGGGTCCTCTGTGTGCCGGGCGCTACGACGTGACCTTCATCCGGAAGCCCTACGATATGCCAACCGCCCTGTGGGCGAAGCGGCAATCCGGCCCCCGGGTTGTTTTCAAGAGCGGCGGGACCGAATTCTTTCCTGGCTACCGGACGTGCGCCAAGCGGCTGGACGGATTCCTGGCGTGCAGCCGGTTCAACGCGGAACAGATCCGGGCGCGGACCAGCCTCACCCCCGAGGTTCACTACAACGGGGTCAGCCCGGCGTTGTTCCATCCGCTTCCCCGGGACGCGGACCTGGTGGCTCGGCTTGGACTGGCCTCGGAGGACTTCGTGATTATTTCGGCGGTCCGGCTGGTAGGGTGGAAGGGCCTCCAGTTCGCTCTGCAGGCGATGCGGCAGCTTCGCGAGCACGGGAGGTTTCACTACCTCCTGGTGGGGGATGGGGAGTTCCGCCCGCGGCTGGAGGCACAAGTGCGGGAACTCGGCGTTGCCGACATCGTCACCATCGTGGGCAGCGTGCCGCGCAGGGTGCTGCCGCGCTACTACAGTGTGGCCGGCGCGGCGGTGTTTCCCAGTATCGGGGATGACGCGTTTCCCAACTCGGCGGTGGAGGCCATGGCCTGTGGCGTCCCCGTGGTGGCCACCCCTTCGGGAGGCATCCCCGAGGCGGTGGTGGATGGTGAGACCGGTGTGCTGGTCCCGCCCCGCGACCCGGCAGGGATCGCGCACGCGCTGATGCAGCTGGCAGGCGATCGGGCCGCGACGCAGGCCATGGGGGAGAAGGGACGGCTCAGGGTGACGGAACGATTCAACTTGAGCCGGCTGACCGACGACCTGCTGGCCGTGTTCGAAGGGCGGCGAGGGTCATGAAGGGCACGCCTGTTCGGCCGACTGACCTGGAGGCCGTCAAGCGCCAACAGCGGGCCTTCTACCAGGCCAATGCGAAGTACTATCATCTGATCGACGAGCAGTTCCAGTCCGGGTATACTTACGACGACATCCTAAAGGAGCTGGCCGGACGCCTCACTGCGCCGGTTGGGTTCCTGGACGTCGGTTGCGGCAGCGGGTATTACGTCCTGCGGGCTAGAGCGCTTGGGTGCATGGCGACCGGCATCGATCTGTCCCTGCACTCCTGTCACATGGGGTCCAAGCGGGTCGGCGGGCGGTTCTGCCAGGCGGATGCCGAGTCTCTGCCTTTCCGCGACGGCTGCTTCGGCCTGGTCTTCTGCCAGCAGCTCATCGAGCACGTGGTCTTCCCCGAGCGGGTCCTCGCCGAGATCGCCAGGGTTCTGCGACCCGGGGGCATTCTGTTCCTCAGCGCCCCCAACCGGCTGGGCCGACGCTCCGCGCCCAAGATCCAGCGGATCCTGAGAGAGCTGTACGCCGGCACCGAGGTGAAGCGGATCGTGGCTTTGCCGCCGGACGTGCTCCGGCGCTGGAGCACCTCGGATGACATTGACGCGTTACAGGACACCGACATGTGCAACGAGACGACCGTGTTCCAGGCGCTCCGGCTGGTCCGCCAGGTGGGACTGACCGTGGAGCGGTTCGATACGCTCCGCCATGCGCGGAAGTACGGCCGGCTTGCATATCTCCTGGCCCGGGCTGCCAGCAGGCTCCCTCTGGCCCGCTACGCAGGCGTCAACTTCAAGATCGTGGCACGGAAGGCTGGAGCGCCTTGAGCCCGGGCCGACCACTGCCTCGGCCTATCCGGCGCCTTCGCCGGACGCGGCTGGCGGCTTCACTCGGACCGGTCGCCCCGCGCGCCGATCCTCCTGGACTGGTGACACAGTGGCTTCGCAGGATCTCGGATCTGGGAGGCTTGCGGAACCTCATGCCCTTCTGGAGAACGGGATGGAACCTCCCGCCCATCGGTTGGAGGAGAGCGGTGCCATGACCGGGACGATGGGAGTGCCACTCGTCTGTCCTGCCTGCGGTATGGGGTTGCCGGAGGCCGGGAGTTGGCGGGATGCGCCCGTGGCGTGTCCAGGGTGCAAGGCCAGCTACGCTTCGGTCAATGGGATCCTGCGGTTCGTCCCGCATGATCAATACTCTCGCAGCTTCAGCTTCCAGTGGGCGCGCCACGCCCGGACGCAGATGGATGATGCCACCCGCAACGGAACGGAGCAGACCCTCCGCCGAATGCAGTTCACCCCCGAGTTGGTGGCAGGGCGGAGGGTGCTAGACGCGGGCTGTGGGGTCGGTCGGTTCTCCGACGTTCTGGCGCGCTGGGGAGCCGAGGTCGTGGCGGTAGATCTCAGCGCGTCCGTTGAGGTCGCGCGGGCAAACCTCCGGGACCGCACAGGGGTGACGATCGCCCAGGCCGATATCCTGCGGCTCCCGTTCCCTCCGGCAACCTTTGATGTGATCGTCTCATGGGGCGTCCTGCACCACACGCCCGATTGCGCGGCGGCATTCCGGGCGCTGTGCCGGCTGTTGCGGCCCGGTGGGACGATCGCCATCTGGGTCTATGGCAAGACCCGGAGCGTCCGGCGGCGGGTTATGGACGCGTATCGGCACGCCACGGTCCACCTGCCGCACCGCCTGCTCTACGGGCTGTGTTTCGTGGCGGTTCCCCTCTATTACGTGTACAAGGTCCCTCTCCTGGGCAACCTGTTGCGCGTCCTGATTCCGGTTAGCCGGCAGCGAGACGCCAGGGAACGCGTGCTGGAAACGTTTGACTATTATTCTCCGCGCTACCAGTCCAAGCACACGTTTCCCGAGGTGCATGGCTGGTTCGTGGAGGCCGGACTCACCGACATCCGCATCTTCGACCCGCCGGTCAGGATCGTGGGGCGACAGCCAGGGGGAACGAGAGGATGATGGTGCCATGCGGCTGACGGCGGTCCGCGGACAGCTCGGATGGAATAAACCGTGAGAGCCCCCTGCCGAGCCGGGATCTCCCCAGGCATGCGACCTGTCCTCCCGGAGAGAGCACAGGTTGTTTCGCCGAGAGTCCACGGGGAAGCGACCGGAGACAAGAGGTCCGCCGGTGTCCTTTGAGCGGGTTCGAGCCCTGTGGCGGACGCTGCGGACGGAGCGGAACGGAGTCCGGGCGGTTGACCTGGGGTGCGGCCGCGGGAAGCTGGAGGGCGCGGTCGGCCGTTATGATGAAGCATCGGTGGGCGCGATGCAAATCTTCCAGACTGGTGTGGATCTCGGTGGGTTCGGCGCGCCGCCGAAGGGGAAGCGGGGCGCCCGCTCCTGCTCCGTTGCAGGAGCCGTTTTCACGCGGGGGCATGTTCGGGAGGTCCTGGCCCGGTGCGAGGATGTCCCGGGAGGGTGACGGCTGTGACGTGGACCCAATGGTGCCTTGAAGGCATGTTGGAGGTGGGCCTGCAACGGCGGCCGCCCGGGGCAACGCCTGCCTTTGCCGCGGACCGGGCGCAGCGCATCCTCGTGGTCCGCAACGACAACATCGGGGACCTTCTATGCACGACGCCGGCGCTCCGTGCCTTGCGCCGGGCTTTCCCCGGTGCGTACCTGGCCGTCCTGGCGCCCGAACATTGCCGGTCCGTTGTGGAGCGGAACCCCGATGTGAATGACGTGTTTGCCTACACCAAGGCCAAGCATGCCCCAAGATGGATGGGGCTCCCCGCCCTGTGGGATCTCACATGGGTCATCCGAGACCTCCGAGCCCGACGCTTCGACCTGGCCATCTCCCTTCGCCGCTCCTTCAGCCGCTCAAGCGCCTGGCTCGCCTATGCCTCGGGGGCGCCGTGGCGCCTCGGATACCCAGCGCCGGACTCCCATCCGTTTCGCTTCTTCCTGAACCTCGGGCCGGACGCCCGGCTCACCTCGTACCACGAGGTGGACGGCTGCCTGGAGTTACTGGCCTCTATCGGGATCCCAAGCGCGGGACGAGAACTGGCCCTCGTCCCCGATCCGGACGCGCAGGTGGCAGTGCGCCGGCGGCTCGATGAGGCAGGAGTGGCCGATGGAGACGGCCTGGCCCTGATTCATATTAGCGCCAGACGGGAGGCCAGCCGGTGGCCGCTTCCATCTTTCGCCCAGGCTGCCGATGCGCTGCGCGAGCGACTGGGCCTCTCCATCGTGCTCTCTTGGGCGCCGGGAGATGAAACGAATTCCCTCTTTCCGGGCGACGACGGGAAGGCGGAGGAGGTGGCTGCGCGGATGCGAAACCGGCCAATCCTCCTCCGGACCCCGATGCTGAACGACATGATCGCCGCCGTGAGTCTGAGTGACTTCGTCCTCTCCACCGATGGCGGCCCTATGCACATCGCTGCGGCGCTGGACGTTCCCCAGGTGGTCCTGTTCGGCCGGACCGATCCGCGCCAGTGGGCGCCCGTCAGCCAGAAGAGCGTGGTTCTCCAACGGGGCGGCCGGGCGGATCAGATTTCCGTGGATGAGGTGGTGGCTGCCTCCGTGGCCCTGATGTCCCGCTGGGGCCGTGCAGACAGCTCGGGCCTCCGGTCCGCTGCCCGAGCGCTGGAGAGCGGGGATGCGGTGGGGAACGCACCGAGCGTGGGTCGCGTGGAGGCTGAGGCCGACCGGTCGCACTGATCTCTGATGGGATTCCTGGTGAACGTTCCCACCTCAAAGGGAGCTACAGTGGTCCACGGGGACGGCTCTTCACGGGGAGACATTTTCCAGCGGATGCTTCAACATCCCCGCTACCTGTTCCGTCCCTGGATCCCGATCGTCAAAGCCGTGGAGGGCGAAGTCTTCGCGCGCCAGCGGCTGATCCATCCCGTCTTGGACGTGGCCTGCGGTGACGGGATCTTCGCCTGGGCCACGTACCGGGGCCCGCTGGACGTCGGGGTTGATCTCGATCCGCTGGGCCTCGCCGAGGCCCGCCGGCTCGGTGCCTATCGCCATCTGGCAGTGGCCGACGCCCGCGCCATGCCCTTCCGGTCGGGGAGCTTCCCCACGGTGACCAGTGTCTGCGCCGTGGAGCATATGGATGGGTTGCCACTGGTCCTCCGAGAGCTGTCCCGCGTGCTGGGCCCGGGCGGTCGCCTCTTCCTCACGGTCCCGAGCGACCAGTTCGGCGACCTGCTGCTGGGGAGCCGGATCTGGCGCGCCCTGGGATGCCCACACCGTGCCGTGGCCTACGGGGCCCGCAAGAACGTCCGGAGCCATCATGTCAATATCCTCACTGCGGAGGCCTGGCGAAAGGCCCTGAAGGCGGAGTCGCTGGAGGTGGTGGTGGCGGCCTATCTCTTGAGCCCAGCCGTGATGACGGTGTGGAGCCTGTTCACGTCGAGTCTCTTCAAGCTCGCCTTCCTGCCCTTCCGCTTGGTGCGGGAGCGCAACTGGCCGGGGGTGCAGCTCCTGCTGCGCCTTCTTCTTTCGGCCGTCGCCCCGATCCTTGATCGGGTTACGGGCACGGACCCCGCCACAGGGGGCTACCTCTTCTTGGTCGCTGAGAAGGGGAGATCGTGATGGCGCGCCTGCGCATAGCGATGGTGGCTCTGAATTTCCACCGCCAGGGCGGAAGCGAGGGGCGAACGGGCCACCTGGTGGATGCCCTCCTGACGGCGGGTCACGACGTCCATCTCGTGGGAGCCCGGATCGGGGGGTCGTGGGACGGCCGCGTCGTTCGCCATGGCATCCGCGTGGCATCGCATCCCCGGTGGCTGGAGGTCCTGACCTTTATCGGGGGGGCGAAGCGGCTCCTCGCGCAGGAACGGTTCGACGTGGTCCACAACCAGATCCGGCCCTATCTGCCGGGGGTGGTGACTGTCGGCGGCGGGTGCCATCGATTCTACCTGGAGCGCGTCCTGCCTGCAGAGCAGGGGCGCCTGGCGGCCCTGCTGAAACGGTGCAGCCCATTGCACCAGATCCTCTTGGCCCTGGAACGCCGGCACTACCGTCCGGATGCCTACACCTGGGTGATCGCCAACTCGCGAT
>Ga0210377_10002017_pt1 | contig 18042 bp, 30 predicted proteins | sample PLM4_65_b1redo_FD_155480 | JGI IMG/M metagenome (GOLD analysis project Ga0210377, IMG submission 155480) | Groundwater sediment microbial communities from an aquifer in East River, Colorado, USA - PLM4_65_b1 redo | ecosystem: Environmental > Terrestrial > Soil > Riparian zone | place: USA: East...
CCGGGATGGTGACGTGGGCCGTCCGTGGCTCGATGTCCACCTGGCCGACCGCGTCCCCGAGCTCGTCGACGGCGACCAGGTCGATGTCCTGGTCCACGTCGATGCCCGATTGCTGGATGACGACGCTGGCGCGCGCCGCGACGACCCGGCCGATTACGGACGCGGGACCCGACACCTCCACCCGTCCCGGCGTCACCGACGCCTCCCCGAGCTCGAGCCCGGCCGGGACCGGCCCGTGGTCGACGACGACGTCCACGGTCCTGCGGTCGAGCCGATCGAGATCGATGGTCACGGTCGCCGGGGTGACCCCCACCACCGTGATCCGGTCGTCGACCGAGGTGACGTGGACCGGCACCTGCTGGCGGCCGCTGCCCGGCTCGACGCCGCTCAGGTCGATCGAGGCCGTGAAGTCGGACGACAGCGGTCGTGTGTCGTACGGGGCGAAGTAGCGGATCTCGGTGACCGGGTCGATGGTGATCAGCTGAAACCCATCGGCCGGCGCACCGACCACGTCGATCGGGATGACGATGTCGGTCAGGGTCTTGGTGCTCTGCGACACGACCAGGCCCCCATAGAGCAGGCTGGCGAGACCGACCGCGGCCAGCTTGAGCGGCCAGTTGTGGACGATCAGCCGGACGAACCGCCTCACCGCGACGGCCGGGCGCCCGGCGTGCGGCCCGGGTCGTCATCCGCGTCGGCCGTCTTGGGGGCGGTCCCGCCGCCGAGCGACCCCGGGCTGCCCGACAGCGGATTGAGGGCCGCACTCGACCCGGCGCCACCGACCCCTCCGGCCGCCCCGGCGGTACGCGCTGCCCCGGCCGGCCGATCGCGGAAGAGCTGGGCACGCCCGACCAGCCGACCGATCGAACCGAGTCGCCGAGTCCTGAGCGTGGCGGCGCGGCTCTCGGCGGCTCGCCAGGCGAGGCCGCCGCGGCGGCCACCGGTCGGGTCCAGGAAGCCCTGGATCGCGCGGGCGAGCCCGGCCTCGGTCAGGTTGCGGACGATCCGGGCGCGTTCGACCAGGCTGATCTGGCCGTTCTCCTCGGACACCACGACGACGACCGCATCGGTCTGTTCGGTGATTCCCAGGGCCGCGCGATGGCGGGTCCCGAAGCGCTCGGAGTGGATCGACGTCTCGGCCAGCGGGAGGAGCGCGCCGGCGGCCACGATCCGGTCCTCGCGAATGATCACCGCGCCGTCGTGCAGCGCGGATCGCGGGGTGAAGATCGTCTGGAGCAGATCGGCCGAGACGTCGGCGTGGATCATCACCCCGCTCTCGGCGACCTCCTCGAGCCCGGTCTCGCGCTCGAGGACGATCAACGCCCCGTGACCCTCGGCCGACAGCTCGGCGGCGGCCCGGGCGACCTCGCGTGCGACGAGCTCCGCGGCGCGCGTCCCAGCCGGCGACAGCAGCCAGCCGAACGAGCCCACGCGCCCGATCCGTTCCAGGGCGCGACGCAGCTCGGGCTGGAAGATCACGACGATGGCGAACAGGCCGACGACGGCACCGGCCTGCAGGATCTGGGTCAGCAGCCGCATCTCGAAGGCGACCGCCAGGTTGTAGACCACGAACAGGACGCTGACACCGATCACCAGGCGAACCGCGCGCGTGCCGCGGATCAGGCTGAACAGCCAGTAGATGAGGAGCGAGGTGATCCCGATGTCGACGATCGCGTTCAGGCGAACCTGATCGAGGATCGTTCGAAGGAGCTCCGACATCGCCGTCCGAGTGTAGCATCGCCCCCCGGCCGGGTCGGACAGGCACGATCAGCGGCGACGCCTCAGGCGCACAGGGCGACGAGCCGGGCGTCGTCCGCGAAGCGCCGGGCGACCAGGTCGCACAGCCTCGCCCGGGTCGCGCTGTCGCCGCTCAGCTGGGCGAGCCGGCCGATCAGCACGAGCTTGTCGATGGCCAGCGATCGCCAGCCACGGTCGAGGTAGAGCTGGGCCAGCGCGAAGTGGATGCCCGGATCGGCCGGCGCGATCGCCAGCGCCTCGTAGCAGGCGTCGACGGAGGCGTGGAACTGGCCCGCGGCGCGGTAGGCCGAGGCGCTCGCCACGGCCTGCTTGCGCACTTCGTCGAGGTTGCCGGCATCGATGGCGGCCTCGAAGGCGCGGCTCAGGGCCACCGGGTCCGGTGCTGGCACGACCCGCGCCGGCGGCGGCGCCGGCTCGTCGGGGGCGGCTGGCTCGGGGGGCGGCTGGGTGGGTCCCGGCGCGGTGTCGACCTCGAGGACGCTCATGGCCCGCTCGAGCGCCTCGGCCACGCTCGGATCGCCACTGCTCTCGCGCAGGCGGGCGACGAGCGCCTGGACGAGGCGCCGGCGACCACGCGATTCGGCAAGCTCGAGAGCTCGTCGAGCGACGTCGCAGGCGTCGGCGAGGCGACCGGCCTGCTCCAGCGCGGCCGCCAATCGGTCGAGCGTGGTGGCGGCCTCGGCCGCTCGTCGCGTGCTCACCAGCAGGTCGGCGCGACCGCGGAGCGCCCCCTCGTCGTCCGGGGCGCGCTCGAGGGCGACCCGATAGGCGGCCAGCGCCTCATCGGGGCGGTCGAGCCGGGCGAGGACAGCGCCGATGCCGACGTACGGGAGAGCGCGGTCGGGGGCGATCCGCGAGGCCTCGCGGTAGGCGGTCAATGCGACCTCGAGACGGCCGCGCAGGGCCGCGACGTGACCGCGACGCAGGGCGTCCTTGTAGCCTTCGTAGATCGATCCGGTCATCCGGGCGGAACGCCTCCGAGCAGCTCCACGAGCAGGGCCTTCTGGACGTGCAGCCGGTTCTCCGACTGCTCCCAGATCAGGCTACGCGGACCGTCCATGACCGCGGAGGTGATCTCCTCGCCGCGATGGGCGGGCAGGCAGTGCATCGCCAGCGCCCCAGGCCCGGCGGCGTCGAGCAGGGCGTCGTCGACTCGGAACCCGGCGAACGCGTCCCGGCGCGCTTCGGTCTCGACCTCCTGGCCCATCGAGGTCCAGGCGTCCGTGTAGACGACCGACGCGCCGCGGACGGCCGCGGCCGGGTCGTGGCCGAACCCGAGTCGGGCGCCCGTCATTTCGGCCAGCTCGCGCGCCCGGGCGACGATCCGATCGTTCGGCCCGTAGCCCGGCGGATGGGCCAGGCGGATCTCGATCCCGAGGGCGGCCCCGAGCAGGGCGAGCGAGTGATAGACGTTGTTGCCGTCGCCCACGAAGGCCATGACCAGCCCGTCGAGCCGGCCGAATCGCTCCTCGATGGTGAACAGGTCGGCGAGCGCCTGGCAGGGATGCTCGCGCAGGGTCAGGCCGTTGATGACCGGGATGTCGGCCTTGGCGGCCAGCTCCACCGCCACCTCGTGCGATCCGGTCCGGACGACGATGGCGTCGACCATCCGTTCGAGGTTGCGGGCGACGTCGTGGACGCTCTCGCGCGCCCCGAGCACCACGTCGTTGGTCAGATAGACCGCATGCCCGCCCAGCTGGACCATCCCCGCCTCGAAGCTGACCCGGGTGCGCAGGCTGGGCTTCTGGAACAGCATCGCGATCGTCCGCCCGGCCAGCGGTGGCCGCGCATGCCGTCGGGTGGCCCGGAACTCGGCCTTCAGCGACGTTGCCGTGTCGAAGACGCGGCGCACCTCCGCAGCCGACAGGTCGGCCACGCTCAACAGGTCCCGCCCGACCAGCGACGTCGCGCGTGCGCTCACGCCGTAACTCTACCGGTCACGTGCACGGAGGACGAAGCCGTCGTGCGGGAGTCGGCCGAACCGGCGCGGTCGCCGAATTGCTCGCCGCTCAGCGCTTGGTGTACTGCGGGGCCTTCCTGGCTCGCTTCAAGCCGTACTTCTTGCGCTCCTTCATCCTCGGATCGCGCGTGAGCAGGCCCGCCTGGCGAAGGGGCAACCGGTGACCCTCAGGATCGATCTCGAGCAGCGCCCGGGCGATGCCGTGGCGGATGGCGCCGGCCTGGCCGGTGACCCCGCCACCCTCGACCTTGATCATCACGTTGAACCGGCCCTCGGTGCCGGTGACCCGGAACGGCATGCGGACCTCGGTCTCGTTGACCGCATTGCCGAAGTGCTCCTCGAGCGTGCGGCCGTTGACCACGATCTCACCCTCGCCCGGCAGCAGCCGGACGCGGGCGATGGCCGTCTTGCGGCGACCGGTCCCCGAGTAGAACGCTGGAATCGACATGGCAGGCAGGCTCCTCGTCAGGCGAGCGGCTCAGGCCGCTGGGCCTGATGCGGGTGGTCGGTCCCGGCATAGATCTTCAGCTTGCGCAGCTGCTGGGTCCCGAGGCGGTTGTGCGGGAGCATCCCTTTGACGGCCCGGCGGATGACCTCCTCGGGCCGCCGCGTGAGCAGGTGGCCGAGCGTCTCCTGCTTGAAGCCCTGGGGATAGCCGCTGTGGCGGCTGTAGAGCTTGCTCTCGAGCTTGTCGCTGGTCACCGCGATCCTGGCCGCGTTGAGCACGATCACGTGGTCGCCCGAGTCCAGGTTCGGCTGGTAAGTCGGCTTGTGCTTGCCCTCGAGGACACGCGCGATCCGCGAGGCGAGCCGGCCGAGGGTCTCGTCCCTCGCGTCGACGACGAACCAGCGCCGTTCGATCTCGCTCTCCCGTACCGAGTAGGTCTTCGCGTTCATCGTTCCTCGTGTTCTCCGTTCAGGTTGCCCGGCCGCCGCCCGAGGGCGACGCGCCTGAGGCAGAGTCCCCTGGCTGGGGCGGCTGCCCCGTCGAGGGCCGGTCCGTGGCCGGCGAGTGCCGTCCGGACCGCTGTCTCATCCATTCGTCCGAGGCCGACCTCCAGGAGGACGGCCACCATGCGCCGGACCATCCCCCGCAGGAACGAGTCGGCCCGGACGTCGATCGTCACGAGCCGGCCCTCCCGCCTGACCCGGACCATGCTGACGGTCCGAACCGGCGAGCGGTCCGTCGCCCCGAAGGTGCTGAAGTCGTGCCGGCCGATGAAGGCCGACCCGGCCCGCGCCATCGCGGCGGTGTCGAGCGGGACCCGTACCCCGAGCGCGAACCGCTCGCGGAGTGGGCTGCGCGGCCCGTTCCAGACGGTGTAGCGGTACTCCCGGTACCGCGCCGCATAGCGGGGATTGAACCCGGTCGGCGCCCGTCGTACGTTGCGCACCGAGAGGTCCGGCGGGAGGAGCGCTTCGAGCGCCCGCCCCAGTTCCGCCTCGGAGAGCCGCCCGGCGTAGGTGAACCCGATCACCTGCCCCAGGGCATGCACGCCGGCATCCGTTCGACCGGCCCCGTCGACCCGCTGCTCCACCCCGTCGCCGAGGCGGGCCAGCGCGGCCTCCAGGATCCCCTGGACCGTCCGTTTCCCAGGATTGACCTGGAACCCGGCAAAGTCCGTCCCGTCGTATTCGACCGCGGCGCGGTAGCGCACGGCGGCGGCCTCTCGGACGCCTAGACCAGTTCGATCTGGACCATCTCCGCGGCATCGCCGCGGCGCTGGCCGAGCCGGACGATCCGGGTGAACCCCGAGGTCCGGTCGGCGTACTTGGGCGCGATCTCGTCGAACAGCTTGGCCACGACGAGCGGCTCGTTGGGGAAGTTGGCAACGACCGAACGACGCGCGGCGATGTCGCCGCGCTTGGCCAGGGTGATCATCTTCTCGACCCGGCCGCTGATCTCCTTGGCCTTCGCCTCGGTCGTCTTGACCCGCTCGTAGCGGATCACCGACACGGTCAGGTTCTTGAACAGGCTGATCCGCGGTCCCTGCTTGCGGCTGAGCTTGCGCCCACCGATCCGGTGCGCCATCGGTCAGCTCTCCGCCTCGTCACCGAGCGACGCGCCACCGAACGTCGCATCGTCATCGACGTCGTCGCCCTCGAGCCCGTCCGACTCGGTCTCCGGGATGATGAAGCCGCGCATGCGCAGGCGCTCCTTCATCTCGTCGAGCGACTTCTTGCCGAAGTTGCGCATGCGCAGCAGGTCGTCGTCCTTGAGCTGGAGCAGCTGCCCGACCTTGACGATGTTGTTGCGCTTGAGCGAGTTGTACGCCCGCATCGGGAGGTCGAGCTCCTCGATCGGCATGTCGAGCATGTTCGAGGGGAGCGCGGCCGCACCGGTTACCGCGGCGGCCGGAATGGCCGCCATGCCGACCGTGACGAACGGGCGGAACTGGTTGACCAGGATCTCGGCCGAGCGGCTGAGCGCCTCCTCGGGCCCGATCGTGCCGTCAGTCTCGATCTCGATCGTCAGCTTGTCGTAGTTGGTCATCTGGCCGACGCGCATGCTCTCGACCGCGTAGTTGACCTTGCGGACCGGTGTGAAGATGGCGTCGACGGCGATGACCCCGATCGGCAGCGCCTCGGCGCGCTCCGCACCGAGGTAGCCCACACCGCGCTCGACGGTCAGGTCGAGCTCGATCGTGACGTCGTCCGTGTCGAGGGTCATCAGGACCAGGTCGCTGTTGATGATCTCGACGTCGGCCGACTCGGCGATGTCGGCGGCGGTCACGGCACCGGCCCCGCCCTTGATCAGGCGGAGCTGGACGGGATGGTCGGCGTAGCTCTTGAGCCGCAGCTTCTTGACGTTCAGGACGATCTGGGTGACGTCCTCCTTGACGCCCGGGATCGTCGAGAACTCCTGGTAGACGTCGCGGATCTGGATGCTCGTCACCGCGGCGCCCTCGAGCGACGAGAGGAGCACCCGCCGCAGTGCGTTGCCGATGGTGACGCCGTAGCCGGCCTGCAGAGGCCCGGCCTCGTACTTGGCGTACGTGCCGACTTCCTCGACGGGCTCGATCTGCGGGGTCTCGAGTTCGATCATCAGGGCGGGTTACCTCGAGTAGTACTCGACCACCAGCTGCTCGTTGAGATCGAGCGGCATCTGGTCGCGGGATGGCGGAGCAACGATCGCGCCGCTCAGGCTGGCCGGATCCACGGACAACCACTCCGGCGTCTGGTGCGACCGGAGCGTCTCCTTGGCGATCTTGAACGGCTCGCGCGAGCGGTGGGTCTCGCGGACCTCGACCTTGTCGCCCGGCTTGAGCTGGTACGACGAGACGTTGGTCGGACGGCCGTTGACGCTGAAGTGGCCGTGGCCGACGAACTGGCGCGCCTGCGCCCGGGACGAGGCGATACCCATCCGGTACACGACGTTGTCGAGCCGCAGCTCGAGTGATCGGAGCAGGCTCTCGCCGGTCACGCCGGGCCGGTTCTCGGCGTCGACGAAGTAGTTGCGGAACTGGCGCTCGAGGACGCCGTAGGTGCGGCGGACCTTCTGCTTCTCGCGCAACTGCAACCCGTACTCACCGACCTTGCGGCGGCGGACGCCGTGCTGGCCAGGGGGCGTGGGCCGGCGTTCGAACGCGCACTTCTTGGTGTAGCAGCGCGTCCCCTTGAGGAAGAGCTTGGCGCCCTCCCGCCGGCAGAGGCGGCAGACGGATTCGGTGTAACGGGCCATGGGTCCTCTGGGCTCTAGACTCGGCGTCGCTTGGGCGGGCGGCAGCCGTTGTGCGGGATGGGCGTGACGTCGGTAATCGCGCTGACCTCGAGGCCGGCGGCCTGGAGCGACCGGACGGCCTGCTCGCGGCCGGCGCCCGGGCCCTTCACGTAGACCTCGACCTGGCGCATGCCATGCTCCATGGCGCGCTTGGCCGCGCCCTCGGCGGACAGGGCGGCGGCGTACGGCGTGCTCTTGCGGGAGCCCTTGAAGCCGGCCACGCCGGCCGAGCCCCAGCTGATGACCGCGCCGTTGAGGTCCGTGATGGTGATGATCGTGTTGTTGAACGTCGCCTGGATGTGAACGTGGCCCTGGGGCACGTTCTTCTTCTCCCGACGACGAACCTTGACCGCTCGCTTGCGTTCCGCCATGCCTGGTCAGCCCTCTACTTCTTGCGCCGGACGCCGACCGTCTTCTTCGGTCCGCGACGCTGGCGAGCGTTGGTCTTGGTCCGCTGGCCACGCACCGGCAGGTTGCGGCGATGGCGGAGGCCCCGGTAGGAGCCGATCTCGATCAGGCGCTTGACGTTGAGGGCCACCTCGCGCCGCAGGTCGCCTTCGACCTTGTAGCGACGGTCGATCAGCTCGCGCAGCCGGTTGACCTGCTCTTCGGTCAGGTCGCGCACCCGCGTGTCGGGGTTGATGTTGGTCTGGGCGAGGATCTTCTGACTGGTCGGAAGACCGATCCCGAACACGTAGGTAAGGGCGACCTCGACGCGCTTCTCGCGCGGGACGTCGACGCCGGCGATACGGGCCATCGGTTACCCCTGCCGCTGCTTGTGCTTCGGATTGGTGCAGATGACCATCACGGTGCCGTGGCGACGGATGACCTTGCAGTTGTCGCAGCGGGCCTTGACGGAGGCTCTGACTTTCAACGCGTCCTCGATCGTGTGCTGACTGAGCTGGCTTACTTGAGTCGGTAGGTGATCCGCCCGCGGGTCAGGTCGTACGGCGACAACTCGACGCGGACGCGGTCACCGGGCAGGATCCGGATGAAGTTCATCCGCAGCTTGCCGCTGATGTGGGCGAGCACCCGGTGGCCGTTCTCCAGCTCGACCGCGAACATGGTATTGGGGAGGGGCTCGATGACCGTTCCCTCAACCTCGATCGCGTCGCGCTTGGCCACAGGCTACGTGCTTCCCTTTCTCACGCGAAGTGCCGGCCCGGTCGGACCGGCACACGAACGCGTAGCGTATCAAACATGACCGATCCAGGCAACCACCGGGTCACGCCTGGGTCAGGATCCGCGGACCGTCCGCGGTCACCGCGATGGAATGTTCGAAGTGGGCCGCCAGCGAGCCGTCCGCGGTGACCACGGTCCAGTCGTCCGGCAGGATCCTCGTGTCATGCGTCCCGAGCGTGAACATCGGCTCGATCGCCAGGCAGATCCCGGGCTCGAGCTTGCGTCCCGGGCGGCCGGTGCGGTAATTGGGGACCTGCGGTTCCTCGTGCATCGCGGTTCCGATGCCATGGCCGACGAACTGGCGGATGATCCCGAAACCGGCCGCCCGGGCGACGTCCTCGACCGCGGCCGAGATGTCGTCAATGTGGTTGCCCGGAACGGCGGCGGCGATCCCGGCCAGCATCGCCGCGTTGGTCAGGTCGATCAGCTCGCGGACGCGCGCTGGTGGATCCCCGACGTAGAAGGTCCGAGCGCCATCGCCGTGCCAGCCGTCGACGATCGCGCCGGCGTCGACCGACACGATCTGGCCGGACCGGATGGTCCGCTCGCCCGGGATGCCGTGGACGATCTCGTCGTCGATCGAGATGCAGACGCTGGCCGGGAACGGCCGGCGCGGATTGACCCCGGGATACCCCTTGAACGAGGGCGTCGCGCCCGAGGCCCGGATGTGCGCCTCGGCGAGGGCGTCGAGGTCGGCGGTGGAGACGCCCGGCCGGAGCTCGGCCCCGATCTTGTCGAGCACCTCGGCGACGATCCGGCCGGCCTGGCGCATCCGCTCGATCTCGGAGCGGGACTTGCGGGTGACCACGTCAGGCCACCCCAAGCTCGCGGTCGGTCGCGGCCAGGAGGCCGGCCGTCACCTCGTCGATCGGACGCAGCCCATCGACGGAGCGCAGAACCCCATTCGCCCGGTAATGATCGACGACGTCCATCAGGGGCGGGATCTGCTGCGCCATCCGGGCGCGAACGGTCTCCTCGCTGTCGTCCTCGCGCTGGATGAGCGCCGAGCCGTCGAGGTCGCACACGCCGGCCACCAGCGGCGGGTTGGAGGCGATGTTGTAGACGTGGCCGTTGGCGGCGCAGATCCGGCGGCTGGCCATGCGGGCGACCAGGAGCTCCTCGGGGACGTCGATGTGGAGCGCCAGGTCGACCCGGCTGCCGCGCGCGGCAAGGGCGCGATCGAGCGCCCGGGCCTGCCCCCGGGTGCGCGGGAACCCATCCAGGATGGCGCCTCCGGTAGCGTCGTCGGCGGCGAGCCGCTCCAGGAAGATGTCGACGATCGTCTCGTCCGGCACGAGCTGGCCGCGACTCATGTAGCGGTCGGCGACGGCACCGAGCGCCGTGCGCGCGCTGACCGCGGCGCGGAGCAGATTGCCTGAGGCAAGGACGGGAACGCCAAGGTGCTCGGCCAGGATCGGTGCCTGCGTGCCCTTCCCGGCGCCCGGCGCGCCGAGGAGGACGACGACCGTCATGTGGACCGGGCGGCGACCGGGACGAGTCGTTCCGAGTGGCCGCCTGCAATCGGCCGTTCGAACCCGGCAGCGTCGCAGATGGCGAGTCCAGCCGAAGGCGCCGCCGAGGACAGAAGCGAGCGCACCTCAAGGTGGGTGAGCGCGCGCCCGGAGGCGGCAACGCGCGGATGGGCCGCCAGGTGCGACGCCGATGTGACCGGCACGATCATCTGATGAAGCCTTCGTAGTTGCGCATCATCAGCTGCGCCTCGATCTGCTTCATCGTCTCGACCACGACCGAGACCACGATCAGCAGGCTGGTGCCGCCCAGGCTGAGTGCGCCGAGGTCCGGGACGGCCAGTGCGATGACCGACGGCGAGACCGCCACGGTTGCCAGGAAGATGGCTCCGGCAAAGGTGATCCGGCTGACGACACGGGCCAGGTAGTCCTGGGTCGGGCGGCCCGGGCGGATGCCCGGAATGAACCCGCCGTTCTTGCGCAACTGTTCCGCGGTCTCGTCCGGCTTGAACGTGAACGCGGTGTAGAAGTAGGTGAACCCGAGGGTCAGCAGGAAGTAGAGCAGGATGTAGATCAGCGACCGCGGGCTGAAGAAGGTCACGATCCCGCGCGCGATGTCGGCGACGATGGTGACCTCGGACGTCGTGAAGTAGGACGCCAGCTGCTGTGGGAACAGCAGGATGCTGATCGCGAAGATGATCGGGATGACGCCGGCCTGGTTGACCCGCAGCGGCAGGAAGGTCTGGCCACCCGAGTACATCCGCCGGCCGCGGACGCGGCTGGCGTACTGGATCGGGATCCGGCGCTGGCCCTCCTGGATGTAGATGATCACCGCGACCGCGGCGATGGCCACGACGGCGAAGGCGATCAGGACGGTGATGTTCGGGTTGATCATGAACGCGCTGATGGCGCTCGGGGCCCGGCTGACGATGCCGGCGAAGATGATGAAGCTGATGCCGTTGCCGATGCCGCGTTCGGTGATCAGCTCGCCGATCCACATCAGCGCGATCGCGCCGGCGGTCAGCGTGGCGATCTGGGTCAGGGTGGTGAAGCTCGCCAGGTCGAACGTCCCGGTCAGCACGCCCTGCGAGTTGAGCAGCGCGAGGAAGCCGTACGCCTGGAGGATCGCCATCGGCACGGTCAGGTAGCGGGTGTACTGGTTGATCTTGTTCCGGCCGTACTCGCCTTCGCGGCTCAGGGCCTGGAGCGACGGCACGACGCCGGTCATCAACTGCATGATGATCGACGCGTTGATGTACGGGTTCATGCCGACGGCCACGACCGAGAAGTTCGACAACCCGCCGCCGGAGAACAGGTCGAGCAGGCCGACCAGCGGGCTGCCCGAGACGAATTCCGCTAGCTGCGCCTTGTCGATCCCGGGCACCGGGACCGCCGCCAGCAGGCGGAAGACGACGAGCAGCGCCAGGACATAGAGCACCCGCCGCCGGATGTCCGGCGCGCGGAATGCGTTGAGCAGGGAGTCGAACACGTCAGGCGTCGTCGCCGGACGGCGGTGCGGCCTCGGGGCTCGGCGCCGCGTCGGCGGCATCGGCGCCCTTGGTCGACTTCGATGGCTTGGCGGGCTTCGCGGCCTTCACCTCTGCGACGGCCGCAACCTCGGCGGCGTCGGCCTCGCGCGCGGCTCGGGCGCCGGCTTCCTTGGTCACCGCGGCCCGGCCGGCGGCCGTACGCGGCTCGCGCGCCGTCCTGGCCTCGCCGTCCTCGAGCCCGAGCGCCGCCAGGGGCGCCGCCGGGATCTCGAGCACGTTGACACTCCCGCCAGCCCCTTCGATCTTGCTCCGAGCCGAGGCGGTGAAGGCGTCGGCGACCACGAACAGCGGCGTGGATAGCTCGCCCGCGCCGAGGATCTTGAGCGGCTTGTTGAGCGTCCGGACCAGACCGACGGCCCGCAGGATGTCCTGATTGACCGTGATCGGACCGGCCTTGGCACCCTTCCTGGCGGTCGGATCGCCCTCGAACGCGCCGCGCTCGGCGAGCGCGCCGATGGCGCCCACGTTGACGACCTCGTACTCGATCTTGAACCGGTTCTTGAACCCACGCAGCTTGGGGATGCGCATGTGGAGCGGCGTCTGGCCACCCTCGAACCAGGGCGGGATCGAGCCGCCGGCGCGCGCCTTCTGGCCCTTGGTCCCGCGACCCGCGGTCTTGCCCTTGCCGGCCGCGATCCCGCGTCCGACCCGGGTCCGCGGCTGGCGGGAACCGTCGGCCGGCCGGAGGTCATGCAGCTTCATTTCGTCTCCCCGTCGCCGTCAGCGCGGTTCGTGGCGTCGTCATTGACCTCCTCGACAGTGACGAGGAAGTGGACCTGGCGGACCATGCCGCGCGTGGCCGGGTTGTCGGTCACCACGCTGGTGCTGCCGATCCCGTGCAGGCCCAGGGCTCGAACGGTCGCCCGGTTGCGGGCGATGTGGCTGATCGTGCTCTTGACCTGGGTGACCTTGAGCTTAGCGGCCATTGGCCACCTCCGCGCCGGCGATCGCCGCCGGCTGGCCGGGGATGCGGCTGGTCAGCTTGACCCCGCGACGCGCGCCGAGCTCCTCGGCCGAATGGAGGCTCCGAAGCGCCTCGATCGTCGCCCGGGTCACGTTGACCGGGTTGGTCGAGCCAAGCGTCTTCGACAGGATGTCGCGAATGCCGGCCGCCTCGAGCACCGCGCGCACCGCACCGCCGGCGATGACGCCGGTCCCCTGCGACGCCGGCTTGAGCATGACCTTGCTGGCGCTGAACTCGGTCCGGACCTCGTGCGGGATCGTCGTCCCGACCATCGGGATGAGGATCAGGTTCTTCTTGGCGTCCTCGACGCCCTTGCGGATCGACTCCGGGACCTCGCCGGCCTTGCCGAGGCCGACCCCGACGTGCCCGGCGCCGTCGCCGACGACGACGATCGCGCTGAAGCTGAACCGCCGGCCGCCCTTGACGACCTTGGCGACCCGGTTGATCTGGACGACGCGCTCCTCGAGCGCGAGCTTGGTTGGGTCAATGCGTGCCACGGAGGCTCCTTCCGATCAGAAGTCGAGGCCGGCTTCGCGGGCGGCATCGGCGAGCGACTTGATCCGCCCGTGGTACCGGAACCCGGCTCGATCGAATACCACGCGTCCCACGCCCGCGGCCTTGGCCCGCTCGGCGACGAGACGACCCACGACGGCCGCTTCCTCGGACTTGGTCGACTTGGAGCCTCGCAGCTCCTTCTCGGCCGTGGAGGCAGCGGCGAGCGTCCGGCCGGACGCGTCGTCGATGATCTGCGCGTAGATGTGGTTGAGGCTGCGGAACACGGCGAGACGCGGCCGCGCCTCCGTCCCCGCCAGATGGAGGCGGATCCGGTCGTGGCGCTTGCGTCGCGCGGCGCCGCGGCTGGCGAGCTGGGTCATCGGTCTCGATCCTCGTCCGTCACGTGGTTACTTCTTGCCGCCGATCTTGCCGGCCTTGCCGGCCTTGCGCCGGATGTACTCGCCGGCGTAGCGCACGCCCTTGCCCTTGTACGGCTCGGGCTTGCGGGTCGACCGGACCTTGGCCGCGATCTGGCCAACCAGCTCCTTGTCGATCCCGACCACGGCGAGCCGGGTCGGGTTCTCGACCTCGAAGGTGATCCCCTCGGGCGGGTCGATCTCGATCTGGTGGCTGTAGCCCAGGTTGAGCGTCAGCTTGCGGCCGTTGAGCGCGGCCCGATAACCGACACCGGTGATCTCAAGGCCCTTCCGATAGCCGTCGGTCACCCCGACCACCATGTTGTTGACCAGCGTCCGGGTCAGCCCGTGGAGCTGCTTGTGGGTCTTCTGCTCGGTCGGGCGGGTGACCACCAGGGTGGCGTCTTCGCGGCTGACCGTGATGTCCGGGTGGAGCGAGCGGCTCAGGCTGCCCTTTGGCCCCTTGACCGTCACATGGCGCCCGTCGATCGTCACGTCCACGCCGGACGGGACGGTGATCGGGAGTCGTCCGATTCTCGACATGTCGTTCGGCCTACCAGACGAACGCGAGGACTTCGCCGCCCAGCTGCGCCTGACGCGCCTGCTGGCCGGTCATGATCCCCTGACTGGTGCTGACGATGACGATGCCGAGGCCGCCGAGCACCCGCGGGATGTCCGTCTTGCGCGCGTAGACGCGCAGGCCCGGCTTGCTGATCCGCTTGAGCCCGGAGACTACGGACACCTTGCCGTCGACGTACTTGAGCGTCAGGCGCAGGACCGCGTTGGGGCCGTCCTGCTCTTCGCGGACGTCCGCGATGAAGCCCTCGTCCTTGAGGATGCGGGCGATCTCACGCTTGGTCCGCGAGGCCGGCACGACCACTTCGGTGTGGCGTGCGCGGGACGCGTTGCGGACGCGGGTGAGCATGTCCGCGATCGGGTCGGAGATGTTCATCGGTCCCCTACCAGCTCGACTTGGTGACGCCCGGCAGCTCGCCCAGGAGCGCACGCTCCCGGAAGCAGATGCGGCACAGCGCGAACCGCCGGATGAAGGCGCGCGGCCGCCCGCACACGGTGCAGCGGTGGTAGCCCTGGACCTTGTGCTTGGGGGTCCGCTTCGCCTTTGCGATCATCGATTTCTTGGCCATGTGTCTCCCTCCCCGCGCCTACGAGGCGAAGGGCATGCCGAGGAGTTCGAGAAGCTTCTTCGATTCCTCGTCGGTCTTCGCCGTCGTCACGATGCTGATCTCCAGCCCGCGGAGACGGTCCACCTTGTCGTAGTCGATCTCCGGGAATGCGAGCTGCTCCCGCATCCCCAGCGAGTAGTTGCCCCGGCCGTCGAACGACTTGCTGGGGATCCCCCGGAAGTCGCGGATGCGTGGCAGGGCGAGCGTCGTCAACCGATCCAGGAAGTCCCACATCCGCTCGCCGCGGAGGGTGACCTTGGCTCCAACGGAGTTGCCCGCCCGCACGCGGAACTGGGCGATCGACCGCTTGGCCTTGGTCACGATCGGCTTCTGGCCGGTGATCGTGGCGAGATCGCCGATCGCGGCATCGAGGGCCTTGGCGTTGGTCAACGCCTCGCCCAGGCCGATGTTGACGACGATCTTGGACAGGCGCGGGACCTGCATCGGGTTGGTGTACTCGAACTGCTTCTGGAGGGCCGGAGCGATCTCCGCTGCGTATCGCTCCCGAAGGCGGCTGGTCATGCCTTCACCTCCAGCTGCTGGCCGCAGTGCCGGCAGAGACGGACCCGGCGGCCGGTGTCCAGGGTCGCGTGGGCGATCCGGGTCGGCTTGCCGCAGTTGGGGCAGACGAGCATGACCCGCGAGATCGGCAGCGGCTGGGCGATCTCGAGGATGCCGCCCTGGTGGATCTTGGGGGTCCGGTCGTTGGTGCCCGCCGACTGGCGCGGCTTGGTGTGGCGCTTGGCGATGTTGACGCCCTCGATCACGACCTTGATCCCGCCGGCCGGCGAATTGCGCCGGAAGACGCTCCGCGATCCGCTCGGCGATGCATCGCGACGGATCACCTGGTCGACCACGCCCCGCTTGCCGGCGTCCTTGCCGGCGAGCACGACGACGGTGTCGCCCTTGCGGATCTCGGGGACCTTGGGGCTGCGGGGGGCGGCGGCTCGGGTGGCCATCACAGCACCTCCGGCGCGAGGGACACGATCTTCATGTAGTTGCGGTCGCGAAGCTCGCGGGCGACCGGTCCGAAGATCCGGGTCCCGCGCGGATTGCCCTGGTTGTTGATCAGGACGGCCGCGTTCTCGTCGAAGCGGATGTAGCTGCCGTCGGAGCGGCCGTATTCCTTGGCCGTGCGGACCACGACGGCGCGGACCACATCGCCCTTCTTGACCGCGGCATTGGGAATCGCCTGCTTGACGGAGGCGATGATCACATCACCCACGCCGGCATCGGTCTTGAGCGAACGGCCCATCACCCGGATGCACTGGATCGTCCGGGCGCCGGTGTTGTCCGCGACCTTGAGGCGGGTCTGAGGGTGGATCACGAGTCGGCCTCGCCATCGGTCTGGCCGGCGTCGTCACCGTCGCCGTGCGCCCGGCCCGGATGGGCGGCGGAATGGATGGCCTCGGTCGTCTCGGCCTCTTCGGTCACGATCTCGCCCGGCAACGCGTGATCGCCGCCCCGCTGGACGACCGATACCAGGCGCCAGCGCTTGGTCGCCGACAACGGCCGCGACTCCTCGATCAGGACGGTGTCGCCGATCCTGGCGTCGTTGGCCTCGTCGTGGGCCTTGAACTTGGTGGTCAAGCGGATGACCCGCTTGTACAGCCGGTGGCGCGCCAGCCGCTCGACGGACACGACGATCGTCTTGTCCATCTTGTCGCTGACCACGCGCCCGACCTTGGTCTTGCGCTTGCCTTGCACCTGGGTGTCTGCTCCTGTCATCGCGTGATCTCCCTCAGGCCGTCTTGCCGAGCTTGCGCTCGCGCTGGACGGTCAGGATCCGCGCGATCGTTCGCCGCGTGTGCGGGATCGTGCTGTAGTCCTTGAGCTGGCGGGTGGACAGCGCGAAGCGCGCTCCCCAGAGGTCCTGCTTGGCTTCCTTGAGGGCGTCCTCGAGCTCGGCGTCGGACAGCTTGCGAACCGCCTCGATGTCCAACATCAGTTCGCCTCCTTGGCCGATTCACGGACGACCACGCGGGTGGCGACCGGCAGCTTGTGGCTGGCCAGGCGCATCGCCTCGACGGCCTCCGCATGGCCGACGCCGGCCATCTCGAACAGGATCCGGCCGGGCTTGACCACCGCGACCCAATGGTCGGGCGCGCCCTTGCCCGAACCCATCCGGGTCTCGGCCGGCTTCTTGGTGGCGGGCTTGTCCGGGAACACCCGGATCCAGATCTTGCCGCCGCGCTTGACCGAGCGGGTCATGGCGCGCCGGGCGGCCTCGATCTGCCGGCTGGTGATCCAGGCGGGCTCCTGCGTGGCCAGGCCGTACTCGCCGAAGGCGACGCTGTGGCCGCCCTTGGCCACGCCGGACATCCGGCCGCGCATGACCTTGCGGTGCTTGACGCGCTTGGGCATCAACATCGGTCAGACCCCCGTCCCGGCCTGCGCCGGGAGGCCGACTTCGCGCGGGATCGCGCGTTCGGGTGCGATGTCGCCGCGATAGATCCAGACCTTGACGCCGATCCGGCCGTAGGTCGTGTGGGCGTGGATCTGGCCATAGCTGATGTCCGCCCGGAGCGTGCCCAGCGGGATGCGGCCTTCCTTGTCCCATTCGCGACGGCCCATCTCGGAGCCGCCGAGCCGGCCCGCAACGGCGATCTTGACGCCCTTGGCACCGGCCTTCATCGATCGCTGGATGGCCTGCTTCATCGCCTTCTTGAAGGCGATCCGGCGGCTCAGCTGGCCGGCGATGTTCATCGCCACCAGGTGCGCATCGAGCTCGGGCTGGCGGATCTCCTTGATCTCGAGCTTGACCTTGCGAGTGGTCAGCGCGCCGATCTGCTGGCGAAGGATCTCGACGTTGGCGCCACCCTTGCCGATGACGATCCCCGGCTTGGCCGTGTGGATCGTGACCGTCACGTGGTTGATGCCGCGCTCGATCTCGACGCCGCTGACGCTGGCATTGGCCAGCCGCTTGTCGATCAGCTGGCGGATCTTGATGTCCTCCTGGAGGGAGGCGGTGTATTCCTTGTTATCGGCGTACCACTTCGCGGTCCAGGTGCGCGAGACACCGAGCCGGAAGCCATACGGATGGACCTTGTGTCCCATGTCAGGCCTCCTGGTCCGCGACGACGATCGTGATGTGGGTCATGGGCTTGTGGATCGGAAACGCCCGACCCTGGGCGCGCGGCTGGAAGCGCTTGATCGTCGGGCCCTCGTTGGCGATGGCATCGACGACCACCAGGTCCCCGGCCGACAGGTTGTGGTTGTTCTCGGCGTTGGCCGTGGCGCTCTTGAGGACGCGCGCGACCTCGCCCGCGGCCTTCTGCGGCATGAAGCGCAGGATGGCCGTGGCGTCCTCGACCCTCTTGCCCTTGATCGCCTGGGTGACCAG
>Ga0210377_10002018_pt1 | contig 18042 bp, 13 predicted proteins | sample PLM4_65_b1redo_FD_155480 | JGI IMG/M metagenome (GOLD analysis project Ga0210377, IMG submission 155480) | Groundwater sediment microbial communities from an aquifer in East River, Colorado, USA - PLM4_65_b1 redo | ecosystem: Environmental > Terrestrial > Soil > Riparian zone | place: USA: East...
GATGTCGTTGATGACTTCGACCACGCGGCCGATGTCGCGCGCCGCCGTGCCGAGCACCGCGACGGTCTGGTTCGTCTCGTCGGCGAGCCGCGCGGCCTGCGCGGCCACGTCCGCCGAATGGTGGCAGCTCGACGAGACGTCGCGCAGCGAAGCGCTCATCTGCTCGACCGCCGTGTTCACCGAGCGGATCGAGTCGTTGAACACGTCGCTCGCCGACACCGCCGCGCCCATGTGCGTCGAGACCGAGCCCGCGCCCTTCGCGACCTCGCGCACGTTCACGCTCGACTCCTCGACGGCCGCGGCCACCGCTTCGATCGCGGAGATCGTCAGCTCGCTGGCTTCGCTCATGTCCTCGGTGTCGCGGATCAGCACGCGCGTGGCCTCCTCGAGCGTCTCCCCGGCCGGTCCGACCGACGCCGCCAGCCGCGCGAGCGAGTCGGCTGCGAGCCGGACCTGCGCGGCATCGGCCTCGAGCTCGGCGATGCGCATGTCCTTCGCGCGCGCCGCCGAGAGCAGCGGCGGAACCAGGACCGCGCTGGTCCAGTACCAGAGCCCGCCGAGCGCCACGCACGCGACCCCCGCCGCCGGCCAGTGTTCGCCCAGCGCAGCGAGTCCGAGCGTCGCGGCGACCGCGACGAGCGCACCACCCGCGAGAGCCGTCGGTCCGCCGTACTCGTTCGTCATGCCGTTCGTCGTCATGCCCCGTCCCCCACGCACTGCAGGATCTTCGTCGCGAGTGTCTCAGGCTGAAAAGGCTTGGTGAGATAGTGTTTCGCGCCGGCCTCGATCGCCTCGATCATCTTGCGCCGCTCCGACTCCGTCGTGAGCATGATGACCGGGATCTCCGAGAGGCCGGGGCGGTCCTTGATCGCGCGCAGGAACTCGATCCCGTTCATCTCGGGCATGTTCCAGTCGAGCAGGATCAGGCGCACGTCCGTGTGCTCCTTGAGACGCTCGAAGGCATCGAGCCCGTGAGTGGCCGGCACGGATTCGTGACCGAGCATCTCCAGGATCTGCTCGATGACCTTCCGCATGATCGCGGAATCGTCGACGACGAGGACCTTCATCTCATGCTTCCTTCACGCGGTAGAATGTCGACCGGCCGTGCCGGACGACGTCGTATTCGTCGGAGTAGAGCTCGAGCGTCTCGGTCGCGCCGGCGATCAGCGCGCCTTCGGGCCGCAGCACCCGCCGCGTCTTCGCCAGGATCTGGCGCTTGCAGGCGACCGAGAAGTAGATGAGTACGTTGCGCAGGAGCACCACGTCGAACGGGCCGAGCGCGCCGAACGGATCGAGCAGGTTCATGCGCTTGAGCTGGACGAGTTTCTTCACGTCGTCGTGCAGGCACGAGACGCGTCCGCTCTTGTCGAAGTGGCGATCGCGCAGGTCGGGCTCGAGCCCGCGGCGCATGGAGATCGGGTCGTAGCGCCCCGCCTCGGCGATCGAGAGGGCGGTGCGGCTGATGTCGGTGGCGAGCACTTCGAAGCTCTCCGCGCGATAGCCGTGCAGCTCGCGCGCGCGCTCCATCTCGCGCAGCAGGATCCCGATCGTGTACGGCTCCTGGCCGGTGGAGCTCGCCGCGGACCAGATCGAGACGCGCGGCCGGCCCTCGGCGCGCGCCGCCTCGATCGCCTCGGGAATGATCACGTGGCGCACCGTCTCCCAGAACGCGCCGTCGCGAAACCAGGACGTCTCGTTCGTGGTCATGTCGTCGATGATCCGGTCGCGGAGCGCCGTTCCCGCCAAGCGCGCCTTATCGTAGAACGCGCCGAAGCTCTCGCAGCCCGTCTCGATCACGACCTCGCGCAGGCGCGACTCGACGAGATACATCTTCGAGTCGTCGAGCGAGATTCCGCACCAACCCTCGATCAGGGTTCGCAGCTGCTCGAACTCGCGGACTTCGAGGGTCGGGACGCTCATCGTGCCTTCGCGATCTCCACGATGCGCGCCGCGATGCCGTCGAGCGCGACCACCTCGTCGGCCTCGCCCGCCTCGATCACCGAGCGCGGCATGCCGTAGACCGCGCAGCTCGTCTGGTCCTGCGCGATGCACCAGCCGCCGCGCGCGCGAACGGCCTTCACGCCCTCGAGCCCGTCGGCGCCCATGCCCGTCATCACCAGGCAGAGCGCGCGGCCCGGAAGCGACTCCGCGATCGACGAGAACAGCACGTCGACGGACGGGCGGAACGAGCTCACGGGCTTGCTGTTGGTGAGCTTCACGAACGGCTCGGAGTTCGCGACCGCCACCGTCAGGTGCTTGCCGCCCGGCGCGACGAGCACTTCGCCGCCGCGCAGCGGCCGGCCCTCTTCGGCCTCGAAGACGCGCAGCTTCGAGCGCCGGTCGAGCGACGTCGCGAGCGAAGCCGTGAAGCGCGCGGGCATGTGCTGCACGATCACGATCGGCACGCGCAGGTCCGCGGGGAGCTTCGGGATCAGGTCGGCCAGCGCGCTCGGACCGCCGGTCGAGACGCCGATCGCGACGACCTCGATCACGGGGGTCTTCGAGCGCTCCTTCGGGCGCGGCGGGAGCTTCGCGGGCCGCGAGCGCTGGAGCCGTCCCTCGCGGAACGCCGCGATCACCTCGGCGAGCGGCTCGCGCAGCGCGGCGAAGCCGTCCTCGCCCGCCTTGACCTGGGGCTTGGTCACGAAGTCGAACGCGCCCGCCTGGAGCGCGTCCATGGTGACGTTCGCGCCGTCCGTGGTCAGGCTCGAGACCATGATGATGCCCGCGTCGGGCACGAGCTTGCGCAGGCGCGGGATCGCGTCGACGCCGCCCATCACGGGCATCTCCACGTCGAGCAGGATCAGGTCGGGGCGCAGCTCCTCCGTCTTGGCGATCGCGTCCTTCCCGTCGTGCGCGGTCCCGACGCAGCGCACCTCGGGCATGTCGCGCAGGCAGCCCTGCACGAGGCTGCGATAGATCGCGCTGTCGTCGACGACCAGGACCTTCAACTGTTCGGCCATGACTACCCCGCAGTGCTGTGCCGCAAGAGCGCGCTCGGATCGACCAGGCGAATGACCTGTTCGTTCCGCTGCACGACTGCGGCGATCAAGTGGTCGTTGTTGCCCGACTGATCGGGCGGCGCCGGATCGATCTGATCGGCGGCGACGGTGATGACGTCCGAGATCCGGTCGATCCAGAGCCCGGCGAGCTCGTCGTCGGTGGCGAGCTCGACGAGGCCGAGCCCCTTGAGCTCGGCGTTCGTCTTCAGGATGACCAGACGGCTGGTCGGCTTGAGCTCGCGCGGCGCGTAGCCGAGCCGCACCGCCGGGTCGATCACGGTCACGATCTGGCCGCGCAGGTTCATGAAGCCGCGCACCGCCGGCGGCGCGCTGCGCGCGGGCGTGATCTGGACCTGACGGTTGATCTCGCGCACGGTGAGGATGTCGATGCCGTAGCACTCGTCACCCAGGAAGAACGTGCAGAAGCGCTTCTCGGTGGAGCCGGTCGGGTTCATCGCGCCACCGCCTTCTCGACGCCCGCGGCCTCGAGCAGCCGCGCGGTGTCGAGGAACAAGGTCAGCCGGTCCTCGACGATCGCGGAGCCGAGCAGGCCCGGAGCATGGAGCTGCGTCGGGTCGGGCTGCGCGTCGCTCTGCAGCGTATCGACGATGCGCGCCGCGACGATCCCCGCCTCCATGCCTTCGAGGCGCGGGATCAGCACGAAGAACTCGTCGGGCTCGCTCGCGCTGCCGCGCACCGGCAGCACGTCCTCGAGCCGCACCAGCGGAATCGCGCGTCCGCGGTGCTTCAGGAACGGCTTCTCGCCGATCCACTCCACCTGCGCCTTGTCGACCCGTTCGAGACGCAGGAGGTCCGCGAGCGGAACGGCGAAGCGCTCGTCCGCGCCGTTCGCGAAGACCACCAGCGAGCGGCGTTGCGCGGCCGGAACGACCCGGGCGGACTCGGCGCTCGCGCGCCTCGCCTTCTCGTCGGCGACCTCCTCGAAGCGGATCTGCGCGCGCTTGGCGATGCCGATCGTGTCGAGGATCATCGCCACGCGCCCGTCGCCCAGGATCGTCGCGCCCGCGTACCAGCCGCAGTCGGCGAGGTGGGTGGAGAGCGGCTTCACCACGATCTCCTCGTTGTCGTGAAGGTCGTCGACGACCAGGCCGTACAGGTGCGAGCCGCTGCGCAGGACCACGACGTTCGAGCGCGCGCGCTTCTCGGCGTCCTGCGCGCGGATGTCGAGGCAGCCCGCGAGGCGCACCAGCGGGAGCAGCTCGCCGCGCAGTCGCAGCACCTCGCTCGAGCGGATGCGCTCGACCTGCTCGGCCTCGCTCTTCAGCCGGACGACCTCGACGACGTTCACCTGCGGGATCGCGAAGCGCTCGCGCGCGACCGAGACGATCAGCGACGGGATGATCGCGAGCGTGAGCGGCAGGTGGACGCGGAGCGTCGTGCCCTCGCCGATCGCGGTCACGACGTCGATCTGGCCGCCGAGGTTCTGGATGTTGGTGCGCACCACGTCCATGCCGACGCCGCGGCCCGAGAAGTCGGAGATCTCGTTCGCGGTCGAGAGGCCCGGCTGGAAGACCAGCTGGATCGCATCCTTCTCCGAGAGCGCCGCCGCCTGGTCGCGGCTGATCGCGCCGCGCGCGACGGCCGACTCCTTCACGCGCTCGGGATCGATGCCGCGGCCGTCGTCCTGGACCTCGATCACGACGCGGCCGCGCTCGTGGTACGCGCGCACCCAGACCTTGCCCGTGTCACGCTTGCCGAGCACCGTGCGGCCCTTCGGGTCCTCGAGGCCGTGGTCGAGCGCGTTGCGGAGCATGTGGGTCATCGGGTCCGCGAGCGCCTCGATCAGCGAGCGGTCGAGCTCTACGTCGCCGCCGGTCGTCTCGAGCTCGACCTTCTTGCCGAGCCGGTGCGCCATGTCGCGCACCAGCCGGGGCATGCGGTCGAAGAGCACGCGGATCGGCTGCATCCGCGTGTTCATGATGTTCTCCTGCAGCTCCGTCGTGACCAGGTCGAGGTTCTGCAGGACCGCCTTCACGCCGGCCTGGGTGGAGGTCTCGAGGAGCTGTCGCATCTGATTGCGGCCGAGCACGAGCTCGCCGGCGAGATTCATGAGCTTGTCGAGCAGCGCCAGCGAGACGCGGATCGTGTCGGCGCGCTTCTCGCCGGCGCCGAGCGCATCGTGCTCGGGCAGCAGACGCGTCGTCGCCTTCACGACCGCGGCGGCCTGCCCGCCCGGCTCCATCTCCTCGTCCTCGAACGGGTGCGCCGGCAGCTCCGCGTCCGCGAGGCGCTCGGCCTGCGCGGCCGCGATCGCCTCCGCCTGGTCGGAGTTCAGAAAACCGAGCGCCACGGCGGTGTCGCTGAACGAGCGCCGCAGCAGGGACGTGCGCTGCGCGCGCAGCACGTCGCGGCGCTGCTGGTCGCTGATGAAGCCGAGATCGACGGCGATCTGGCCGAAGTAGAGCGGCAGCGGGCGCCCCGGGTCGACCAGCGGGAACTCGTCGACCGCGCCCTCGACGGGCACGGGCAGGATCTCGAGCGCGTTCGCTTCGAAGCCGAGCGCCTCCGCGAGAAGATCGGGCTCGAGCGCCGAGCCCACGATGGCGCTCCGTCCCTTCGAGCCCGGCTCGGGCACGATCTCGCCGTAGCGCGCGAGCTTCTCGAGCAGCTTCGCGCGATCGCGCTTGCGCGCGGGGAGCGCGACGCGAACCACGTGGTGACCCTTACGGCGTTGCGCAATGCACGCGAGCGCGAGCGGGTCTTCGGCGGCTGCCACCGCAGGGCGGTCCTCGAGCAGCGCCTCGAGCTGCGCCAGCAGCTGCGTCGCGGGCTCGCCCTGGTCGTCGGGCAGGCCGCGCAAGAGCGAACGCAGCGCATCGACGCCGCGCAGCAGCGGATCGGCCATCTCCACGCGCAGCGGAAGCTGCCCGTCGCGCAGCCGCATGAGCAGGCTCTCCATCGCGTGCGAGAGCGAGGAGACGTTCTCGAGACCCAGGAATCCGGCCGCGCCCTTGATGCTGTGGATCGCGCGGAAGATCTCGTTCACCGCCGCGTCGTCCGCCGCGCCGCGCTTCTCGAGCTCGAGCAGGAGCGGCTCGACCGCCTCGAGATGCTCGAGCGACTCGGCCACGAACTCGGCGATCAGATTGGGATCCGAGAGCACGTCTTCCCCTCCGCGAGAGAACCGGCTCGAGCGCGGACGAGTCCCGCGGAGCCATCCTCTTCGATCGGCGTCGGCGCGCGTGAACTCGAACGCGCGAGGGCGCGTCAACGACGCCAGACGGTGTCAGGAGCGACGCGAGCGGACGGCTTGCGTCAGACGAGCTGTCGGAGGACGTACTGCAGGATGCCGCCGTGCTCGAAGTACTCGAGCTCGCGCGGGGTGTCGATTCGCACGTTCACGCGGAAGGTCTTCTCGCCCGCCTCGTCGCGGACGCGGACCACGAGCTTCGCCCGCGCGCGCAGACCGGCGAGGCCCTCGAAGTCGTAGAGCTCGCGGCCCGTGAGTCCGAGCGAGGCGGCCGTGGCACCGTCGGCGAACTCGAGCGGCAGCACACCCATCCCGACGAGGTTGCTGCGGTGGATGCGCTCGAAGCTCGTGGCGATCACCGCGCGCGCCCCGAGCAGGAGCGTGCCCTTGGCCGCCCAGTCGCGCGACGAGCCCGTGCCGTACTCCGCGCCCGCGATCACGATCAGCGGAACCCCCGCGCGCGCGTAGCGCTCGGAGGCCTCGAAGATCGTCGTCACGTCGCCGTCCGGCAGGTACGTGGTGACGCCGCCCTCGGTGCCGGGCGCGAGCAGGTTCTTGAGGCGCGTGTTCGCGAACGTGCCCCGCACCATCACCTCGTAGTTGCCGCGGCGCGCGCCGTAGGTGTTGAAGTCCTCGACCGCGACGCCGTGCTCGATCAGCCAGCGGCCCGCGGGACTCTTCGTGGCGATCGCCCCCGCGGGCGAGATGTGATCGGTGGTGACGGAATCCCCGAGCAGCGCGAGCACGCGCGCGCCGCGGATGTCCGCCGGCGGCTTGGGCGTGCGCGTGATGCCGTCGAAGAACGGCGGCTTGCGGATGTAGGTCGACTTCGTCGACCAGGCGTAGCGATCGCCCGCGGGCGTCTGGATCGCGCGCCAGGTGTCGTCGCCGCGGAAGACGTCGGCGTAGCGCTTCTGGAACATCTCGCGCTTCACGGAGCTCGCGACCGTGCGCAGGATCTCCTCCGAGCTCGGCCAGAGGTCCGCGAGCATCACCGGCTTGCCGGCCTTGTCGACGCCGATCGGCTCGCGCGTCAGGTCGAGGTCGACGCGCCCGGCCAGCGCGTAGGCGACGACCAGCGGCGGCGAGCCGAGATAGTTGGCACGCACCTGCGGGCTGATGCGGCCCTCGAAGTTGCGATTGCCGGAGAGCACGGCCGCTGCGACGAGGTTGCCCTCGGCGATTGCGTCCGAGACCGCCTTCGGCAGCGGACCGCTGTTCCCGATGCACGTCGTGCAGCCGTAGCCCACGACGTTGAAGCCGAGCTTCTCGAGAAACGCGAGCAGCCCCGAGTGCGCGAGGTAGTCGGTCACGACCCTCGAGCCGGGCGCGAGGCTCGTCTTCACCCAGGGCTTCACCTCGAGCCCGCGCTCGACGGCGTTGCGCGCGAGCAGGCCCGCGGCGGTGAGCACGTTCGGGTTCGAGGTGTTCGTGCAGCTCGTGATCGCGGCGATCACCACGCTGCCGTGGCCGAGCTCGTACTCGCGCGCGCCGTCCTTCACGCGCACCACGCGCGCGAGCGCCGCCGCGTCGGGCGTGCTCTTCCCGCCGACCAGCTTCGGGAGCTGGCTCCGGAAGCCGCCCGCGACCTCGCCGAGCGGGACGCGGTCCTGCGGGCGCGACGGGCCGGCGAGGCACGGCACCACCGTCGACAGGTCGAGCGAGAGCTTCGACGTGAACTCGGGATCGGGCGCATCGGCGGAGGCGAAGATCCCCTGCGCGCGCGCGTACGCCTCGACGAGCGCGATCGACTCCTCGCTGCGTCCCGTGAGCCGCAGGTACTCGAGCGTCTTCTCGTCGACGGGGAAGAAGCCGATCGTGGCGCCGTACTCGGGCGCCATGTTCGCGATCGTCGCGCGGTCGGCCACGGAGAGCGAGCGCATGCCCGGGCCGTAGAACTCGACGAACTTCTCGACCACGCCGTGCTTGCGCAGCAGCTGCGTGATCGTCAGCACGAGGTCGGTCGCGGTCGCGCCGGCCGGGAGCTGACGCGTCATCTCGAAGCCCACGACGTCGGGGATCAGCATCGAGAGCGGCTGACCCAGGAGACACGCCTCGGCCTCGATTCCGCCCACGCCCCAGCCGACCACGCCCACGCCGCCGATCATCGTCGTGTGCGAGTCGGTGCCGACGACCGTGTCCGGGAACGCGAGCCAGTCACCGCCCGCCTGCTCCGCGAAGACCACCGGCGCGAGATACTCGATGTTCACCTGGTGCACGATGCCCGTGGCGGGCGGCACCACGCGCAGCGACGAGAAGGACGCCTGTCCCCAGCGCAGGAACTCGAAGCGCTCGGCGTTGCGCTCGAACTCGATCTTGGCGTTGCGGGCCTCGGCGTCGGGCGTGCCGAAGAAGTCGATCTGCACCGAGTGGTCGATCACGAGATCGGCGGGGCGCAGCGGGTTGATGCGCGTGGCGTCGCCCCCGAGCTCGGCCATCGCGTCGCGCATCACCGCGAGGTCGACGATCGCGGGGACGCCCGTCAGGTCCTGCAGGACCACGCGCGCGGGCCGATAGGCGATCTCGCGCGTGTTCGCACCGTCGGCGCGCCAGCCCGCGAGCGCCGCGATGTCCTCGCGCGTGACGGTGACGCCGTCCTCGAAGCGGAGCAGGTTCTCGAGCAGCACGCGGATCGAGCGCGGCAGGCGCGCGAGCTTTCCGAGCTTCGCCTCTTCGACGGCCGCGAGCCGGTGGATGCGATAGGTCTTCGAGCCGACCCGAAGCGTGCCTTCACCGAACCCCGCCATCGCGCGTCCTCCCGTGTTCGCGGGTCGACGATAGCAGGTGTCCGGCGCGGTGCGATTGCAGCGCGGACCGCCCGGCGTGCGTCCGGGGCCGGGCGGCTTGGCTCGGCCGTGGATCCGGCTTTCGAGTGGGGGGAGACGATTGGGAGTGCCAGCTCGGCTCCGACCCCGGCGCACGTCCGACAGGCGGTCGTGCCTCCGGATCAGAGCAGGATCCGTACCAGCGGGCTGGCGAAGGCTCGAATCCCGCGAGCCCCGGCCGTCAGAAGCCGCGCGCTTGCGTGCTCGCGAACCGCCGAGGGCCGCGCCGGAAGTGGAAGCGCGCTTCCCTCCTGGAACGCGACTGGGAACGCTAGTGGATCTCGATCTGGTCGACGATGACCTTCTTGCCCTTCTCATCGAGCGCGATCGCCGTCACGCGCAGCGTGTTCGCGCCCGCGTTCATCTGCAGGAAGATCGGCAGCGTGTTGTTGCGGTGGGCGGACCAGAGCGGCGGATTCATGGCGACCCAGTCGCCGAAGTCCGTCCGGCCGCCCGAGCCCGCGCGGATGAAGACGATGCCGTCCGTCTCGGTCACGACCTCCTCGGCGACCGGCGCCACCCTCGGGCTCGCCAGGTTCCCGCTGAGCGCCTTCGTGCGCTCGTAGCTGTCGCCCTCACCCGACAGGACCAGATTGACGCCGTGGCGCTGGAAGATCGTGCCCAGCGCCGTTCGCGCGGTCGCGGTCGTGGTCGGGCTCTGCTGGCTCGAGAACAGGTCCGTGTGCATGTAGACGACGATCCAGCGCGCCTTCGCAGCGCGCGCGGCCGCGAGATCGGCTTCGATCCACGCCAGGTTCTCGGCGCCCGCGGCCGTGCCCGGATGGATCATGCCCAGGTTCGGCGCGTGCACGGCGACGAAGTGCGTGCCGGCGAAGTCGTACGAGTAGCTGCCATTCACCGCCGAGCCCGTGGTCGCGCCGCCCATGAACTCGGCGTAGTCCGCGGCGCGCTCGGCGTGGGCGAAGCTCTCGATCTCGGTGTCGCCGAGCACGGGCGCGAAGATCGCGTTGCCGGTCACGACGCTCGCCTGGTCCTTCCACATCTCCACGGCCTCGTCCGCGTTCGCGGCCTCGCCCGCGGCCATGGCTTCGTTCGAGAGCGCGTAGCCGCCGCCGCCGAGCACGAGCGGGAAGCCGCCCTTCTTGATCTTCGTGAGCACCTCTTTCGCCTGCGGCGACTGGTCGCTGCCGTCGACGCCGTTCGAGGCGAAGAACGCGAACTTGAAGCGCTCGCGCAGCGAGACCGGACCCGTGTGCAGCGCGAAGACCTCGCTCCAGACGCGGCCCTGCGCGGAGGCGCCGCTCACGCGGTACGAGTACCGGATGCCCGGCTTGAGCCGCATGATGGTCGCTGACCAGACCGCCTCGCAGCCGCTCGACGACTCGGGCACCGCGCGCAGCGACGTCCACTTGCCGCCCTGCTTGCGGTACTCGAGGAGCGAGCCCATCGGGTTGAGCGGCGCCGACCAGACGATCTTGCGCGAGGTCTCCGGCTCGTCCGTGCGCACCTGGTGGACGTCGCTCGGCGCGCCGAACGCCGCCTCGCAGGTGGTGGGATCCGTACCGCCGCCGCCAGGCATGGTGGCAACGCAAGCGCCGGCCGAGCACTGCCCCGGGGCCGAGGTGCCGGTCATCGTGCACATCGAGCCGTTCGGGTGGGCCTGGACGCGGCAGCCCGCCGCGGGATCGCAGAAGGAGTCCATGCACGGACCGGGGTCGGCCGGGCACTGCACCGACGTACCGGCGAGGCACGTCGAGTTGCGGCAGGTCTCGGCGCCGTTGCAGACGTCGCCATCGCCGCAGACCATCGGCGGGCCCGCGACGCAGGCGTTGCTCACGCAGCGCTCGGCGCCGTTGCAGGCCTCGCCGTCGCTGCACTGCGCGTCGCTACCGCAGGCGAAGCCACGGCAGACGCCCGACTGGCAGACGTCGAAGCGCGTGCCGGCATTGCCGTCGCTGCAGGTCGTGCCGTCGGCGCGCGGCGCGCTCGACACGCACATGTGGCTCGAGCAGACGCGCGGGCCCGCGCACATGTCGGTCGAAGCCGCGCAGTCGGTGTCGACCTCGCACTGACCCGGCGTGCCCGCGCAGCTTCCGCTGGCCGTGCAGACGTCGTCGAAGGTGGTCGCGTTGCCGTCGCTGCAGGTCGTGCCGCGCATCGGCGCGGGGTCGAACGTGCATCCGGTCGCGCCGCAGGTGTCGCGCGTGCACGGGTTGCCGTCGTTGCAGCCGGTGGTCAGGCAGGCCTGCGGCGGCGTGCAGACGCCGGCGGCGCACTGGCCGGGAACGCCCGAGGTCGACGAGCAGGTCGAGCCTTCGGGGTGGAGCTGAACGCGGCAGCCGGCCGCGGGATCGCAGAACGCGTCGAAGCACGGCCCGTCGTCGGTCGGGCACTGCATGGCCGTGCCGGCGACGCACGCCGAAGCGCGACAGGTCTCGGTGCCGTTGCAGACGTCGCCGTCGCCGCACACCATCGGCGTGCCGGCGACACAGGAGCGGCTCACGCAGCGCTCGCTGCCGTTGCATGCCTCGCCGTCGCCGCACTGCGCGTCGCTTCCGCACGCGTAGCCGCGGCAGACGCCCGCTTCGCAGATGTCGAAGCGCGTGGTCGCGTTGCCGTCGCTGCAGGTCGTGCCATCGGCGCGCGGCGCGCCCGCGACGCACATGTGGCCCGAGCAGACCTGCGGACCGGCGCAGACGTTGGTCGATGCCGGGCAGTCGGCGTCGACTTCGCACTGGCCCGGCGTGCCGGCGCAGCTTCCGCTGGCCGTGCAGACGTCGTCGAAGGTGGTCGCGTTGCCGTCGTTGCAGGTCGTGCCGCGCAGCGGTGCGGGGTCGAAGGTGCAGCCCGTCGCGCCGCAGGTGTCGCGCGTGCAGGGGTTGTCGTCGTTGCAGCCGGTGGTCAGGCAGGCTTGCACGGCCGGCAGGACGATCTCGTTCGAGAACGACGACTCCTGTCCGACCGCGTCGTAGGACTTCATGGAGATGTACACGTCGTCCGCCGCCTCGAGGCCCGTCAGGGAGTAGCTCGCGGCGCCGCTCTGAATCGGCGGGATGAAGTTCACGTTGTCGCGCCAATCGGCGTACGACATCGAGTTCGCGCTCACGTAGACGTGGAAGCCGATCACACGCGCATCGGAGGGGGGAATGAAGCGCAGGTTGTGGCTGCGCAGCTGCGCATGGGCAGGCGCTGCAATGAAGAGGGCCAGGAACAGCAGCGGCGGGAGCAGACGCTTCATCATCGCCGACATGGATCGGCGGCTCAGAGGCCTACAGCGTGACGCCCCTCACCCGAACACACCGTTTCGCAGGTGAGCGCGAGAAGACCGGCCCGACCCGGGGATCTGCCCGGGAAGCTGCGCGCGCCGGTGGGTGCGGCTCAGGGCTCTATGTCGCGAAGCTCGCGCTCGAGCTGAGCGGTCATCTCCCGGGAAAGGCGCGGCGCGGGCGCCGGACGCGCCACCGCGCGGCGCAGCACCAGCGCGAGCACGACCGCGCCCACGGCGAGGATCAGGATGGGCAGCGCCAGACCGAGCGTGGAGCGCGGGACGCCGATCACGACCGCGCCAAAGCGTTCCTCGATGCGGGAGCGGATCGACTCCAGGGGCTCGCCCGCGCGCAGCGCCGCGCGAATCTCGTCGCGCACGGCTCCGGCATCCGGGCTCGGGCAGTCCGCCAAGGTCCGCCCCGGGCAATACGGGCTCATCAGCTCCCGCGACAGCTCGTGCGCCACGCGGGCGCGATCGATCTCCGGGTCGTCCTTCGCGAACACCGTGGCCGCGGGCACGGCCGCGAGCAAGCAGGTCACGAGCGCGAGCGCGGCGATTCTCACGGCGGCGAGGATAGCAGCGCTGCGGGGCCGGGTCAGACCAGGGGCGAAGGCGACCCGCTGTCGGAGAGGACCACCTCGACGTGAAACACGCCCGTGTAGTCCTCGAAGGGCACGGCGACGCCGCGCGCGCCGCGCACGCGCAGGTCGGCCTTCGGCGTGGTGACGACGGTCGGCAGGGCGATCTCGACCAGCCCGAGCGCGGAGAGCGCGGTCTTCACGTTGCCAGCCAGCATGTTGGTGATCTCACCGACGGCGTCGCGGATCTCGTCCTCCGAGGTCACCTCACCGACGTCCACGCCGATCAGGCGCGCGGTGAAGTCGGTGGCCTGCTGGCGCGAGACGTGGATCGAGACGTAGCCGGCGAAGTCGCCGGCCATGCCGATGAAGCCGATCACCTCGCTCTGCTTGAACGGCGTCGGATCGTCGATCGCCTCGAGCGGCGAGAGCTCCGTGCCGAGCATGGTCGAGAACACGCTGTGCGTGGCGTTGCGGATGATCTCTGCGAGCTCGAGTGGCGCCATCTTGAGTCTTCTCGACCCCGGGCGGACGAGCCTGAAGCGCCGCGCGCGGATCAAGCGGCCCATTGCCGGGGCCGAAGAGCAGCCATGGGTAGGGTTCTGGTCGTGGACGACTCCGCGACGATGCGCAAGATCATCGTCAAGGGCCTCCGTGACGCCGGCTTCAGCGACTGCGAGTTCACCGAGGCCGCGGACGGCGCGAGCGCGCTCGAGGCGCTGCGCAAGACCCAATTCGACCTGGTGCTCTCCGACATCAACATGCCGGGAATGGACGGGCTGTCCCTCGTGCGCAACGCTCGCGAAGACGCCGCCATCTCTCCCGACCTGCCGATCGTCATGATCACGACCGAAGGCGGGCTCGAGAAGGTCGAGCAAGCCCTCGCCGCCGGCGCCACCGACTACCTGCGCAAACCGTTCTCGACCGAGCAGCTGCAGGAGAAGATCACCGCGCTGCTGCGCTGAGGTCCGGGCCGCCCCGACATCGGCCCGCGGGCCGATGTCCCGCGGTAGGCCGGGAGCCTCTTTGGTAAGGTAGGGGCTCACAGACTCCTGGAGGCCAGACCTTGCCCATCGATCCCCGCGCCCCGCTCGATCCCCAGGTCAAGGTGCTGTTCGACATGATGGGCGCCGGCCGCGAGACGCGCGTGCTCGAGCCCGGCCCGATGCGGGAAGGCCTCGGCGCACTCGGTCCGCTGCTCGTCGCGGGCGCACCGGCGGTCTCGGCCGAGAAGGAGCTCCAGATTCCCGGCCCCGCGGGCAAGCTGCGGCTTCGGGTGTTCTGGCCCGGCGACCCGGCGCGCGGGCCCTATCCCGTGATCGTCTACTTCCACGGCGGCGGCTACGTCGTGATGAGCCCCGAGACGCACGAGAAGCTGACGAAGCAGCTCTGTGTCGGGACGGGCGCGGTCGTGGTGAGCGTCGACTACCGGATGGCGCCCGAGAACCGCTACCCCGCGCCGCTCGACGACTGCCTCGCGGCCTTCCGCTGGGTGCGCGCGAACGCGCGCGAGGTCGGCGGAGATCCCGCGCGGATCGCCGCGGGCGGTGACTCCGCCGGCGGGAACGCGGCCGCGGCGGTGGCGCTGCGCTTGATCGCGGCGGGCGAGGCGCCGCCGACGGCGCTGCTGCTGCTCTGCCCCTGGACCGACATGGCGCTCGACACGGACTCGATGCGGAAGTTCGGACCCGACGACGGCGTGCTCGACACCGACATCATGACGTGGTTCCGCGACTGCTACGTCCGGCCCGGGGACTGGGGCGATCCGTTCGCGAGCCCGCTGCGCGGCGACCTCTCGAAGTTCCCGCCGACGTTCGTGCTCGTGGGGGCGATCGACCCGCTGCTCGACGACGGCGTGCAGTTCGCGAAGAAGCTCGAGAAGGCGGGGCGCAAGGTCGTGCTGCAGTCGCACGCCGGGATGCCGCACGACTTCATCCTCTTTCCGGGCATCGACGAGAGCGAGCGCGCCATCGCCGGCATCTGCCGCTTCGCGAAGTCCGCGCTCGGCGGCTAGGAGTCCGAGGTGCCCGATCGACCCTGGATCTTCCGCACGTACTCGGGTCATTCGAACCCGCGCGCGTCGAACGAGCTCTACCGGCGAAACCTCGCCAAGGGTCAGACGGGCCTCTCGATCGCGTTCGATCTGCCGACGCAGACCGGCTACGACGCGGACCATCCGCTCGCGGCGGGAGAGGTCGGGAAGGTCGGCGTGCCGATCGGCTCGATCACCGACATGGAGCAGCTCTTCGAGGGCATCCCGCTCGACCGGATGAACACGTCGATGACGATCAACGCGACGGCCGCGTGGCTGCTCGCGCTCTACGTCGCCGTGGCCGAGCGGCGCGGCGTCGCGCGCGGAGAGCTGCAGGGCACGACGCAGAACGACATCGTGAAGGAGTACCTGTCGCGCGGGACGTACGTCTTCCCGCCGCGGCCCTCGCTCGATCTGACGCGCCAGACGATCGAATGGACCGTGGACCAGGTCCCGAAATGGAATCCGGTCAACATCTGCTCGTACCACCTGCAGGAGGTCGGCGCGACGCCGGTGCAGGAGATCGCTTTCGCGCTCGCGAACGCCATGGCGGTGCTCGATTCCATCCGCGTGCCGCGCGAGAAGCTCGGTCCCGTGTTCGGGCGCATCTCCTTCTTCTGCAACGCCGGCATCCGCTTCATCGAGGAGATCTGCAAGCTGCGCGCGTTCACGCGCATGTGGGAGCGGATCGGACTCGAGCGCTACGGAGTCACCGACGAGAACCAGCGCCGCTTCCGCTACGGCGTGCAGGTGAACTCGCTCGGCCTCACCGAGGCGCAGCCGGAGAACAACGTGCCGCGCATCGCGCTCGAGGCGCTCGGGGTGACACTCTCGCGTGACGCCCGATGCCGCGCGCTGCAGCTCCCGGCCTGGAACGAGGCGCTCGGTCTGCCGCGGCCGTGGGATCAGCAGTGGTCGCTGCGCATCCAGCAGATCCTCGCGTACGAGACCGACATCCTCGACTATCCGGACATCTTCGAGGGCTCGGTCGTGATCGAGAAGAGGACGGCCGAGATCGAGGCGGCGGCGTGGGCCGAGATCGCGCGCATCGAGGAGCAGGGCGGCGCGATCGCCGCGGTCGAGTCGGGCTACATGAAGCGCGCGCTGGTCGAGTCGAACGCGCGCCGCGTCGCGCAGATCGAATCCGGCGAGCGCGTCGTCGTGGGCGTGAACAGGTTCAGCGAGGGCGAGCCTTCGCCGCTCGTGCAGGGCGCGAGCTCGATCCTGTCGGTCGATGAGTCCATGGGCCGCGAGCAGATCGAGCGCCTGCGCGCGCACCGCGCGAGCCGGAGCAAGTCGGAGGTCGAGGCGGCGCTGCGCGGCTTGCGCGACGCGCTGGCCGCCGGACAGAACGTGATGGAGCCCTCGGTGCGCTGCGCGCACGCCGGCGTCACGACCGGCGAGTGGGCCGACGCGCTGCGCGCGATCTACGGCGAGTACCGCGCGCCGACGGGCGTCGACTCCGCCGTGGCGCCGCGCTCCAACGCCGTGCAGATCGCGGAGCTCCGCAAGCGGGTCGATGAGGTCAGCGCGACGCTCGGCCGGCGCCTGAAGCTGCTGGTCGGCAAGCCGGGACTCGACGGCCACTCGAGCGGTGCGGAGCAGATCGCGATCTTCGCGCGCGATGCGGGCCTCGAGGTCGTCTATCAGGGAATCCGCATGACCACCGACGAGATCGTGAACGCCGCGCTCCAGGAAGGCGTGCATCTCATCGGTCTCTCGATCCTGTCGGGCTCCCACCTCTCGCTCGCGCCCGAGATCGCGCGCCGCGCGCGCGTGCCGGTGATCGTCGGCGGGATCATCCCCGACGAGGACGCCGCGAAGCTCAAAGCCGACGGCGTGGCCGCCGTCTACACGCCGCGCGACTACGACGTACTGCGCATCCTGCGCGAGATGGTCGAGATCGCCGCCGCGGCGCATGGCGCCGGCTGATCCGAGTCTCGACGCGCTCGTGCGCGGCGTGCGCGCGGGCGAGGCGGCGGCGATCGCCGACGCACTGGCGCGCGTCGAGGACACGCGGCCCGAGACGCTCGACTCCCAGCGCGCGCTCGTCGGGCGGCTCGAGGCGCAGACGCCGCGCGAGCACGCGGTCGTCGGAATCACGGGCCCGCCCGGCGCGGGCAAGTCGACGTTGTCCGGCGTGCTGATCGAGGGCTGGCTCGCGCAGGGCAAGGGCGTGGGCATGGTCGCGGTCGATCCGACCAGCCGCCGCTCCGGCGGCGCGCTGCTCGGCGACCGCGCGCGGCTGCGCTTCCGGCCGGACGAGCGCGTGTTCGTGCGCTCGATGGCGGCGCGCGATCAGCTCGGCGGGCTCGCGCCGGCGACGCGCGCGGCCGTCGTCGTGCTGCGCGCGGCCTTCGAGTGGGTGCTGGTCGAGACGGTGGGCGTCGGCCAGAGCGAGATCGACGTCGAGACGGTCGCGGAGACGGTCGTGCTCGTGCTCCAGCCCGGCTCGGGCGACACACTTCAGTTCATGAAGGCGGGCATCCTCGAGATCCCCGACGTGCTGGTCGTGCACAAGTGGGACCTCGGAGCGCAGGCGATGCGAACGCACGCGGACCTCTCGAGCTGGCTGCGGCTCGCGACGCTCGCGCCCGGGACGTGGCGGCCGCCGGTGATCGGCGCGAGCAGCGTGAGCCGCGAGGGAGTCGCCGAGGTCGCGGCCGCGATCGCGCGCCACCGCGAGCACCTGGCGCACGGCGAGCTCGAGACGCGCCGCGCGCGCGCGCGTGTGGCGTGGGCGATGGAGCTCTTCACGCGCCGTTACGGAAGCAACGGCCTCGAGCGCGCGGGCGGAAGCAGCGCGGCGGAAGCGACGATCGCCGCCACGCCGGGCTCCGCGCTCGACGCCTTCAGCGCTCTCGCCACTCGAGCAGGGTTTTCCGCGTAGCGGCGTCGAGCTCGAGCAGCGCCAGCAACGAGTCGTAGCCGGTGAGCGCCTGGACGGGAACACGCGCGGCCGCGAAGCGCGCCGCCGCCTTGGGGAAGCCGTAGCTCACGATCGCTTGCACGCCGAGGACCACCCCGCCCTCTTCGCGCAGCGCCTCGACCGCGGCCAGCGCGCTGCCGCCGAACGAGACGAGGTCCTCGATCAGCACGACCCGCTCGCCGTGAAGCGGACGCCCTTCGACGCGCTTCCCCTTGCCGTGCTCCTTCGCCGCGCCG
>Ga0210377_10002019_pt1 | contig 18041 bp, 37 predicted proteins | sample PLM4_65_b1redo_FD_155480 | JGI IMG/M metagenome (GOLD analysis project Ga0210377, IMG submission 155480) | Groundwater sediment microbial communities from an aquifer in East River, Colorado, USA - PLM4_65_b1 redo | ecosystem: Environmental > Terrestrial > Soil > Riparian zone | place: USA: East...
CCTCGCGAGCGGCATCGAGCACCGTGTCGGCAGCGTCGAGCTTCTCTTCGGCTGCCGCGAGCGCCTCGTTGTTGTCCTCGCCACTGAGATCCTCTTGGATGGTCTCGAGCGCCTCTTGTGCGAGACGGTAGTCGGCCTCGGCAACCTCGACGGCTGCGCGCAAGGGGTGCATTTCGGGAGCAAGGTTTTGAGCGGCGTTGGTCATGGTCTGGTATACGGATGGTATGTGGAACCCTTCCTACGGCAAGTCCGAAAGTTCGTCCCATCCGGAAATACGCCTGGCTTCCACGACATCAGCCATTCCGTTGGCCTTGAAAAGGCGCCCTTGGCCGGAGGTGGCATCGGGGTCGAGGTTCCGGGCCCAGCGGTTACGGAGATCGTCCACAGCGCTGTCTGTCTGCCCGCTGGCGAGGTAGGCGAGCGAGAGCAGGCTCACGGCATCCTCGCTCAGGCCGCGCACGTCGAGCGCCAGCAGCGGGACGTCGTTCGTGTCGACGATCAGATCCGGATCCTCAAGCACTTCGCGCCACAGCACGTACAGATCGGCGCCGTCGGTGATGACACCGGGAAGCGTTGTAACGATCTCGGCAGCGACCAGGTTATGCTCAATGAGCGACTCGTAGCTGAACGTATCGAAGGTCTTCTCAGTCGTCTTCTCGAGATCGACGTTCACTTCATTGACGTAGACGATCTTACCATCCGTCTCGACGCAACTGAGATCGTCGGGATCGAGCTTGAGGCTGACGTTCTCGTCGCGCTCTTCCTCTTCCTCGATGTGCTCTTCAGTGAGGCCTCGCTTGAGCGCCGCTGCCCACCAGCGGTCGGCGTAGCCCGAGCGATCCCTCGTGTCCGAGCAGATCCCGTCCCCACTGGCGCGACGGTGGTGCGAGATCTCCACGTGCTTTTTGAAGTCCAGGTGCGCCCCGTCGCAGATAGCCGAGTAGAGCGCTGTGCCGTAGCCCATGCCGCTCACGGTGACGCCCTCGGGCGTGTGCACACGCGGGTACCCGGTGGCTACCGAGGCGTCTTCGTTACTGTCCGATAGGTAACCGGTACCGAGTTTCTTGAGCAGTGATTCTTGGCGTAGGCTACGGATGCCGACGTATGACCCATCCGTTGTGGCGAGCACTGGCTCCTTGGTTTTGGGGTTGATGATTAGCCCGATCGTGGTCCTGCCGGCAATGGAGCGCGTCTCGCGCGCGGGCCCAGGGCGCGGCGCCTGAAGCCGGAATTCCTCATTACGACGGTAGCGGCGCATCACTCTTCCTCGAAGTCCACGTTGCTCAACTCGTCGAGCGTCGCGGCGGCCGTCTCCAGCGCATCCACGTGCTTGCCCAGCTTCAGATCCTCTTGTTCTTCTTGCTCGGTGTCCAGCGCGGCCAGCGCCTCATCGACGTCGTCTATGGCCTCGCCCAAGTCTTCGTAGGCCTTGCGCAAGCGCTCCATGGACTTGGTGAGCTTCTGCACGACAGGCCGCAGGGCGTCCTGTTGCAAGCTGGCGCCATCGAGCGCTTCTCGTGCTTCGTTGATGATGTCCAGCGCCTCGTCGGTGCGCTCACTGAGAGACTTGGGCATCAGACGATCCTCTCTCCTGTGCCACGCCTGTAGCGTCGCACGATTTCGAAGGTGCTCGCGTCGGGGTTGCCGCCGTGACTCACGGCGCGATCATGCTCGCCTTCGGTAGCGCTGATGCGCGCGAACTGCTTGGCTCTGTCCAGGCTGTAGGGCCCATACGGGCCTTCGCTGTCAAGCGGCACCCCGCGGTAGTCGAGCACCCAGACGTGGTAGACGGCGGAGTGGTTGGGGGTGAGCGCGTTTCGCGAGGCCCGCTGGTACACGCCCAAGTCCATGGCTCGGCGCGCTTCGCTTCTGCCGAGCTTGGTCCAGTAAATGTCGAGCATGCCCGTGAGCCAGAACCCGTGCACCTCAGGGTGCTCTTGCAGCAAGTAGAAGCCGTACTTCTGCGCATCCTTCAGTCCGTCCCCCGTAAACTCCTGGTCCAGGTTGTGGAGCCACTGGCCACGATTGTCGTATGGGCGCACATCAATGTAGAGCCGCCCGATCTTGCCGTTGTAGTAGTCGCGATCGTAAGCGCGGTCGCCGTATCCCAGTTCACCGGATCGCGGCTTACCGTACTTACTCCTGAGCCAAGCCCAGGTGACCCTCGCGTTCGTGCCGAGGTCACTACCGAGTCGTGATTCTTCATCGGGAGGCATATCCTCGACGATGCCGGCCGGCAGCTTGATGGGGTTCTCACCGTACATCGCAAGCCATGATGCCGCGCTTCTTGCCGTCCACCAACTTTCCGACTCAAGCGTCGTCAGGAGCCTTGGTTTTCGCTGGTGGCGGAGGCGGGTCGTTCCACCAGTGGTCGCGTTGGTCAAAGCCATCGGCGAGAAAGCAGTGATGGGGACCGCCATGGCCACCATCCAGATTGCACCGCTTGGTAACGTTGAAGGGCGGCATGCCGTCCCGAGTGTTGCGCGTGACGTCAGTGAGCGCCCCACAGCGTGTTGTCCCCGAACGCCGACGCCAGACTCCGACGAGGTAGCCGCCAACGAACGCAATCGCCGTAAGGACGAGTGTCACGGCTCGTACCTGTCGATCAAGTCGCCGATCGTGCCGCGCATCTCCATGTCGTCACCAAGCGGATCGCCGCCACGTCCGAGGCGCAGGTGCGCCCAGACGCGCCATGCGGCGATAGCAGCAGCGTCGTCAGAAGCTTTTCCCACGAGTTGTTTGCCGCGATAGAAGCCCGCAAGGAAGGCGACGTACGCGGCAGCATCTTTGCCGCCAGCAGCCGGGAACACGCGGTGCAGGTTTTCCAGCACCTCCTTGAAGCGATAGAACCCATGGGCGAGCGCCTTCAGTGTTCCCGTCTTGATCCGAAACTTCCCGTCGAGTTGTTCGACCTGCTCGATCTGTTTCTGGAGTTCGTCTTCGCTCGGGATGTAGATGGCCATCATGTTGTCCTGTGGATCTGCGAAACGCGCACATGTTTGTAGGCAAGCAGCATGGCGCGGGTGCGCACGCGCTGGCCGCTGGAGGTGCTGATGGTGACCCAGGCGCGCTTGTGCGCTGGCGCGAGCCACCACCAGAGCAGCGTCGCAAGGTCCCACCAACGAAGCTTGAGCGTGATCCAAACGCTACCGTCTGCGGCTAGGAGCGCGACCGGGGAGAGTTCGGTGACGTCGGTTGCAATGGAGACTTGGGTCATGGCTAAAAGGGGATATCCGAATCGGGATCGTTGTCGCCCCAGCCATCATCGCGCGATTGCGCATCTGGCGCGCCCGTATCGTGACTTCCCTCGTCCTCGTCATCGCGCCGGCTGGGGCGGCGACGCTCGGGATCGTTGGGGGGATTGCGGGCCCTGGCGCCGCCGTTGACGATGATGTTCGTGGCCGCGATCTCGGTAGTGTAACGCTTGATGCCCTCGCGATCCTCGTAGCTTCTGGTGCGCATTGGTCCTTCGGCATAAACACTGGCTCCTTTGCGGAGAAACTTTGCTAATGCTTCGGCGCGTTTGCCCCAAATTGTGACGCGAATCCACTCAACACGTTCTTGTCGGACGCGGTTTCGATCAAGATACGACTCATTACAGGCGATGCTCAGGGTCAGCACGCTACTGCTCTGCGTGTTTTTCAACACGGGATCGCTGCCAAGATTTCCGAGCACGGAGCACCGGTTGAACCCGTCAGCCATGCTTCTCCCCCGCCTTCCAGCACACGTAGCAAACTGTGGCGGCGAGCAGCGCGAGCCCCGCGCCTAAGAGCGACATCCAGGGCGGCAGTGTGGCGCCAGATGGTCCCCAAGGCGCCGCCGCGAACGCGCAGCCGGCAGACAGCGACGCAAAGAACGCCACTCCGTAAGGCCAGCCATGTGCTGAGCGACCCCTCTGGGCGCTCGGCACCCGCGGCGGCGCGGGCAGACGCGGCGACGCCCAGCCATGCGCCACGCGCTGCGTGTAGAACTCATCAGCGCTGACCTGCACGTACAGGTACGTCTCGTCCCAGCCGACTTCGCCGCAGCGCGAGCAAATCCACTCGAACTTCTGCTCCAGGTTGGTGCGGCCGGAGAAGATCTTGCTGTGATCGCAGCCTCTCATGTGACTCCCCAGATGGGCGTGAAATTTGTTGGTCATCGTGGCGTCGTGTCACCAAGGAGTGCGCTCAGTTGCAGGGACCGATGCGACATGCCTGCGGCAAAGGCACATCCCAAAATCCGGCACAGCGTCTCCGCGTCCCCCTCGTTCTCAAACCACGGCTTCGATGCCGTTCGGTGCACACCGGGACCTTCGACGGAGTACTGCACTTTTCCGGTGACCGTTTTCTCCATCACGACGCGATACCTAGCTTCCATCGTCTATGCCCGCCTTCCACCCTAATGCTTCAACGAGCGCCTGCTCTAAACTGCCACCGCTCCCGTCGCCTGACTCTGGAGCCAGTTTATAGATCTTTCGTAGCTGCTTCGCAGTTAGCACGATGGTGTCGGAGCCAAGTAGCTCTTGTGCTCGCTTCACAAGCTCGTCGTACTCTGTCTGGGATTTCCAGTTAATCATGGGCTCCACCCGCACCAGCAATTCTTGGCTTCGGTCTCTGTCCACTCGTGGTCCATCGCGCAGCGATAGCGCACGCTGACCGCATCTGGCTCAAAGGCGTGTGTGCTGCCATCGGGCGCCACGTGGGATCCGGGTCGCACGTTGCCGCTGGCGCTCACGACTCGCCCAACAAACATCACGCCTTGGTCCAGGCAGGTGGGGCACCAGGACTTCACCTCGGCTTCTTCCCGAAGAGCAGCCAGAGCAGCACTACCGCTCCGACGCAAGCAATCGCTAGCAGCGCCATCAGCGTCCCGAGCGCGCGAGCTACCCGCCGCCCGCTTTTCATCAGCCGCTCGGCGGCGAGCCCGTACCGCTCGATGAAACGTTCGAAGAGGATCATGCATACGAGTATTCCAGAAGTTCAGGGAAGCTGGGAGCAGATTTGCTCTCGCGCTTCGAGCGCACTGGCAATCGCCTTCGCCTCATCGGCTCCTGCGCCGATGAGGCGTTGATCGATGCCCTCGCCGCCCTTCAGGGTAGCGCGTACGCTGCCGCAAGTGTCACTTGTCAGCAGCACTTGGTGCCGCGGGTTGAGCTTCATCCAGTCGATCAGGGTCATTCGGGTCCTTTCGAAGTTCGGTGATAGTGTCGTCGATCAGGGGCAGTAGCCAGTCAACCTCCAGCGTAGCGATGTGCTTTCCCTGCATGGTTACGGGGGAGGCGTCCGCCCACCCGCGCAATTTGGCTGAGCCGTATGATCAGGTCCACGCGGGTCACGATGGGGCCTCTGTCGGGTTGAGGGTTTGCTGGTACGACCACTCCATCAGCTGCATCAGGGTCGTGGTGCTCAGGCGAGCCTCACGGTGGTGTCGCAGGTAGTCCGCGAACAGCTCATCGAGCGACTTGTGCAGCTCGGCGTGGCGCGATCGGTGTTCGTCGGGGGTGAGGGGCTTGCTCATGTCGGATCCGGCGTGTCGATGACGTCCCAGAGGCCACGGGTGACCTCGGGCTGCCAGGTAGCCCAGGCGTATTCACTCGCATCTGAGCTAGTCGTGATGATGCGCTCGTTGCAGTGCGGGCACGACTTTGGGATCTTGGAGTCGAGCGCCATCAGCTCCTGGAACTCGCAGCGCGCCAGGCCAAGCTTTCGCCCTTCGTTGGTGGAAGCGATGCACTTGACGCTGATGGCGAAGCTCGGGCGCTTGCTCAGCACGCGCATGTGCGCCGGGTGCTCCCGCCACCATGGCGCTCGCTTCTTGCTCGCCATCGAGTTGAAGGGGAGCAGCAGCGTCGTGTGCTCTCCAAACTTGAAGCAGTGCTCCGCAAACGGCAGCCAGATAGAGAAGTTGGGGTTGGTGCAAATTCGATGAAACGGCAACCCCTTCCAGTCTTCCATGGCGCCTTCTCCTGGTGCCAGCTCGTAGAAGTCCGAGCAGATCACTTGGTCAAACACCGGGAACTTCGCGCCGTCGATGCGCACCATGGCTTTACGTGCTTGGGCGGCGCGCTGCTTATTGATCTCGACGCCCACGATGACGATGCTCACGCCGTACTCCTCGCGCAGTACACGCCCGATGGCGCCTTTGCCGCAGGAGGGTTCGAGGATGCGCATGTTTGGTACGATGCCGAGATGCGGCAGGATGGCGCGCGTCACCTGGGGAGCTGTTTGAAAAAACCCGTTCGGGTCCGGCACGTACCCTTCTGCCGCTCTGCCTTTAGCGCTCATGGTTCCATCTTTCTGGTAACGGCTTCCACCGGATCTAGCTGCATGGGATTCACGGTGAGACTTTCTTGGGACGCTGCGACGCGCATGAGGAGCACTCGCACACTGTGCCCTCGGGCCAGTCCGGGTTGGCGTGCACACAGGCGTCGCCGACATCGGGGAACCACGCATAGCACCAGCCGGTGTGCCCGAGCGCCCGGTGGCAGCGACCGCCGCCCTTCGTGCCGTAAACGGCAGGGCAGCGCTCTTCGTCGGGAGGGAGCGGCGAATCGTTGTAAGTCATCAGCCCCACCTTTCTGCACGCACTGGCTTACGGCAGTCGCTGCACCGCATCTTCGCCTGCTCCTTGCCGCTCTGGCCGGTCTTGACAAACTTCCCGTAGATCTCGGGAAGCCGAATGCCGCAGAGCGTGCGACGATTTTGCTCATCGAGCACGTGGTACACCGGGGATAGTTTTCCCGTGAGTCCAAGCGCCAGGATCCACCAGCGGCGCGCGCTCATGACTTTCCTCCGCGGATGACACGCAGTCGCGGCCTGTCGCCGTCAAGGAGCCGCAGGGCGAATTGAGACTCGCGGCGCCATTGTTCCTGCCAGAAGTTGCTCATGCGGCGCTCGTCAAGCCAGAACATCAGCAGCACGAAGCACACGATGCCAAGAAGCCAGGTCACGGCTTCACCCTAGGCTTCTCAGTCCCTCGAACATGGTACCCGGCCGCGCGAAGACACGCCTCATGGTCGGTATGGCCGACATCCTCGAACAGCCAGTCCGAGCAATCCCTGATGCGACCGTTAGGGCCGCGCTCGAAGATGCGAACCTCTGACGGAACCTGCGCGCCGCCACCTTCGAACACCGAGACCACTACGTCGATCGCATTGTCTTTGGAGAGCGGTCCGCCTTTTTCCAGGCGGGAAAATCGCCAGTTATTCGTCGTCTCGATACCGTCGATCTCGAGCGCGCTTTTCATGGCTTCACCGGACTGGCGGAGTCGAGAAGGCCGAGCTTTGTGGCCAGCTCCACGGTAACCTCGCCAGCATCGTGCAGCACGCCGTTACGCCGCAGCCGAGCGATTGACTGCTTTCCGTGCTCGTCGTTTGCCGCGAAGCCGTCCAGATCGAACTCGATACTGCGATTGTTGACTCGCGCCCACTCCACCAGTGCCCGCCAAGCCGCATTCTCCAGCTCCGCCGCCTCCGCCCTCCGTAGCGCTGAGGCTAGTTCCTCATTGAGGCGCGATATTTCCCCAAGGTAGCAACTCTCGGCATTGCAGCGGGTCATGCCGAATCCGACGGGCTTTCTGCAATAGGTGCACAGGTCAGCCATTGCTGCCGCCCTCGGGCTTCGGTGGCTCACCCAGTACGCGATAATGGGTAAAGTCACCGATGCCGCGTTGGCCGACGGTGGTTTCCCAATAGGGCTCGCCCTGTCCTTCGCTGTCGTCTGAGATTTCGAGCAGGCCAAACGCAATGCTGGGCCAGCCGTGAGCCTCATGAATCAGCGCAAGGTTGACGTCCGAATCGGGTAGCCCATCAGCGACGGGAACCCAAGCCTGCCCCGCCGATTCCTTGCTCGATTCGGCGGGAACGTAGCGGACGACGCGGCACAATTCGCAACTGCTACCGTCGGGACAGCGTGCCTTTTCCTCTGTCGCTCCGATTCCCAAGTAGGTGCCGTTCGCCGCATCGAAGCGGACCCAGGCTTCTCGTCCAGCGTCAGACATTCGTCTTGCCGCCTTCCTTGCTCAACAGCGTCTCGGGTAGCAGCTGCTTCACGGCCCAGGCTCGCACCGACAGCCACCGCGCGTGCGGAGTTTCACCCTGGCAGTCCTCGTCGTTCATGTACATCACCTCGGCCGTGAGTTGCCTGGCGACATCGAACACAGCTGCTAGGCGCTCCGGGTCTTCACCGTCCTCGTGGTCCAGCTTGGGTAACGCGACGCCGCGTAGCCTTCCGAGCGCGCCGAGTGCGCAAACTCCATCGGCTGTCTCAAGCTCATTGGGCACAAGACACTTGTTTGGTATCGCGTCGAGCGCCGTGACGAGATCCAAGAAGAACCGTTGCCCACGTTTGCCTCGCGTCGCACTTGCCACCTGGGCGCGCCATCTGCCCAGCGCCAAGTCGTCGTCGCAATCGTCGGTGTAGCCAGACCTGCTCATTTTTCGCCGCCTTTCTTGCTCTCAATCACCAGTGGCGAACCGCCATCTCTTCCAACATCGCCAAGCTCCACTGCGAGTCGGTTAGTCGCGAGCGAATGCGCCAGCTTCGCCGCCCTCTCGGTTATGCGGATGCGCGCCTCGTTTTCAGCGACTTCCCAGCCGTTAGCGCGCAAAGAATTGCATCGTATACCGAGCCCGCCGCAAGTGACCTCGAACCGGCCGTGTCGTGGTTGAGAAACGCTCGCTTCGATTGGTCCGAAGTAGAGCCGCACGTAGTCGCTCCCGTTCGGGTATACGTCAGGCTTCCGATGCCAGAGCATTGCCCGCTTCACTTCGATCCTTCCCGCCCCTTGGCCAATTCGTCGGCAGTCTGGTTCTTGAACCCTGGCAAAAACTGCACACCAACCGTCGGCACCACAGCTGGCCTCCAAGTTAAGCCGCACTCTTGGCAGCTGTGCGTGTGGTGAATCTTCGTTGCAAACTCGCCTTCGTCGATGTGACGGCACGTGCAAGCCGGGCACGTCAGGAACATCGGAATCGGAGCGACCGCCACCTCAGCAGGCGGGGCGGGGTCGGCGGGTTCGAGTTCATCGTGCCGGGCGGACCGCGCCGCCTCTGCCACGTGGTAGGGCGACGGAAACCAGTTACGCTCCGCCGCCTTCTGAGCGGGCTGGGGAGTGAACAGCGGACACCAATCGGCGTGCTCTTTGGATACGTAGGCATTGGCCGCACACGTACATTCCGCCGGCTTCGCTTCCCCGGTCGCTGAGGTAGCCCCAGCAGCTTCGGCATCGACGCGCTTCTGTTCCCAGTGCGCGTCACAGTATCCATTGACCGTCGGCGGTTTCTTGCAGTCGCCGTAAACGCAGGTGGTAGGGGATGGCTGGGAACGGAGTGCGTCTCGCTCGGCATCCATGAGTCGCTGCCAGAGCGTTAGCACCGACGTCAGTTGCAGCTGTCGCGGCAACTGCGACGAATCGCGCGCCGACTGGCATTCATTCAGCAACAGTCCGCGAACGAGGCTTCCGTGGGCTTGTACAATGGATGAGACGGCCCCCCGTTCGATATCGCGTTCGCGGAGCTTGGCCTCAAGCTCATCGGCGCGCGCTTCCGCCATGTCGCGCTCAGTACAGGCAGCGTCGTAGCGAACGGACCAGCGCCGCTCCTCCTCGGCCTCGCGTTCGCGGAGTTTTGCTTTCAACTGCGCCGTCAACCCTTCGGTGTTGCGCAAGTAGGCAATGATGTCCTCCGTGAGCGCGGAGAAGCTGTAGCCCTCTTGCATCTCGAAGGCGGAACCCAGCTCCAGCAAGTACCCACGCAAGCTCTCCTCGCCCTCCGCCACCTTCGCGCTTTCGGCCCACCCGTGTGTACCGGTATCGATTTGGTGGCGCTCGTTTGCTGACAGCTTTTCTTCGATGCTTTCGGCCGCTGCGGTGGATTGCTGGTCGCGGTCGTAATTCTCAGCGGCAACGCATACCGTAGCCGGTACGCTGATTCCGTGGTCGACCGCTTGGCCGATGCTCCGTGTGACAACGTCGGCCAACTCCAGGCGAGCCTTCGTCGTCTCCAGCTCTCCCCTCAGCCCCTGCACGATGGCTTCGTGCTCGGACTCTGACGCCAGCCAGCGCACCACGGCCGAATCGGCTTCAGCGACTGCGTCGGCGGTACCTATCTCCGTCTGCCTATGACCGCCGTCTCTGTGAATCCTGGCGAGCAGGCCGCCGAGTAGAGAGTTGGTGGCTTCGTGCTCGGAGTGGACGGTGGTGAGCGCGGTCTCGGCGGACACGGCGTGCTCGTATTCGGAGTTTACCTCCAGCTCGACCATCGCCAACAATTCGCTGAGCGTCGTTGGCAGGTCGTCCGGTGCTGGTTCACAGAGACGAGCAACGAAAGCACGCACTGCGGCCAGCGGAATGTAGCCAGCGGCGGCAAGGTCGGCGGGCGTGGCGTAATGCTGCCCCTCACTGGTCATGACACCGCTGGTGCTCCACTGCGACGGTTTGCGAACGGCTAACCAGAGCGTGAACTCCATGCCGTCGCGTTCGAATTGAATCGGTCCGTCCTTCTCTGCGTCGGTCAAAGCGTCCTCCCTTGGTCCACGCTGGGCCCGTTCTCGCGAAAGTGATCGGCAACCATCATGGCCATGGCGGCGACGTCGGCGGCTTCGGCGACGGCAGCGCGATAGTAGTCGCCGGCACCGCTTAGGCTTTCGTCGTCGGCTATCACGGCATCATCGGCGGCCGCGATCAATTCGTCGGCTTCACCGATCACGCCGTGGCACAAGCTGTGCGGGTCGTCCCCGTGCCACCCGCCCTTGTGGTCGTTCTCGCGAAGCTTCAGCTCCATTTGCTGAGCGAACCAGAGGACGACGGGGCGGAGTTCGAGGGGCTTCTCGGCGTCGGTCATGGCATTCTCCTGGCTTCATCCCAACCGGTCTGCGCGGCGTTGAGACATCGCTTGTCGTGTTCGGAAAGGCGCTCTTGCTGCTTCAGGTTGTAGGCGCACGTCGCGAGCTGATTCCCGAACGAGAGCAGGCGCGCCAGCTTCGCTTCGGCGTTAGCCAGGCGGCGTTCCAAGATTTCAACCTGAGCGGCGATTGGAAAGTCAGTCACGTTCCCGGTTCTTTCGGCAGCTCCGGCGATTCGGCGGAGAGGGCGCGGGCGACAGAGATTCGGGCGAGGTCGGTGTGTCCGACGCCCCTGGCCTCGTAGAAGATGCGCGATTTGGTTCCGTGCTGAATCAGCGCAACTTCGACACCGCCGTCGAATCGCGTGCGCACCTTCACTGCGCGACCTGAGCGAGCGTCGCGCCAAAGGTCGGTGACCCGGACGGCCCATCGCTCTAGCGTTTCCGCGGCAGGCGGCGCTGCGGACTCGGCTGGGATGTACCCGGCCCGCTTGATCTCACTCGGTGTGGCCCGGCGATAGAAACAACCCTCGCTGTCGGGACCCGGGGCCAGCGCGACGAAGAGCGGCGCTTCCACTTGTTCTTTGCCCACGAGGGCATCGATGTATTCCCAGATTGCCTCGAGCGCGCGCCGAATCTCTGGCGCGGTTCGCTCGGCATTGTCGCTGAGACCGTTGGCCCATTTGTTCGCCTCATCCCAGGCGATCGCCCGCTTAGTTTCCTCAGCCATTTCGCTCACTCCGCCTTTCCGTCGTTGTCTGGAAAGTCGTGCTGAGTCACTGTCAAACCTGGCTCCGATGTGGCGCGCATGCTCAACCATCGCCACGCATCCACGGAGCGCTCGAACGGCGTCGCGTCGACTGCAGAATGCGTCCAAGTCTCCCGTCCATCAGCGCGCATATCAATCTTCAGGTACAGCGGAGCTGGCCGAAACTTTGCGTCCTCTATTAGATATACCAGCATCACTCCGCCTTTCCGGTGGGGGACCAGCCGGTTGCAATCGCCGCGCTGTCGATGGCGTTCAGATTCGGAGGCAGGCCACCGACGCAACCGACTTCGGTCAGGTGCTCCAGTTGTGACAGGAGTTGAGCATGTTCCCGAGCGACGGCGAGAAGGGCGAGTGCTTCCGTTCCGCAAAAGTCCTGCGCGCAGCGGTCGCAGAAAGCCGAGTGTTCGTCGCGGCACCCGTCGCCACCGGCGGTGTAGTCCTCTCCGCAGCGATTGCAGATGCGCTCCTCTTCGTTGGGAACAAGGAGAGCTTCCAGCTCTTCAATCCGCGCCATCGTTAGCGCTTCCGGTGTGGGCGGGGTTGTCATGCCGAACCGAATCGGAAAGAGATCCAAGCGTAGCTGTCGTTGCTCCAAAAGAAGCCGAGTTCGTCGAGTCGCTTCGTGTCCTCTGGCGACACCGCATCCTTGTCGACGCCCATGATGCCCAATTCGTCGTGCGAGCAATTCGTGGGGCATCGGGCGTTCTTCTCGGCCAGGTATTTGGCGAAGATGGTCAGTGCTTCGATGAGGTCGTTCATGGGTTATCAGTGGTGGAGCGCTGTTGCGGCCTATCTTGCATGGTGCATGGTGCCTCGTGTCATCGTCACGCCACGCACAGCGTATCCGGCGGCATGGGCATCACGGATTGCGTCGTCGAGGGTAGTCAGCGGAGCGACTGATCCCACGGCGCAGTTGCCGTGCTCTTGCCATTCGAAACCATAGCCGCCCCAGTACACGTCAGCGAGCTTGACGACAGGAGCGAGGGTTGCTGCACTGCGGAGATGCTCAACGGCGACGGAGGTGATGGCTTGGGCGTGCAACCGAAGCGCTTCGGCGACCTCGCCCGGGGTTCGCTCGGTGCTTCCGAAGATGACATCCACCATGATCGTGTCGCCGTTGGGCAGCAGCTTGATGTGGTTCATAGCGGGAACTCCTCGGCGTCGAGCTGCCGGTCGGACTCGGCGAGAAAATGGGGACCAATGATCGGCTGCGTGCTGTAGGACACGCTGACGTGTCGCGACCATAGAAATTCCCGTCCGCAGTTGCCACACCAGTTGGTGCTGTCTTCCTCGGCGCCGTTGCGCCCCCATTCCCAGGCGTCGCGGTGCTTGTGGCCGCAGTAGGGGCATTCGGGATCGTCACTCATGTGCGCTTGTTCCAGCGATCGACGGCCATCTGCTCCAGGGCGTCGTCATCGAGATCTTCATCGGTCTCGTCAAAGCCAGCGAGCACCGGTGGACCAATGGCTAAACAACCGATGCACTGCGCGTACGCGCGATCGTTTACCCGGTCAACGTAAGCACTGTCGGGCTTCTCGCCGCAGAAAGGGCACGGCATCATGAGCAGGCCCTCACCAGTATCGCGACGGCTAGCGCAAGCGTCGCGATCACCCAGCTGATGGATAGGGCAAGGCACCCGCGCCCTGCGCGCAGCTTAAACAAGCCAGGCTCGTCAGGGTCCGTGTCGGCTGTCACTTCGAATGGCTTCGGATTGCTCACGCTTTCCTCCAGCCTGCATGGTACTTCCACAGCGCATCTCGGATCGCATCGTCCGAGGGCGCTGGAAGATCGACTCGATAGATGTCGGTGTGCAGGTGTAGCCAGGTCACCATGTCTGCGCCGTTACGGGAGACGGAGACGTTGCAATCCCAATCGGCCTCCCTGTCCGTCCACCCCAGCTCGATGGTGACGCCCTGCTCGAGATCGAGGCGCTGCGCTTTCGGACAAGTGAGGTCGAGCGCGAGCGAGACGGCAGCGTGATGCAGCTGCTCGATGAGCTGCATCAGCGGCTGCTCCATGCGGCGGATGCGATCGCTATCCTCCAGCACGCGGCGCGCGCGGTCCTTGGCGAGCGGAAGCCAGGGATTGAGGTCCGTCACGGGGAGTAACCCTCAAAGAAGGTGAGCACGTGCTGGGTTATTTCTTCGTCGGTGGGGTTGGCTTTCTCCACCCAAACTTCCCTGGCAAGGAGCAGTGACTCAAGTGCGCCGTTCGCGCCAGCTCTTAGCGTGTAGGTGCGGTTTTGCTTCTTCCAAAACCAAGCCAGGTGCAGCGACTGGTCGTTGTCGTTCCACTCGACCAGCGGCGCCGGGGCGTACGGCACGTGCTCCCCGCAAAGGCGCACCAGGAGCGCGAGCTTGCTGTTGATGGCGGCCTGTTGCTCGATGGGAGCGCCGCTGTCGATGAGCTTATCGATGACGGAAGTGGTCCAGATCATGTCGATTGCCAGTAGCTTTGGATGGCCAGGGTGAGCGTCGCGGGATCGATCGGTGAGACGAAGCGGTTCTGGTTTCCATGCACGAGGTGCAGCCACGGGATGCGGTTTTTGTCGCAGACAAGGGCCAGGATCTTCCCGTCCTCTTGCCAACCGATAGCAATGGTGCCCTGCTCTTCGTCTTCGACGACGGTGGGCCGCGGCGAGCGCGGAGCCGACTCGTCGCACACGTCGCTCAGTTGCTGCACGAAGGGCGCCAGCTGCGGGTAGTGCTCCAGGTGCGAGATGACTTCGGGGAGCCAGTTCATTTGGCGTCGTCCACGAGGCTGAAGCGGTTGTTCTTGCGCTTGATGATGCCGCGCGTGCAGAGCCGGTGCGTGTAGGACCGAAGGCTACCCTCGGTGTACGTGCCGCCAGTGGCGAGGTCGGACACCGATAGTGGCGCCTTGGCGACACGCAGGCGACGGATGACAAACGCTTCGCCGGGCGGCAGCGTCTCCTCGTAGTGGTCGAGCAGCTTCTTGCCGGTGGGTAGCTGTCCGGCGGGGCACAGCTCGTCACCAGCACCTGTGGCGTAGAAGATGTTCTTCTGGCGACGGGCGAGCCCGCGTGTAACCAGGCGATGCGTGTAGCTGCGAATGCTGCCTGCTCTGTATCCGGTGTGCAGCACGAGGAGTTCCGTGCTGGCTCCCTGCTCGCCGCGCGACGAGATCACGCGCAGGCACTGCTCCTCGCCGGGCGGCAGACCCGTGCTCCCGTCTGGTGTCTTGCGCACGGAAGCGCGCACGCGCTCAGCCTTCGTTGCCAGCGTCTCCTTGGGTTTAGGTTGGATGATTTCAGGTAGCGGTTTCGGTTTCGATGCTGTCGCCACCACGGAGCCCAGATCCTTGAAAAACTCCTCCCACTCAGAGGCCAGATGCTCAGCGCAAAACTCCGCTACTTGCCGCCGTAGCTCATCCGACAGCATCGCTGTATCGGTCTTAAGCTCGTCGACTCTGCGCAGCATTGCCTCGATGGCGCTCGCTTGGCGAGTCTCATATCGATGCCCGCGCGCGATGAGCGCCTTGGCGGTAGCGGTGTCGATGGTCGGAGCGGTGCCGCCCTCTGTCACTAGCTTCTGCAGGCGCTTGATCTCCTCGCGGAGCGCCTGAGGGTCGTTCTGCTTGACCTCTTCCACGAGCGTCGCCATCCGCGCCGCCAGAGATCCGATGTCGATCGATCGCATCTCGCGCTTCGTTGCGGCGACGCCGATCTTCGGCGTCTGCGACGTGTCCTGGGTCAGGATGGGCAGCACGCGGCCGCAAATGCGGGCTACCTTGAGCCACTGCGGTGACCACACAAACGGTTCTCCCACCTGCAGCGTCGGGAGTTGACTGGAGAGCTTCTCTTCGATGCCCTTGTCGGAGAGCCAGTAGTCGAGGGCTTTTCTCTCGTGGGCGCCAGTGAGCTGGAACGCCATCACGCACTCGACTTGATTGAGCGCCTTTTTGTTAAGCTCCTGCGGCCGTTGCGATGAAAAAGAGATCCCCATGCCGACGACGCGCCCCTGCTTGGAGTTGCGCACCCATTCATGCAGCATGCCGTTTTCGTTGGGTTGGGGGTTTTGCGGGATGATGTCCTGCGCCTCATCGAGCACAACGTGCAGCGCGCGAGGCGCGTGCTTGAGCAGCTCGAACAATCTCCGCCCAAACGCCTCCATGAATTTGGCGCGCTCGGGATCGCGCATCTGGCTGGTATCGATCACCATGCTCGACCCGGTCTCGACTGCGGTTTCTGCAACCAGCTCGCCACCGGTCGACTGTAGCGGCATATCGCCCCAGAGGCCGCCAAGGATCGGGATAGAAAAGGCGTTCGGTCCCTGGCGCAGGCCGAAGTAAACGCCAACCGTATCCACGACGATGACCTGCACGCCCTTCACGAGCATTTGCTCAATGAAGCGCTTGCAGCCGTAGCTCTTCCCTGATCCGCTGCGGCCCATCCACGCGAATTTCTGTGTGACAGCGTCGTCGTTCCAGTGCACGCCAGGCACGACAGAAAACCCAGGTGATGGACCCAGGTCTCGCGCAGCGGCAATTAGTGCGTCATCCATGTCTATGCTCCGTATACGCGGTTCTGGTAGATGGGTCTAGCGGTTTTTGGCGAGGCGTTTTGGCGGCATCTTTTCCAGGCACGCGGTGTCACGGAGCTTCCTGGCGGACTTGTTCAAGTCAGCACCTTCCTGCTCATCGGTGGGTTGGGTGTGCCTTCCGCCAAGACTTCTGCACTAGTCATGAACGCCAACCGTGCAATCTCCGGCGGCGGGTCCTTCTCCCAGCGCTCCTGGTACGAGTGTCCGCAGTTGAGATCCCAGGCCGGCCAGTCTTCGCCGCCCGTGTGTAGCGCGCACAAGTGCTCGTAGATCGCGTCGCACCTGGCGCAGCGTCGCCTCTCGTCCGCGTCACCGTCGAACACCATAAACGAGTACGTGTACAACTCACCGCGCAGGATGGGACCGCGGCACGCGCAGCACTTCCATTCCTTCTTCGCGCGATGCCGCGTCGTGCGATCGACGGAGGGTGATTCACAGTCCCAGGTATCGACGCTCATGGTTCTGTCCAACCCAGAGAAGCGGCGAGCGCCTGGATGTTCAAAGGCAGAAAGGGTCTGCCAATGGCCGCAGTTTCGGAGCGACTCAGAAACTCCAATGCTGATCGCATGTTTAGCCAACCGCGAGCGGCCGACAATACCACCCCGTGGTCGTTCCAGAGGGCGCAGAGTAGCTCGTGGTCTCGCCTGGATCTGGGGTTATGCTCATCGGTGCCCTGCGTGAGCACCTCTCCCGCACCCTTCTTCGGCTCGAACTGCAGCTGCCAGCTGACGACGCCGCTGTCGAGGTCGTAGCGGTTGAGGATGAGCGGGTGCGTCGTGGCGCCCTTGCCGAGCTTCTCGATGCGCTCGACCACGGCCAGCAGTCCTTCGGTCACGGCGCCTCCAGCGTGCGCGTCGTGCCACGCGCCCGCATGATCTGCGCTTGCTTGCAGCCGCCCGCAAAGGTGAGCGTGCCGCGGCCGCACTCGAGCGCCAGTGGCAAGTCCTGACCCTTCACGCGGACAGAGCACGCGATGTAGCCGTCGTCATCGGTGTCGGTCTCTGCACACGAGATGCCGGTGACTTCGTAGCCGAGATCCTTGGCGTACACGCGCGCGGCTGCCTTGGCCGCTTCGGGGTCGCCGCAGGCGATGGTGGTGAGCGCCACGCCCAGAGCAGCGAGCGCGATGAGGGGGAAGGTGATGTTGTGCTTCATGGGGTCCTCACTTGTCGTATTGGTCCTGCCAGGTACGTGGCGGGTCGTCGGTCTCGTTGTAAGAGCCAGGTAAATAGTCGTCGAACATGTCTCCCAGTTGCTCGATGTCTGGGTCGCGGCTCTGTTCGAAAAAAGTCATTGTCGCCGGATCGAACTCCACGTGCACGGTGCCGGGCCCTCCGTTGTCGCGTAGCTTCCTCACGACCAGCTCAGCCTTGTCGTCCTTGGCCTCGCCCTCTTTCCGGTACATGTCCTCGCGATAGATAAACGTAACCACGTCGGCGTCCTGCTCGATTGCCCCGGATTCACGCAAGTCTGCGAGGATAGGGCGCTTGTCGGGACGTTTCTCACAGTCGCGGTTGACTTGCGCGAGCGATAGCACCGCGATCTTCTCGTGCTTAGCGAGCGCCTTGCACGCGCGGCTGATTTGCCCGATTTCGTTCTCGCGGTTCTGGGATACGCTGTTGCTGCCGAGTAGCTGCAGGTAGTCGATACCGACGAGCTTCACACGCAGCTCCTTGCCAAACTTCTCCTGCAGCCGACGCTGTCCCTGGCGGTATGCGGCGCGGATGCTGGCGGGTGAGTGATCGCTAGAGTCTTCGATTGCAATGGGCAACTTGGCGAGTTTCTTTGCTGCCTCGTGCACCTGATCGAACTCATCCTGCGTAAGCCTGCCGCGTTGAATCTTGACGCTGTCGATGCGAGAGATCAGCGATAGCATCCGAAATGTGAT
>Ga0210377_10002020_pt1 | contig 18040 bp, 15 predicted proteins | sample PLM4_65_b1redo_FD_155480 | JGI IMG/M metagenome (GOLD analysis project Ga0210377, IMG submission 155480) | Groundwater sediment microbial communities from an aquifer in East River, Colorado, USA - PLM4_65_b1 redo | ecosystem: Environmental > Terrestrial > Soil > Riparian zone | place: USA: East...
AAGCCGCAATCGCCAAAACCATTGGCGTGACGCGCTCTATGGTCTCGCGCATGCTGACGGAAGCACGGGAAAATGGCATTGTTGAAATTCGTATCCAGCGTCCGTTGCAATCGGATTCTGAACTTGAAAGCGCACTGAAAGAGAAATTTGGTCTCAAGGATGTTTTTGTGGTGATCACCAGCCATCGAAGCGGCGAACGACTCACCCGCACTCTCGGAAATGCAGGTGCGCAAATGCTCACACGCTATCTCGCGCCCCAGAAGACCCTGGGATTAGCGTGGGGAACATCCATCAGCGCAACGGTGGATGCGTTCGAAGCAACTGAACCGGTTCCTGTCAAAGTGGTGCAATTAGTCGGGGCCATGGGCGCACGCAACATGGAATATGACGGCCATGACCTGGTTGCACGTATCACCGAAAAACTTGGTGGTGAGGCGTATTATCTGAATGCCCCTTACCTGTGTCAGAACGCTGAAATAGCGAAATCCCTCCTGGAGACGAAAAGTGTGAGGGAAACCATTAGTGTGGGAAAGAAAACAGATGTAGCGTTGTTGGGAATTGGGACGACATCGCTGGATTATTCAAGCTTTTATCTTGCAGGTTACGTAACCCGCCGCGAACTTGATGATTTGCGGAAAGCAGGGGCGATCGGTGATGTATGTGGCTTGCACTTTGATGTAAATGGTCAACCTGCATGTGATGATTTTTGTGAACGGCTGGTTTCCATTCGCAGGCAGGATCTGTTATCCATTCCGGTGCTTTTGGGTGTGGCGGGCGGTGAAGGGAAAGCGGATGCGATACTCGGTGCCCTGCGAAGCAAGTATGTAAATGTGTTGGTGATCGACAGCTTGACTGCCAAAAAGGTGCTTAAACTGGCGAAATCAAAATGAATGAGGGTCTCGATGCCTAAAGAAAATGGGAAGGGAATTGAGAAGGATTTAGGTTCACGCGAACAGTTCGATGAGCGCGTGAAGCGGCTGGATTTATCCGATAATACTCTGATTGGTCTGTATCGGACGATGTGCACGGTCCGTCATTTCGAGTATATGGCGGATAAGCTATACGCGGCGGGAAAAGTCCATGGGACGATGCATCTCTCGGCTGGGCAGGAGGCGGTGGCGGCAGGCATCAGCCTGGCAGTCCGTCCCGATGATTATCTGATCAATCATCATCGTGGTCATGGACATTTCATTGCCAAAGGTGCCGATATTAATTTGATGATGGCGGAATTCCTTGGCAAGGATACCGGCTACAACCACGGCCGCGGCGGTTCGATGCACATCGCTGATTTTCAGTCCAATAGCCTGGGTGCGAATGGCATTGTAGGTGGGGGAATACCTCAGGCGGTGGGTGTGGGACTAGCACTTCAAATGCAAAAACGTAAAGAGATCTGTATTTGCATTTTCGGTGATGGGGCTGCCAACGAAGGCGTCTTCCATGAAGCTATGAATATGGTCGCATTATGGAACCTGCCCGTTCTCTACATTTGTGAGAATAACAAATACGGCATGTCCATGGATGTGGAACGCGCCACTGCCAAACTGCCAATTGCCCAACGCGCGGATGCCTATGGGATTCCCTGGGCATGTGTAGATGGCAATGATGTGGTCGAAGTTTATGACGCGATAAAGATCGCCGCTGACCATATCCGCTCGGGCAAGGGGCCCTATTTCGTCGAGACGATCACATACCGGTATTTTGGTCACTCCAAGAGCGATCGAAATTTATATCGCTCCAAGGAGGAGATCGAAGACTGGAAGCAAAATCGTGATCCCATTATGCGGTTTACAAAACATTTGCTTCAATCCGAAATTCTGGATGAAGGTCAGGCACAGGAGATTGATGGGCAGGCTGAGCAGGTCATCCTCAAAGCCGTGGAATTTGCCGAAGCATCCCCCGAACCGGATTTATCAACTCTGCTGGAGTATGTTTATGCCTGAGATATCCTATCTTGAAGCCATTCGCCAGGCATTATGGCAGGAAATGAAACGTGATGAGCGCGTCTTCCTGCTCGGTGAGGACATCGGTCGCTACGGCGGTGCGTTCGGTCTGACACACGGCATGCTCGATGAGTTCGGTGCTGAACGCGTGCGCGAGACACCCATCTCAGAAGCCACCATCGTAGCAACAGCCATCGGTGCGTCCCTGCTCGGGATGCGTCCCGTGGCAGAGATCATGTTCATGGATTTTATTTTCCTGTCCCTCGATCAAATTGCCAACCAGGCCGCGAAAATGCGCTTCATGTTTGGCGGGCGCACCACGGTACCGATCGTTATCCGTATGCCAGGTGGCTCTGGCTCTGGCGCAGCCTCACAACATTCACAGTCGCTTGAAAGTGTGCTCATGCACTTCCCCGGTTTGAAGGTGGTCAATCCTTCATCACCCTATGATGCCAAGGGACTGATGCTTGCATCGATCCGCGATCCGAACCCGGTTTGTTTTGTTGAACACAAAGTTCTCTACAAAACAACAGGCGAAGTGCCCGAAGGCGATTACACGATCCCGATCGGTGTTGCGGAAATCAAACGCTCCGGTCGCGATATTACAGTAGTTGCCAACAATATCATGGTGATAAAGACCCTCAATGTTGCCGAAAGGCTTGCCGAGGACGGCATCGAAGTGGAGGTAATTGACCCGCGCACCCTATTGCCCCTGGATACCGAAACGATCATCAATTCAGTTTTGCGCACAGGGCGTTTGCTGGTTGTACATGAGGCCTGTCAGACCGGCGGCTGGGCAGGAGAAGTGATCGCCTCTGTAGTTGGAAGTCCCGCGTTTGATTACATCGATGCGCCTGTGCGGCGTCTCGGTGGAAAAGATATTCCCATACCTTACAACCGCGGGCTCGAAAAAATTGCCATTCCGCAGGAAGCCGAAATCGAACAGGAAATCCGCGCATTGGTGGGAGGCAGGATCTAAAATGCCAGTTCCCTTCATCATGCCCAAGTTCGATATGGATCAGGAAAAAGCTACGATCATTTCATGGTCCAAAAAAGAGGGCGACTTTGTAAAATTCGACGAGACTGTTCTTACCGTTGAAACCGAAAAAGTGGCGATCGATGTTCCTGCACCTACCACTGGAACTCTTGCGAGGATCCTGTTCAAGGATGGTGACGTAGTTCCTGTGACGAAAGTGATTGCATACATTTTAAAGGAGGGTGAAACGCTTGCAGATCTACCCAAAGCGGATTTACCCACGCTTACTTCCAAGCCTGAAATTGCTCCCGTTTTACAACGTATTCCCGCCCATCAAACTTTTTCCGCTAACGCCACACCTGTTGCGGTGCGTATGGCAAAAGAGGAGGGTGTTGATCTGTCCAAAGTACCAACGTCGGGCGACAGGATCACGCGTGAAGATGTGGAACGCTTCATCGCGAATCAAAAAACAGTGGGTCGTGTGACTGTCCCGGCGACTCCAGCCGCTCGCCGCGTGGCGCGTGAGAGTGGAATTACTCTCGAAACGGTGGCAGGTTCCGGTCCGCGCGGACGCGTTCAGTCTGTTGATGTGTTGGCAACAGCCAGGTCAGTCCCATCAGCCGTAACAGCGGTCAATGACCGGGAGGCGGAAGTCGTCCCACTTACGAGTATCCGCCGGACAATTGCCGAGCGAATGCAACAGAGTTTTCAGGAGTCCCCGCATATCGCTTTGACAGTGGAAGTGAATATGACGGAGGCAGAAAACACTCGAAAACGATTCAACCTGCAAGCCGAAAAATTGGGGCAACCGAGGATTACGGTTACCGCCTTGATGATCAAGGTTGTTGCCTGGGCACTGGTGCGCAACCCTTATCTCAACGCCTCTTTCAATGGGGATTCAATTTCCCTATGGAAGGACGTGAATATCGGCGTTGCCACAGCGGTTCCTCAGGGACTGGTGGTTCCTGTTCTTAAAGGCGCTGATCATTTGGGTGTCAGTGAGATCAATATGCATTTGATCGAGCTGGCTGACAGGGCGCGCGACAACAAATTGAAACTCGAGGATGTGCAGGGTGGCACGTTCACCATTTCAAACCTGGGAATGTTTGGTATCCGCCAGTTTCGTGCTGTCATCAATCCGCCCGAATGCGCGATCCTTGCGGTTGGAAGTGTGGTGAGGAAACCTGTGGTTGTGGATGATCAGGATCGTGTTGAAGTTTGCCCTATGGTCTCACTGACCCTTTCCGCCGACCATCGTGTGATCGACGGAGTCGTTGCCGCCCGCTTCCTCTCCGACCTCGTGGCGGGAGTAGAATCACCAGGCCTGCTTTTGTTTTAGGAAAGCTATTTGTTTTGCGGAAGCTAGATCCACGTCTGAGGCCCTCTTGAAACCCGCGAAGAACATCATCAAGGAGTAAATCGATTGTCATGGCTGAAGCAACGATACAAGTAAAACATGCTGTAGGTTTGCACGCGCGTCCAGCCTCATTATTTGTCCGAACTGCCAGCAAGTTCTCTTCAAAGATCAAAGTGAAGAACCTGACGGTGAATGGTGATTTTGTGGATGCGAAAAGCATCATCATGGTGTTGACATTGGGTGTACTGAAAGAGCATGAAGTGGTCATCCAGACCGAAGGCGCGGACGCTGATGCCGCATTAGGTGCGTTAAGATCGCTTATCGAAGGAAATTTTGGTGAGGCGTAATTTATTGCGAAGATGATGAAAGCACTTATGTCAGAAAAAAACTTTAAGGGCATTCCCGTGAGCGATGGAATTGCGATCGGTTCCGTATTTTGCTACATTCCAGCTGAATTAACCCTCCCTGTTTGCGCCGCTGGCACTGTGGATGAAGAGATGGCGCGCTTCGATTCGGCCCGGGAGCGCGCCCGCGTTGAGTTGCAGGGTTTATATAATGTCATCGAGAAAAGGGCAGGCAAAGAGGAAGCATCCATTTTTGAAGCTCATCAAGAGATGTTGTCTGACCCTGCGCTCGAAGGGAAGATCCGTGAATTTGTGGAGATCGGTCAAACCGTTGAGCAGGCTTTGGTCAAGGCGACTGAAGAACTTGCCAATCTGTTGGCGGGCATGGACGATGAACTTTTTGCGGCGCGGGCGTTGGATGTGAAAGATGTAGGCCGCCGCATACTTCGCATCCTGCTTGGACTTCCGGACACTGCCTTGAGTGCGATTACGGAACCATCCATTATTATTGCCGAAGATCTAACGCCCTCTGATGCTGCCAGTCTTGATCCCAACATCACGCTTGGATTCATCACAGCACAAGGTGGACTTACTTCACACAGTGCGATCCTTGCACGGACCCTCGGCCTGCCTGCGATCGTGGGAATGGGAAATGGTCTGCTTGATAAAGTTTCCAGTGGCACATTCATTGTGATGGATGGACGCACAGGCGAAATGATCATTGAGCCTGATCAGGAAACCATTGAACAATATAAACAGATCAAAGCACAACGCGAGTCTCATTTACAGATCCTCAAAGCCGCCGCGGAAAAGGATGCCCTCACCGCGAATGGTCGTCGTGTGGAAATTGCCGCGAATGTCGGTGAGGCGGCATCTGCCCGTGATGCAATGGAACATGGTGCGGAGGGCATCGGCTTGCTTCGCACGGAATTCATCTATCTTGAAGATACAAAGCCTCCCAGTGAGGAGAAGCAATATCGCATCTATCGCGAGATATTTGAAGTGATGTCCGGTCGTCCCGTGATCGTTCGCACGCTCGATATTGGCGGGGATAAGCCGCCATCTTATCTACCTTTTCCTGATGAGATGAATCCATTCCTGGGCTGGCGCGCGATCCGCATCAGCCTGGATGAGCCGGAACTTTTCAAAACCCAGTTGCGCGCCATTTTACGCGCGGCAGTCGGACATCATGCCCGCATTATGTTCCCCATGGTTTCGGACCTGGATGAACTGCGACGCGCACGCGCGATCGTCGAAGCGGTCAAACGGGACCTGGAACTTGCTTCCGTTGAATTTGCCATTGACGTCCCTGTAGGGATCATGGTCGAGACTCCAGCCGCAGCCGTGTTGGTGGATGTGCTTGCCGAAGCCTCGGACTTTTTCAGTCTCGGCACCAACGATTTAACTCAATATACGATGGCAGTGGATCGCGGCAATGCGAAAGTGTCCCACCTTTTCCAGCCATTGCATCCTGCCGTGTTGCGCCTCATCAGGCAAACCATCGATGCAGGTCACGCAAAAGGGAAATGGGTGGGCATGTGTGGCGAGCTGGCTGGTATGACGAAAGCCATCCCGATCCTGCTTGGTTTTGGCTTGGACGAGTTCAGCATGAATCCGCGTGCCATCCCTGAGGCCAAACATCTGATCGGAAAATTGACGGATGAAAAAGCACGCGAGATCGCCAGTCAAGCCATGTCGTTTGGTACTGTCGCGGAAATCGAAAATTATATGAAAGGGATCCTGGCTTCGTTGTAGAATGGCAATTTATCTGGATTCGGCAAAGCTCGATGAAGCGCGTCGGGCGAAAGATCTTGGCTGGGTGCATGGTGTCACGACCAATCCATCCCTGATGGCGAAGGCCGGCGATGAACCCGAAGTCGTTCTGAAGGGACTGGCTGAACTTGAATTTCACCAGGTATATTACCAGCTAGTCTCACAAGACCTGGAAGACATGGTGATCGAGGCGCGCAAAGCCCGTGAGATCGTTAAAAGCGGATTGATATTCAAGATCGCACCAACAGAAAATGGATTTCGTTTTGTAGCGAAACATGGGAATGAATATCCTTGTTGCATCACTGCCGTTTTTGATCCCGCTCAGGCTTTGATCGCGCGTGTTGCAGGAGCGAGATATATCGCTGTCTATGTCAATCGTGCGACAAAACAATTGGGCGATGGACTTGTCCTGGTGGGGGAGCTGGCAAAAGTCCTTGCTGGGAGTCAGACCGGGATATTGGCGGCCAGCTTGAAGTCCACGAAAGAGGCGGTGGATGCTTCTCTGGCAGGCGCAAAGCATATTACGGTCCCATTTGATTTGCTGGTTAGTCTTTCAACTCATCCACTGTCTGTGCAGACCGTTGAACAATTCAATGCGGAAGGTGTTGGAATTCATTTGAAATCATAAGGAGCTTAAAATGGAAGATGTATTGAAGAAACTATTTGACGCAGTATTGGAGGGAAACTTTGAAGGTGTGAAATCCAATTTGCAGGCTGCATTGGATGCCAAGCTGGATCCAACGGTCATTTTAAACGATGGCATGATCGCGGCGATGAGTGAGGTTGGTTGCCGATTCGAAGCAGGTGAGTATTATGTGCCTGAGATGTTGATTGCGGCTCGCGCCATGCAAACCGGGTTGGCGATCTTAAAGCCTCATTTGCAGCAAACAGACAGGAAATCGAGCGGCAAGGTTGTGATTGGTACTGTCAAAGGTGATTTGCATGATATTGGAAAGAACCTGGTCGCATTGATGCTGGAAGGCGCGGGTTTTGAAATCATTGATCTGGGTGTGGATGTGTCTGCCGATAAGTTTGTTGAGGTAGCAAGGAATATCAAGCCGGATGTCGTTGCTTTGTCTGCCCTGCTTACTACCACCATGCCATCCATGAAAACGACCCTCGATGCGCTCACGGCTGCGGGATTGCGCAATAATATTAAAGTCATCGTGGGCGGCGCGCCTGTCACTGAGGCATATGCTCAGCAAATCGAAGCCGACGGTTTTTCGACTGATGCGAGCCGTGCAGTCAATGTGGTGAAGTCCCTGTTAGCAGGTGGTCTTTCCGACTAGAATTTGAGAAATGGCTTTCACCAAATTTCATCGGCAAAGCAAAATTTAAGACACAACTCAACTTATCGACGCATATCTGTCGTCTTGTTCTGTTACCCCGGATTTAGACAAGCCGATTCAAACGGGCATGAATCTTCTGGTTGCTCTCATAAATAGCGATAAATTCTTTGAAAAGCTCATCGTAAATTTTGCGATGAGCCGGATTTGGCAGGTAGGTGTTTGCGATGGCCACGTGGGTTCCGATTTCTTCATAGTGCAGATATCCCAAAGTTGCCGAAGCAAGAAGCGCCGCGCCGCGCAAATTGACCTCGGTTGGGTTCTTAACCTGGCGAATAGGGCGATCGAGCACGTCCGCCTGAATTTGGCACCAGATATTCGATTTAGCGCCACCCCCGACCATGTGAATCGCCTGTACTTTTCGATGGATGAATTGCTCAACGTATTTCAACAACCAGCGCGCGTTGTAGGCCACCCCTTCGAAGACTGCACGCACAAGATGCTCACGGGTGGTCTGCAGAGATTGGTTGTAAAATGCCCCGCGAGCGGCATAATCATCCACCGGACTGCGTTCCCCGTTTAGCCAGGGTGTGAAGATCACTTTGTCGCTTCCTGCTGGGGTTCGTTCTGCCATCTGATCGAAGAGTTGATAGGCATTCTGTGGCTTTTCTCCGGTAGATAAAGCATCTTTTGGGAAAAAAACCTGATCACGCAAGTATTGAAGGCAGGCTCCGGCACATTCCTGTTCATTGGCAAGCAAATACCGTCCGGGAATAGCCGACGGGACCGAGGCGAGATTATGAAAAAGATCGGTCTTTTTGAATGGCACGTGACAGGTCAACCAGGATGAAGTCCCAATGTAGAGGTGCGTTTCATAATCCCGCACAGCGCCAGATCCGACCGCGGCCGAAAGAACGTCCGGGGAACCTATCACCACCTGGACGTTTTCCTTCAGGCCCCATTCCCTTGCCAAACTCGGACGTAATGACCCTAAAATACTATTGGCTGGCAGGAGCTCTGGCAATTTGGCAGGATCAATCGTGGATAGCCGCACCAGCTTAGGGTGGTATGCGATGCGTTGGATATTCCGTGTGTCCGTCAGCCAGTGGAGGGTAATCGAATCGTAAGATGCGGCGAATTTCCCAGTCAGGCAAAGGCCAAGGTAATCAACAGGTTCCAGAAATTTAGATGTCTGCTGGTAGATTTCAGAGTGAACATGCTTGAGATAAAGGATATGGGCAATCGGATCCTTGCCAGAATGGGCTGGAATCCCGCCGGTCAGCCTGATCCATTGAATTAATTTTACCAACCCATATCCCTGAATTTTTAGAGGCCCATCTACAATTGTTGATACATGGGATGATCCGCGTGCATCCATCCAGATCATGGCAGCGGACAGGGCGTGCCCTTCCCTGTCCACAGGGATTGTCCCCGACCATTGGCCTGTTGAAACGACTGAAATAATTTCTTCGGGATGGACCAGGTTTTTACCGAGCAGTCGTTTGATCGCGGTGTCAATTGCGCACCACCACTCGCCAGGAGACTGCTCCGCGCCGCCACCAGGGAAGAGCATTAGTGGGGTTCCTTCAAACTCGCTCTCTATCAATTCTCCTTTAACGGAGAAGAGGGCCACTTTGGGGCCTGAAGTGCCCAGGTCAATTGCAAGGATGTATTGTTCATTCGATGGCATTTGTATGGCCTCCTGTTAATGGTATAAGTACCTCTACATCAAGTGAGAAATCCAATCTGTTCCATATTATTCACAGTTTTGCCTATCCCTGGGCAGATCGGTGTCGATCATGCAGTAATTGCCACGAGGTTATATGCATGTTGCTGGCTGGGGATTATCTCAACAGGCTTACCCTCTGCGGCTTGAGTAAGTAAATCTATCAGTGCCTGGCGGGTATATAAACTGTATTCGCCTAATCCCAGAGCGTGTCCTACGCGACTAAAAAAGCGATTGATTAAGTGATAAAGCGTGTAGGATGCCACCTTCATATCGGGTAAAAAGGCATATTGCAACAAAGAACGCTCGCCGTGGATGACCACCAGTTTACCCCCAGGAATGAGACTTGCCACTGCTGCCCGCAATAGCGGGAGGGCTTCCTCTGGTGGCATATACAGGCTGCGTTTGAAAAGGATCAGGCCAAAACCTGAAAAAAAATCTGTTTGGGTCAATAATTCAGAGAAAAGGGCAGGGTAAAAGCGCGATTGTACATTTAACACCCGACCCTCTTGAACTGCTTGTTGTACACGCACTTCAAGTTGACGTAACATGGCGGCATTGTGATCAATGGCGTAAACGCGGCCAACTCCATGAGCGAGCAATTTCTCTGTCACCTGTCCGGGACCGCATCCGCAATCCGCGGCGAGGATGCCATTCAAATAATCCCCCAGGTAGGCAAACAGATCCTCATCTAGCTGGTGTGCAAGGCTAATATAGGAGTATCGATAAAGAACAGCCGATACATACCAGCTTAATTGGCGACGTTCAAATTTCATGTTTTTGTTCGATGTGGTTTGAAGTGCCACAAAAGGGCCAGCACGGTAATGACGGGTGGAGCAAAAAGCAGAGCTGACTGTGCCAGATTTACTGTAGCCGGGTGAGGTTGGCGCAGATTGACCGGCAGTAATTCGGGGAATGAACGATGTGGTTCTTCCTGATACCAATATGCTGTACTGGAATAATCGCATGCCAACTCATTGTAAAAACCATGACCAATATTCACCTGAAGGGAGTGGGAAAAGGATACTGGAGCAGCCATATCAAAGCGGTAAGCGGCTATACGGCTCCGAAGTAAGTCGCGTACAATGCATCCATGATAAGGCGCAGCAAAACGACCCCCTTTGGAGAGGTAATACCAGGCTCCGTTGAAATAATCTTCCGTCCCGGTTCCCAGTACCGAGGGTTTTGCCTCCCCATCTCTATAAATTGTTTCCCAGCCCTCCATCATTCCCAGACCAAAGCCACGTGGAAAAGGGATATCTTTCACTGGCGGACGCAGCCACCATTCCCGATTTTGCAGGTTGAGGTGACAGCCAACATAATGTCCACTCCCTTCGGCATTCAATATCGTGTAGGGAACCCCGCGTCGGGTGGGATTTTCACGCTTCCAGAGGGCATGAAACCGTAATGCACTTGGAGGAGCTTCCTTCGTTTCAAGGTACGTAATGTTATAGAAGAAAGGCTCTACGACTGAATCTCCCTCATTCGTAATTTCAAGTTTGGCGCCATCGGCGTATGGCATCAGCCACAAGCAGTTGAATGCCCGTGCGGTCAAACTCATTGGCGTGCTTGCATATGGCTGATATCCTCCGAAAGGCGCACCGAAAAAATCGCCGAAGGGGCTTTCAACGCTGGGGGATGTCTCGCCATCCCAATAAAAGCGCAGTACCAGATTTCGCAAGGCATGTGCGTTGAAAGGGAGCAAGGTCGTCATATTTATGCGCGTGATCATCCCAGAACCTGGAAGGGAAGCCATGATATGGGTTTCCCCGGGAGCAAGCAAAATCCGTTTGATGCGGGCTTCCAGATGCCGGAATCCACACCAGGTACTTCCCCGTTCAGGATCACGTCCAAAACTCGAAGCCTGGCGCGTCCATCCAGGCTGTTGATACAGCAAGTGGTGAAAATTATTCATCATCATCGTCCTCTCATTACCAACTGAAGCATTTGTTCGAAAGGGATGCCTGCCCAGTGGGCATCCACAGCCGGGCAGGTCGTTGGAGATTGCAATGACTCCAGTGGCAGCATCCGATACAGATTGGCTTCGGGGATAATTTCAAAATTAGTGCGCAACGCCTCCAGGGGATAAACTTGTGGGTTGAGCGAAGCCAGATATTCCGGGCGGCAACCTGCCTGTGAAAGGGCTAACTGCAAGATTCCCTGCCTGATATCGTTGACCGGATCGAACAACATCAGTTCGAGATGGATATCCGGACGTCTACCCTCGATCAACTGGATATAGCGTAGCACCACATAAGTTTCCTGGTCGCTTGGCTTGGGGGTAAAAACCAGTGCATTGGGAGCCAACTTGGATAGCGTGGAACGGGCGAATCGGGCTGCCGAGTCATCGCCTCTCGTATTGGGGTTGAGAAAATAGTCAAAGGCATCCCGGCTTCCCTGCCCAATTGGGGGAATATTCAAACGCTCCTCGGTAAAGCCCCATGAACGCAGGAGTGAAGGAGCTGCGGCATAAAACCCGATGGGGGACAGGACCCCGATCAGGGCAAGGATATATAATCGGGCGCGCCAGCCAGTATTTGAAAACAGTCTCTGTCTCTCGATACGTCGCCAGATTTCGTCTAGTCCCCAAGTAATTCCAAAAGAAAAAAGCAGATAAGATGGCAGGTGAAAGTTGAATTGGTCAGCAAGTGTGTAATTGGCTGAGAAAAGGATTTGGATGGCCATCAGGGTCAGGAATAGCCAGTTGATCTCCGGTCTGGTCCGTTGCATCTTCCAAAACCCATAAAAGCCGAGGAGTACCCCTAAAGGCATGAACTGAAGGAGTAACCAGCCGCAATATTGTAACAGGTGAACCAGCAAAGCCATGAGGGAACCTGCGCTCATCCGATTGCCCAGCCAGGGAAAACCAAATGCAATTCGCAGCATCAGGGGGAAGCCGATACTACGTGCCATGCGAATGAACTGGATCCACCAGGGGGCCAGCCCAATAACGAACAAACCCGACAAAATAAATAAACGCCGAACACCCAATTTACGCGCAAATCCAACATACTGTTTGGGTGAAAACAGCAAGCGAAGTCCGGTTCGGTGCTCACCAGGGACTGGAGTTATCACGATGAGAAAAATAAACAGTGGGGCAACGGTCAAAGCCAGCATAATGTGATTGGCCAGTCCCAACCCTGCGATGGACATAAACAAGGCTAAATTCGCTACCTGCTGGTCGCGTGCCCATCGCAAGGCCAGGAGAATTAGCAGGCTCATGAAAAAAAGGTGAAGGGTGTAGTTCTCGCTGGTCACGGAATGGAACCAGAAGGTGTGGGCAACAGCAAGCGTCAGAGAACCAAGTAGAGCAATCCAGGGGTTTCCAACTAAATCTAGGTTAATCGTAAAGACAATTGCAATTGCAAGGACACCAAAAAAAGCTGACATCAGGTTGATCGCATACAGCGGCTCTGCAAAGGGCAAAGCGATAAATCCTTGGGCCATCATCACATACAAAGGATGGTCCCATGCGGCCGCTCCAAGCCGGTCAAACGGCAGGCCATCCGTAGCGACCTGCTTTGCCTCGTCAAATGACCAGTATGTTGACCCTCCAAACATAACGTCGAGCTGCATGCGCGCTCCATCTGCCCAATTCAGAGAGGGTGCCAATGTAACCAGATAAAATCCAGTTAGGAAGGCCAGTAACAGTAAGAGGGGAAGATAACGGCGCACGGTTAAGAGAGAACGCTGACGATAAATGTGATGGCAGAATATAGGGTGGGTAAAGCAGAGGTAACTCCTAACATGCCCTTCGATTCCCGACTCAGTGGCCAAACAGGGTAATCCTCTAAAATCAGGGCGCGCATCTTTTTGAGATTTTCTGTCCCCTCAAGTGATTCGGCGAACTTTTTGGAATCTTGTGAGGAATATTGCGCCGCTTGATCCAACAAGGCATCAAGCTGGACGGAATAGGTGTTAAGGATTTCCGCACGTTTGGTTAGCATGACGGTATGTGCCGGCCAGATGAGTAGGAATACCATGCAGGGAATGACAATTAGATAGGAGACCCAAATTGCCACCATAACCGGACTCCACAAGCGGAAAGAAATATTTTCGCCCGGTACCCCCTGAGCCAGGAAACCGGGAATAATCGTTGCCATCAAAATGAAAAGCATCAAAACTACAACGAAAAAGATAAAGATGACGGTGTGCTGCCCGATTCCCCCCAGACCCCCGGCTTGATCCCCGTGATAGGGGTGAATGTCCAACTGACTTCCCAATTCGCGCCACAACTTTCCCAGCCATGAAATCACCAGGACTTCGCGGATGATTGACTGGGAAAGAGTGTAGCAGACAAGTCCGATATTAAACAGACCCAGTGCGCGCATCCACGGACGATCACCAAACCAGAGGGGCACCAATGCATTTTCCGACCAGACAACATAATGCATCACTATGGCAGCCAGAATTCCAATGACCAGTCCGATGACGGGCCACAGTTTGTTGCGGAACGATTTCAACGCGCGGTTGACGAAATCATCGTAAGCCATCGGGTCAGCAAAGCTTTGGTGCTGACGCATCCCACCAAATAACGCTACCACACCCTCTCCCGACCATAGATAAAACGCCAGGAATACTGGAAATTCAACAAAACCTGTCAACAGGGATTCAACGTGTGGAACCCATTCACGGATGCCCACATTCAGACTCAAAAAACCACCCAGGGCTGGTAGAAGAATTTTTTCAAAGGGGCCGAAATACAAAAGCGCGATAAACCATAGGACGGGCCAACTCAGTTTGAGTTTATAGCGAAAGAAAGAAGCGAGCGGGTCGTTCGAGTCAATGGTCGTATTCGATTTGACCGCTTCAGAAGAGGGCGTTTTGCTGTCCATAACCTGGTCTCCTGTCACAAACAATAGCAAACATGTTCGCCGCAATTATGGCTGGATGCCGTTCAAATTTTCCGCTGATAGATCCGATAGGTACGATATACCCGCCCACCCATACGGCGGATGATGCGGTTCATGGGAATATTTTTCTCGCTCGCCAGCGAAATTTCCATTCGATCATAATTCTTCTTCAAAACGCGCTGGACCATTTCATACATAATTTGCGCTTCGATCCCGCGCCCGCGATATTCAGGCAGGACCCCCAGGAGTTTAAAGCATGCTGTGCGGATGCGCCATTTATACCAATAAAACCTGGCGGCCCCCCAATAACTGATTTCACCGTCAAAGTGGCACAATACTTCGTTGATATCAGGAAGCACGACTGCAAAGCCCATAGGAGCATCACCCATTTTGGCGATCAGCGTCAGATCCAGATCCATTAAGTCTTTGTTCGAATTCACCATTTGCTGAAATTTCTCAAGCCTCATATCTGTATGACCCGGGATGCTACGAAAGGCTGTATTGTATAGGAGATGGGCATCGAGTATATCCCGACCCCAATTCTTCTTATCTGTGGCACGAATCACAAGTTGGGGATGAGGACGCCCATTCCTGGCTACGAGGAGCAACTTTTGGGGTAGCCCATTCAACATGTTACCAAGCTCCTGATTGGTAATCTCGTAAGCGAAAACATCATCATATTTTTCGAACCCCTGGGCTTCAAGCAAATCTTGATAGTAACGAGGCGTATGTCCCTCCCATATGGCTGGCCGGCTGTCGTGACCGAAAATCAATACACCTACTTCGTCTGTCGGGGCTCCATTTACTGGGCCGCGTAAACAATCGATGTCTTTGGTTGCAAGCCATGTAGTTGCCGCCTCGATTAGCGCAACTGCCACTTGCGGGTCATTGATAACCTCGAAGAATCCGAAGAAACCAGTGCGCTCCTTCAACTGGAGATTGTGTTGATGATTGATGATGGCTGCAATTGTACCGACCATTTTGCCGTCTTGATACGCACAAAAAAGCTGGCGGTCGGCGTAATTAAAAAAAGGATTTCGGTGAATATCCAACCGTTTGCGCAACTGACTCAAATATGGGGGCACCCAGTACGGATCATCGCGATAGATCTGCCAGGGAAAGCGTATGAAGCTCTCTAATTGCTGTGGGGTATCGACCGATTCAACTTGGATATCTCTCATATGCAAGGAAAACTGGAAGTTGTAAAGACCCATAAAGCCAGCCTCAAAAGTCAAATCGCTGTGATTTGCATTTCTAGCCCACGATGAGTGGATTGCAGTTTGTCGAGAAAAAGGGGTGTAACGAAATCCATAGCCATTTTACCCCAAATCCTGCTGTACATCGTCGAAACAATTGAGGGGGTGTGCACGCAAAAGTTGTCAGATAACCAGCGGCAGAGTATTTCGTGATGCACAAAGGGCTTGCCATTGATTGCTGAGCCAAGCCGAACGAGCTTTGGCAGTCAGAACTGCACCCTGCACCAGCCACTGAGCGCCGGAACGTTTGAGACGTTGCGTCACGATCTGTTTGCAACCACTTTCGAGGGTGCCACTGCCGATCAGAAAGCCTTGGGCGCGAAACTGGTCATAGCGCATGCGATGCGTGTTATTTGAGAAGTAAGTCATAGCCTGCCTAGACTCATCATGTTTTCTGGCCAAGTGTTGGCAAGCCAGAATGACATCTTGCACTTGACCGTGCCATAAAGGTTCGGTGACTTGCGCCAGCCAGGATTGACGTTCTGCCTGGGATGAAAAAACAGCATCGGCTAAACGTTTGAGACGGTCTTCGGCATGATACCAGTCCACAATTTGAACGGCGTTGGGATAATAATGAGTGATCAACTCCCAAATCCAGGTGGCGCCATCACAGACGAAGACCAGTTCAGCCACCCAATCGGCACTCACCTGACAACCCGTACCCCAAACCAGTTTTCCAAACTCGTCGACATGGGCGATGTCGCAATAGTATTGGTGGTGCGTGGTTCGAAACACCGTTCCATCTCGTTCCGTTTTCTGGCGTTGGCGGGAGGATTGCTGTGAAATCGGCACGGCTTCTGCTTGATACCAACATCCGACCTTCATATCCCGCCAATCTTCGTGCTCTCCAACGGGTTGCCCTTGCTTGGCGCGCGGTTCAATCCGCACTTTCGCCGCATCCAGCGAGCCATACAACCGTTTTGGAACCTGTTTTTCTTCCCGTAAACGCTCCTGTAAAGTTTTCTCACTCTGGCTGGCTTGAATGTCTTGTTCTTCGGATTGTTGTTGTAACCGACCCATTTTCTGGGTTTCAGAACGGATGCTGTTTTCTGACACCTCAAACAACAGAAACTCTTTCAGCCATTTCTCGCTTTCTTCAAACGAAAACGCGATCCCGGCTAACGCCATCAGTTGCGCCAATCCTGAACTGATCGCACCGGCTTTCAAAGCATACTGCTTATCCAACGGAGCGTGACCTGCCCCACAGGTACAACCCGCATAATAGGCTCGCAGGTATTCCACTTTCCCAAACACCGTCATCATCACCGCCGGGCGCATCCGCTGATAGTACAGCGTTCCCCCACACTCACAGACAATTTCACTTTCCGGCGTCTTTTGTAACCCGCTCAAAAAGATACCCAATGCTTCCCCACCAATTTGTCGCAGTATTTCCCGAAAGGCCAGTTCAAAGTCTGCCATCGTCTGCCCTGCCTGAGGTTCTGCTGTTTGCTGGCAGATACTCGCTTCCACAAGTTTCGCCACGCTTTGCGCAAGTCGACTGATTTCTTCCGTGTTATAGTTCATGGTTGAGCCTCGAGGTTGGTTTTTGTCGCAAACTCTATCCTACCCCAGGCTCACTTTCCCTGACAACCTTTGCGTGCACACATTGAGGGGAGTGGCTAACTGTGTACCACTCGAATATATTTCCAAATGAGAGGATTTTTGGCCCCCAATGGATATCCTGTTTCTTTAAGATGTGGATATTGACAACCCTTTTTGTCGTGATACAATGACATGGACATCATACCACCATACCACCTAGGATGTTAGTTAATGTACTTGCCCATTCAATCTGAACGACTTTACGAAAGGATCGTAAGTCAAATCGAACAACGAATTGTGGCAGGGGACTTAAATGTAGGAGATCAACTGCCTTCGGAGCATGAGCTTGCCCAGCAATTTGCGGTTAGCCGAACTGCAGTGCGTGAGGCTGTGAAGGCTTTGCGCCAAAGGGGATTGGTGGAGATCAGGCCAGGTCGGGGGACGTTTATTACTAATACAACATCAGACACGATCCGCAATTCTCTCGATATGTTAATGAAATTTGGAGTCACAAAAGGTTCCGGGCATCTGGTTGAGGTGCGTGAGATCCTTGAGCCGGAAATTGCCGCGCTTGCCGCAACGCGGATCACCGATGAATATATCTCTGCCATGCGTGAAGCAGTTGAAATCATGGACACTGCTTTGGACAATGTGGATGTATTTGTAGAGGCTGACCTTGATTTTCATCTTGCATTGGCTGAAGGGACTCAAAACCCCTTTATTCCCATTTTGATGGATTCGATCATTGATCTTCTTCGTGAACAACGGAAACGCATCGGACTCACGAAAGGCGGCCTCCAGCGCGGACAAGTTCATCACAAAAAGATTCTGGACGCCGTAACGCGACACGATCCTCAAGGCGCCCGTCTTGCCATGCAGGATCACCTCAAGCAAGTAAGAAAAGACTCAAAAGCCTCTGTTGTCGTCAACGCGGACTGAGTCTTATTTTTTGGAGTAGCTTATGGCGAAACTCGGATTTATCGGACT
>Ga0210377_10002021_pt1 | contig 18040 bp, 16 predicted proteins | sample PLM4_65_b1redo_FD_155480 | JGI IMG/M metagenome (GOLD analysis project Ga0210377, IMG submission 155480) | Groundwater sediment microbial communities from an aquifer in East River, Colorado, USA - PLM4_65_b1 redo | ecosystem: Environmental > Terrestrial > Soil > Riparian zone | place: USA: East...
GCGGCAGCATCAACATCGATGGCGTCGATATCCGCAACATCCCCCTCTTTGAGCTGCGCAGCCGGATCGGCATCGTCCTCCAGGACCCGTACCTCTTTACCGGCACGGTTGCTTACAACATCTCGCTCGGCGACGAACGGGCAACAGCACGGCTGGCGCAGGCGGCCCGGACCGTCGGCGCCGACCGTTTCCTCGCCCGTCTCCAGAAAGGCTTCGAAGAAGAGGTGCGGGAACGGGGGGTAAACTTCTCCGCCGGGGAGCGGCAACTGATCTCCTTTGCCCGGGCGGTCGCCTTTGACCCCGAGATCCTCGTCCTCGACGAGGCCACCGCCAGCGTCGACAGCGAGGCCGAGCGGTTGATCGAGGAGGGACTGAAAGGGCTTCTCAGCGGCCGGACCTCGATGGTGGTGGCCCACCGCCTCTCCACCATTCAGGACGCCGACAGGATCGTCGTCATCCACCGGGGGGAAAAGATGGAAGAGGGGAGCCACCAGGAACTCCTGACGGCGAAGGGGCTCTATTACCGGTTGTATCAGTTGCAGTTCAAGGATTGAGGGTACTTTTGGGGCCATGAGCATGAAATAACTCCCTCTTGAGTTAAGAGAGGGCAGGGGGAGTTACGACCTGGTGGTTCTGAATGGTTAAATTGTTTTACTGATGCGGATTGACACGAGGCGGGGGCGGGTGTACAAAGGTGGGGCTTTTATTCCATGCGTAGTGTTATGGGAGTTGGGGGATGGTTGGAGTAGTGACAATAATATAGTGTGCTGTTGAAGCCGCCGGGTCAGGATATGCTGATTAGCGGTTTTTTTTTGACCTTTCGAGGCTGGCTGGAGATTTGTCCCGTGTCGAGGGCAGACCCCTTCTCTTCTGCTAGGGCAGACCCCTTCTCTTCTGCTTTTAATTGGTGTCAATTTGCAGATTGCATCAACCCCAGTAGTTGAAAAAAATTGCGCAGGGATGTTGGCCATATCTTTTCAAGATGACAACTGGGAAATTGGGCAATATCGTTTATGCGGTGGCTGCGCACCGCATAAAGTCTTATTCGTTATATTGGAGGGAATATCCGAAGGAGGGATCCTATGCTGAAGGAGATGAAGGCGTATGGCCACCTGAAACCGGGTCAGAAGGGGACACAGCGACTGGTGACCCGGTTTGGTGCTGCGCTGGTCTGTGTACGGTACCGGTATGATGAACGAACAGGAGACAACCTGACGACAGCTGAGATCATCGTGGACAGACGGCCCAGGTTGAAGCCCCGCTACCGGGACACGGACATGGTTGCCGTTGCAGTGCCGTACACCGAAACGGCGCTGCGGGAGAAGCTGAAAGCTGCCGGGGGGCGCTGGAATCCGGAGGAACGGGTCTGGCGAGTCTGTTTTGGTGCGATTCGGGGAGACACGACACTGGCGGAACGGATCGTGAGGGAGTAGGCGGCCGGGGTTCGATGCGAACAGACCGAACCGGCAGGTCAGGTATACGGAGAACAAGTCACCTATACCGGTTACCAGCAATTGCCAAGGAAAAGCGGGATGAAGACACGTATATAGGTGACCATCAGGTTCCTTATATACGGCACCGTTTACGTATATCGGTGACAAGACACTTATATACGGATACCGGTGATTAACGAGTTATCGCAAGAAATAGAAGGGATAGGTGCTTAAAGTGCTTGAATCGATATATGCAGCGATCAAAGCTAGGCCAGACTATTTCGCGTGGGCCTTTGGGATCGTTAACGTTCTTTGGGGTGCATTCGTCTATTTCAACAATAAGCGCCACGAACGAGAACTCGTCTCATTGAAGGCAACAATCGAGCACAGCCACAACCTAGACCTTGAGAAGCGAAGACGTCTATATGAAATGAAGGCCACACAATTTGAAAAATACTTCCGTATGGTTGATGACTTCGGGAAGAAAAATCAAGTAGATATGCCCCGAAGGATGCAGCCAATAATAAATGAATATTTCACATCGTATCTTGAAGCCCAACATAATGGAGACGAAGAGGCTTCCAGGGGTGCAATAATACGTTTTGGGGACAAGGTGAATATGTTGCTCTCGGAAGGTTACGAAGACTACATGACTATCCAGGCTGAAACGCATAGCCTAAAGCTCATTGCGACGGAGCAGCTTGCGGCAATCTTCGACCAGTTGGAAGCGCAGTATGCCGAAGCATTTAAGCTTTCCCAACAGTTCATGGGCGAATTCGTTGACATGACAGTTCGAGGGGATAATGACAAGATTCAGGCATACCAGAAAGAGATGACTGAAAAAGGGGCAGCAGCAAAAGCAACGGCAGAGGCCCTAATGTGCCAAATGCGCGCAGAACTTCAGGAAATTTAGACGGCACAACCAGCGGCACGACCCCAATTTTGAGGTATCAGCAATGACAAGGACGAAGAAGATAGCTTTCAAAGATATTGCCAATCGAATCACTGGAATTTCGCTTCCGATCTTTGGTGTTTCATGGAATCCCCCAGAGTCGGAACGAGAAATCGTTCGCGAGACCTTCATTTTTCTCGAAGACCGTCGCGCACTATACAATGACTTCGCACATGAAATAGATCACGAAGTTACGGAATCCGTGTTAGCAATCAGGAACGAACTCACTGCGGCACTGAAACGACTGCCTGAAGGTTCTGAGGCTGTACCCTCTTTCAAATCAATGCGCGCAGCGTGCCGTGATTATCTTGATAGCACGCGTGGCGACGGCCAAGGACACAGATGGAATGGTCCCTTCTCTTTCATGACACAGCTTGGCGGACTCCGAGCGATTATAGGAGTTCACGTGGCGTACCTTTCGGTGAAATTTGGCATCGATATAGATGGCGAACTCGTGCGTATCGTCCCTGTAGAATTTCGAGATGCGAAGTATCTTGAGCCATGAGGGATAACCAAGCGCGGCAGACGGTCGGCGCGATGAGGCCGCGCCGCCGCTGCGCTCTCCCACGTTGAACAGCAAAAGTCATTAAGAGGAAAATGAATGAGTAAATCTGACGACGAAGAAGACAAAATTAAAGTTGATATCGTCAGGGAATTATCTGCTGATTTCGATCTAGTGCCGGAGGTTGAAGGCAAGCATCTTATCGAAGATAAAAAAGTAATAATCGATTTCCTTGCTCGACCTAAGTCACATTTGGTTGCAAACGACTTTGATGAGGCTTGGTTCGGAATTGAAGCGAAAAAGATTGATCCAAGCAAAGGTAGTTCAATAAATAGGCTGTTCTGGCAATGTTTAAGTTATTCACAATCAGAGTTCAATATTGAAGGTTCTATTATTCGTCCGATGTTCGTTTTAGCCTGTGTTGATGTTTTGCCGAAATACGGCGATCCAAAATTCAATGAGTGGCAGGCTGTAAGGTGCTTCGTGCAGTATGGAAATGTCGGTGTACTTGAGCTGGCTCCCGCATGGCGAATCGTTTTCGGTGCAGCCAGTCCATACTACAGTAAGAAACGCGGCAAGAATAATGTTACTAATCTCGGCACTAATCGCTACGTGGGCACATGGAAATAAAGTAGGATCGTTCAACCAAGCGCGGCAGACGTTCTCCGCTGCGCTCTCCCATGTTGAGCAAAGGATAAATTATGACGACAAACACAGACCCTCCAAAAATGGACCATTGGCATTACCAGCATGTAGAGGTCACCTCAAAAAGCTATCCTTCAAGATCCGATGGCACAAGGAGAGTTGAGAAGTTTAACTGTATTGTCGCATTCTTGTCCACAAAACCCCACCAAGAAACAATCAAGAATTACCTTAGCTGGTATCATGGAATTAATACTGACAGTAAAAGCATCGATACCTTCCGTTTTCTTACTGATAGCTTTTCCTGCGCTGAGGCGCTGGCAATTTTTTATTTTAGAGAAAAGTACAAGCCTTTTTTAGAGGCTGAAATTGACCCGAATAAATATGTATTTGAACCACCTTCAAAAGAACCAGACTTTAAAAATGAGCACATGGCAATTTGGGTTAACCCGGAGGAAACTGAGTGCATTGATACTGAGCATTCAGTAGCAATATTGTTGAGAGACGTGATTAGGAGTAGTGGGAAAATCAGCGTAGAAACCGCAAGAAGGCTTATCTATGATAAGTTCGGAACAAAGTACAGACTAGACAGTGAAGTCCTAGCAGCTTTTTCCAATATTGGCGGGAAATATACGAAGAAGTACCTGCGGCTGTAAGTGCTCAACCACGTCCATGGACGCCGACCGCCCGAAGAATCTGGGCGGGCGGGTCATGGCCGACTCCGTTATGCCCGAACAAAAAAATGAAAATAAAGAAGCCCCGCTGAAAAACCAATTACGAAGCACGCCCATTCCCTTGCAGTCGGGAGTTTACAATGCAAACAAAATTTGTGATTTTTGCCAGCATTTTCGGAGTAATCACCGGTTTGAGTTTTTCCACGAATCAAAACATCCTCCTTTCCGTTGGTACCGCTTTAGTTGCTTCCGCTTTTGGCCTCGCTGCCTACTTTTCAAAAGACAAAAAAGACAAACAAATTGAAGAAATACACACCGCTACAACCAATAAAAACGAGCCTCTTAAAATAGTAATTCTTGATAGCGAAGAGGCATATAAAGTGACATTTGAAGGAGACCCCGTTAGGTGGAATAAATTTATTTCTGCTCTTATAACCAATCCTTACTTTCCAGAGAAGTTAAGGAAAACAATGCAATCGCAAGGCATAGAGGCGTTCCTCTTAATTGATTTGTATAACAAGAAACTTATTGATCCAGCACCCAAAGGCATAACTGATTTTAAAACAAAATCCGTTGCTCTCGTTCACAAAGGGTTAATGGCTGACCTACCAATTGAAGTAAGGGCTACAATCCTTTCAAAAAAGTATATTGACGAATAAAGCTCACTTGTCTGCCGCTTGAAGAGGGAATTGAGTATAACTAAGCGTAGCAGCGGGTCGAAAAGGCCCGCCCGCTGTACTCTCAACCGTTGAACAGAAATAAAAGTGATAAGAACTCAGGAGGAATCTTTAGGACCAGCACAGTTACGCCATCTTCGAGTTTCGTTGAGTCTCTAACTATGAAACTGGCAAATGCATATTCACTACTTGCTGATTGGAGCCCCTCTGCATGCCTTTATCTGAAAAATTCATTTCCCAAGCGGATTGGATTCCAGGTTTCTGGAACTTCATTGGCACTCTGAACCGCGAAGACCTGATCGCGGAACTGGTACAAAACGATCTAGACCAAGAAGCGACCCGAACTGAGATCAGTTTCGGAAAGGATGGCCTAGTGAGTTTAGGAAACGGGAGTCCTGTGGATGATTCTGGATGGAAGCGCCTCCGGTTCATCCAGGGCGCTGGACAGCTCGTACCCGCAAAAAAAGGGAAGATCGGGGTCAAAAATCATGGTCTAAAGACTGCCTTTACCATTGGGGATACGCTACACCTTTCATCGGGTGGCTTTCGGATTACGCAGACTCTTTTTGCAGCTGGAACTGATTCATTTCCCGTGCCCGGTGCATCCGAACGCCGGCAGCCTGATCCATCCTCGCCTGGCCACGGCTGTCGGATCGAGACACTTTATAGGCGAGCCGATCTGAGGCCACCTGTAGGGGAAAAGATAACGCTTGGTAAGCCATCCGACGAAGACCTCGAGAAGCTCTTCCTTGATGCATGCATGACCATCCCACACCAGTTCATCGGGCTCGTTTCTCCGCAAGGATTGAGACGATATGAAATAGCCATCGGCCACTGGAAACTAGGCAGTGCCTTGTTCAAGTTTTCGTGTGGGAGGGTGACAAAACTCAAGAAGGGCACAATCTCTTTTCGGCGTAGCTGCCAAGTGACTGGAAACCTTACGGGCCGCGGGTTGCCGCGCTCAATACGGGAAGGCGTTGCACAAAGAAACATCCTCATCGACCGCGAGCTATCGGAGAGGCTTCCAGGATTTTTCAGACGTGGACCGCGCCGCTGCTTCGTAGAAGTAGCATGGACCACTGACGATGCTGGCAAACCGACTTGGGGCAAAGGCCACTATAGGTACCCCATTGGCTACCCAGCGGAGTCCGCCCATGCTGCGACGGATTATGGGGCCTCTTTTAGCGGGCCATTCGTTTCAACGGCGGAGAGGCACGCAGCAATGCCTACGGACCCTTCAAACGATTTCGTCCGTCTGGAATGCTTGAATCTCATGGTCGATGTGGTCGCAGATTATTTAATCCCCAGATGGAGCGATGTCGGCCTTAGGCCGTTATTGCCTGGAGTGGAGGGAGTTCCCGACGAGAAAAAGCTTCAACATGTCCTCGGTCTCCTCGTCTCCCGAAATGCGCTGCCCACCTTGTCTCATAGCGAGGCAGTTTCCGCAGTTACAAAAAAGAAGGTGCCACCGCGCCCATCGGGCGGCAGGACGCGAGTGGAACCAACCGGTCATCACTACAAATTTATAATTCCCTCATTCACATGGGATTCAGCAGTTTCCGCTGAACTCGTGCTGCTTTCACCTCAAAAGGAACGGATACTTCATCCGGCCGTTGACGCCCGCATACTTGATAATCTTGGAGAGGGCGTCGAGGGCTGGACAAAAACATTCATTACCTATGATGAGAGAGATGTTCGCGCCAGGATAGTCGGGGATGGAAATGACTGGTTTCCGCATGATACAACCGATGAGCTTTCCCCGTGCTTGCGGGAAGTGGATGTTGCCGAAGCACTCCTCAACGTCACCGATGAGGCATTGCGGAGAGAGAAATGGAAATCTGAGCAGGAACTCGAACTTCTTTCCGCCCTGGCTCTTCCTGATACGACATGCTCGCTCCAGCCATTCGCGAATCTCCGCTCATCGGTAAAAGTTCCCCCTGACCTTCCCACGCTAGATGTCCCGCCAGTCATCCATTCCCGGCTGGCCAAGCACTGCATCTTCAAGCGCCAAAAATGGCACGTCGCGAGATTCGACATCGGCACGTTTCTCGCCGATCCAGCAGTCGTTAAGGCGGAAGAAAACGAGCGCTTCAAGCTTTGGCAATGGATCAGGAGCAATACTAGCATCCTGAAAAAAAACGAGCTTCAGCAACTTCCTAAATTGCCCATTTGGCCTGCTGCAGGGGGCACTGGGATGTGGCCGCTTAACGAACTTTGCGAGCCTCGATCGAAGGAACTCACCAGGGTATTAGGTGATTTTCTGAAACGGCCACACCAGGATGTCCTAAAATCAGGGCTTGTGCAGGCAAAAGGGAGAGGAAGCTTTGCCCTCAGGCGCTCACCAGTCCGAGAGGAAGTACTTTCATGGATAAATGATCGACTTTCGGCGATTCCTTCAGGAACCGCATCAGCCGAACAAAAGAAGTGCCTTGCACGTCTCGAAAAGGATCTGATCTCACTGTCGAAAGATTCACCAGTTGCGAAAACTCTTCGAGACTTGGCCATTGCCCTTCCTGCCTTGGCGGCTGATGGAACGATTACACCCCGAAGTAGTCTCGTCCGTTCCGAGCATGTGCAAAGGCTTTCCCTTCCACCACGATTTGTCATCGCTGACACGGGCCGGCTGAACAAGGTACTTGACGAGCTTTGCCCAGCGCTTTCCATCCCCAAGCGCGAAATGGTGCTTGCGGCGCTCGTGGAGGATGGAACAAACTTCAACGCTCTCCAGGCCCGACTGCAGTACCTAAGGGATGCAGGGGAAGATGGTAGAGTCGTTTCTGACCTTCCAATCGTCCCGGTAGACGGAAAGGCCTTAACGCCAGGCTCTCTTGCCTTCAAGGGCAAGCATGGCGAGTACTGGGGACGTTGGAAAAAGAGGATTTCTGCAGACGGTTTCAGTCAGGACGACCAGTTACGGCTGCATTGGGCAGGCGTTACGCCCGCTACTCCAAGGAGCTCAAGCTTCGAGACGGTGCGCGATTTTTTCCGATGGTTGTCGACCCAAGAGGCGTCTGTAGTCCAGGAGCACATCGCCAGCGTTATCAGACATATTCACCATCTCGGAAGGGGAAAGAACTGGGCGGATTTCTTCTATGAGGAACCGTGTCTTCCATTTCAGCGGGGGGCAAAAATTCGTCTTGCCACCGTCCGCGAAGCACAAGGTCGTTCATTTTTCGTTCCAGACCATCCTTTACTTGCCGCTGAACTTGTCAAAGATCCGACTGGACAGTGGATTGCCATAGACAGGATCAAGGAAGTCGGTGAACCCATTACGGAGGTTCTTCGGGGCATTGGTGTTCGATCGCTTCGGGAGGCAGCACGCTCGCCGGCCGCAGTAATAGGAGGCATCCTACGTGAGCCTGCCCCGGAACAACTCCAGAAAAAAGTTGTTGCTCTTCGCGACATCGGCTTCAGGCGGAGTTTCTCCAAAAAACTCGCAGAAATGGGGATTCCTCGAGGCGACGTTCGCGAGGACTGGATGCAAAGAATTGAAGAAGTCGCCAACCTTGTACTAAGCGATACCGTGACAGCAACGTATTCTCTCGGAGGTCGAAAATATAGCCTTTCTGCAGGCGCAGGATTTGACGCTACAACTCGGACCGTTTTCCTTTGTCGGGAAGCGATCCCACTGGCCTCAATAATGCTAGAGATGCTGGCAGAGCAGAGAGTTTTCAAGGCAACAGCGCCACCTATAAATTTTCTTGCCCTCGAACGAGCTCTGCAGATGACTATAACCGAGACGAGTTTCGGACGGCCTCAGGGAGAGGCTGAAGATAGCGACTCATGTGAAGGTGGGCAAGGCGGCGAGCCCGGCCAAGGAGAGGCCGCCCATGGGCATTCGCCCTTCGAGCCGGATCCGAAGAAGAACACGCCAGATCCACAGCCACTTGGAAGCTTGAAAGGAACCACTCAAAACGACCGCCAGCGCCGGAAGAAAAATTCCAGAGGAGGAGGGAAACAACCGTTGCCGCCAGTTGACGAAAGGCACAAGAATCAGCTTAAAGATTCGGAATACGCGTGTCATTGCCAAGCATGTCTCGCAGTGAGCGAGCCAGCGCAACTAGCGCCTATCGGAAGCTATGTCCAATATGCGGAGATTCGGAGGCAGATTATCGAGGGCCACCATGCTGACGCCAGAGATGGTGGAGGGCCAGACCATGCGGGCAACCTCATTCTTCTCTGCAAGTTCCACCATGCGAACTTTGGGCGTCGGCTGTCACGAAAAGCGATCACCGAAGCACTAAAAGGTGCGACGGGTGCATGTCGCACCTTTAGTGCGGCAGATTTGCCGAAAGTTGTAACCGGGAAGATTGCGAGGGTAAGAATCGCTGACACCGAGGAGGTTTTCCCCTTGTTTTTCTCGGATAACCACGCAAAGTTTTGGAACTCACAGAAATAACTGGAGCAAGAAACGGTAATGTCCAACGCCAAGACCGGCCCAAGACCGGTCAGACTTAATGCGTTGTTCGCTTAGAAAAGGAATGATAATCAAGAATGAAGAAAATGAGGGGTCGCCATCCCTATTTTTATCGGGCATCCGCACACCCAAATGCACATGTGTAGTAGAAGGTAAAACATTTTCTGGAGGGACTATGAACTACTTTAGAATAATCTGCCTTATGATCTTTACCTTAGCCTCAACTCTTCCTGTTACTCATGCAGAACCAATTGACCAGATAGAAGATGTAAAGCCATACTATCCAATGATTACTGGCAGTGCCTGGACTTACTCTGATCTGGCAGGTGGATCTACAACAACAGTGGTAGAAAGTTGCGCACCAGATAATGAAGTCACCAGTGTTTGTACTTTATCGGAAATTTATTCAAGAAGCCTTGAGCGAAATTACCTTCGCTATGCTTTTAGTGGTGATTCATTGTTCTTAGTTGGGGCGAAAACAAAGAACCGGAATTGGCAAGCGGAGAACAGGATGATGCTGAAATCGCCATTAAGAGCCGGTGACATTTGGGAAGCAGCAGAGAGAACTCAGGTAAGTAAATTCCGAGTAGTCGCAATTATCCCTTCAATGCAAGTAACGGCTGGCACATTCAAGAATGTCATAATGGTTGAGCGGCAAGTAGTTATAAAAGGAAAACCTATGGGAATAGGCTATGATTACTATGCTCCGAATGTAGGACTGATCGGCGTAGGTGGTAAGCCTGACCCAGAGGCGAAATTGCTCAAAGAGCTAACGGAATTCAGATCTGGCGCCTCTGAGAGACAGAGTGGCAACGAAAGCGAGCAGCCAAACTTGGGGAGACAAGAAGGGGAAGATCAACACAATTGAGAGAGATAGGCCCAACAGGCCAGTCAATAAATGGGGGACACTTCCCTATTTTAGTGTCCCTCTGGGGTCTAGACCTCTGCAATTGACAAAAGCGTGGCGAATTCTCTAATCTGAAGCAGAGGCAGTCGGTATGAGCGCAAAAAAAAGAATTTTCATAAGTTCCGTGCAGAAGGAACTTGAACTGGAGCGGGCCGCCGTGGCAGGAGCCAAGCGCCTGGAAGCGAAGATGGAAGCCAACATCCGCGCCGTTATTGGCCGGGTGTGGGGAGAAAAACCATGAGTCAAAACCAACCCCCCTCAATCCCCCCTTATCAGGGGGGAGGCCTTGCTCCCTCCCCTGATAAGGGGAGGGTCGGGGAGGGGTTTGCCTTTGACTCCGTCTTTCTTCCCTACAACAAAAAACACACCGCCCTAGCTCGTGAAAACCGTAGTAACCCCACCCCTGCTGAAAGCAAAATATGGAACGAAGTCTTGCGCATGAGACAGTTTGCCAGATACAAATTTCTTCGGCAAAAGCCGATTGACAATTACATCGTAGATTTCTACTGCTCCGAATTGCAGTTGGTGATTGAAATTGACGGCGACAGCCACGCCGAAACTGTCGAATACGATACAGTCCGTACAAGAGTACTGGAGGCTTTGGGACTGACTGTTGTGAGGTACAACAATGATGAGGTTTTAGGAAACATCGAAGGGGTATTCGAAGATTTGAGCCAAAGAATCGTCCATAAAACAAAGGAGCTCTAGTTACAGCTAGCACATGACAAATACCAAAAAATAAAATATGAGTTTGGACAATCCAGAAAGATATGAAAACATGAAACACCTAATTCTCGGCACCGCCGGCCACATCGACCACGGCAAGACCTCCCTCGTCAAGGCCCTCACCGGCATCGACACCGACCGGCTCAAAGAAGAGAAGGCGCGCGGCATCACCATCGAGCTCGGCTTCGCCCACCTGGAACTGCCGGGGGATATCCGTTTCGGCATCGTCGACGTGCCGGGGCATGAGCGCTTCGTCCGGGCCATGGTGGCCGGGGTCGGCGGCATGGACCTGGTGATGCTGGTGATCGCCGCTGACGAGGGGGTCATGCCCCAGACCCGGGAGCATCTGGAGATCTGCCAGCTCCTGGGCGTCAAGAAGGGGCTGGTGGTCCTGACCAAGAGCGACATGGTGGACGAAGAGTGGCTCGGGCTGGTGGGGGAAGAGGTGCGGGACTACCTGGCGGGCAGCTTCCTTGCGGAGGCGCCGATCATACCGGTGTCGTCACGGAGCGGCGCCGGGCTGGACGCGCTGAAGGAAGCGCTGGTGCGCCTGGCTGCGGAGGTGGAGGAGAAGCGTCACGACGGACCGTTCCGCCTCCCGGTGGACCGGGTCTTTACCGTCACCGGCTTCGGCACCGTGGTCACCGGTACCCTCCTCTCCGGCGAGATCAGGGTCGGCGACGAGGTGGAACTTCTCCCAGCCGGTCTTGCCTGCAGGGTGCGGGGGATCCAGGCCCACGGCGCCAAGGCGGACAAGGGGCAGGCCGGGCAGCGCCTCGCCGTCAACCTCCAGGGGGTTGAGCATACGGAAGTGGTGCGGGGGGACGTGGTGGTCCCGAAGGGGCTCTACCACCCGACCCGTGCCGTGGATGTCCGCCTCGACTACCTGAAGTCGGCGCCGCGGCAGCTGAAGCACCGCTCGACGCTACGGCTCCATTCCGCCACCTACGAGGTAGCGGCAAAGGTGATCCTCATCGACCGGGACACCCTTCTGCCGGGCGATACCGCCCATGTCCAACTCCGCCTGGCCAAGCCGGTGCTGCTCCTGCCGGGCGACCCGTTCGTGCTCCGCACCTATTCCCCCCAGGCGACCCTCGGCGGCGGCATTGTCCTCGACCCGGCGCCACCCCGGCGGCGGCGGCGCTCTGCAGAGGCGCTGGAGCTGCTCCGGGCAATCGAGGCGGGGAGCGAAGCGGACAAGATCCGGCTGCTGATTTCCACCAGCCTCCTTTCCGGGCTCTCCCTCGACGATATGGTCAGCCGCACCGGTATGGCGGCGAAAAGGATCGAGGCTGCCCTGGCAAGCCTTCTCTCCGCTGGAGAGGTGCTCCAGGTGGTCCGCGAGCCGCGCATTTTTCTCGGCAAAGAGGCGTTCGATACCCTTAAGACGGCGCTCATGGCGGAACTTGAGAACTTTTTGCGCGACAACCCGATGAAGGACGGTATCGGCAAGGAGGAGCTCAAGTCACGCATCCCCAGGCGGAGCGACCCGCGTTTTTTCGGCCCGCTCCTCGCTTCCCTGGAAAAGGAGGGGAAGGCGGTCTCCGAGCGGGACATCATCAAACTGCCGGGGCGCAAAGGTGAGGCGACCGTCGACCAGGCAGGACTCCAGGCGCGGATCGAGGCAGCGCTCCTCAAGGGGGGGATGGAGCCGCCGACCATAAGGGAGCTCTGCGACAGGCTCGGCTGCGGCGAAAAACAGCTGCTGGAGCACCTCAACCTGCTTGCCAGAGAGGGGCGGGCGGCCAAGATCAAGAGCGATATCTTCTACGCGCCGCAGCCGCTGGCAGCCATCCGGGAGAAGCTCATCACCCACCTGAAAAGCAGGGGGGAGATCAACCCTCCCGACTTCCGCGAGCTGACCGGGCTCTCCCGCAAGTTCATGATCCCGCTCCTGGAATATTTCGACCAGGAGAAGCTGACGATTCGTGTCGGCGACAAGCGGGTGCTGCGTAAGGGGTGAGCGATGCAATTATTTCAAGGCATTTAGCTTGCCATACAGTAGTGGAATTTAGTATATAATGCTTGCAGCGCTCTTAATTTGACAGTAACAGGAAGTAATCCATGGCAAAAAACCTGAAACTCGGTTCCCGCTTTATCCGCCTCGCCCTGATCTGCGGTTTTGTTATCTCCATCTTCGGCATCTATGCCGCAAGTCTCATCGTTGCTGACCTTTCAGCGGGCCAGGCCAGCCACTACCAGGCCAACCTCTCTGTCATCGCTTTTACCCTGAACTCCCTGATCATGCTGATAGTCTTCTGGATGCTGGCAGCGAGGAAAATGGTGAAGCGCGTCCAGGTAATGGCCTCCGCCATGAACCGGGGGGCCGAGGGGGATCTGACGGCAAAGGTGACGGTTGATTCCGTCGACGAGCTCGACATGCTCGGCAGCACCTTCAACGGCATGCTGGAAAAGCTGGCGGGGATGGCGGAGAGGGTCAACGTCTCGATCCGCGCACTGCGCCGCATCTCGGATGATATCAAGGAGGTCTCGCAGCGCGGGGTTGCTGCCGCCGAAATCCAGTCCGAAGCGGTACAGGGGACATCGGGAGCGGTACAGGAGATAAGCCGCTCAATAAACGAAGTTGCCCAGTCGGTGGGAAACCTGGCCCGCTCCTCCACCGACAATGCTTCGTCTATTCTGGAGATGTCTGCCAGCATTGAAGAAGTGATCAAACATGTGGAGGCCCTGGCCGAAGCGGTTGATGAGGTCAGTAGTTCCATGATCGAAATGGCGGCGGCCGAAAGGCAGATCGGCGCCAGTGTCAACAATCTGATGGCCGACTCCACCACCACTGCCAGACTGGTGGCGGAGATGGATGGTTCCATCAAGCAGGTGGAGCAGAATGCCCTCAACACCGCTTCCATATCGGAAGAGGTGAAAAACGACGCAGAATCGGGGAGAGAGTCCGTTGAGGCTACCATATCCGGCATCGGTGAAATCCGCCGCTCTTCCCGCATCACCTTTGAAGCAATTGAAAACCTCTCGTCACGTGCCGGCAATATCGGCAAAATCCTTTCGGTCATCGGCGAACTGGCCGAGCAGACCAACCTCCTCGCCCTGAACGCCTCGATCATAGCCGCCCAGGCGGGTGAGCACGGCAAAGGTTTCGCCGTGGTGGCGGAGGAGATAAAGGACCTGGCACGAAGGACCGGCAGCTCGACGAGGGATATCACGGATATTATCAAAGGGGTGCAGGAAGAGACCCAGCGGGCGGTGAGAGCGATCAAGGTTTCCGAACAGCGGATTGCCGAGGGGGAACAGTTGTCGCAACGCTCCGGTGAAGTTTTGAACAAGATAGTTGCCGGTGTCCAGATGGCGACCGACCAGGTGAACCAGATCGCCCGGACCACCGTGGAGCAGGCCGATGGGAGCCAGGAGATCCGCAAGGCCATGGAGCGCGTGGCGAACATGGTCGGGCAGATAGCCAAGGCCACTCGTGAGCAGGCGCATGGCAGCGAACTCATTATGGCCGCTGTGGAGCGGATGAAGGGTCTGACGGGCCAGGTGAGGGGTTCCACGCGGGAGCAGAGCAGCTCAAGCAACCTGATCGTCCGTTCAACCAAGGATATAACCGCCATGATAAAGAATATCAGGCAGGCCTGCGCGGTGCAGACCGACGGGAGCCGGATGATCGTCGAGGCCATCGAGCATATCGAACAGTCAACCCAGACCAATGCCGAGGTTACCCGGGTGATGGACAGCGCCGTGGAAGGACTTTCCCGCCAGATTGAAGTGCTCCGCAACGAAATGTCCGGGTTCAAGACCTGAAGCATGGGCGGAGGCCGCCAGCCTGGATTGGGCTGATGGAATTGAATGCGTATTGCTGACGGAGGTTTAGATGAACGAACAACCGGTATTGCTGGTTGAAGATAACCCGGATGACGAATTACTGACCGTGCGGGTCCTGAAGAAGAGCAACATCCATAACATCGTGGTGGCCCGCGATGGGGTGGAAGCCCTTGATTACCTCTTCTCCACAGAAAATTTCGCAGGTTCCGGAACGAACCCGAGACCCAGCTTTATCCTGCTCGACTTGAAGCTCCCGAGAATGGATGGTCTCGAATGTCTTATGGCAATTCGGGCGGACGAGAGAACAAGGGGCATCCCGGTCATCATTATCACCTCATCGAAAGACGAACGCGACGTCAAGCGGAGCGGCGCACTGCGGGTGAAAGGGTATCTGAACAAGCCTCTCGACCAGCAGCAGCTCGCCGAAACGCTCAACGGCCTCGGTATCAGCTACCAGACGTAATCTCCGGCGATCTCCCGCTTGTCGTGGCCGGAGAGGATGTGGAGCACCCGCAGTTTTTTCAGTCTTACCGGCGATAGCGAGCCTAAAGGAATGTAGACGATTTTTTTCCCGAGCCGCGCCGCAATCTGCCTGAAATAGCTCCTCGGCGGCCGCGCCGCCACATAGACCACATGCTTCTCCGGCGAATAATCGAGCGCCGCCAGGAGCAGCACCTCGGACTTGCCGCGGGCAAATGAATAATCCCCGTCGCTCCAGACATCGATCATCCGCCGGGGCGGATACGAGAGGAGGAAGCCGCCGTATTCGCAACGGGAGATGCCGGGACCGACGATGTTGTCGCCGGGGGGAGTGGCGTAAAAGGCCATGTCCGACTCCTGGGCGTGTTCCCCGAGCCAGGTCATGAGATAAGGATATTTGGCGTTTCCCCGGTCCTCGTCGAAGATGACCACAACCCCGCCGACCCCCCCCTTTACCCGCAGGTTTTCCCGCACGTAGATCCTCCCCTCGTGGAGGTTCCTGATGGTTTCGCGCATGTCAATCCCGTCGAGCATGGAGGCGGAGAACGGCTCCAGCCGGCTCTGTTCCTCGGAGAGCTGTTTTGCCCCCTTTTTCCGCAAAAACCGGCCGTAATCCTCGATAACCAGGTCTTCGGGCGGGTAGGAACAGATGGACGGGCTGTCGAATCCCTGGAGCCATTCGCCGGGACGTTTTTCCTTCCTTCTCTTGAGAAAGGCGAGCGGTGAGAGCCCCTTGCTCCGGTGCTGCTCCCGTGGCCGGAAACGGATGCGGCGGCTTCCCGACCAGAGCTCATCGGGACGGAGGCGGATGGTGGGGATGTCGCTTTCGTCCTTCTGCCACGGGGTGTACGACGCCAGCCGGAAAAAGGCGTAGGCAAAGTTGTCGTCCACGCAGGAGCGGGCTGCTGCGAGCATCTGGAAGAAGTCGGGGAGGAGATTGCCGGAGGTCAGGGCATAGTTGCGGGTGAAGCGGAAAAACGCCCGCTTCTGCCAGACATGGACCGGTTCGCCGGTCTCCTGGCGAAAGTGACGGGCGGTTTCCTCGAAGAGGCGATAGCCAACCCGCTGGCGGTCGGGCATTTCCCCCTCTTTGCCGCTGTGATGGGCGCTCCTGAAAACGGCTTGACGCAATACTTCCGCTTCAGGCACCTCATTCTTTCCGCCGGCAATAAGCTCAAGGGCGTTAAACCGCTTTCTGAGGGACAGATCCCCCGGCGCGGGTTCCGGCGGCAGCGGAGTGCGTCGCAGTTCATAAACAGCGGACAGGAACGGGTATTCCGCCAGGATCTCACGGCAGGAATCGGGGTGGAGATTGAAGAGCCGGACGTTTTCCCGCCGGACCCTGCCGAGCGGCTCGACCTGGGGCTGGCTGAAAAAGGTCTTGACCCGCTCCAGGTGGTACATGCCGCAGACGAAAAGGACCCGTTCACGGCTTTGGGCAAGCGCCCGAAGCTGGAAAGCCATCCCCTTTTCCCGGCGCAGGTCTTCTCTGGCAGGGGGGATGGCGCGGGAAGCCTTGACAAACTCCTCATAGTAGGCCCTGAGCCCCAGGCGCTGGACCGCATAGGAGTCGGGGAGCGCTTCCTCGTGGAGCGGGTAGTCGTCCAGGTCCACGTCGATCAGGCTGAGGGGGATGTTCTGCTCGAGAGCCAGCCGTGCCGCTTCCACCAGCGGGTCGGCCGGCTCGATAATGAGGTAGACGTTCTGCACTTCTCCCGGGGAACGCCCCGGCTTTGTCTCGTAGCTGAGCACGGACATTTCCGGCAGCCTGCCGATGCCGCGCAGAAACTGGGTTTCAAGGGTAGGGGGGAGTTCAATGCAGATGCAGTCGGGCTTGAGCCTTGCCACCGCCTCGCGCACCAGGTGGGCGAACTCCATTTTGTAATGGAGGATGGGGAGGGCATGGACGGGGCCGAATTGTTCGAGATGGAGCCGGTGGGGCATGGGAAAATCCGTGAACGGTGAATGATGAACAAGAAGAAGATTCCTTAGCTGACTACAATGAGCATCACGGGAGAAACTTCTGCACTTCGATATCTCCCATCACTTTATAATGTTTGTCGTTTCCAGTTACGACTGGAAGGCCGTAGGTAATTGCTGATGCCCCAATTAACGCATCTGCTAATTGTAAAGAATGACTTAAAAAATGTTGTTCAACAAAAAACATTGCCTTAGCGGATATTTCTTCTGATATATAAACAAGTTTAGTATTCCATCCATGAAGGGCTTGCCTAAGACTGTTCAACTCTTTTTTGTTTTTCATTCCTTGTACCAATTCCATATAAGTCACGACAGAGATGGAAAAACTATTTAAATTCTCAATTATATCATATGCCTTCTCGTTACCTCGCATGTACCAAATCAAAACATCGGTATCTATGAGTATCATTTAGAATCTTCCCTTCCTCAATTTTCTGACATAATTATCGACGTCTTTAGTACTTTCGTCATCTTTCCAGATTCCAAATAGCTCATTCTTTGATGTTTTCTTATCTACCCCGAAGGGAATAAGTTTGGCGCAAGGTTTTCCACGGAAAGTAATAACAACTTCCTCACCTCTGCTGACGGTGTCTAATAAATCTTTTGAATGGAATCTGAGGTCTTTGGCTGTTGCTTTCATGAGTCGCTCCTTTTGTGAAGTTTACATTGTCAAGTGTAAACATAAAAGCGGATTCCGTCAATCCAGAAGTAAAAATGATTAGTGGCTATCAGATATTTATCCGATTCGATCAGATGTTATCCGCGTGCCATGCTTTTGACTTGTTACCTTTGTTTCGGTGATAGTTCCGATTTTCTTCTGTACGCGCTTGTTGTCGATGGCCCGGCGCAGGTCAATGA